>Ga0100399_1002582_pt1 | contig 12913 bp, 12 predicted proteins | sample CryGeymeta201523_FD_81545 | JGI IMG/M metagenome (GOLD analysis project Ga0100399, IMG submission 81545) | Groundwater microbial communities from Crystal Geyser aquifers in Utah, USA - Crystal Geyser metaG 2015-23 | ecosystem: Environmental > Aquatic > Deep subsurface > Groundwater | place: USA...
CGCAACGCGTAGCGAGCGGCGGTCCGGGCGTGGCCGCCGGAGCGCAGGAACCGCAGCGTACAAGCAAGTACGTGAGGATTCCGAGCACCACCAGACGCGCCCGGGTGGACGCGCAGTAGCGCTGCGACGGCTGTTTCAGACGATTACGGTCACCGGGCTATGCGCATGCCGCACCACCTTCTCGCTGACACTGCCGAGCAACAGTGACTGCATTCTCGAAAGGCCGCGACGACCGATGATGACCATCAGCTCGGGATCATCCTCGGTACAGCGGATGATCTCCTCGGCCGGGTCGCCGATCGAGGTCTCGTCCACGATCTGCACCGACGATTCGCCGATTTCCTCGTGCAACTTGTCAAACACCCGCTGTGCCGCCCCCTGGGCGGCGCGCTCGATGTCGCCACGGCTCATCCCGGCCATGCCGATGATTTCGACCGAAGAGACCGGAAAGACATAGAACAGACGCACGCGCGCCTTCAGGGGGGCCGCCATGCCGATCGCATAGTGCACGGCGCGCAGCGCATTCGCGGACCCATCGACCGGGACCAGGATTTCCTTGACGTTCGACATTGGCCTGCCTCCTTCGTGATTTGATTCGAGAGCCGCATTTTGACCGGAAGCGTTGGCATCGGAGTGTTCGCATCCGAGCCAAGGCTTTTTCCGGGTTTGCTGCCGGACTGGCGACCTCCACACAACCTCCGGCCCGATCTGGAAGTAGTCGGCGTGATTCCATTCTGTCAGCAGGACGGGACGCGGAGATGATCCGGATCAATTTCCGGCAAGCAGAGTCGCCAGGCCATGCTCGTCCAGAATATCGATGCCAAGCTGCCGCGCCCGTTCGAGCTTGGAGCCCGGCTCGGAGCCGGCGATGACCGCGCTGGTACTGCCGGAAACGCTGCCCGCGACCCGGGCACCCAGAGCCTCCAGCCGTCGCTTGGCTTCGGATCGGGTCATCGACTCCAGCGAGCCGGTCAGTACATAAGTCTTTCCCGCCAGCGGCTGCTCGCCGACCTCGGTGAGCTCGCTGGCACGCCATTCAACCCCTGCCTCGAGCAGACGCCTGAGCACTTCGCGGTTGCGCGGCTCGGCGAAAAATTCCCGGATATGAGCGGCAACCACCGGACCGACATCACGCACCGCTTCCAGGGTTTCGAGGTCGGCATCGATGATCGGATCAAGCGCACCGAAATGGCGCGCCAGCGAACGCGCACTGACTTCGCCGACTTCGCGAATTCCGAGCGCGAACAGCAACTGAGCCAGCTCGACCTGCTTGCTACGCTGCAGCGCCTCGACCAGCTTGGACGCCGACTTCTCGCCCATGCGCTCCAGCCCGGCGAGCGTGCCGGCATCCAGACGGTAGAGGTCGGCCGGGTCGGACACCAGATTGGATTCGACCAACTGGTCGATCAGCTTGCTACCCAGGCCTTCGATGTCCATCGCCCCTCGCGAGGCAAAGTGCTCCAGCGCACGCTTGCGCTGCGCCGGGCAGACCAGGCCACCGGAGCAGCGGGCATCGGCCTGGCCCTCGACCTGCTCGATGTGGGAGCCGCACGCTGGACAATACTCGGGCAGCTGCCATTGCGGCAGTTCCGTGCCGCGGCGTTCGGGCATCGAGCGAACCACTTCGGGAATCACATCACCGGCACGGCGCACAATCACATAATCTCCCTCGCGTACATCCTTGCGCCGGATCTCGTCGAGATTATGCAGCGTGGCATTGGTAACGGTCACGCCGCCGACAAACACCGGCTCGAGGCGGGCGACCGGCGTGAGCTTGCCGGTGCGCCCAACCTGGACATCGATGCGCTCGACCCGCGTCATTTCCTCCTGTGCCGGAAACTTGTGGGCCAGCGCCCAGCGCGGCGCACGACTGACCCTCCCCAACTCCTGCTGCTGATCGAAATCATCGATTTTATAGACCACACCATCGATATCGAAATCGAGCGCATCACGACCTTGCTGAATACGCGCGTAATAGTCGAGCAGTCCGTCGATGCCCATCACCTGCTCGACCAGCTCCGAAACCGGCAGCCCCAGCGTGGTCAGGCGCTGCAACAGTGCCGACTGGCTGGGTGGAAGACCCTCACCAATCGCAGCATAGGCATAGAAACGTAGCGGTCGCGTTGCCGTGATCGCCGGATCGAGCTGACGCAGGCTGCCTGCAGCTGCGTTGCGCGGGTTGACGAAAGTCTTCTGAGCCGCGGCGGCCAGTCCGCGATTGAGTTCGGCGAAGCCGCTGCGGGTCATGAAAATTTCGCCGCGCACTTCGAGCCGCTCGGGAATGGGATCAGCGCGCAGCAGCAGCGGGATCGAGCGCAGCGTGCGCACGTTGGCGGTAACGTCCTCACCGCTGCTGCCATCGCCGCGCGTCGCGGCGCGCACCAGTCGTCCGGACTGGTAGCTCAGGCTGATCGCCAGACCATCGAGTTTGGGTTCAGCGGTGTAGCCGATCAACTCGCGATCGATAATGTCGCGAATCCGGCGGTCGAACTCCACGACCTCCTCGCGCGAGAAAGCGTTGGCCAGCGACAGCATCGGCACCTCATGCCGGACCTCGGCAAAGCCGGACTCGGCGCGCAGACCGACGCGCCGGGTCGGAGAATCGGCGTCATGCAGTTCGGGATGCTCAGCTTCCAGACGCTCCAGCTCGCGCAGCAGGCGGTCATACTCGGAGTCTGGAATAATGGGGTCGTCGAGCACGTAATAGCGATAATTGTGCTCATCGATCTCGGTCCGCAAGCGCTCGACCCGCGCCCTGACCGCATTGTCGGCGTTCGCCATCGCTCGCGTTACATGCCGTGTTCGCGATCGAACACCCGCATGTCCTCCCGGATCTCCGCGATGCGCTGGCGTGTCAGCAGACACTGCGCGTCGTCGAGCAGATCCGCCTGAAGGATGCCCGAAAGACGCTGGCCGGTTGCAAGCATCGCGTCCCAGGCGTCAAGCGCGCTGACCGGACCCGGCAGGGTCATGAACAGGGTCACGCCAGGCGTCTCGAACAGGTTCCAGGCGGACGGGTCGAAACTGCCCGGGCGCGTGATATTGGCCATGCTGAACACCGGGCGCGGCTCACCGCGATGGCGTCGATGAAAGATCTTCATCTCACCAAAGCGCAGACCGGCCTTGATCGCTCCATCGAGCAGGCTCAAACCACTGATCTTGCGCTGGCCGCGAGCTCTCAGGTAAAGCGTCACGATTCTTGGCCCGACCCGTGCGGGTGATGGTGACGCCGATTCCGTCCCGGCGGCACCGTCACTGTTTGCTCTCGGATCAAGCGGCGGTGCCTCGGGCTGCAGCGGCCGCAACTTCGACGCCTCCGACCTGGCTGGTCCAGGCTTGGCAGACTCCGACTTCACTGCCACCGACGATGACGCCACCTGCGGCGGTTCAGCCAGCACTGGCTCGCGCCGCTGCGATCGCTCGACCGGAGCTTCGAGTTCCGAGCCCAGGTCCGGCAACCGGGTCTGTTCGGGCTCAGCGGACTCGACCGCCTCAGCCTGCGGCGACTTCGACGGCGTCTGCGGCTCGATCTTCGGTTCGCGCCGCCGGGCACCCGGTGCCTGGCGCCGACCTTCGGGTTTGTGCAGTAACCAGATCAGGGCCAGAACCACCAGCCCAATCAGGATCAGGATCAGTCGCAGATGTTCCATCGCCGAGCTACCCTCTCCTTCAATCTGCCGCGAGCGCGACAGCCTTGTCAAGATCCACCGAGACCAGACGCGAAATGCCGGGCTCGCGCATGGTCACGCCCAGCATCTGCTGGGCGACTTCCATTGTCACCTTGTTGTGGGTCACGAACAGGAACTGGACCTTGTCCGACATTTCGCGCACCAGTTCGGAAAACCGGCCGACATTGGCATCGTCCAGCGGCGCGTCGACTTCGTCGAGCAGACAGAACGGCGCGGGATTCAGGTTGAAGATCGAAAACACGAAGGCAACTGCGGTCAGTGCCTTTTCGCCGCCCGACAGCAGGTGGATCCGGCTGATGCGCTTGCCCGGCGGACGCGCAAGAATCGCGGCACCCGCACTGAGCCAGTCGTCACCGACCATCTCGAGGTGGGCATGGCCACCACCGAACAGCCGCGGGAACAAGACTTCCATGTTGGCATTGACCCGTTCAAAGGTATCGCGATAGCGGGTCCGTGTCGTTCGGTCGATTCGGGCAATCGCCTGCTCGAGCGTTTCCAGCGCCTCGACCAGGTCAGCATGCTGACGATCGAGATAGTCCTTGCGCTCGGATTCCTGCTCAAACTCCTGGATCGCGGCCAGGTTGACCGGTTCGAGTCGCTGGATGCCTTCCTCCAGTCGCGCCAGCTCGTCGATCCAGCCCTCGGCTGCTGCCTGTTCCGGCAATTCGGCAACCAGTGCATCAAGATCTCCGTCGAGTTCGGCCACGCGCGCGGCGTGACGCTCGGCTTCGATCTCGATTTCGCGCAGCCGAATCTGCAGCTCCGACTGACCCTGGCGGGTCTGCTCGGCTTGCGCGGCGGCCTGCTGGCGCTTGCCGTCATGCTCGCGCCACTGGGCTTCCAATGACTCCAGTGCGGCACGCGCCTGCTTCAAGCGCTGCTCGACCTCGAGCCGTCTGTTCAACAACTCATCACGTGTGCTTTGCTGCTCGCGCTCAGGACGATCACCCTGCGCCAGCGCCTGCGACAATTCAACGAAACGCCCCTGCAACTGGCCCACCTGGGTATCCATCCGGGCGATGGCCTGCTTCAGCGAATGCAGGCTGGCGCGGCTTGACTCCAGCTTCAGCGCGACCTGCTCACGCTGGTCGCGACATTCGCGGTAGGACTGTCGCAACTTTTCGCGCTCCGCCTGCTGCGAATTCCGCGCCTCGAGCGCCTCGGCCTCTTCGCGACCTGCCAATTGCATGCTCTCCAGCGACTGCTCCAGCTCGCGCCGAGCCTCTGCAAGCGCCTGCTGATCCTGCTGCTGGCGCTGAGCCAGTTCCTCGCGCTCGCGCTGCTGCGCCTGGCGCTGACGCTCGAGCGATTCGCGGCGGCTGTCCTGACCACTGCGTATGCCCTGCAGCTGCGCCTGACGTGATTTCATGCGCTGCACGATGGCTCGCTCACCCTCGATGGCCTCGTCGGCTTTGCGCAAGGCCTGCTGACGCTCGCGCTGCTCGACTTCACCCTGCTCCAGCTTTTGTCTGAGCTGGCCCTGTTCGGCGTCGAGGCTGCGGATCTCTTGCTGACGCGCCAGACGACCCTGCTCTTTCTCATCACCATCACCGCGCGACCAGCTCCAACCGCGACCCAGCCATAAGCCGTCCGGCGTGATGACTGATTCATGCGATTCAATCGAGTCCAGTGCGGCCCATGCAGCAGCAGGATCAATCGCGCAGCGGACCTGCGACAGCAGCACGGTCAGCGCGCCGGCGCCGCTGGTTTCAGCGGCCAGGGTACCCGGCGCCGGCGGGCCGGCGCGCCCCGAAACGACACCGATTCCCGCCCGGTCGATGGCCTCACGCGGCAGTTCACCATCAACGACGCGAGCCTCCAGCCAACGCGCCAATACAATCTCGACCGCGTTCTGCCAGCGCGGGGTGACCTCGACCGACTGCAACAGCGTCGGTGCAGCACCAAGTCCGGCACGCTCGATCCGGGCACGGCTATCTGCGGCTGCCGATGGCCGGTTCAGCACATGCAGCGATTCCAGCCGCCCGCGCACCTCGCGCAGCCGACCGCGCGCTTCATCCAGCGCCGCGCGTCCGGTCTCGACTGCGTCGCGCAACTGCGAACGCTCCTCCTGCCGGGATGCAAACGTCTGTTCGGCACGCGCCAGCTCGACGGCCAGACCTTCAAGTTCGGCGGTCGTGGAGGCAGCTTCCTGATCGAGTTTCTGGCGCGCATCGCCGTCATCGCTGCTCAGTCGCTGCAGACGCTGCGCAGCCTGGTTCATGCGCTCGTCAGCATGCGCGATCCTGAGCCGAAGCAGTTCGACCTGCTGACGCAGTTTCGAGCCCTGCGACTGGATGTTCTGTAAGCTCTCCTGACGCTCCTGCAATTCACGCTCACCCTGTTCCAGGCAGGTCTGGGCTTGCTGCTCGGCAGCATGCGCTTCGCTCAGTGCCGGCTCCAGTTCGGCCAGCCGCGTGGTGACGTCCTCGACCTGGGCGCGGTCCAGCACCAGGTGCTGTTGCAATTCGCCGATCTGTGACTCGACGTCGGCGTATTCGCTCTTCTGTCGCGCCAACAGGGTCCGCTGATGCTCGATGGCCTGCTCCAGTCGCGCGATCTCGCCGGCGACCTCGTACAGTTCCGCCTGCACCGCCGAGGAATGCTCGGAGGCTTGGTGCTGCTGCTCGCGCAGCGACTCCAGCGCTTTTTCCGCCTCGCGCTGAGCGGAGATCGCACGTTCGACGGCTGTCTCGGTCTCGCGCAACCTGGCCGCCTGCTGCTCGATGCGCTGCCGCGCGTTGCGCCAGCGCAGTGCGGTCAGCCGGGCCTCCTCTTCACGGTAGCGCTGCTTGAGCGTGCGATAGCGCTCCGCGGCCTTGGCCTGACGCTTCAGCTTGGCCAGTTGCTTACCGACCTCGTCGCGCAGATCGGTAAGGCGCTCCAGATTCTCGCGCGTATGCCGAATCCGGTTCTCGGTCTCGCGGCGACGCTCCTTGTACAGCGACACCCCAGCAGCCTCTTCGAGGAATCCGCGCAGGTCCTCCGGGCGTGCCTCGACGATCTGCGAAATCATGCCCTGTTCGATGATGGCGTAGCTGCGCGGGCCCAGGCCGGTACCGAGAAACAGGTCGGTGATGTCTTTTCGTCGGCAACGGCTGCCATTCAGGAAATAGGCCGACTGGCCGTCACGACTGACCTGGCGTCGTACCGAAATTTCGTTGTAACTGGCGAACTCGCCGCCGGCGCGGCCGTCGGAATTGTCGAAGATCAGCTCCACCGTCGCCGTGGTCACGGGCTTGCGCGAGTTGGAGCCGGAAAAGATGACATCGCTCATCGACTCGCCGCGAAGCTGGCGGGCCGAAGTCTCACCCATCACCCAGCGCACCGCGTCGATGATGTTGGACTTGCCGCAACCATTGGGGCCGACCACGGCCAGAAGGTTGGATGGCAGCTTGATCGAGGTCGGATCGACGAAGGATTTGAATCCGGCCAGCTTGATCGCGGTCAGGCGCATGAGAGGGATCGAGACTCCGTTGGGCTTGTCATCCGCTGCGCGGACAATCCATTATTCTATGGTCTTGCGTTACGAGTGACACCAAGGAATCTTCATGCCCGCTTCCCCTAGCAAGGATCTAGAAGTCTTCCCGAACCCGCAACCCGGTCGGGACTATACCATCCATTTCCGGATCCCGGAGTTCACCTGCCTGTGTCCCAAAACCGGCCAGCCGGACTTCGCTGAACTACACATCGACTACGTTCCGGACCGGCTCTGCGTGGAATTGAAGTCGTTGAAACTCTACGTCTGGAGCTTTCGCGATCAAGGCGCATTTCACGAGGCCGTCACCAACGAGATCCTGGCCGACCTGGTCGCGGCCACGGCACCTCGATTCATGCGCCTTGTGGCCGAGTTCGGCGTCCGTGGCGGAATCTACACCACGGTGATCGCCGAATACCGTGCACCAGGCTGGAATCCGGCACCGCGCGTCGAACTGGCCTGACCCGTCATCTACTCACTACGTTGCGTCAGACTTTTCAGCCGCGTTTTCCAGCGGCAGCATCGGCGTGATTTCAGCCTGTTCGAACAGCAGTTCGATCATTGCCTGGGACTTTTCGCGCAACAGCGTCCTGCGGATGCCCTCTCGAACCTCGTCCAGTGGAGGCGGCTGCAGCGACTCACGCTCGGCAACGCGCACAGCCAGCCATTGCGCCTCGAACGGCATGAGCTCTTCGACGACCTCGCCGACCGCTGTGGTCCGCAACACGGACTGGAATGAGGGAGGTACCTGCGAGGCATCGACCCAGCCGGTGCGGCGCGCAATTCGCCCCTGCCCGGCTGCAATTTCCAGCGCCTGCTGGAAGTCGATCTCACCGGAGCGCAAGGCCCGAATCGTCTCCAGCGCCGCGGCCTGGTCGCTGAATTCGATGGTTTCCAGCTGCCAGCGCGTGTCCCCGGAGCGACGGGCCTGCTCGCGGTAGGCGGCAAGCACGTCCTGGTCGGTGACCGGATTGTCCTGCTGAAACTGCTCGAGGTAGCGAACGTACTGCACCTCGATATCCTTCAACATGCGCTCGGCGCGCACGTCCGGACGCGCTGAAAGGCCATCGCGATGTGCGGCGTTGGCGACCGCCTGCAGCCGGATCATCTCGTCGAACAACGCGCGCATGCCATCGATATCGCCCTCCTCGACGCCACGTACGGTCATCAGGAATTCCAGCATGGTCTTGGTCCTCGGTTCGCCGTCGACTTCGACCAGAACCACATCATCGTCGCTGACCAGGCCGGCATCACGACCTCCGCACGCCGAAATGCTCGCGATAATAGATATAAATAACAGTATCTTGAAATGCATTATTCATACTCCAATTCAATTGAAAGCGCGTGGATGTCGGTTTGCATCAGATCGCCCAGCGCCTGGTAGATTCGTCGGTGCGCCGCCAGTCGCGGCAAACCGGCCAGCAGCGGCGCGTCGATGCGGACGCGAAAATGACCGCGGCCATCGCGCGCTCCGGGGTGCCCGGCGTGCAGCGCCGATTCGTCGACCACCTCGAGTCGACGCGGATCCAGCGCACGCTGCAGACATTGCCGAATCCGTTCGACCCGAGCGCCGTTCACGGCAACACCTGGCGGAAGGGATGGACTTCCGCTTCGCGCCAGGCGCCGCAGGCAGTATAGGGATCGGCCCCGGCCCAGCCGCGGGCCTCGGCCAGCGACTCGAACTCGGCCACGATCAGAGAGCCCGCGAAACCAGCCGGTCCCGGATCCTCGGTGTCGATCGCCGGCAGCGGTCCGGCAAGCACCAGCCGCCCTTCATCGAGCAGAGCGCGAATTCGCGCCAGGTGTTCCGCGCGCGCGGCTGCGCGGGCCGCTGCGGAATCCGGTCCATCACGACCGATGATCATGTACAGCATGGATCTGCTCCGTCGGAATCGGGATCACGACTGCGCAGTATATCGGCTTGATATCGGCTTGCGTCCGCGGTCCGAGCGACCCGTTCGGCCCGTCGCTGTTCACTCGGACATTCTCCAGCAGCCAGGCCGCTGCCCGGGTGCTGCGAGCTGGCTCGAGCCTCCCCGGAACAACGTTGGGGCAAGCAACTGCTACACTTTGAAGGATGACCACAACCGCCGACTCGCCGCAGAAGCAAACCGAGATTCCGCTCGCCACGGTGCGCGGCGAACCGCTGCTGAAACTTCCCGATGACCTGTACATCCCGCCCGATGCGCTTGAGGTGTTTCTGGATGCCTTCGCCGGCCCGCTCGATCTGCTGCTGTACCTGATTCGGCGCCAGAATCTCGATATTCTCGACATTCCGATCGCCGAAATCACGCGCCAGTACACCGGTTACATCGAGATGATGCAGGGCATGCGGCTGGAACTGGCCGCCGAGTACCTCGTGATGGCTGCCATCCTCGCCGAGATCAAGTCGCGGATGCTGCTGCCGCGCCCCGAACCGGAGCAATCGGAAGAGGGTGACCCGCGCGCCGAGCTGATCCGCCGGCTGCAGGAGTACGAACGCTTCAAGCAGGCTGCCGAAGACCTCGATGCCCTGCCCCGGCTGGAACGCGATGTAGCCCTGGCCAGTGCCAGTGCCACCGAGCATCGGCCGGTGCAAGTACCACCGGAACTCGACCTGCGCGAGTTGCTGCTGGCACTGAAGGACGTGATGGTGCGGGCCGACTTATTTGCCCAGCATCACATTCAGAGCGAGCCCCTGAGCGTGCGCGAGCGAATGAGCCGGATCATCGATACACTGCGCCGCCGCGAATTCGTGCGCTTCGAGGAGATGTTCGACCTGGACGAGGGCCGTCTCGGTGCGGTGGTGACTTTCCTCGCCCTGCTGGAACTACTGCGTGAGCACCTGGTGGATATTGTCCAGCAGGAGCTGTTCGGAGCGATCTATCTGCGCTCGCCAAGCGCGGAATGACAAGCGCGGACTGAAAAGCCCAGACTCGGACACGGAATCTCAGGCCATGGAATTGGAACAACTCAGGAACTGGATCGAGGGTGCGCTGCTGGCTGCAGGACAGCCCTTGACTCTGAATCAGCTCAACAGTCTGTTCGATGAAGACAGTCAACCGGGCCACGGGTCGATCCGCGAGGCGCTGGCGATGATCGACGCCGAGCTTGAGGGTCGCGCCTGCGAACTGGTCGAGGTCGCCGGAGGATTTCGGCTTCAGATTCGCGCCTCGGTCATGCCGGTGGTTTCCAGATTATGGGCCGAAAAGCCACCGCGCTATTCTCGGGCGCTCCTCGAAACCCTCGCAATCATCGCCTATCGTCAGCCGATTACCCGCGGCGAGATCGAACAGATTCGTGGCGTTTCGCTCAGCGCCAACATTCTCAAGACCCTGCAGGAGCGCGAGTGGATTCGGGTCGTGGGCCAGCGTGATATTCCCGGCCGGCCGGAGTTGCTCGGCACCACGCGCGCCTTTCTTGACTACTTTGGCCTCAAGGGGCTGGATGACCTGCCGACGCTGGCCGAGATTCGCGATCTCGAGAACCTGGAGCCTGAACTGGACTTCAACAGCCGTGGCGCCAACGAGGAACCCGATCATGAACAAGCCCCCGAGACGAGCGAAAACCGGGACCAACCGGAGCCGGACCCGGCGCAAGTCGCAGACCAGCCGCCCGGACTCGAACCAGAGCACTCCACGGAAAACCGGAAGCCGGACCAGGCCGGGTCCGGAGCGACCGCGCACCAGCAACAGGGCGAAGACGAGACCCGAACGGACGCGAGCGAATCGAGCGACGACACGCAAGTCCGGCGGAAAAGCTGAACGACCGCTCGAAGCACCCGGCGAGCGCCTGCAGAAGACGCTGTCGCGGGCCGGGCTGGGTGCCCGGCGCAAGATCGAGGAAGCCATCGAGCGTGCCGAGGTTCGGGTCAACGGTCGGCCTGCCACGCTGGGTCAGCATCTGCAGGTCGGCGACCGGATCCGGTTCGCCGGAGTCGACTACGAGGTAGCCGCCGAGCGCGCCCGGCACGAAACGCTGATTTATCACAAGCCCGAGGGCGAGGTCACGACGCGCAGTGATCCGGAAGGACGACGCACCGTGTTCGCAGCCCTGCCGGGGGTTCGCGACGGACGCTGGATTGCGATTGGCAGGCTCGATTTCAATACTGCCGGGCTCCTGCTTCTGACCACCGACGGAGAACTTGCCAACCGGATGATGCACCCCTCGGGCAAGGTCGATCGCGAGTACCTGTGCCGCGTCCGTGGCCAGGTCAGCGATCAGCAGCTGGAACAGTTGATGAACGGCGTCGTGCTCGAGGACGGCCCGGCTCGATTCAGCGACCTGGTCATCGGCGAGCACACCGCCGGGCATACCTGGTACACGGTCACGATCATGGAAGGCCGAAACCGTGAGGTCCGCCGCCTGTGGGAAAGCGTGGGCGCACAGGTCGCCCGGCTCAAGCGCGTGCGTTTCGGTCCGGTGTTCCTGCCCGCGCGCCTGCGTCCCGGACACTTCGAGCGCCTTACGCTGCGCGATCACAAGATCCTGCGCGAAGATGTCGGCCTGCGCGGCGGTGCCGTCGACCTGGTGCTGAAGCGCTGCAATTGAACGGTATCGCGTTTCAGTGGAACCTGTATCGGTCGCGGAGTATGCCGACCCGGCGCAGATACTCGCGGGTCTCGGCATACGGGGGCACCCCGTTGTACTGGGCAACCGCAGTCTCGCCGGCGTTATAGGCGGCGACAGCCAACTGCCAGTCTCCTTCATAATGGCGCAGCAGGTCGGCCAGATAGGCCGCGCCTCCGATCACGTTCTGCAGCGGATCGAATGGATCCTCGACACCATAGTGCTGTTGGGTCGCTGGCATCAACTGCATCAGGCCCTGCGCACCGGCATGCGAAACAGCGCCTGGATTGAACCAGGATTCGGCGTGCATGATGGCTCGCACCAGCGCCGGATCGAGACCGAAGCGCTCGGTCGCCGTTGCAACTTCATCGACGAACTGATCGTGTCGCAGCGGCGTCAGGTTCCAGTCCACTCCACGAATGCATGTGCCGTAGCAGCCGACGTTGATTGCATTCGGGTAGAGACTGCGGTCCGGCTTGATGTTGGTCAATACCGTGATGCCGTCTTGATCGACGTAGCGGTACACCTGGGCATCGGCGGTCGGTGCGCCGAACACGGTAACAAGCAGCATCAGTGCTGCGCGCAGCATCGCTTCAGAATCCCCCGGTCACCGTGATCCCGCCGTCGGCGGTGATCACCTGGCCGCTGAGCCAGGCCGAGTCGGGGCCGGTCAGAAAGGCGATGATCCGGGCGATATCCTCCGGCTCACCGATTCGCCCCAATGGCGTGGTGCGCTCGAAATGTTTGACGGTTCGTTCGTCAGCCAGCAGGGCCTGGGAAAAATCGGTACGTATCAGCCCGGGGGCGACCGCGTTGACTCGGATACCGTCGCCGCCGAATTCCAGCGCCAGATTGCGGACCAGCTGGTTTTCAGCCGCCTTGGAAAGCCCGTAGGCGCCGATGACGCGATTACCCAATTGACCAGCGATCGAAGAGACCAGCACGATGGCACCACCGCCCGCCTCCCGGATTCGCGGACGCGCAAGGTGCGCCAGGCGCATCGACCCAAGCACATTGTTGTGCATGATCACATCGAACGCCTTCTGATCGACATTGTCCGAGTCGCCGTAGACCGGGTTGCTTGCGGCATTCAGAACCAGCTGATCGAGACGACCGAACGCGGCGACTGTATTCTCGATCAAAGCCGCACGTTCTGCCTCCTTGCCGACATGACAGGCCAGTGCGATAGCTTCGCCACCCG
>Ga0100399_1002600_pt1 | contig 12861 bp, 10 predicted proteins | sample CryGeymeta201523_FD_81545 | JGI IMG/M metagenome (GOLD analysis project Ga0100399, IMG submission 81545) | Groundwater microbial communities from Crystal Geyser aquifers in Utah, USA - Crystal Geyser metaG 2015-23 | ecosystem: Environmental > Aquatic > Deep subsurface > Groundwater | place: USA...
GATTTTCGCGTTGTGGTAGCCCCGGGATCGCGTGGCGATGCGATTTTCGCGTTGTGGTAGCCCGGGTTGAGGCCGCAGGCCGAAACCCGGGGCACGCAGTGCCGGCGAAACCCGATACCGCTCACGGGTAATAACGCATCACCACGTGCCGGGCTTCAGCAAAAAACAACCAGCGTTCCAGCACGGCGCCCAACCCCATGGCCAGCACCGCACTGGCCAGCACGCCGGCAGGCGCTGCCAGGCGGTGGCTGATCAGTAGCGCCAGCAATGGCAGCAGTGCACTCAGCACGATTGCCAGCAGGCGCAGCACGCGTGCATGTTTGCGCGCCAGCACAAAACCCATTTCGCGGGTAATGAAGCTGCGCTCGGTATGCGGGCGCTCGAATGCGTGCACGACGCTTCCGGGCGCAAGCCCGAGCGCGCTGGCCGGCTCTGGGGTGTGTTCCAGCGTGACCAGCGCCTGCCAATAGCTGAGCTTCAGCGCAGTCAGCGCGATCAGGCCGGCAGCGGCAACGTAGAGCACGGCGCTGGCCGGCCGCCAGCCGGTCAACGACAACAACGTCATCAGCAGCAGGCCGCCGCTGAGCACGGCGTAAAGCAGATACACCGGCAGCACGCGCCAGTCGTGCCACGCGGGGATGGTGCGCAGCGAGGCATAAATCATCGCGGTGGCGCTCACCGTGGCGAGCGCGATCAGCGCCAGCAGAGCGCCCAGTGCCTGCGCCGGCAGCGACAGCGCGCCGAGCCAGATCAAGGCCATCAGGCCAAACGCCGGTGCATAGCTGGTCATCGCCAGCAGCCCCTCACGCGATAGCCACGAACTTTGCCATTGACTCAGCGCCCGCCAGGCACGGGCCGGCTTGCCCAGGTGCAGCAGCGAGCTGAGCAAGCCGATGCTGATCAGCAGCAGTGCCAGTGCAAACAGGATCGCTGCGAACTCACGGCTGAGCGGCAGCGGCGACCACGCGTAGTGCAAGCCCAGCCAAAACAACATGCCATAGCCGGCGCCCGAGAGCGTGGTAAAAAAAATGACGGAAAACGCGGGTTTCATACTGTCTGCGAACGGAATGCGCGGGCGAGTTGGGACATCATCGGCTGAGCACGCGGTCGAGCCAACGCAACAATGGCGGCAGCGCCTGTGGGTCGAGCGTTTCGGCAGCCGGCGGGGCGCTGCCAGCGGCGCGGCGCGGGCGTGGCGGCAGGTATTTGTTGGTCGGCCGATAGCCCAACTCGGGCATCAGATCCCGGCCGCTGCGTTCGGCCACCAGCCGCGATACCGCTGAATCGGGATCGCCCAGGTCGCCGAAGTGGCGTGCCCGCGTGGGGCAGGCTTGCACGCAGGCCGGCACCCGTTCGGTTTCATCAAGCTGTTCGTTGTAAATGCGGTCCACGCACAGCGTACATTTTTTGATCACACCCGCGACTTCGTCATATTCGCGCGCGCCGTACGGGCAGGCCCAACTGCACAGCTTGCAGCCGATGCACTTGCTTTCATCGACCAGCACGATGCCATCCTCGGCGCGCTTGTAGCTGGCGCCGGTGGGACACACCGTGACGCAGGCCGGCTCGGCGCAGTGCAGGCAACTGCGCGGAAAATGCAGGGTGGTGGCGGGTTGTCCGCGGGCGCTGTCGGCGGCCACCTCGTAGCTGTGTACCCGGTTGAGCCAGACGCCATCCGGCGCCTTGCCGTAAGGGTCGATGTCGCTCAGCGGGCCGCCGCTGCCGGTGCTGTTCCACTGCTTGCACGCGACCGCGCAGGCATGGCAGCCGACACAGGTGTCGAGGTCGATCACCAGACCGAGTTGGCGTTTGCCGGGTTGCCTGGGTAATGCGGTCATGGTGATCAGAACGGGAAAAAGCGCGGGATGAAGATGACCGACAACACCCAGAACAGCAGGTTGAGCGGAATGCCGATTCGCATGAAATCGGTAAAACGGTAGTTGCCGGCGTTATAGACCATGGTGTTGGTCTGATACCCGATCGGGGTGGCAAAGCTGGTGGAGGCGGCAAACAATACCGCAATCAGGAACGGGGTCGGGCTCAGGCCCATCGCCAGCGCGGTGGAATAGGCGATCGGCGTGATCAGCACCGCGGTGGCGTTGTTGCTCATCAGTTCGGTCAGCACCGCGGTCAGCAGGTACACCGCGGCCAGCACGGCCAGCGGCCCGAAGTCGCCGACGAAGCCGAGCAGATGGGTGGCGATGAACTGGGCAAGGCCGGACTTCTGCATGGCGATGCCGAGCGGTATCACCCCGGCCAGCAGCATGATCACGCGCCAATCGATCGATTCATAGGCGGCATTGTTGTCGATGCAGCGGGTTGCCACCAGCGCGATGCAGCCGAGGATCGCCGCCGCCACCAGCGGCAACCAGCCGAGCGCGGCAACGGCCATCACTGTCGCCATGATGGCGATGGTCAGCAGTGCCTGGCGCGGCATGAAGACCCGGTGCTCGCGCGCCGACAGCACCAGCAGCGCCGGGTTGCGCCGCAACGATGGCAGTTCATTGCCCGGCGCGCGCAGCAGCAGCACATCGCCCACGCGCAGGCGGACATCGCGCAGTTTGCTGCGCAGCACATCACCGCGCCGGTGGATCGCCAGAATCGCCGAGCGGTAGTGCCAATGGCATTCTGGCGACACCAGGGTGTGGCCGACCAGTGCCGAACCCGGCGCGATCATCACTTCGGCCAACACTGGCTGGGTGTTGCCGTTGCCCGGATCGATCGGCTGGAAATCCGGCGCGGTCTGCAAGCGGTTCTTGTCGATCACGGCGCTGAGCCGGCTCCAGTCGCCGCGCACGATCAACACGTCACCGGCGCGGATCGTTTCCGCGCGTGGCTGTGCCACCGCGTTGTCAACGCGCAGCAGTTCCAGCACGAAAACGCCATAACGCTCACCCAGCTTGGCGTCGGCGACGCTGTGCCCGATCAGCGGCGAGTTCGATGGCACCTGCAGTTCGCTGATGTACTTGCCCAGTTGATCGTCGTCATCGGTCTCGTTGTTGTGCGCGTGCGGCAACAGCCAGCGCTGCACCAGCAGCAGGTAGACGAAACCGGCAGCAAGCATGATCAGGCCGAGCTGGGTGAACTCGAACAGGCCAAAGCCGGGATGGCCGAGATTGCGTGCCAGCGAGTTCACCAGCAGGTTGGTCGAGGTGCCGACCAAGGTACACACACCGGCCATCTGTGCGGCATAGGACATCGGGATCAGCAATTGCGAGGCGGGGATGCGATTGGCCGCCGTGGATGCCAGCACGATGGGCAGGAACACGGCCACGGCCGCGGTGTTGTTGATGAATGCCGACAACAGGCCGACCAGCGCCATCACCAGCAACGTCATTGGCAGTGGCCGCCGCACGCGTGCGACCAGCCGGCCCATGGCGTGCACCACACCGCTGGCCGACAGCCCGCTGCTGAGCACGAACATTGCCGCCACGGTGATGGTGGCCGGGCTGCTGAAACCCGACACCGCCTCGGCTGGGGTGACCAGTTGCAGCACCAGCAGGCTGGCCAGCACCAGCAGCGCCACCACATCGCTGGGCAGCTTTTCGCTGATGAACAAGGTGGCGGCGACGACGACCACCGCCAGCGTCAGGATGGCATCAATACCCATTCGTCGATCCTGTGTGGCGCGTGGTTGAATCGCTGCGATAACGCAGCGGTCGGTTGTCCGCCGCGACAAAGTGCAGCGCGGCAAACTGCGGGTGCGATTCGCCATCCGGCGCAGCGACGCGTTGCAGACGCACGCGCAGGTCGAACCACGCCGCCTGGCCAGTGATCGGATCGGCGTTGGCGTAGCGGTCGTCGGGCAAGCGATCGCCAATCAGATGGTTGAGCAAAAAGCCCTGCGCACTTTCTGGTGCATCCTTGTGCAAACGCCACGCACCGCGGCGTTTGCCGATCGCGTTCCAGGTCCACACGGTATCGGGCTGGACATTGGCCGCCAGTCGCACCGGCACCACGATCTGCCCATGCGGCGAGCTCAGCGCTACCCAATCGTCATTGCCAACGCCGAAGCGTGCGGCGGTATCCGGGTGCAGGTACAGATAATTGCGGGTGGCGATTTGGCGCAGCCAGGCATTCTGCGAACCCCAAGAGTGGTACATGAACATGGGGCGTTGGGTGATTGCGCTGAGCGGAAACTCGGCAGCGACCTGCGCACCCTCGAACGGCTCATACCAGATCGGCAACGGATCGAAATACTGCACCACCCGGGCCCGATGTTGCGGCGGTGGCGTGTGCGCGCCATGGCCCTGCCCGGCGAGGCGGAATTTCTGCAAGGTCTCGCAATACAGTTGCAGGGTGATTGGTTCGGCGCTGGCAATCAGGCCCATGCCCTGTGCCCAGCGCAAGTAATCGCGATTGGCCATCTTGTAGTAACGGCCGGCGAGCGGCACCTCGGCGCGCCAAAAACCACCGTTTTCGATATAGCGTTTGAGCTGGCCGGGGTTGGGCGCGCCCTTGCCGTGTTGCCCGCCATCGCCGCGCCAGCCGGCAAGCAGGCCGACGCCCGGCGCACGTTCGTGGCGCACGATGTAATCGGCGTAATCGCGGTAGCTGGGGCTGCCGTCGGCGGTCACCATGCCCGGCAGCTTCAGGCGCGCGCCAAGATCCAGCAACACTGATTGAAAACCACGCACGTCACGTGCGCCGTTTTCGGTTTCCGGTTGCAGCACCGGGTGCCGGATCGCATCGGCCACGCCATCGGCATCGGAGATTGGTCGATCCAGCAACGAGATCGCATCGAAGCGTTCCAGATAGGTGGTGTCGGGCAGCACCAGGTCGGCATAAGCCACCATCTCCGAAGCATAGGCATCGGCGTAGATGATGTGCGCGATGCGGTACTCACCGTTGGCGTGCTTGTCGGTGAGCCAGTGCATCGTCTGCGCGGTGTTCATCGCCGAGTTCCAGCTCATGTTGGCCATGAACAGGAACAGGGTGTCGATTGGGTACGGGTCGCCGGCCCAGGCATTGCGGATTACGGTGTGCATCATGCCGTGCGCGGCCAGCGGGTAGGCCCACGAAAACGCGTGGTCGATCCGGCGCGGCTGGCCGTGTTCGTCCACCAGCAAATCCTCCGGGCCGTGGATGTAGCCGAGCGGGGCGGCATCGAGCGAGCCGTCGCTGCGGCGGGCCTTGCCCGGACGGTTGGCCGGCGGAATCGGGCGCGGATACGGCGGCTGGTAGCGGAAGCTGCCCGGCGCATCCACCGCACCCAGCAGCAGTTGCAGCAGGTGCAGCGCGCGGCAAGTGTGAAAGCCGTTGGAATGCGCACTGATCCCGCGCATCGCGTGCATCGCCACCGGCCGGCCGATCATCTCGGCGTGCTCCACACCGTGCACATCGGTCCAGCGGATCGGCAGCCGCAGATCACTATCGAACGCCGCCTGCGCCAGTTCCTGCGCCAACCGGCGGATGGTGTCGGCGGGCACCCCGCAGCGCTCGGCCACCACCGCCGGCGCGTACTGCGGGTCGAGATAGCGCTCGACCACCAGATGCAATGCCGGCACCGCCAGGCGGCCATCGGGCAGGGTGTATTCGCCGACCACCAGCGGCGCGATGCCGGTTGCCTGCGCGGGGGCGAAGCGCTGCCCGCCCGTGTCATCGCGCAGCGCACACAACTCACGGCCCTGTGCATCGCGCGCAAACAGGCCGTCATCGCTGGCGCCCGGGTCGCGGAGCACCAGCCAGTGCGCATTGCTGTAGCGCACCAGATAGTCCAGATCGATGCGGTCGGTACGCAGCAGTTCGTGGATCAAGGCAAACGCCAGCAGGCCATCGGTTCCAGGGCGAATGCCGACCCATTCATCGGCAATCGCGCCGTAACCAGTGCGTACCGGATTGATCGCCACGATCTTGGCGCCGCGTGCCTTGAGCTGGCCCAGGCCGAGCTTGATCGGGTTGGAATCGTGATCTTCAGCCACCCCCCACAGCATCAGGTAGCGGGTGTGCTCCCAGTCGGGCTCTCCAAACTCCCAGAAGCTACCGCCCAGCGTGTACAGCCCGGCGGCGGCCATGTTGACCGAGCAAAAACCCCCGTGCGCCGCGTAGTTGATGGTGCCGTACTGCTGCGCCCACCAGCCGGTCAATGCCTGGCTCTGGTCGCGGCCGGTAAAAAACGCCAATTCATCGGGGTTGCGTTCGCGGATTGCGCCCAGCCAACCGGCAGCGATCGCCAGCGCCTCATCCCATTCGATTTCGCGGAACTCGCCAGCGCCACGTTCACCGACGCGCAGCAGCGGCTTCTTCAACCGTGCCGGCGAATTGTGCTGCATGATCCCGGCCGCACCCTTGGCACACAGCACCCCGCGATTGACCGGGTGCGCCGGATTGCCCTGAATATAATGCAGCTTGCCATCCTTCAACCACACCTTGATGCCACAGCGGCAGGCGCACATGTAGCAGGTGGTGGTCTTTACCGTGTCGCCGGGCGAGGGCGACAGATCGAGGACGGGTTCGGACATCAGCATTGGGTGACCCTTGGGCACAGGCGCACAGTGTAGTGGCGCAGCGCGTTTGCCGCCTAATCACCTTTGCAGCAGTGCCGGCAGCGCGCAGCGCATGAGCGCTCGGGGGGGGCTGGTGTGGCTGCAAGGTGCGGTTAGCTGATTTCGCCAAGCGCTGCCGCCCATTGATGCTTGGCAGCGACGGCATGCAGGCGCTTGTCGCGTGTCCACAACCGGGCTCACGGGGTCATTTGAACGCTTGCGAGCAGATGCACGTCCACATAACCGATGTCCAGCCCGGTCAACCGATGCCGGTCGATGAACGCCAGCACTTCGGCATCGGTGGAAACGGTTGCCTGAGGCAGGTTGTGCAGAGCATCCAGTATCGCTTGACGTTGTTGCAGATGGCCGAGTGCCAATTCACCAATCACGAAAGGATGCGCCAGCACTTGGCCGGTTTCGAGCAGGCGCGTCAGCGCGCCGTCGCCGGCACGCAGGTGATCGATCCAGATCGAGGTATCGGCTTCAGCTCGGGCTCGCTGCCACCCAGACGCGCGAGGCGACCGGCGCTTTCACGTTCGATCAAGGCGCGCAGGGCTTCACGGACCAAGGCCGATTTTTCTTTCAGGCCGGTGAACTGCTGGGCTTTGCTGACCAATTCATCGTCCAAGGCGAGCGTGGTGCGCATGATTGTCATCCAGTGGCGGCATCTGGCTGTGACGAATGTAGCATCAAATGATGCGATCTTTCGTGCCCACGCGAGCAGACCAAGAGCCGAAGCGCCAGGCACCTGAGAGATTGGATGCCCAATATACGCAGTACCCGCATGGGTGGATGTCCGATATCCACACGATATCCACAGATGTCCGATATTCACACCCCTTGTCCGCTGGCCGCCGTTGCAGCAGACTCGGGGGGCTTTTCTATCGCTTCGTCAGGGGTGCTCTGAATAAGCTGTCGTTGCGAGGAGAGAAGCGAAGTGGCAATCCAGAAATGCTCAGAGAATCAAGATGCTGGATTGCCTCGCTGCGCTCGCAACGACGCCGGACGGGGCTTGTTCAGAATTTCCTTAGGTGCCCACCTGAATAGAATCGCTGCCAGTCTTGTTGCCTTGATTGTGATACTGGCCCCGGTCGCTGCCGAGGCCGTCGACCCGTGCGCTTACGACAAGGAAGCGATGCTCTCCCTCAGTGAGAACGCGTTTGACCAGAATCTGGCGAATGGCGGTGGTGGCTGGCGAGCCGTAGCAAAGATTTCCGGGTGCGAACGCGCCGCCGCGGGTCTGCTTGCTGCCTACCGGGCCGCGCATCCTGGCTCCGACCCCATGCTGGCATGGCATGAAGGGCAAGCGCTTGCGTCTGCTGGCGAGTATGCCGATGCCATCCCGCTTCTCGAAAGTGCAAGGAAGCCGGAAGATCAAGACCTCACCGGCTGGAACCACTACGTGGATGCGACGGTTGCATTCCTGCGGCACGACAAGGCGGTGTTGTTGGCTGCAAGGCAGCACCTCACCGCCATCAAATATCCGATTGGCGCGGGCTTTCCCCCATTGAATGATGGTTACGTTGAGTTCCGCGCCCCAGCGGGGCAGCCACCGGTAAGGTTTCGGTGGCCGCCCAACATCGAGGTTGTCGACGCGCTCGTGGTTTGCTTCAACAGACCATACGAAGAGGCATATGGTCCAACCTGTCGCAACCGCGGTTCGTGAACTGTGTTCGTAGCCCGGTGGCTACAGATGTCCAGCGGCGTGGATGCGCCGCCTACAGCGCTCAAAACCGATACCGCAAGCGCAGGGTCCAACTGCGCGGGCGCTCGGGCAGCACCAGGTTGGAGCCGAACAGAGCGGAGGCATTGGCGCGGAAGTAGCGCTCGTTGAACAGGTTGTTGATGAAGCCCTGCACTTCGAGTTTGCCGATGGTTACGCTGCTGCCGATATTGACCACAGTGTAGCCGGGCAGGCGCACTACGCCGCCGCTTAACGAATCAGGTTTGATCGTGCGCAGACACCGTCTGAGCCGTCTGTTGGACGAGCCCGGTCTTGGGCGCGAGAGGCGCCTGCAGAAGCCGCAGTAGCGGGTGATCCGCGAGCAAGGCGCGAATGCGCTCGGCAACGGCGCTCAGGCTGGCTTCGCCATGATCCCAATAGCTGCCGGCGGCAAAGTGATCGGCCAGACAGGCGCGAAGCACGGCGCGGCGATCGGCGATCGGAACCGGCCGAGTCAGGGCACGATGCAGCGCATCGCCGAGTTCGTGCTCAGCAATCACCACCTCGGTCAATGCTGGCACACCGTAGAATGCCTGGCCCAGCACGACCAGCGGCTTGTCGAGTACCAATGCCTCGAAACCCACGCTTGAGTTGATGGTGACCACGACAGCGGCACGGCGGATCAGATCGGTCGCCGGCCGTTGGCGGATGAACGTCACATCAGGAAACCGGCGACGCAGCGCATCGAGTCGAATCTGCGTAATCCGGCTCTCGTGCGGGTGGAACTTGACGACCAGCGACCTCGGCGGGCGCATCGCGGCAAGCCGATCACGCAGCGCGGCAATCACTCGGCCGTGGTCGTTGCCCCAGACCGGAGAGTGCAGCAGCAACTGCGAGTCGTGGACGACTTGCAACGGGTAGAACACGAAGCCATCCGGCGGTAGCGCCGGGTCGGTGTAGCTTGGCAGCAGCGGCTTGCCGAGTCCGAGCGGCCGCAGCTGATAGAGCAGCGTGTGCATCCAGCGGGCATCGCGTCGTTCGAGAAACCGTTGTGGTACTTGATGGCTTGCCGCCCGGGTCGGCGTATCGCCGCGCAGTGCAGCGATCATTGCGTCGAGTCGGGTATCCAGCGCAGGGTCCGGCGGTCTGCGCGCGAAGCCTGCGCGAATCAATCGAGCCAACGATGAGGCCGCGTTCACGCCGTCAAGATCAATCTGCATGGTGCCGGGGAAGTAGCCGTGCTCGGTATGGATCACCGCCAGGCCGCGTCGACGCGCGGCGTGGATTGCCATCGACAGTCGCCGATTCGAGCCGTTCCATACCAGCAGTGCGTCGATGGCGTTCTGGTCGAGAAATTGTTCAATCGTGGCATACAGGCGGCGCTGTCGGGCCAAGCTGCGTCGGCCGTGAATAGTCAAATCTTTGCTGCCGATCGCTTCGCGCAGACTGTTGTCGTCGATATTGGTCCGCGCGCGCGCGACCGGTTCGGCGGGCAGAATCGGGATACCGGCTGAGCGGGCATAGGCGCGCATTAGCGGCCGACACGACCAGTACACGCAGCAAATCTCCGGCGCGAGCAGCGGCGCAAGAGCCAGGAAGAACGGGGCTTTAAGAAGGCCAACATCAAAGATGGCGAGGTTCAGTGGGCGGTCGTTCATTGCCCGTGTTACCCAAGTCGGGGCGGCTGTAACCCGATGATCCTACCCGGTCTGCGTGACAGCAGGTTGACTTTGGCGTGACTGCTCGATGTGTGATGAGCGACCGCAAAGCTATGGTTTACGTGGTGCTGTCGGGCAATCTCGGCGGCTTGTCGCGCAGCCCGTCAATGTTCGTCGACTACATTCAGGCGGCCATCTTTACGCCCAGCGATTTTGCATTTCCGATCAACGGGATCGCCACCGAGGGCATCGTCAACACGCAGACCGTGGTCATCGCCGATCTCGATCTGGGCGCCCTCGATATCCCAAAGCCCAGGACAAAGCCCAGGACAAAGCCCAGGACACTCAGGCTTCAGACCAACGGATGGGTGTCCTCGGCTTGTAGCAGGAGGCTTTGTGCGGTTGCTACATAATTCCGGGGAATCGCCTGAATGAGCCACGCGTCACGCACTCTGCATCTGGTTGATGTGCTCACCGATACCGTGGGCGAGGGCAACCGCGCGGGCGTGGTGCTCGATGCCGATGGTCTCGACGCCGCGGCGATGCTGCGCATTGTCGCGGCGGCATGATCTGCGCGTAATGTCGGTTCCGCAGCGTTGGCGATTGAACCGACCTACGAAGCGAAAGGGCGTGTCATTGGGCTTCCTGATTGGCAATGTGCGTCAGCCGACCGGATCGAGCGAAGCGGCTGGGCTACCGAACCGGTGGCGACGGCCAGCAAACGCTGGCATCCGTCACCGTCATTCCAGCTTTCGCTGGAATGACGACACCAAGGGTTCCGGCTCCGACGCTGCCATTCGGTCAAGAGGCTGTTTGGTGCGCAGGGCCACCGCTACCAATTCGCCGATGTAGCGCTAACTCTACAGCCAACCAGCATCACCCAATGCGACTAGCTGACGCGTGTTGCTAATCAGGTTGGGCTTTGTACTTCACGCCACACTCAAAACCGATAACGCAGGCGCAAGGTCCAGCTGCGCGGGCGCTCGGGCAGCACCAGGTTGGAGCCGAACAGGTCCGAGGCATTGGCGCGGAAGTAGCGCTCGTTGAACAGGTTGTTGATGAAGCCCTGCACTTCGAGTTTGCCGATGGTTACGCTGCTGCCGAGATTGACCACGGTGTAGCCGGGTAGGCGCACTGCGCCGGAGAAGCCCGAGGGCATTGCAGCGACATCGGTGACGGTGGCGAACACTTCCAGAATGGCGGTGGGTTTGACGATGGCGGTGAGGCTGCTGACCCGATCCGGAATGCCGGAGCGCCGGTTGCGGCCGGCGATCAGGCCGAAGACGGTGCCGCCGAAGCTGTCCTCAGGGGCGATGCCGCTGTCGACCGGGTTGAAGAACGCGAACTGGCCACCCGGGGATATGTTGGTGTTGATCACATCCTGCCACACGCTGTTGCCGATCAGGCTGAGCCAGTCGCTGGCCACGTAGCGCGCTTCGAACTCGATGCCCTTGCCGCGGGTGGAAGTGTTGGTGGACAGGTTCTGCGAGCTGAACTGGGTGCGGGTCTGGCGATAGGCTGAGATCGCGGTGAACAGGCGGCCGTCGAGGAAGTTGCCCTTGATCCCGGCCTCGTACAGGCGCGAGGCGTTGAGCGCGCCGAGTTCGACATTGGCCAGCGACACTTCGCCGCCCTGGCCGGTGATCACGGTGCGCTGGGTTGCGGCGGTGACATACGGCCGGATGGCGTCGGTCAGGTCGTAGCCGAGGCTGGCGGTCCACGACAGGCCGCTGTCGGTAGCGCTGGCCTGCTGCCCGGCATCGCCGGCAGCGGCGGTGCGCGCCTGCCGCGACTGGATATCGAGCACGTCGTAACGCAGGCCAAGCAGCGCATGCCAGCGCTGATACAGGGTGACGTTCGCCAACCCCGCCAGGCCGTAATCGGTGTAATCGGTGGTGAGGTCGTTGATGAACTGCGCGCGCTCGAACAGGCCGGCGGTTTCGATCCGGTCATTGCTGCTGGGGCCTTGCGCCAGGTCGCGGCGGTCGAGAAACTCGAACAGGAAGTCCTCGGCCAGCTTGGCGCGGGTATGGCGCAGCGAGGGCGAAAACTCGAAATCGGCTTGCAGGTTTGCGCTGGCATCCCACTGCCACGCGGCAATCAGCTGGTCTTCGATCACGTAGGTGTCGATCACCTGCGCGAAGCCGTAGGAGTTCTGCAGCTCGGTATCCAGACTGTCGAAGAACAGTTTGTTGCTGAGCTGCACACCGTTGTTCAGCGCATGATGAAAATCGAAGTAGGCGGTGACGGTGTCGGTGGCGAGAAAATCCTCGGGGTCTATCAACACGTCCTTGCGCGAGAGCTGCACCGTGCGCACGCTGGCCGGGTCGAGGGCGAACCCGGCATTGGTGCCGTCCGGCCCGAAGCTGCCCACCGGGCCGGCGGTGGTCAGGCCGGGCGCGAACACGAACGCCGACAGGCCGCCTGCCGCGATGAGCTCGGCCTGCGACAAACGGCCGCTGCGGTCGCTGTCGAGATTCAACAGCGGCGTGCCGGCGAGATAGCTGCCGTTGTCGATCAGATTCTGGCTCAGACGGTTCCAGCCGGCATTCTGGTTGCCGTGGAAGTTGTGGTATTGCACCCCGAACTCGACCCGGGTGCGATCGTTGATATCGCTGTCGAACGCCGCTTGCAACACGCTCTGGCGGGTGCCGTCGTTGCGGTAGTAGCTGTCGGAGTTCTCGTGCAGGCCGTACAGGTAGTAGCCCACCGGCGTGGCGCCGGCGTTGAACTTGTAGCCATACTCGGCCTCGATCACCGCACGATCCCAAGAGCCGGTGGTGAACGACACTTCGCCCACCGGCTGGTCGAGGTAGGCGCCGTTTTCGGCGCGCGCCGATTTGGGCACGAAGTTGACGTAGCCGCCGATCTTGGACGGGCCGTAAATCGGCGAAGCCGGCCCGCGCACGATGTCGAGGCGATCGGACGTGGCGATCGGCGTGGGGATGTTGCCGGGGTTGTCGACCCGGCGCACCCCACGAAAATAATTCTCGCCCGGCGTGCCGCGGATATCGATCGATCCGGCGACACCGAAAAACGAGCTGGTGAAGGTGCC
>Ga0100399_1002603_pt1 | contig 12850 bp, 10 predicted proteins | sample CryGeymeta201523_FD_81545 | JGI IMG/M metagenome (GOLD analysis project Ga0100399, IMG submission 81545) | Groundwater microbial communities from Crystal Geyser aquifers in Utah, USA - Crystal Geyser metaG 2015-23 | ecosystem: Environmental > Aquatic > Deep subsurface > Groundwater | place: USA...
CAGGTATGCGGACGCTGCCACGCGCCCGCAACGTGCGGGAAGTGCCACGACCAGGACAGTCCGCCGGCCTCCCACGATGCGGATGACTGGAACAAAGCGCATGGCAAGCAGGGTGAAGGGCACGAGCCTTTCTGCGCCCTCTGCCACGGCAAGAATTCCTGTGAGGCGTGCCACGGCCTGCCGATGCCGCACCCGACCGGCTGGCGGACGAAACCCCATTCGCAGGTGGTCACGAAGAGCCCCGAACTGTGTGGGCGCTGCCACAAGCCGACGCACTGTGCCAAGTGCCACGACGCAGACAACCCGCCGGAATCGCACTTCGACGACAAGTACACCAAATCCCACGCCGCGCAATCCAAAGGGCAGGAAGCCTTGTGTGCCGCCTGCCACGGGAAGACCGGCTGCGACGATTGTCACAAGAAGAACGGCGTGGAGGTCTCCAAGGCGAAAGGCTGACCACCGTGGCAGCCCCCTCTTCCTGTTGCTCCCTGCGGTCGGCAAGCTTGATGAAAGTTGCTGCTTGCCGGCCGGGAACGCCGCCCACTCCGTGGCAAAGCAAGCGGCACCCGGATTGAGGGGGAGGCTGTATGCGGATACTGGTAGTGACTGGATGTCCGTTGGCTCGGAGCGCGTTCCAGTCCTTGCTGACCGAACGTGAGGACGTGGAGGCGCTCTGGATCGAGGAATGCAAGAATCCGGAGGGCTACACGGCCCGTCTTGGCGAAGCGGATCTTGCCTTGGTGGCTGACTGTACGTCCCTTGACGCAGTCCTCGCTGCCATCCGCGCCTGCAAGGCGAGCGGTGAAGTGCGCGTGCTCGTAGTCACCGGCGACGCCGGGGAGACCGTGCTGCGGCAGTACTTCCAGGCCGGCGCAGACGGTCTGCTGCTGAAGAAATCCCTGGAGTCGGAACTGACCGCGGCGCTTGCGGCGCTGCTGCACGGCGCGAAGTACGTCTCGGCGTCACTTGCTTCGGAGTTCGCCGCCCGCTACCTGACCGAGCCGGTCGCGATAGCGGTGAAGCCCTCCGGGGAAGCGTTGACCGCCAGGCAGAAGGAGATCATCCGGCTGGCGGCGTTGGGCCACACCAGCCGCGAGATTGGCGACCAACTGGGCATCAGTCCGAAGACTGTAGAGACGCACCGTACCCGCCTGATGGCCAAGCTCGGGCTTTCCTCCCGGGCGGAGTTGGTAGAGCACGCGATGCAGCACGGTCTGCTGCCCGCCCCGGCCGGATAGAGGCCGGGTTTGGGTTGCCGGCTGAAGAGCGGACTTCGCCGCAGCATCGCCGTGAGAACGCAAGAACGAGTCGGCAACCATGAAACGTGTACTGACACTGAGGCGGGTATTGGCGCTGCTTGGGTTGTGGTTGTGGTGCGCCGCTTCGTCGCCGGGTGTGGCGAAACCGGGCATCGCCCCACCTGCAAGCTACACTTCGGCGGACTGTCTGCACTGCCACGGCAAGCACCCCGGTGTGACGGCTGACCCCGAGGTAGTGATCGACGTTGGCGAGTTCACGGAGTCCGTCCACGGCGGCAAGGTCGAGTGCCACGAGTGCCACGTCGGCGTCGGTCTGGATCTCCAGTCCCACAAGGCCGCGCGGGATCCGGTGGACTGCAGCCGCTGCCACGGGCCCACTCCCTCGAAAGTCCCGGTTCAGTTCCGGGGGCGAGCGGACAGCATCCATCAGCGCCCGCGAGAGGAGGGATCCGGGAAGGTGCCAACCTGCAAGTTCTGCCACGGCACGCACGACATCCTTCCTCCCAACTCGTCGGCCTCCAAGGTAAGTCGGGCCAATATCCGGAAGACCTGCGGTGAGTGCCACGCGCAGCCGCACTCTCTGCGGGGCAAAGCGGCGCCGCAGACAGCGGTCGAGTTCGACCGCAGCATTCACGGCCGCGCGGAGAGTGAGCCGGGCGTTGTTGCCGCAACGTGCACCGACTGTCACCTCCCGCATCATCCGGGTGAGCCGGCGTCCACGCACCCCATCCGCAAACAGGACATCCCGGGCATCTGCGGAAAGTGCCACAACGACGTCTACAACCAGTACCGCACCACGATCCACGGCCGCGACCTGGCCAAGGGGAATCTGGACGTTCCGGCGTGCACGGACTGCCACGGGGAACACACGATCCGCGCGCCGGGGGACAAGGCTTCTTCAGTCAGCCCGGCGCACATCGTGCAGACTTGCACCAAGTGCCATGACAACAAGCAGCTCCAGCGTCGGTACGGCTTGCCCGCCGATCGAGCCGGCACGTACGGGAAGAGCTACCACGGCATCTCCAACCGGTTCGGCGATATCCGCGCCGCCAACTGCGCCACCTGCCACACGGCGCACCACATCCTGCCCTCCTCCGATCGTGCCTCCAGTACCAACCCGGGGAATCTGCAGCGGACTTGCGGGAGAGAGGGCTGCCACAAAGGCGTCGCCGCGAAGTTTGGCATCGGCCAGGTCCACCTTGCACCGACGGCCAAATCGGAATCGATGGTGTATTGGGTGGGGCTGCTCTACAAGCTGATGGTGATTGCGGTGGTCTGCTTCTTCTGCTTCTCCATCGTGTTGGACATCACTAAGCGGATTGTGCTGCGACTGACCAGCGGGGGGGATTCTCGATGACGGCCGAACGGGAAACGCCGATGACGCGGTACTACCTCCGGTTCACCCTGAACCAGCGCCTGCAGCATATCACGCTGATCGTCTGCATGACGGCGCTCGTGATCACCGGCATGCCGCTTCGGTACTCGACAGCCGACGCTTCGGCGGCAATGGTCCAGTTGATGGGGGGCTTCGAGCTTCGCGGGCTGATCCACCGAATCGCCGCGGTGCTGCTAATCCTGCTCAGCCTGTACCACGCGGTCTATGCGGCCCTCAACCCAGCCGGGCGTCGTGAGTTGCTGGCGATGCTGCCCGAGTGGAAGGACGCCAAAGACGCTCTGGGCATGATGGTGTACTACTTCACGCGTCGGCGCGAACGACCCGCATTCGGGCGCTTCAACTACATCGAGAAGTTTGAGTACTGGGCCGTCGCCTGGGGGATGGTGGTCATGGGCACCAGCGGCATGGTGCTGTGGTTCAGCAAATGGTCCCTGCTCTACCTGCCGAAATGGGTGCTCGACGTCTCTCGGGTGGTGCACAGCTACGAGGGTCTGCTGGCCTTCCTCAGCATCCTCATCTGGCACTTCTACAACGTCCATCTGGGCCCCCACGTGTTCCCCATGTCGTGGACCTGGCTCGACGGGCTGGTAGACGAGAAGCGACTGGAAGAGGAGCACCCCCTCGAGTATGCGGCGGTGCGGCATGACCCGTCCCGGTGGGTCGTGGGCCCCTCCCGACGACAGGCGTCCCTCGCTGCCATGCCGTCCCTGGAAGTCCGGGAAAAGACTCCCGTCCACTTTGGCGCGGTGATCGCGGCCACATTGGGCGGAGTTACTGCGGGCATCGCCTCACCGGTCTTCCTCACGCCCTTCCTCACGCTGACGATCTGGCTGCTCAACCCTGACGCCAACCCCTGGGGTGCGGCCCTGTTGGGCGTCTCGCTGGTGCTGGTTCCGTCCGCTGTGTTGGGCGGCTGCCTGGCTACCGCCTTGGCCTTGGTGGGGCACCCCTCCCGCACCTGTGTGCTCTCGACGTTGACCGGGATGATGGGGCTCTTCCTCGGGATGATGTCCATCTGGATTCCGTTCGCCGCAGGCATCTATGTTGTGCGGTGGTTCCTCCCCATCCCGCTCTTGGCTCAGTCGTTCATGATGGCGGCGGTTGTACTCAGCCTGGGGGTCGGTGTGCTGGGAGTCATTGTCGGCGTCCTCCGCGGCCGGTCGGTCGGCAGCCGGGTCTTCCAGACCGAAAGCCGGCCCCTTGCTGACGACCAGTCATCCAAGGACGGGCCGGCCGCCTGACCTATTCGCCTGGGCGAAACCTGAGCCATGAGAATCCCCCCTCGTGATCTATCCGCCAGCCAGAACCGGTGGCTGACCGCCGCCGGCGTTCTGGCGCTCGTCGGTGGGGTCTACGGGGCTTACGCGATCTATGTCTACACCGACAGCAACCCCAATTTCTGCAAGTCGTGCCACCTGATGAACGAGGCGTGGGACCGGTGGGCGGTGAGCGAGCACAAGGTCATCGACTGCCACAAGTGCCACCATGCCACCAAGGTCGAGGGGCTCCGCCAGCTCTGGCTCACTCTCACCGAGCGCCCCAAGGAAGTGGGGCCGCACGCGAAGGTTCCCCTGGAGGTCTGCGAGCAGTGCCACCGCAGCGGCGACAAGCGGTGGCTGCAGATCATGGCGACCGCGGGCCACCGAGTCCATGTCATCCAGCAGAAGCTCAAATGCATGGACTGCCACGCGCAGAGCCTGCACCAGTTCGCCCCTCCGGCGAAAATCTGCTCTCCCTGCCACGAAAAGCAGGTTGTGGCCGTTGCCGGGATGGCAAAGCAGCACTGCACAAGCTGCCACAACTTCCTGGCCGAGAAGGGGTCGCTGGTACCCAATCGGGGGACGTGTCTCTGGTGCCACTCGGACTCGGAGAAGGCCGCGATGAAGGCCAATCCAGACAGCCCCATGCAGTTTGCGTGCAGCATGTGCCACAACCCCCACCGAGCCAACCAAGACCTCCGCCAGCGGTGCCGCACTTGCCACGCGGACCAAGCGGCAACGGTCGCCAAACTGGGGCCGAAGCACAGCGACTGCCTGACCTGCCACAAGCCGCACACCTGGAAGCCGACAGGCGACAGCACTTGCCGCACGTGCCACGGTAACGGTCTCAAAGACGTCGCCGCGCACAGTGTGCCCGAACATGTGGACAGGAATATCCGGTGTATCGATTGCCACTCGCCCCACAAGTGGAAGGTCCGGGGAACAGAGACCTGCCGGCAGTGTCACCAGTTCCTCAAGCACAAGGTGCACCCCGAGGGATGGCTGACTCGCCACGGGCGAACGGCCCGCCGGGCCGAGGCGCAATGCACTGCCTGCCACACGCGGGCCCTGTGCGCCGATTGCCACGGCAAAGTGCCGCTCCCGCACCCCACCAACTGGCCGTCGCTGCACCGGGACTATGCAAGGCGGGATCCCAAGGTGTGCCGACGCTGCCACCAGCCCAAGGAGTTCTGCGACTCCTGCCACGCCAAGTACTGAAACGTCTTGGGAGGCAATGCCGGGCCAGGGCACGAGCGGGTCTGAGGACCCCTCGGACAGCGCCACCCAGTCGTCCCCAAGAGCTGCAGAGAGGGCCCTGATATTGGACATGCCGCGATTCGCAGCCTACGCTCAGGCACTCCTGGTACTCGTCTCCGTCGGATACGGCTGTGCGAAGCCGCTGTCCGCTGAGACGAAGCGTTGTCTGCTTTGTCATGGCAAGCCGGACCTGACGTACAGGCTCGCCGATGGCGCGGAGTACTCACTCCACGTGGACGGCAGGCGCTTCGCGGAGTCCATCCACGCCGACCTCCCGTGTACGGAGTGCCACTCCAACTACCGGCAAGGCATGCACTCTGTGTCGGCCAAGGCGGAACCTGAGACGATCCCCGACAAAGAGGTCTCTGAGGAGCTAAAGACGTGGCTGGGCCATGTGCGCGGGCACAACCGGCCTGCGCTTGCCGCCTGCCTGAAGTGCCACAAGGACGAGTTCCGGGCGTACCGCAAGAGCATCCATGCCCAGGCGCTCCAGAAGGGCAGCCTGGACGCTCCCATGTGCACGGACTGCCACGGCAACCACTACGTGCGCAAGCACGACGACCTGGAGTCGTCAACCAGTCAAGCGAACGTGCCCGCCACGTGTGGGAACTGCCATAGCAATGCCACCGTGATGCGGAAGTACGGCGTGACCGAGTCGCCGGTGGCGACGTACAAGGAGAGCTTCCACGGCAAGAAGCAGCAACTGGGTAGCCAGCGTGCAGCGGCGTGCTCCAGTTGCCACGGGTTCCACGACATTCTGGCTCCCGGCAACCCGGCGTCCCCGCTGTATATCGCCAACCGGCCCAAGACCTGCGGCAAGTGCCACAAGGTGCTGGGCAGGCGCTTCGCCCTGACGTTCAGCCACCGCCCGCCCTCCCGGACGACTCGGCCCGTGATCTACTGGATCAACTTCGTGTTCGAGTGGTTCTCCTACGCGGTGATGATCGGCCTGCTGCTCTACACGCTGGCCGACATGCGCATCATGCTCCCCCTGGTCCGGGCGCAGGTCCGCCAGCGGTTCAGCGCGGAGGGAGACAGACCTCACCAGAAGCAGCACTTCCCGCGCTGGAACCTCCACCAGCGCTTGCAGCACGTGATCATGTTCTCCAGCGTGTTCCTGCTGATGCTCACCGGGCTGCCGCTGCACGGGTCAGACGCCGCGCTGGCCCGCGCCGCCATCCGGCTCGTGGGCGGGGCCGACATGGCCGCGCTCTTGCATCGGGTCGCCGGGGTGGGCATGACTATTTCCATTGCCTACCATGCGCTCTATCTGATAGTCTTGGTTCTCTGCGGTGTCCGACGCACAGACATGTTCCCCACGAAGAAGGACTTCGTGGACTTCTGGGAGGCGCTCCAGCAACTGGCCGGCCTCCGAAAGGAGCCGCCTCAGTACGGGCGGTACAACTTCGTCGAGAAGTTCCTGTACTGGGCAGCCGGCTGGGGCATCATCATGATGGGCTTCACCGGATTCATCATCTGGCAGTCGCCGTGGTTTGCCGAGCATCTGTCGCCTGCGGTGGTTGAGCTGAGCGCCGTCCTCCATAGCCACGAGGCGCTGATTGCCAGCTTCGCCCTGCTTGTCTTCCACCTGTACTTCGCTCACCTTCGTCCCGACGTCTTCCCGATGAGCAAGGTCTGGCTGACCGGCGAGATCGACGATCTCGAGATGAGAGAACGCCACAGTCTCGAGTACGGGCAATGGCTCGCCGAGCAAGCCAACGACCGCTCTCCGGAGGCGGAGGGGGAAGCCCCTCCTTTGCCCCCCGCCTAACCACCGTCTCCTGTCGGAAAGGAGTTCGCCTTTGCGTTCCGCACTCCGAAAAACGGCCTTCGGCTTCCGCGTGACCGTGATGAGCATCCCGTTGGTGCTGATCACGGGGATGGTGGTTGCCATCTTCGCCGGCAAGCACCGGAAGCACCTGCTCCCCGAGATCCCCGCCGCCTCCAGGATTGCGCTGGTGCGCAACAAGCGTGAGGTCGTCAGTCGGCTGTCTCACCAGAAGCAACTGGCCGCCATCCAAGGGCTCTACTGCTTCAACTGCCACAATCTACTGAGCATGGGGGAGTCGACCGACGGAACCATCTTCTCCCATCTAAAGCACCTCGACCGGGGCTTCCACTGCGAGGACTGTCACCGCGACCTCGGGAAGAAGAAGCATGGCCCCGTCCCGATGAAGACCTGTCTCGAGTGTCACGACGGCAAGCAGGCGCCCAACCGCTGCACGCTTTGCCACTCCGATCCGGCGTTGGTGCTGCCAGGCACCCACGGCGCGGGCTGGCTCGAGCACCACGAAAAGGCCGGCGCGGACGCGAGCAAGTGCACCGGCTGCCACAAGCAGGCGATGTGCATTGCCTGCCACCGGCCGAAGCGCCCGGAGAGCCACAGCGCGGGGTTCGTCGGCGGCCACGGTCACTTGGCGCCGTCGATCGTCAACCCGCTGAAGCCCGGCGTTGTGGCCAGCCCGATGCCCTCGCACGCAAGGCAGCGGGCCGGACGCTGCACCAGTTGCCACGTGCTGACGTTCTGTGAGAGCTGCCACAAGGGGGCGATCCCCTCTTCGCATCGCAGCCAGACGTTCATGAAGCAGCACGGCGGCCTGGCAGCGCAGCGGGAGCGGGCCTGCTTCACCTGTCACTCGACCCAGTTCTGTCGCAACTGTCACCGGGTCGCGATGCCGCACCCGAAGAACTACCTCCCGCGGATCCACAAGGAGGAAGCGCAGAAGGACACTCGGTCCTGCGGCACGTGCCACGAGAAGAGCTGGTGCACCGCGTGTCACAAGCTCGAAGTGCCGCACCCGCAGTCGTGGATGCGCGAACACGGCGCTGTGCTCAAGGTGCGCGGCGATGTCTGCTCGCACTGCCACAAGAAGGACTACTGCGAAGACTGCCACAAGCTCGAGATGCCCCACCCTGCCGGGTACCGCGAGGCCCACCTGGAGGCAGCCCGGCAGAACCCGCAGCTCTGCGCCAAGTGCCACCATGCGGACGCATGCACCCAATGCCACGGGCTGGAGCTGCCGCACCCCAAAGGCTTCAACCGCAAGCCCCACGGGCAACTCGCCACGAAGTCGCCCCAGCTCTGCGGCAAGTGTCACCCGGGGAGCGAGTGCACGAAGTGCCATGACGTCGACAACATGCCTGAGTCCCACGACGAGGACGACTTCGCCAACGGGCACGCCAAGCAGGCGGCCGGGCACGAAGCGCTCTGCGCGCTCTGTCACGGCAAGACGGGCTGCGCGGACTGCCACAAGAAGAAGGGCGTGAAGGTCGCGCTGGCGAACCGGCGCTGACAGCCGGCTGCCCACACCGGTTAGACCAGCGGAGCGAGGAGCATTCGACGGCCCGCGGGTGGCAACATACTGGCGGAGAACCGTAGAGCGGCGCAGCTTGCCCGCTCGTACTTCGCCGAGTTCCCCGAGCGGACCGGAAGCCCCGTCGTACGTTGTTTTCAAGGGAGTTGATTGATTTGGGAATGGGGCAAGTCGCCCTGTGGATCTCGACCATTCTCTGCGGTGGTGCGTTGGTCCTGTATATCGTGTCGCTTCGCTCCGGTTCGCTGACCCGGGGCGCAAGGGTCTGCTGGTACGTCCAGTGCGTGGTACTTGCTGTGGCGGCGGCCGTGCTGTGGCGGGCGATCCTCGGGCACGACTACGCCTACGAGTATGTTGTCGGGTACACGTCCAACGACCTCGGCTTCTGGTATCTGCTCTCGGCGTTCTGGGCCGGGCAGGAGGGGTCGTTCCTGCTCTGGGCGATTCTGACGGGCGCCATCGGCCTGTTCCTCATCTGGCGCGCGAGCGACTACGAACGCGAGACGATGGTGTGGGTTGCGCTGGTCCAGCTCTGCGTGTTCGTCCTGATGCTGCTGAAGAGCCCCTTCGCACCGGTGGCTGGGCAAGTCCCCAGCGATGGCAGCGGGCTGAACCCGCTGCTGCAGAATCCGTGGATGGTCATCCATCCTCCGCTGGTGTTCCTCGGCTACGCCGCCATGGTGCTGCCCTTCGCCTTTGCCATGGCCGCGCTGATGAAGCGCGAATACGAAGGCTGGGTAACGCGCTCCCTGCCGTGGTGCGGCTTCGCGTGGCTCACGCTGGGCGCAGGGATCATCGTCGGTGGATACTGGGCGTATGAGACCCTCGGCTGGGGCGGCTACTGGGGCTGGGACCCGGTGGAGAACGCCTCACTGGTTCCCTGGCTGATCGGCACCGCCCTGCTCCATGGGCTGATCGTCCAGAAGTCGACGGGCAGCCTGCGGCCGCTGAACTTCTGCCTGGCGGCGTTTTCGTTCGTCACGGTGGTCTACGGGACCTACCTCACGCGCAGCGGGGTCTTGGGCGACTTCTCCGTTCATTCGTTCGCCGACATCGGCGCCGGCTACAACGCCTGCCTGCTGGCCTTCGTCGGTGTTCCGCTCGCGGCCTGGGCGGCGCTGTTCCTTGCGCGAAAGGGCGAGATCCACAGCGACCGTGCCTACGAGAACCCGCGGTCGCTGGCCTTCGTGCTGCACCTGGGCATCATCGTGCTGCTGGTGTCAGCGGGGCTGGTCGGCATCGGCATGTCTTCCCCGATCCTGACTGGGCTGCTGGCCAAGGAGCCGTCCGCCGTCTCCCTGTCCTTCTACAACGTCACCCACACGCCCATTGGCATCCTGGTGGCGCTGCTGGTTCTCTTTGCCCCGGTGATGCCGTGGCGCGGCGCCACGTGGGCGTCGCTGAAGGGCGACCTCAAAGGGCCGGCGCTTGTCGGTCTCCTCGGGCTGCTCGCAACGGTGGCCGGCACCGTCGCCTATGCTCGCGCCTCGGCCGGCGCGTCCGTCGGCGTGTCGCTCGCAAAGAGCGTCCCCTGGTACCTGCTCATCGGCCTGGCCGCAACTGCTCTGGGGGCGAACCTCGCTGCCGTGGTGTCTCGCTGGCGAATGGGGAAGCGCTTGTTGATCGGCGCGCCGCTGGCGCACACCGGCCTGGCGCTCATGCTGATGAGCTTCGTTGGCTCGTCCGCGTACGACCGCGAGCACAAGATCACCCTCGGTCTCGGCGAGACCAAGGCGGTGATGGGCTACAAGGTCACGCACCGCGGGTCCGAGGTCCGCAAGGACGGGAAGCTCCAGATCAACGTCGATGTGGAGCGCGGCGACCACGTCTACAACGGCAAGGCGCTGATGTATGAGACCAAGCACGGTCTCATGAGGACGCCTGCCATCCAACGCGGCTTCCTCGCCGACCTGTATGTGGAGCCCGAGTCGGTGGACCCTGGCGACGCCGAATCCCCCCATGGTGCTGGCTCCGGCGACACGGTAGACATCGCCAAGGGGGAGTCAAAGAAAGTCGGCCCCTACAAAGTGACCTTCGAGGCGTTTGACATGTCGGCCCACGGAAAGGAGGGCGGCATGTCCGTCGGCGCGAAGCTGAAGATCGACGTGGACGGCAAGACCGAGGAAGTCACCCCCCAGTTTGTCATCAGCGGGCAGGAGACCTCCCATCCCCCGACCGAGTTCGACGGCGGGGCGGCGACGGTCCGGCTGATGAGCATGACCGTCGAGTCGGGGACGGTGCACCTGAGCTTCGCAGGCGCGAGGATCCCGGCTTCGGGCTCGCCCGCCAGGTCCGGCAAAGAGACGCTTCTCGTCCAGGTCACCCACAAGCCAATGATGGTTCCGCTGTGGCTGGGCTGCATTCTGCTGCTTACGGGCGCAGGAGTGGCCATCCGTCGCCGCGCCGCCGACGCCTCCGCGGAACTGGGTCGCCGCGAACGGCGCGGCAAGGGCAAGCAGCAGGGCTCGTAACGAATGTAGCGCGACTTGGCAAGTCGCGCGGCGCGAGATACCATCTCGCGCTACACTCCCAAGGGAATCGCCCATGTGCGTCTGCACGCCACGACGAAGGAGAACGTAACGCGACTTGGCAAGTCGCGCGGCGCGAGATACCATCTCGCGCTACACTCCCAAAGGAGAAACTCATGAGAAACTCGAGAATTGCTGTCGTTGGGTTGTCGTGTGCGTTGTGTACCGTCGTGGTGGCTGTTGCGCAAGCGGCCGAGGAACAGACCCCGACTTGGAAGCCGCTCATGGACGGCAAGACCCTCGCCGGTTGGCACGCGGTCGGCGACGGCAAGTGGACGGCCGAGGACGGCGCCTTCATCGGCCGCGCCAACAACGAGAAGCTGTACGGTCTGTTGGTGAGCGACAAGCCCTTCAAGGACTTCACCGTGCGGTTCAAGTTCAAATGCCTCACGGGCGACAGCGGCTTCTACATCCGCACAATCGTCAAGGAGCCCGAGCAAGCCCACGGCCTGCAGATCCAGGTGGGTCCGCCCGGCTCCGGCGCCGGCGGCATCTACGAGAGCTATGGCCGCGCGTGGCTCGCCAAGCCTAAGGACGAAGACGAGAGGGCATTCCTGAAGGCAGACGACTGGAACGAGATGACCATCGCCGCCCACGGCGGCACCGTCGTGGTGACCGTGAACGGCACCAAGAGCGCCGAGCTCAAGAACGACCCCAGCCGGCCGGAGGGCAACTTCGCCCTGCAGATGCACTCGGGATGCGTGATGGAAGTGCGGTTCAGGGACCTCGAGATTCGGGAGGGTGCGCAGGATTGATGGCTGAGGTCCGCTTAGGTACCATCGAGTCCTGTCACGGAGACCAGATCGGAGAGCAGCACATGGGAGCGGTGTACCACGGATTCGAGCACGAGACGATGGACGAGAAGGTCCGGCGGTTCCTGAAGCGAGAACCCACCGAACGCTATCTGGCCATGACTCAGTCTGCCGAGTTCATCCTCGCTGCCGGCCGCCCGAAGCCCGAACACGATGATCGGAAACCATACACGCGTATACAAGTGCTTGAACGCCCATGAGGTGCGCTACCTCGTGGTTGGCGGCACGGCTGCGATCATTTACGGCGTGCCGCGAGCCACGCTCGACGTGGACCTCTTCGTGGAGCGCACCCTCACGAACGCCGCCCGGCTGCTGGACGCGCTGAAGGACGCGGACTTCGGCACCGCCCACCTTACAACGCCGGAAGCAGTGGTCGAGAACCAGGTCACAATCTTCGACGACTACTTCGAGTTGGACGCGATCACGGAGCTTGCGGGGGTCGGTTTCGCGGAGGCGTGGCAGCGTCGCGAGGTCATGCAGATCCAGGATGTCCCGGTGCCCTTCATCGCGCTGGCAGACCTGATCGCCGCGAAGGCAGCGGCGGGTCGCGAGAAGGACCTCGCTGACCTGGACATCCTCCGGAGGATCGCGGCGGGCTGATCTCTGAGCCGGACGACGAGAGAGCCTGCGTGGCGGCCGCGCCTGGCAGGTTCCTCGACGTGCGTTGGGTAGCGGCGACCGGGCGCGGACAGCGGCCGCCCCGTCGAGCCGGGGAGCAACGTGCTTCTCTGCGCCATACTGGAGGTATCCTCGACAGCCTTCATCCCCTTGACCTCGAATGCGAATGCCAGTACAATACCAGTCGCTCCGTACAAGGCAATCGAGGCGAGAGCTCCCGAGCTCGGGGCCAGTTGCTGCCCGGGAGCACGCTGCGCTCTCCGCAGGAAAGGAGGCTTGTAGTCGATCACCGTGCCGAGGGGCAACGACGTTCAACTGACCAAGGAGGACCTCAAGATGTACAAGCGGAAAGGTTTCACACTCATCGAGCTGCTTGTCGTGATTGCGATCATCGCGATCCTGGCGGC
>Ga0100399_1002613_pt1 | contig 12830 bp, 9 predicted proteins | sample CryGeymeta201523_FD_81545 | JGI IMG/M metagenome (GOLD analysis project Ga0100399, IMG submission 81545) | Groundwater microbial communities from Crystal Geyser aquifers in Utah, USA - Crystal Geyser metaG 2015-23 | ecosystem: Environmental > Aquatic > Deep subsurface > Groundwater | place: USA...
ATCTCATCGGTCAATCCTTCAGTCAGCTTTGCCTGGGCCAAATGACCCCTGAATAACTCCAATGCATTTTCTGAGAGTCGGCGTTTAAGTTCAGCATCCTCTTTCAGCCGCAGAATGGATTCCTTTATAGACTGGATATATGGCGGTTCACAGAAAAGGACATCGTGTCCGCCGGTCAACAATTCCGAGAAGGCTTGGGATGCACGCGTCACCACCGGTTTGCCCATGGCCAAGCATTGAAAGACCTTGTTGGGGATGACCCGCCGCGCCTTGTCCGTATCTCCGAAGATCCCGAGACAGACATCCGCCTGATGGATATATCCCGGAAGCTCTTCATATCTCACCCACTCGATGAACTCGATATTCCTGAGTTCAAGCTTCTTAGCCAATTCGCGGATCTCGCGAGAGAGCTGGCCTTTCCCGATCATCTGAAATCGGATCTCCTGATTCCCCTCCAACGCTTTGGCCGCGTGAAGGATATGATGGATCCCATGAAGGGGAATATATTTCCCGTAAAAAAGGACCCTGAACACCCCGTCCTGCATGGGGGCGCTTTGTCTCGAGTAAAATAGATTCTCTTCGGCCCCGACGAAAACCCTGATGAATTTCTTCCGGTCAACATGAAAAAGTGCGGCGATATGTTCGATATGCGTATCCGTGTCCAGGATAACAAGGTCGGAAAGTTTCATCGACCACTTGTCCAGATAATAAAGGAGTTTCGCGAGAACCGACCTTTCCCGAAAAATCCCCCGGTCAAGGACAAGGGTATCATAAAGGGAGATCAGAGGGTTGAACACAAGAGGCCGCCGATGCACAAAGTTTAATAACTTTGCCAGGAGAAGATCCATCTGACCGATATACCCCACCATGAGAATATCGAATGGTCCGATCCGAAAATACCGGAAGCAGAGATGGATATACCCCCACAGGAGCCGGAAGCTGAGCAGCGTCAGATTGATGAATGAAAGATACCCGCCGGTTTTGTGATGCTCTCTCTCCCATAAAGGATAATGGCATTCGATCACCTCCACCCCGTTTCTTCGGAGTCCTTCAATGATGACCCTGTTTCTCGGATAATTCTTCTCATAGGTCCCAAAATAACAGATCTTCAGATGGGAATGCCCCTCACCCCCACCCTCTCCCCAGAGGGGAGAGGGGACTCGGTCGTTTACATCCCTCTTTCCACTACTATTATTTCCTCTCCCCGTTAGGGAGAGGATAAAGGTGAGGGGGAAAATTTTCATGCCTCTTTGTGAGCCCAGGTCTCGTGGATGTTTCATATGAGTTTTTTCATAATGATCGAAGGGTCTTCTTTCTTCCTGTCGGCATGCATCGAATGGATCAGCATCTCACCGAGCAGGCCCATGGAGATGAACTGGATCCCCATGATGATCGCCACCCAGCCGAAGACCATGAGGGGCCGGACATGCATGGGATATCCGAGGAGCCACTGCACGGCAAAAAAGGCGCTCAATGCCATGCCGGGGATGAGACAGAGCAGTCCGATGCCGCCGAAGAAGTGGAGGGGCCTTTTAAGATAACGCGTCAAGAAAAGAATGGTCAGGAGGTCCAGGAACCCCCGCGTGAAGCGCTCCATGCCGTACTTTGACACCCCATGAATTCTCGGATGATGTTCCACCTTGATTTCGGCAACCCTGAATCCCTTCCACCTGGCGAGCACTGGGATGAACCGGTGCAGTTCCCCGTAGATCCGGATATTCCGGATCACGTCCTTCCGGCAGCACTTGAACCCGCAGTTGAAATCATGGAGCTTGATCCCCGTCATCAAAGAGACCGCCCGGTTGAAGATCCGGGACGGCAAAGTCTTCCCGACCGGGTCCATTCTCTTGAATTTCCAACCCGAGACAAGATCAAATCCTTCATCAAGTTTTTCAAGAAAATGAGGAATCTCCTGAGGATCGTCCTGCAGGTCGCCGTCCATGGTAAAGATGATGTCTCCGGAGGCATGTTCGAAACCCACGGACAGGGCCACGGCCTTGCCGAAGTTATCCCGCAACTGGATGACCTTGGCCATGGGGTCTTTTGCGTGAAGCGCTTCGAGTTTCTCGCTCGTGCCGTCCCTGCTTCCGTCATCCACAAAGATGATCTCATAGGGACGGGCAAGAGGGGCCAATGCCGCGTGCAGAGAATTCAGGAGATCTTCAAGACTTCCGGACTCGTTGAATACCGGGATGACGATGGATAGGTCAAACTTTTGAGTCATTCGCCGCTCCTGCAGCCCAAATTTCCGGATACAATTTCCTGACAGTCTTGCTAACCTATTAAATTATAAAATATTTTCCTGGCTTAGACAATACAATAAATTGGTCAGATCTTTTTACTCTCCAATATGTAAACATAATAATATTTCATAGGGTTACTCTGAGTGAAAATGGATTCCTGCCTCCGCAGGAATGACAGTTTATAATATTGAATGGATTTCTGCTCCCTGCATACCACTTTATATCATTACATAATTAAAGCGACATAATATATCTAAGGTTGCATAGTATACTTAATCTTGTCTACCCTGTCGTCATTGCCCGACCCCCCGGTCGGAGTCGGAGGGCAGGCCCGATCGGGCAATCCACCCTTCGACAGGCTCAGGGTGACAATTGTCATGGTGAGCTTGTCGAACCATGGATTCTCCGGTCAAGCCGGAGAATGACGATATGGACAATATGTAGCCTTATTTATGCAAGGCTATATTGCAAGGCAAGCTTCGTAGAGCCTGCCCTACACTTGATCCGAAGAATGAGAGATCCGTTTACTCACCTTCGAGCCTGCGCTCTCCGATCCGCATGGGGAGATAGAGAAAAAGCATGTTCAGAAGCAAAACTGCGGCAAAAAAGAGCCCGATGACCACCTTGGCGCGTGTCAGGAGGGTTTCCTTGGAGACCTCGCCTAAAAAAATCCCGATGGTGGGTACGGACTCCAGGGCAATGGTGCTCAGGATCAGAAGCAGGGCCAGAAGCATATAATAGGTCCCGCGAAGGCCGGTTGAGACCTGGGATAGGTTCTCCGCCTCAAAGTTCGGATAGGCGGCGCCCATGCCCACGGAAAGCCCGGTGATGGATGCGGCAAGGAGAACGCCGGTGCCCATACTGATCATGACCATCCAGGTCTTGACATGGAGAAAGAACGTGGAGATACCCGTCAGTAACAGAGTCAGAAAGAGCATGGGGATGAAATTGACGAGAAACTTGTTCCAGAGAAATGTCCGGATGCTGATCGGCGCGGTCCGGATCAGCCAGAAGGCCCTTCCTTCCAGGCTTACGGAAGGATACAGGAATCGCACGGCAATCGAGGCCATCACGACACCCACAAGTCCGATATTGAGAAAGGCCACCATATATTTGATGCCCAGCCCCACCAGCGTCCCCCATTCAAGAGGCAGGGCCTTGATGCTGAACAGGTAGATGACGATCAGGGTGACAAGCAACGGAATCTGAGACCACTGCCCTTCATCCCGGATGAAAAGGAGAATATCCTTTTCGGACAGGCCGCGTCTGACTTTGCCGGACATTTTGTAAATCAAAAACCGGATGATTCGGCAGATCCCGAAGATTGAAAGCCATCTCCGGTTCTGCACGGACGTCTCGGACAGGGTGAAGAAAACCTTTTTTCCTTCCTGTGCCTTGAGCCACCCTGCGGCATAGAGGGCCTCAAAGGTCCAGTATCCGAAGACCATCATGGCCGCCCCGGTTGAGGCAAGGAGTACGGCATAAAACACGGGAGTCCCTTCGCCGGTATGGAAAAAGGGACCCAGGGCTTCGGCGGCCCACATGCTCGGAAGAAAGGGCGATGCCGGCGCCTGCATGCCGGCCAGAAACATGGTCAGGTTGGCAAACCATTCCGGATTGATCAGGCGTTCCGGACGCATGAACCGAACCAGCATATAAAGGAGCGCGAAGATCAGGAACCCCAAAAACACGAAAAGGCTCTTTCCCCGTCGTGCGGGGAGGACCGACATGATCAGGATGGTCAGCCATATCCCGATGCCTACGGGTATGGTCACGAAAACCGCAAGGATAAAGAGGAGCCAGGGATAATACCAGGCATTCACGAGAAACTGGAGCCCGAAGGCAAAGAACACGGGGATGCCGAAAAGAAGGACCATCCAGGATGCGCTGATCAGGGTTTCGATCCACTTCGCCGCATAGATCTTCCCCCGTGAGACAGGAAATGAAAGAAGCATGGGGAGCTCCTGGGAAAGATAGAAACGGCTGATGGCCGTGATGATCCCGCTGAACATCAGGATGAAGAAGCTGATCAGGATAAAAAGCGAGAGCCCCTTCAAGGTGAGGATCCTCCCGGCATCCGGGGAAAGGCTCTGAAGACGGGACAAGGCATGGCTCAGCAGAACGATACTCCCCCCCCAGAATCCTCCGCCGAAAATCAGGAGGAAAAAGGTTCTGAAGTAGAGGGTCCGGTCAAACCTGAGGATCCGGTTCTTGAATGCCCACCATTGGGGCGCAAGCAAAATCAGGATCTCTTTCATGGTCTCTCCACCTCGTGACTACAGTATTTTCAAAACCTAACCACGGAGAACACAGAGAATTCCTCGGATATTAATAGGCTGTTTGTCATTGTCCGGTCCCCCGATCAAGTCGGAGGACAGGCCCGACCGGACAATCCACCCTTCGACAGGCTCAGGGTGACAATTGTCATGGTGAGCTTGTCGAACCATGGATTCCCCGATCGAGTCGGGGAATGACAGCATCATTGATTCGTCATCATCCGGCTTGACCGGATGATCCAGTATTACGACCTGGTTCCCCCGGTCAAGCCGTGGGACGACATCTGGATTCCCCGATCGAGTCGGGGAATGACAATGACCGTGACTACAGGATCTTGATCAGATCCGCCGTCTCCTCGCCGCCGGTAAGGTGGAGGAAAACATCCTCCAGCCCTCTGCCGCTCATGCTGGCCTGCCGCCGGATTTCTTCGGAGGTCCCTTCCGCAATCAGCCTTCCCTTCAGGATGATCCCCATCCGGTCGCACATCTTCTCCGCAATCTCAAGGATATGGGTGGACATCATGATCGTCATCCCGTGGTCCCTGGAAGACTGCATCATCTCCCTTAAAAGCCTCGCCCCCTTGGGATCGAGACCCACCGTGGGCTCGTCCAGGATCAGGATTTTCGGTTTTCTGAGGAATGCCGAAGCCATGCAGAGGCGCTGCTTCATCCCGTGCGAGAAGTTGCCGATGAGTTCATCCTGCCATTTTTCGAGCTCGAAAAGTTTCAGAAGTTCCTGCCCCCGATCCTTTAAGGTCTGATCATCCAGTTCATAGAGTCCTGCAATGAAACGGAGGAATTCCCATGCCGTCAGTTTTTCATAGAGGTACGCCCGGTCAGGCACGTAGCTGATCATCTTTTTGGCCGGGATCGGTTCTTTCTGGATGTCATACCCGGCGATCCTGATGGTCCCTGAGGTCGGCTTCAAAAGCCCCATGATCATCTTGATGGTCGTGGTCTTGCCGGCGCCGTTGGGACCGAGCAGTCCGTAGATCTCTCCCTCCTTGAGTTCAAGACAGAGGCCGTCCACGGCCGTATAACCTCCGTACTGTTTGACAACATGATTGATGGTGATCATAAGACCTCCAACACTTGGATCCGTATCTTACCGATCTCTCGGATAAAAGCGAGAAGATCTTCCATGCCGCCCGTGACAAACCGTATCCGTGCGGCGCCGGCCGGCCATTCCCCCCGTGTCGGATCTACGGGCACCCACCGTCCGATCCAGACCTCGGCCCATGTATGAAAATAAAAGAGCCCGCGGACCGGAACCAGGCCTGCAACCATGCGGGTCGGAAGGCCGGCGGCCCTGGCCGCGGCTGTGTACAAAACCGTATACTCCAGGCACTCACCGGCCCTGTATTTGTGCGCATCCAGAGCCGTAGGAATCAGGGCGCTCGGCTGTGCCTGTATCCAACCGTACATCCTTCCCGTGAGACTCCCGGACACCAGGGCCGCGTCCGTCAAACCGCCCCGAACAGCCTTTGAGAATTCCTTGATTTTCGGATCATCGCTCTGCACCCAGGGCGTCGGTTCAAGGTATGGTTTCATGTCGTCCCCTGCGTAGGGAAGATCATAAGTATCTTTCTTGACTTCTTCCTCGGTATAACGCCGGATCTCGACCCTATCCCCGTTCACGGTCTGATCGTCTCCATTGAGCGCGGGGAATCGCGCAGGATCAATACCTTCGATTCTGACCGTCATCCCCTTCACCTTGGACGGCTCCGAGATCACGATATTGCTCTTGACCGTGGGGAGCATCAGGTAATCAAAAAACACCCCCTTTTTCAGGGCCGCTTTTGCCATCACCTCCGTCTCGTACATGACCAGGATCCCTGCGGGAAGTTCCTCACGCAGCGTGACCCCGGCCTCACTCATCCAGAACCGGTCTCTCATCCCTGGATAAGACAGGGTGACGCGATAAGCCGTATAAACCTGAATGCCCGACTTGACCGGGATCATATCCTCCACCTCGGCTGTGCCCTGAACCACATTCAGGGTTAGGAAGTCAAGCACGGCGAACTGAACCTTCCTCCCCATGACAAGCCCCTCCTCGAAAAGGGCGGCCTTGACCGTCAGCGGGAAATACGGGGGCTCCTTCATCTCCCTGTTGACGGCCCGGTGCTCTCCGCCTTTCTCCATGAACATGACCATGAGGCCGTCTTTAAATTCACCGTGCGCCTTGTACGACGACCCATCGACATCGCTCTCATAGTCGAATGACTTGACCCGGTATCCGGCATCCGAAAGACAGCGAAGGTCGTCCCTGACTGTTTCCTTGTTTCCATTCCGGTTCAGGGTCATCTCCGCGTGCTGGACAAAACGGTATTCGTTCCCGATCTTCTCCGTGGTGAAGTGCAGATGTCCGATCTTTTCCTTGTATTCCCCTGTCTCTGATTTCCGGGAGAGGTAAAGACCGAACCACTGGTCATGGATCCTGAAGAAATCGCCGCTGATTTTCTGCATGGGCGAGATGGCCACTCCGGAAACATAATGGCGGTAAATAAGCAGGGAAAAAACAAAAACCCAGGCAGCGACAATCCCGCAGGTCAGCAATCGAAACGACCGAACCGACATAAGCCTTGCCCCTTTTTCCTCTGTCGTCATTGCCCGACTTGATGATTGATCAAGCGATCACCAAAGCTCCAGCAATTGAGTCGTCATTGCCCGACCCCCCGGTCGGAGTCGGAGGGCAGGCCCGATCGGGCAATCCATGGTTCGACAAGCTCACCATGACAATTGTCACCCTGAGCCTGTCGAAGGGTGGATTCTCCGTTCGAACCCCGGTAAACCGCCCCGGCAAGCCGAGGGCAAGAGGGCAAGCCCCGGTAAACCGTCCCGATAGATCGGGACAAGCGGGGCAAGCCGGAGAATGACAATATTTAACCTTCCTTTTGCAATCCTACTAAACATCTATCTTTTTAAATGATTATACCATATTCTCAATGTAATACAAGAGGTTTTTTAGGCGGACTGAAACACGATCCGGATATACCGAAAATTTCTGCGTTATTCCTTAAGATGACCGCTGCCTCTATGCTAAAAATTACGTTTAAATAACCATCATGAGCAAAACCTTTAACTCATTCAACATGCACAAATCTTCATTGACAGGCCATAGGCCTTCCCCTATTATACATTTATCAGATCAACAGGGAACCATACGTGTTCTCTGTGTGCTCTGTGGTTAGAATTCAACAATACGGTCTTTTGCAGAGGAGAAAAACGCCTATGAACATCAAACGCGGCATGACTCTGATCATCCTGTTCACCATGCTTCTCTTTTACAGCGGCTGTGCCTATGTCAATGTCAAAACCCCCTACGATGCCGATCTCAACCTGACGGAACTTGGGACCAAGAGCGGGACCGCCAGCGCCTACAGCCTTTTATGGCTCGTATCATGGGGGGACGCCAGCTATGCCGCCGCAGCAAAGAACGGAGACATCAAGGTCATGAGACATGCGGACCAGGAGGTCGTTCAAGTGCTCTTCGGACTCTATTCCAAATGGACCGTGGTGGTTTACGGAGATTGATCAGGCAAGGGAGCATGATCTCATATGCCGCATAAAAGAACACTCATTCCAATCATTGTCTTGCTGTCCGCCCTCATGGCCGGTTGTGCGGGTATAACCGGGAGGGCTGGAAACAGCGTCTTGAACGGTTATGTTTACACCCACATCCGCATCCCCTATACGATCAACCTCGACAACACCCCTGCCTCGGCCCATCAAGCCGCCGGAAAGATCCTTCAGATCAACGAGCCCTTTTCCGGCTACGGTCTCTACGCCAAGCTCAAATCCAATGCTTTCGGCGATATCGCTAAGAAACATGGGTTGAAAAAAGTCTATTTCGCAGACGTGGAGATCAAAAACATCCTCGGTATATGGAGAGATGAAACCATCCATATCTATGGAGAATAGAACCCCACAGTCCCTCTTCGCTTTCCCGGTTCTTTTTGATTTGTACATGGGTCATGTGGGGTCAGACCTACACATTGCACAATTTTCTTATCTCACTTTCCAACGACTTGATTTTCCGGTCCAGCGTTCTGTCCTGCAAACGCAGACCGTCCAAACGCCTGGCCACCTGATTCACCTGTAGAGTAATAAATCAAAGATGACGGCACGGATTGAACGATCCATCAAAGCCTGGTGTGTGATATGTACTTCAAACATCGGGGAAGAAAAAAAGACGAATCCCGCCATGCGTTGCAGGACCCTTGATGAGTTCAATGCCCTGCCCTGATGGAAAGAATGCCTTGAAGCCCTGAGCCGGACTCATCTCCGGTCCACAAGAAGCTGATTAGCATTTAGGTAAACCCCCGGCTCTGCCGGGAGACTCCCAGAGTTTGGCCATTCCGGGAGTATGCAGTTAACCGAAATGCTTTACCCCTCGCCCTTGCCCTCTCCCACAAGGGGAGAGGGAACTGCCAGTGGGCTTCCCCTCCCTGGATGGGAGGGGATGGAGGGGAGGGTGTTTTTAACCGTTTGCGAATAGGCCCCTTTGAGGAGCCGGCAAACGTCAAGCCTCCGGCTTTGCCGGAGGTTGATGACTCAAAATATATTGCATCTTATCTTCTTTTTCTATATGGTATCCTGACACAAAACACAACATGATGGAGGATGTCCGAACTTATGAGCGAGGAACCGAACAAGGTCATCTACTCCATGGTCGGGGTCAGCAAGTATTACGACAAGAAGCCGGTCATCAAGGATATCTATCTTTCTTATTTTTACGGCGCAAAGATCGGCGTCCTGGGGCTGAACGGATCAGGCAAGAGCACGCTCCTTCGCATCCTGGCCGGCGTGGACAAGGAGTTTAACGGCGAGACCGTGCTCTCACCCGGCCATACGGTCGGCTTTCTTGAGCAGGAACCCGGGCTGGATCAAACAAAAACCGTCCGTGAGATTGTAGAAGAAGGGGTCAAGGAGACCGTGAACCTGATCCAGGAATACAACCGGATCAATGAGAAGTTTGCCGCGCCCATATCGGACGACGAGATGAACAAACTCATCGAGCGTCAGGGGGAGGTGCAGGAGAAGCTCGATGCGCTGAATGCCTGGGATCTGGACTCACGGCTGGAGATGGCCATGGATGCCCTGCGTTGTCCGGCAGGAGACACGCCCGTAAAAATCCTATCGGGCGGAGAGAAGCGCCGCGTGGCGCTCTGCCGGCTCCTCCTTCAGAATCCGGACATCCTGCTCCTTGACGAGCCGACCAACCATCTGGACGCCGAGTCCGTGGCCTGGCTGGAGCACCATCTGAAGAGCTATGCCGGGACCATCATCGCCGTGACCCATGACCGTTATTTTCTGGACAACGTGGCCGGGTGGATCCTGGAGCTGGACCGCGGCCAGGGGATTCCGTGGCACGGAAACTATTCCTCCTGGCTGGAGCAGAAACAGGAAAAGCTCAAGCGCGAGGAGAAGAGCGAAAGCGAACGGCAGAAGACCCTGCAGCGGGAACTGGAGTGGATCCGGATGTCGCCGAAAGGACGCCATGCCAAATCAAAGGCGCGCATCCATTCCTATGAATCCCTGCTGACCCAGGACAGCGAAAAACGGGCAAAGGACCTGGAGATCTATATCCCGCCGGGCCCTCGGCTGGGAAGGACGGTCATCGAGGCCGAAAACGTGAGCAAGACCTACGGCGACAGAATCCTGATGGAAGCCCTTTCTTTCTCACTTCCGCCCGGCGGTATCGTGGGGATCATCGGCCCGAACGGAGCCGGGAAGACCACCCTGTTCCGGATGATCACCGGCCAGGAAACGCCCGATACCGGCACGATCAGGATCGGGGAGACGGTCAAGCCGGCCTATGTGGACCAGAGCCGGGATGTTCTCGATCCGGAGAAGACCATCTGGGAGGTGATCTCCGAAGGCGAAGAGGTGATCCAGCTCGGGAAGAGGGAGGTCAACTCACGCGCCTATGTGGCGCGGTTTAATTTCTCCGGCACCGACCAGCAGAAAAAGGTCGGCATACTCTCCGGAGGCGAGAGGAACCGGGTCCACCTGGCACGGATCCTGAAACAAGAGGCCAATGTGCTCCTTCTCGACGAGCCGACCAATGACCTGGATGTGAACACCATGCGCGCCCTGGAGGAGGCGCTGGAGAACTTTGCGGGATGCGCCGTGGTCATCAGCCACGACCGGTGGTTCCTGGACCGGATCGCCACCCATATCCTCGCCTTCGAGGGGGAGAGCCGCGTGGTCTGGTTCGACGGGAATTATTCAGAGTACGAGGCGGACAGAAGGGCCAGGCTCGGCGGCGCCGCGGACCAGCCGCACCGGATCAAATACCGGCAGTTGACAAGATGACGGGTCGCCTGTGCCTTGGCTGATCCCGAAAAACCCCGGATCATCCGTTATTGACGACGTCAATGAGACTTCGCAGCCGGCTGAAGTCTTTCCGGTTGAAATCAACAACCAGCCTCGGCAGATGGGCGATCTCAGGCTCATCGGCCTCTGCCGGAAGAGGCCCGGAGAGGGAGAGGCCGCCCCGGGGTGACAGGATATCGGAAAAGCGCCCCTTGAGTTCCATGACCCTCGACGGGTCAATGGCGGAACTCAGACGAATCACCAGTTTCTCTCCAACGAACCTCATGCTGTGATAGCGTCGGTAGAAGTGATCAATCTTTGCCAGCGCATCATCCGCCGACTCCACCCGTTCGAAGAGATCAAAGTCCGTGCCGCTGATATAACCGTGGGCCAGAAGCTCCTTCTTGAAGAATTTGAGCCACTGCGACCAGTAGGAGCCGCCCGGTTCATCCACCAGGATGAGCGGCATGGGATCCCGTTTCCCGGTCTGCAGGAGCGTGAGGGTCTCCATGGCCTCATCGAGCGTGCCGAACCCGCCAGGGAAAAGGACGATGGCACTCGCTTCCTTAATAAAGGCCACCTTCCGGTTGAAAAAATATTTATACATAATATAACGGGGGTTCCCCTGAAGGACATAGTTGGGCTTTTGTTCAAAAGGAAGGCGGATGTTGACCCCGAAGGAGTTTTCCGGTCCGGCGCCTTCGTTCACAGCCTGCATGATCCCCGGACCGCCGCCGGTGATCACCATGTAACCGGACTGAACCAACTTTTTTCCGAAAAGACGGGCCATCTCGTATATGGGCTCATCAGACTTGGTCCTGGCCGAGCCGAAGACGGTTATTTTTTTCACGTGCCGGTAAGGGCTGAAGACCTTGACCGTAAAACGCATCTCCTTCAAGGTGCTGTTCATGAATTTCAGGTCGGCCTTGTTCACGTCCTCCTGCCCGGCCTTCAGTGCCGCCAGGATCATCTCCCGGACGATTTCCGGGTGATAGATCCCCCCGATCCGTTTGATCAACTGGTCGATGGCCTCGTCTGCAGGACCGTTGGTTCTGGTAAAGTGCAGTTCCATGTAATGATATCCCTCCTATATCTTATCCCGGACGTCCTTGCGTCTCAGGGTTAAAGATCGTTTAAAGTTTATTTGAATTCTAATCAATTTACCATGGAATAAGCAAGCTTAAAACATATTGCATCTTTTCCGTTTTTCTTGTATCTTAACCGGCATGAGTATAAGAAAGAGCCTTTACAGCGTCCGCAAGAAACTGCGGCCCGTAAAAAAAGAAAGCGGGAAATCCGTTGACGAGATCGTCCGGGAACTGAAAAAAATGCGCCCTGAAAGTGAAGGCTACAGAGAGCGTTCGCTTAAGATTCACGGGCTCATCTGCGCCAAATGCGCAAGGGAGTTTGAATACAAAGACAGACATCTCCTGACCGTACACCATAAGGATGGAAATCACATGAACAACCCGTCTGACGGGTCCAACTGGGAGAACCTGTGCATTTACTGCCATGATGATGAGCACAGCCGGGGACGTCTGGGGAGCTATCTGAGCGATCAGGAATAGATCAAGAGATCTTTCAACCGTTAAGTAAGTGGTCCTGTTCGTAAATATGGTAACGTACCGAGAGGGTCGTAGGGCGGTCTCATCAAGGCGCGCGACTGAGGCGTACCCACTGTGGTACACCGCAAGGAGTGCAACGCCGAGGAGATCGCCCTACGGCACCTGTCTGCAATGGCACAGGCAGGCTCGAATGCGATCGTATTTACGAATAGGGCCACTAAGGAGGAAACCATGATCAAGAATAGAAAGCCGGCTGTCTTTGCAATCCTCATCGTTTTGCTTTTGTCCATCACCGCCGCCGGGTGCCTCACGGTCGGCCATGAATTTCGTGTCGACGCCGTATCCAGGATCCGCATCGGCGAGACCACCCGCCTGCAAATCGGCGATATCTTCGGGCCGCCGTGGCGTACGGGCATAGAAGACGGGAA
>Ga0100399_1002628_pt1 | contig 12762 bp, 13 predicted proteins | sample CryGeymeta201523_FD_81545 | JGI IMG/M metagenome (GOLD analysis project Ga0100399, IMG submission 81545) | Groundwater microbial communities from Crystal Geyser aquifers in Utah, USA - Crystal Geyser metaG 2015-23 | ecosystem: Environmental > Aquatic > Deep subsurface > Groundwater | place: USA...
ATTTACATTTTTTACAGATTTTATGGCTATTTTTATTTAACATAGTTAAAAATAAAGGAGTATTTGGCTTTATTATACCAAATATTCCTTATTTTAGCCACACACTTTTTACAATTAAGCCGTTTTTTTGAGTTCATTTAAGTGACACACAAAGAGCGATAGCGATTTGTTGGTGGAAGTTATGCAGAGTAAAAATAAACAGGAACTTTTGTAAGATATTTATTTAAAAAATAAATATTGTTAATTGTGTTAAAAAATCTCCTAAAAAAACAAAATTAATATTTAATATATAAACCTATATGAAAAAACAAAAACAAGCCTTCACACTAGTAGAGTTAATCGTAGTAATAACGATATTAGCTATTTTGTGAACAATAGCCTTTATAAATCTTCAATGATACTCTGCAGGTGCTAGAGATAGTAAGAGACTAAGTGATATAAACAATATTCAAAAGAAAATATCAATAGAAACATCAAAATGAACAATTTTAACAAGTTTAATAAATACAGTAAAAACAAATTCTTGATTAACAATAGATTGAAATAATACAGCAACATCAATCCAATGAACAGCTAATTTTTTAAATTTAAAAGAAAATTGAGATAGTTTTAAAGATCCAGTAACTAAATGAGATTATATAATATCATATAGTATATGATGAGCATGAACATGAGCATATAAATTCACACAAATATCAACAATAAATGAAGAAAAAAATCAAGCAGTAGTAAAATGAAATTATTATAAAATAGATACTGTTAATGATAGTCCAAGTATAATAGTAAATAGTGAAGATTATTATGTAGTTGATTGATGAGTAGATTTACCATATATTGTAGATAATTCTTGAGGTTCAAGTAGTACATCAAGTTGATGACCAGTAGCAGAAAATTGAGTATGTTGAAGTGATAATGGATGAAACTTTACATCAAATCCAATAAATCTATGTAGTGGATGAACTGCATCAACTGTAACAGATAATGGATGATGAAATACATACACTTGGACATGTGATTGAATAAATTGATGAACAACAGATAGTTGTAGTGCAAATAATACAAACCTATCACAATATCCATGATGTAATGAAACAGATATAACAATATGAACATATACAATCTCATCATGTAATGTATGAGCAACAATAGCAAGTACTGATTGGACAGTATCAAGATGAGAATATTTTCAATGGTGAAGAAATAAAGGTTTTGCATATTGAGATACAACTCAACAAGCTACACCTATAGATTGAAGTATATGACTTAATGCTTGAACAGATACATATTGATTTGTATGGAATTGATCTTTATCAAATCCATATAGTTGGGCAAATACAGATATAACAAATAACTGGTGAAATACAACAAATACAAGTGTAGCAAGACAATGACCATGTACTACTTGATACCATGTGCCAAGTCAAACAGAATGGACTTGAATAGTAACATCTGGTTGATGGTGAAGTAATTGAACAGCTATGCAAACAGCACTTAAATTACCTTATGCAGGTTACCGTAGTTGGGATATTGGTGCTTTTTACAATTGAGCTTCTCTCTGTGGCTACTGGTCTAGCACTCCTAATGGTACTTACGGGTATTTCTTGTACTTCTATTCTAGCAATATTGTTCCTAGCAGTAGCAATTATCGTGCTTACGGTTACTCTGTTAGGTGTTTCAAAAACTAGAGAGATATATAATAATCTGAAAGATTATTATATATCGTATTCGACTATTTGTCCTATTTGTCTATTTTTTAGAATAGAAGAATTAATAAAATCTTTTTAATAAGTAAAATTTGTTAAAAAGATTTTTTCTTATTTTCTGACGGAAGGAAGAAAATAGGGTGTTTATAAATTAAATTTAAAATTATGAGAAATTATGATTTTTGGAAACAAGAGAAATCTAAGTCAGTAAATAAAGAAAATATTATTTTAATGCTTAGTTGAATTTTTTATAAAACATTTGATAATGATGCTAGGTTTTTAAGTGATAAATTTTGATTTAAGATAAAACAAGAGTGATGATATGAAAGCATATGATTTCCAAAAAATGTTTTAGAAAAATATTTAGATAAATTAAAGTTTGAAAATTATTGATACATTGTTATTGAAAAACAAAACTGAGAATATATTGAAAAACTTAAATATATTTGAATAGAAAAATTAAGTTTTGATAATGATAAGCTGATTTTTTTAAAACAAAAACAAGAAAAAAATGAGTTTAAATTATTTTTGAGAGATTTAAAAAATCTCATAGAAAGATATAGTTAAAAAATGTGGCCAGAATTTGTATTTCTAAATGGAATTTAAAGTGAGCCTAATAGTTTTAGTGATTCACTGGTTTTAAAAAACTAGTAGTAAAAGATTTATATTTTTGTTAAGATATAAACAAATTAAGTAATTACCTAAGCCTTATGCAGGTAACCGTAATTGGAATAATGGTGCTTTTAACAATTGAGCTTCTAACGGTAACTACTGGTCTAGCACTCCTAATGGTACTAACGGGTATAACTTGAACTTCAATTCTAGCAATATTAATCCTAGCAATAACAATAATCGTGCTAACGGTTTCTCTGTTAGGTGTTTCAAAAACTATGCAAAAGCCTGAATTATTTTAATTCAGGTTTTTCTTTTTAAAAATAAAAAAATATTTATGGCAACTTATGATAATCTACCAGTTTACAAAGCAAGCTATGATTTGCTTTTGCTAATTTTTAATGTAGTAAAAGAATTTAAAAAAGAATATAAATATACTCTTTGAGATTCTATAAAAAAAGAAATAATTAATCTGATATCAAATATATATAAAGCAAATTCAAAAATAGATAAAAAAAGAAATATATCTACTTCTAGAGAAAAAGTAGAACTTTTAAGACTTTATTTTAGGTTATCAAAAGATTTAAAAATTATAAATTTAAACAAATATATAGAAATCAATTTACTTTTAGAAAGTATATCAAAACAATTATATGCTTGGGAAAAAAGCTTAATTACTAAAATTTAATTATGATAGATAAACAACTTTTATATAACTTATTTCAAGCCTACTACGAAGCAAGAAAAAATAAAAGAAATACACTAAATCAACTAGATTTTGAATTTAATCTAGAAGAAAATATCATAAAACTATATGATGAACTTATCTCTTGAACTTATAAAGTTTGAAAAAGTATTTATTTTATACAAACTCATCCAGTAAAAAGAGAGATTTTTGCTTGAAATTTTAGAGATAGGATAGTTCATCATCTGATTTATGATTATATCTCACCAATATTTGAAAAAGACTTTATATATGATAGTTACTCTTGTAGAAAATGAAAATGAACTAGTTTTTGAGTCAAAAGATTAGAAAAATTTATACGAATTTGTAGTGAAAACTACACAGAAAATTGCTATATTTTGAAACTAGATATAAGTTGATATTTTATGAGTATAGATAAAGATATACTTTTTGAAAAAATAGAAAATATACTTAGTAATAAAAAAGATTTATTAAAAATAGACTATAATTTTGTACTAAATCTGCATAAGTTTGCTTTCTAAAACAATATTTAGTCCATAGTTTATTTATATCTATCTTTTGTTTTCTTGTTTTATTTTGAAATACATGTCAACATTCTTTACATTTATATTTTTGTTTTCATCTTTTAAATCAATCTTTCTTGATCGATTCAGATTTACATTTTTTACACTTTTTTGTGTAACTTTTATTCACGTTTCTAAAAGTTAAAGAGTATTTGGCTTTATATTAACAAATACTCTCTATTTTAGCTACCCATTTTTTCTATTTTTCCTTAATTGATATTATAAAGTTGTTTTGAAGAAAGTGTAATTAAATTATGAAATTAATCTAAAATCATTATATTAATTTATAGATTATAAAAATTAACTATAAATATGGATAAAATAACAATAGAAAACAATTTAAAAACAATTATAGATTATAATAATAGAGTAAATTCTAGTTTAAAAGAAATATATTTTTGAGTTGCAAATGATGATGAATATAGAGAAATATTAGAAGAATTTTTGGGCTATGTATGACTTGATTCAAATTATGAAACAAGACTCGGAGCATATTTTAGATTAATAGATTTGCGTGAAAATTCGCTTGTTTTATATATGGAAAAAAATAATTTTTCAGAGGAAAAAAAAGATGAAGTTTTGGATCTATCATATGAATATGTGAGCGATTTTCACTTTGAATTACAAAGTAGTTTAATTGATTTTATAGGAAAAGAAAAATTATTATCTGATTTTTATCTTGAGATTTTCAAGTGAGTTAATCTTGTATGAAAAGCTTTTAATAATTTTTTTCTTCCTTGGAAAAATCATATAATAAATGGTATAAATAGAGATTTAGAAAAAAAATTTAATGATGATAGTTCTAAAATAATTAATTTTCTTAATGAAAATAATTTATTTGATTTATGACATTTTGGAGAGCAAGCAGATAGAAGTTATAGTGCTCTTTGTTATGATGAAAACAAAGATTTTGTATCAAAAAGTTATATTGAAGCTTTTGATTTTGAAATAAAGCAAATTGTTGTTGCTTTAGATATTTTTATATCAAATCTAGAAAAACAGACTGATAAAATTTATGATTCTAAAAAAGAATATTTAGATTATTTAGAAGCTATAAAAAACGCATTTTTGGAAAAAGATGTAAATACTTTGGTTGCAAAATGGGCTTTGGTAGATGAAACTTGGATGCAAATTAAAACTCCATTTCAAATAAGTCATCCACTTGAATTTTATGAAGATAAATACAGAAAAGCCGTAGCTCCAGAATGGGATTTAAGAATACAAAATAGTGTTTTTGAAAGTATTGTAGAAAAAGATATTCTAAATATGTATGAAACTTTTTATAAAGAGATTTGAAAAGAAAAATTTATAGATAGTTATAATTATTCACTTGCAAATATAAAAAGGGTACAATTATATTTAACAAGTCCAGTATTGTATTATAGTAGCGAATTAACTTGATTATTTTCTGCTCAAGTAGTTCCAAATGATGATGTAGTTTCTGAAAAATTTGGTAAAAAAATATTTGCATTTCCTGAAATGGTTTTGGAAAATAAGAGAAGTATGCCATTTATGAAAATGTCTAGTATTATTTTTGACTCAAAATTACTGGATAATTATAGAAAATATCTTTTTTCAGATTCTAAAAATTTTTACAAAATATACGATATTGAAACTATTGGTCACGAATTTGGTCATACTTTATGGCTTGATTTAGACAATGAAATTATCATGAATAAAAAGACTGGTGTTTATAAAAATATAGAAGAATTCAAAGCTACAACAGGTTGATTAGTAGCTTATTTTATGTGAAATAATTTAAATTTAGAATTAAGTGAAAAATTGATTACAGATCATGTTATGAGAACTATATGACTTTTTGCATATAAAAAAGTAAATGAAGTAGAACCTTATTATTGTGAAGCTCTTATTCATTTTCAATTATTATTAGAATCAAGAATTATTGATATAATTGATAATAAGATTGTTTTAGATTTCAATATTTATAGTTTTAATAATTTAAAAGAAACATATATAAATCACTATGTAGATTTGATAAATATTTATCTAAGCAAGACTGATGCGATGGAATTTTTAAAAAGATATACTATTAAAGAGTGACTTTATTATCTACCACAAAATGAGTTTTTAAGAGATTTTTTAAATTATTTTTATGAAACTTATGAAAAAGTCGGTAATGAAGTGGATGATAGTATAAGTAAAGATAAATATTTAAATAATTAATTTATGAAAATAATTTTTTTAATTCCTACGAGTGAAACAAAACATAATTCTTCTTTTTATAAAAAAGAAGAATTATGTTTTGTTTTTGAAAAACCATTAGATATTTCACAAAATGCTACAGAAAGAGATTTAAAATGTAAGTGAAAAAGATATGATGAAGCTATAACTTTAAATAAAAATATAGAAAAATCTTATACTACAGAATCTATAAAAAGGTATAATTGAGTTATGTATAAATATATTGATTATGATAATTTTGAAGATACTTCTAAAAAATATTTTAATGATAATTTTTTTATATTATCTGGTATGTACTGATTATTAAAACCAATGGATAAAATATGAAATTATAAATTACCAATTGAAACTAAGAGTCTTTTAAAATATTGGGATAATAAAATAGTAAAAATATTAAAAACTATTGATTGTGATTTTATAGTTGATTTATTACCAGAATCTTATAAAAAAATGATTGATTTTAAAAAATTAGATTCAAAAATAATAGAAGTTAATTTTTTACAAGAAAATTGAAAAAAAGTTACTCATTGAGTTAAAAATATTAAATGTAAATATATAAATGAAATATGTAATTGATTAAATTTTGATTTATTTGAAGATATAGAGAAAATTGATGATAAATACTTTTTAAAAAATATTTATGTAAAATAGAAACATTTTTTGTTTTAATTTTGTATTTATGTTAAAATTTAATTATTAAGAAATAACTTAATTAAGAATGACTTCTATTGATAAAAGTAGCTTACCTGAATGAATTGATGTAGTTTCAAATATTATTGTTTGAAATGCTATATCAAGTACTAAAAGAAATATAGATTCAAGATTAAATACCTTGGGATATACTTATGATTTTTTAAAAGAAATTGAAAAACAAGAAAAATGATTTCATTTTAGACAAGATACATTAGAGGCAATTTTTAGAAAGTATCCTAATTTAAGTTTTTCAAAATTTAAAGAGTATTTTTTTTGTAATACTTATAATAAAAATATTTTAATGAATTCTCCTGAGCTTATTGATTTGATTGATTTAGAAAATATAGAACCATGAAAAGATTTAGTATGATTAGTTATAGATGATATTTCTATTCCTAAAACTTTTTTTGATGAAGCTATAAAATGAAAATTTGATATTCTAACTTTTCCAAATTTATCAAGCACAGATGTAGCACAATGATATTTTTTTAAAAAACTTAAATCTTTTTTACCAGATACTCAAATAATATTTTGAGATATGATAGAAATAAAAGATAATTTATGAAAAAATCAATTTAATAGTGATAGTGTATGATTTATAGATTTACTTTGAAATTGATTATTTAATACTTGCTTATTTAAATTATTTAAAACAGATCCTGATCCTAAAAAAGTAGAAGAGTTAAATAAACTATTTTCAGTTTTTCATAAAGATGTTTTTATATGATGAAGTACTTATAATATACCTTTTTCTATTCCAGAATATATGCAAGTATTATCTATGCCTAAAATGCAATTAAATAATAAGCCATTAACACTTAAAAATTGAGTTTTATTGAATGCAATGTGATATTTAAATTCTGCATATTATTGTGAAAAAGCTAAATGATCTTTTGTATTATGAAGTCATAATATTGCTGAACCAATGCATGCATGAAAATTAACAGTTATAAATAATGATTTAGAAAATAGATATAATCATAATTGGCTTATTTCATATTTTTGAGAAAAAACATGATTATTATTTTATTTTGATTCAAAAGTTAATGATAAAAATAGTTTAGATAATTTTCTTTTAACTTCTAGTGTTGAATTAGAACAAAGATATAAAGATTTCCAAAAAATATATCATGAAAAAATTATTAATTTAGTTTATGGTATATTTTATAGATTTTTACTTAAAAATTTTCCAGATAAATTTATATAATCTTTAATATGAGAATAATTCTCAAATTATTTGATTTTTAGTTTTATATTGTTATTATAGTAAAAATATTACTAAATTTTACTTATGAAAACACATTATTATAGAGATGAAATAATCAAAATATGTGATAATAAACATTTAAATGTAGAAGAAATTTTTGAAAAATTAAGTAAAATACATGATGATGCCTGAAAATCAACTGTTTATAGAAATGTAGAAGAAATGGTTAAATCTTGAGATTTAAAAAAGGTAGTTTGATTATGAAAAAAAGCATATTTTGAAACAAATATTTGAAATCATATTCATTTGATAGATATAAATACATGATTTATTATGGATTTGCAAGATGAAGTAATGATACCAAATCTACCTAAAAATTTTAAGATGATAGACCTTGATATTAAGTTATTTGGTGAATTTAGTTCATAAAAGCTATTTTTATTTTATAAATTAGCTTTTTTAATATTTAAATATGAGACTATGAAATTGAAATTAAATAATACATATAATATTCTTGTATCATGACAAGAAAAAGAACTTACTTTAAAAGAAATACTTTGAGATAAAAAAACTATTTTATATTTTTATCCTGCTGATAATACTCCAGGTTGTACTTTGGAAAATAAGGATTTCACTTGTTTAAAAAACGAATTTAATTCAAAATGATATAAACTTGTTGGAGTTTCTAAAAATAGTATTGAAAGTCATAAAAAATTTGTACTAGGTCATTGACTTTTAAATGATTTAATATCTGATTCGGAATTAGTTTTACATAAAGAACTTTGAGCATATGGTGAAAAAAATAATTATGGTAAAATAGTACAAGGAGTTATAAGAAGTACATTTGTTATAGATAATTCTTGAGAAGTTATAAAAGAATATAAAAATATAAAAGCAACAGGTCATGTAGAAAGATTGTTAAAAGAGTTAGATTAATTTCTAACTTTTTTTTGTAAAATAATTTTGACTTTAATTAATTAGCACATATAATATTTATGTGCTAATATTTTAATTCTTAATTATTTGAATATGAATATAGAAGAACTAAAAAACAATACAAAAGATGCTTTAAAAAAGTATGGAATTGATTTAGTAGAAAAAGTAAAAGCTTGAAAAATAGATCCAGTTATATGAAGAGAAGAAGAAATAAGAAGAGCAATTCAAATACTTAGTAGAAGAACAAAAAACAATCCAGTTTTGATTTGAGAACCATGAGTTGGTAAAACTGCGATTGTTGAATGAATTGCAAGAAAAATAAGCGAAAAAGATGTTCCTGATAATCTTCTTGAAAAGAAGATTATATCTCTTGATATGTGATCTTTACTTGCTTGAGCAATGTTTAAGTGAGAATTTGAAGAAAGATTTAAAGCTGTTATTAGTGAAGTGGAAAAATCAAACTGACAAATTATTTTATTTATTGATGAAATTCATACTATAGTTTGAGCAGGTAATGCAGAATGACAAAATGATGCTTGAAATTTATTAAAACCAAGTCTTGCTAGATGAGAACTTCATCTTATTTGAGCTACAACTATAAATGAATATAGAAAATACATAGAAAAAGATGCGGCTCTTGAGAGAAGATTTGCAACTGTTATAGTTGATGAGCCAAATAGAACTGATGCTTTAGCTATTCTTAGAGGTATAAAAGATAAATATGAAGCTCATCATGGTTTAAAAATAACTGATAGTGCAGTTGAAGCAAGTGTTGATCTAGCTATAAAATATATAAGTGATAGAAAACTTCCAGATAAAGCAATAGATTTGATGGATGAAGCAATGAGTGCTGTAAAATTGAAATCTATTTCTAAGCCTGTTGAACTTGATATAATTGAAAAAGAAATAAGAACTTTAAAAATAGAACTTGAAGCAAAGAAAACTGAAAAAATATGAAAAGAATTATTAGAAAATTTGGAAAATAATATTAAATCAAAATCAGAAGAAGCCATTATTATAGAATTAGCATGGAAAAAAGAAAAGGAAATAATAACTGGTATAAAAAATTCTAGAGAAAAAATAGATAAATTTAAAAGTGAAGCTATAATCTATGAAAGAGAATGAAATCTTTGAGAAGTAGCTAGGATTAGATATAGTGAAATACCAAATTTAGAAAAATCTATCGTTAATAGTGAAAATAAATTAAATGAACTTCAAGCAAATTGAACTGTATATTTAAAAGATAAAGTGGATAGTAATGATATAGCTGAAGTTGTAGCAAAATGGACTTGAATTCCTGCACAAAAATTACTTGAAACTGAAAAAGTTAAACTTTTAAAATTGGAAGATGTTTTGAAAAAATCTGTAGTTGGTCAAGATCAAGCAATTATTAGTGTTTCAAATGCTATAAGAAGAGCAAGAGCATGACTATCTGTTGAGTGAAAACCACTTTGAAGTTTTTTATTTCTTGGTCCAACATGAGTAGGTAAAACTGAAACTGCAAAAGCACTTGCAAAAGAGCTTTTCAATGATGAAAAAAATATGATTAGGATAGATATGAGTGAATATATGGAAAAACACTCTGTTTCTAGACTTATTTGAGCTCCTCCTGGTTATATTGGTCATGAAGAAGGAGGACAATTAACGGAAGCTGTAAGAAGAAAACCATATAGTGTTATACTTTTTGATGAAGTTGAAAAAGCACATAGTGATGTATTTAATATACTTTTACAAGTTTTAGACGATGGTAGATTAACAGATAGTAAATGAAGAGTTGTAAATTTTACTAATACTATAATTATTTTGACTAGTAATATTTGAAGTCAAAAGATACAAGATCTAACTTCAAAAAATATTTCTTATGAAATAATTCAAAATGAACTACAAAATGATTTAAAATTATACTTTAGGCCTGAATTCCTTAATAGGCTAGATGACATAATTATTTTTAATCCATTATGAGAGGAACAAATATTAACAATAGTGGATTTAGTATTAAAAGATCTTTTAAAATTATTAAAAAATAAACATATAAAAGCTGAATTTAGTAATGAATTAAAAAAACATTTAGCTAGTATTGGTTATGATAGAGATTTTTGAGCTAGACCTTTAAAGAGAGCTATAAACAATAAAATAGTAAATTTTCTTTCAAATAAGATATTATCAGGAGAATTAAATTCTGGAGATAATATATTTGTAGATTTAGATGAGAACAAAGAAATAAAAATTGAAAAAAAGTAACTTTAGTTACTTTTTTTCAATTTTTTTAATAATTATATTTTTTATATTTGAGATATTTATATACATCTTTTCTTTGAAACTTTTTTCACCCATTTTTATAAAATCATAAATATCTATAAATCTACCAACATCTGGTTTTTGATGACTTAAAATAGTTATAACTCTATCAACAAAATAAACTCTTTTTCATTCTTCATGTATCATTTTATACATAGCTACTATCAATATAACTTGAGTAATTGCTTCATTTATAGTTCATCAAATTAATCAGAAGTTTACGCTAAAAGTAAACCGAAATAATGAAGATATAAACATAAATAAACGTAGTCTAACTCTTTCAAAAAAGAAATATCAATAAGCTGAAATACAAGATCAAACTATTGGAAGTGTAGAATATATATTTTCATAAGTAAAAAATCATAGTACAATTGTTGCCGATATTACTCATAAAAATATTCTTTTATTTTTTTTGTATTTTAATGATAAAAATAAACGAATAATTCAAATTATATTTACTGCAAGGGCAGAATACATTCACATATAATAAAAGTGAAGTCACCAAAAAAGCATTGAAATAAAAATTATTTTCAAAGTTTTTTGATCATCCTTTTGATTTAATCAGACAAATGCTATTATCATAGCTATAAATCATAATGATTGTCAAATTGGATTAGCAGAAATTAATGCTAATATTCACATCTATTTTTAGTCTTAATAAAATATTATATATATTAAAACATATAATATTTATATTGTCAAGAAAATGAATATTTAAATTTTTACTTTTTAATTTATATAATTATATTTAGTAAGTTATTATTAAATAATAACATATCAAGAGAGAGTGAAAGAGAATAGGCTCGCATAAATTAAGTCTATAATTATATTAAAAAATATAATTATGTCTTAAAATTATTCACTCCAGCAACCAGTTTTTTAAACCAGGTGCTAATTCCTACCCTGAAAAGGGAAAGATATGATTTCAAGTGATGATTTTTGAAAAAATAAACTTTCTTCTTTTTAGGAGTAGTTTATTTTTTTATTTTTGAAAATATGAAAACATATATTACTTCTGAATCAGTTTCTAGTGGACATCCTGATAAAATTTGTGATCAAATTAGTGATGCTATACTTGATGCTTGTTTAGAACAAGATGCAAACTCTAGAGTTGCATGTGAAACTTTGGTTACTACTTGAACAGTTATTGTCAGTTGAGAAATAACTACAAAAGCAAAAGTAGATTATACTAGTTTAGTTAGAAAAACTATTTGTGAAATAGGTTACAATGAGAGTGAAGCACATTATAATTGAGATGATGTTTGAGTTCATTTACTTATAAATACTCAATCTCCAGATATTGCTGCATGAGTTGATACAGGTTGAGCAGGTGATCAATGAATTATGTATTGATATGCAACAAATGAAACACCTACTTTTATGCCTGCACCAATTTACTATGCACATAAATTAGCAAAAAGATTGGAAATAGTTAGAAAAGAAAATACATTGCCTTATTTATTACCGGATTGAAAAACACAAGTTACAGTTGAATACATAGACTGAAAACCAAAAAGAATTGATACTGTGGTTATTTCAAATCAACATAGGGTAAATATAACTCAAGAAGAATTAAAATCAGGAATTAAAAAAGAAGTAATTGATTTTGTTTTGTGAGATTTAATAGATAGTGAAACTATTATTCATATAAATCCAACATGAATTTTTCAAATCGGTTGACCAAAATGAGATTGTTGATTAACTGGTAGAAAAATAATAGTTGATACTTATGGTTGAATTTGAAGACATTGATGATGAGCATTTTCTTGAAAAGATCCTTCAAAAGTAGATAGAAGTGGAGCTTATATTGCTAGATATTTAGCAAAAAATATAGTTGCTTCA
>Ga0100399_1002631_pt1 | contig 12755 bp, 13 predicted proteins | sample CryGeymeta201523_FD_81545 | JGI IMG/M metagenome (GOLD analysis project Ga0100399, IMG submission 81545) | Groundwater microbial communities from Crystal Geyser aquifers in Utah, USA - Crystal Geyser metaG 2015-23 | ecosystem: Environmental > Aquatic > Deep subsurface > Groundwater | place: USA...
TAATTAATCGCGTTGTCCCCAGTTACAACGATGCCTCCTCGGCGTCTCCCTGAATAAACTGTGCCAGTTTCTCGATTGGTTTCATGCCTATCGTACCATGTACTCGTTCGTGGTTGTAGTGATTATATAGCATACATAGGTCTGACCTATGTATGCTAGAGCAAAACCAAATCTGGTATAGAGATTAACGAAGGCGATGACATACTTGACCTAAATACCCCCTAGGGGTATCATAGGAAAATGAAGCAAGAAAAAGAGAAGTTAATCAGACGGCTCAAGATTATCGAGGGCCAGGTGCGCGGTTTGCAAGAAATGATAAAAAAAGATAAGTATTGCATTAATATCATCACCCAGACATCGGCAGTCAAACAAGGACTCTCTACGGTTGAAGATCTTCTCCTCGGGAATCATTTAAACAGTTGTGTGCTTCATCAGATGACGTCCGGTCAGACGGGCAAGGCGGTGAATGAGGTTCTGAAAGTGTATAAGCTTAAAAGAAAATAGTTCGACATAAATAATATGAAAAAAGAAACATACAAGATACAAGGAATGCATTGCGCTTCGTGCGCGAGCATTATAGAGAAGACGCTCACAAAAATAGAAGGAGCGCATATGGTAGAAGTGAACTACGGAACAGAAACGGCAAAGATTTCATATGACGAAACAAAGACAAGTCCGCACAATCTGTCCGGGGAAATAGAACCGCTCGGATACTCTCTTATCGTGGAAGAGAATCATTCAAAACATTCAGATGCCTCTGACATACATGATATGCGTGTGAAAGTATTCTCAGCGATTCCACTCGCAGTCTTTAGCATATTTATAATGAGCTGGGAAATCCTTTCCCAATTTGGAATGTCTCCAGAAATGCCGCCGATATGGGAAGAATTCTTCCACCATCTGCTCCCCCTCATGGCGACGTATGTGCTCTTCGTCGTCGGGAAGCCATATCTTCTTGGCTTCTACCGTTTCCTGCGTTACGGGAAGGCGAATATGGATACACTCATTGGTATCGGTACATCAGCCGCGTATATCTACAGCTTCGTAGCCACTCATCAATGTCGACGCAACCTATTATGATGTTACGATTATCGTCATTACATTTATCGCGCTCGGGAAATATCTCGAAGCGCGCGCGAAGGTGAAGACCGGCGATGCGATAGAGAAGCTTTTAAATCTGCAGGCGAAGACGGCGCTCGTCGTTCGTGATGGTAAAGAAATAGAGATTCCAGTAGATCAAGTAGTCCATGGCGAGCTGATTATAGTAAAACCTGCCGGGAGTATTCCCGTTGATGGCGTGCTGGTTGATGGTTCCTCGTATGTAGACGAGTCTATGGTGACTGGAGAGCCAATGCCGGTAAAAAAGCAATTGGCGATTCGGTCGTCGCGGGGACGTTAAATACGAGCGGTTCATTCACTTTCAAGGCGACAAAAGTCGGTTCGGAGACGATGCTTGCGCGCATCGTACAGATGGTTGAAGAAGCACAGGGGAGCCGCGCGCCGATTCAAGCGATCGCTGACAAAATTTCCGCTGTATTTGTTCCGATTGTGTTGATTCTAGCATTCGTCGCGCTTGGCGCATGGCTGATTGTAGGATCGCAGTATCTCGGATTTGCGCAGGCGCTCTCGTTCGGTCTCGTATCTTTTGTCAGCATTCTTGTCATCGCGTGTCCGTGTGCGCTCGGGCTCGCGACGCCGACGGCGATTATCGTCGGCGTCGGTAAAGGGGCCCGCGAAGGTATTCTTATAAAAGACGCCGCAACTTTGGAGAAATTGCACAAAGCAGATGTGGTGGTCGTAGATAAAACAGGCACGATGACGAGAGGGAAGCCAGAGCTCGTTTCGCTCAAAAATTTATCCAACAGAAGCGATGACGAAATCATTGCGGTACTCGCGTCGCTCGAAAATAAATCAGAGCATCCAATTGCGCACGCCGTCGTCGCGTACGCGGAGGATAAAATCATCACGCTTTTGCCGGTAGAACAATTCGAAATGAAACAAGGGAAAGGCATTGCCGGCATTGTTGGCGGGGTTACCTATAATGTTGGAAGTGCTAAATTGGCTGGAGAACTCGGCGCACAGCTCTCGTTGCTTGAAAAAGACACAAAAGAAGGGAAGACGCCAGTCATACTTACTGCAGACGGAAAAGTACTTGCTGTCGCGATGGTCGCCGATGCGATAAAACCTGAAGCGATTGAGGCGGTTAAAAACTTGCATGCACTCGGGATTAAAGTGGTCATGCTGACCGGTGATGACAAGAACACAGCTCGATATATTGCCGACCAGGTCGGCATTGATGAAGTAGTCGCTGAAGTGTTTCCAGAAGATAAAATGAACAAAGTGAAAGAATTGCAGGCACAAGGGAGAATTGTCGCGATGGCGGGCGACGGCGTTAACGACGCACCGGCGCTCGCGCAGGCGGACATCGGTATCGCAATGGCGACAGGAACCGATGTTGCCATTGAATCTGCCGGCATCACGCTCTTGTATGGCGACATCAGCAAATTAGTGAAAGCAATTCGCCTCTCCAAAATTACAATGAGAGGCATCAAGCAGAATCTATTCTGGGCATTCTTCTATAACATCGTCGGCATACCGCTCGCCGGAGGAGTATTCTACCCATTCTTCGGGTGGCTTTTGAGCCCTGTTTTCGCGGGGCTCGCGATGGCGGCGTCAAGCGTATCTGTCGTCGGTAACTCTCTTCGTCTTAAAACAAAAAAAATATGAACAACACAACATACGTATTTCATGTGAACGGCATGCACTGCAAAGCGTGTTCTCTCATTATAGAAGAAACATTCAAAGAACTTCCATATATTACGAGTGCACAAGTGTCGCTCGCGGATCACAGAGTAACAGTTACTGGAGCGTTTATCGATACTCCTAAAAAATAGCTGAAGATCTCACGGAGTTGGTGCATAAACACGGGTATACCATTTCGGCAGAAAAAAATACCCACGTTGCCGGATGGGTGGATTTCATATACGCAATTCCAATATCTGTTATTCTTATTTCCGCATTTCTGTTGCTACAGAAGGCCGGTCTCACCTCGCTTATTACTGGTTCAAATGTGAGTTATGGAACTGCGTTTATCATCGGCCTAATTGCTTCCGTTTCTTCCTGTCTCGCCATTGTTGGAGGCCTCGTGCTCTCGCTATCGGCGAATTCTGCAAGGGAGGGCGGTACGTGGCGGACACAAACACTTTTTCATATCGGTAGAATCGCAGGATTCTTCATACTCGGCGGTTTTGTCGGCCTACTTGGGAATTCTCTCCATCTAGGACTGACCGCAAACGTCGTACTCGGTAGTGTAGTCGCCCTCGTAATGTTCATTCTCGGCGTCAATCTGCTCGATATATTTCATTTCACCAAACGGCTTCAACTCACGATGCCCGCACGGTTTTCAAGATATATTATGCGAGGAAGTAAGCATGATTACTATCTCGCGCCAGCTCTCATAGGCATTGGAACATTTTTTCTGCCGTGCGGTTTTACGCAATCGATGCAACTCTATGCGCTTTCGACCGGCAACTTCGCGCAAGGATCGTTGACGATGTTCTTTTTCGCGCTCGGTACGCTACCGATGCTTGCGCTCCTCTCCTTCGGTTCGCTCAATATCGCGCACAAGCCATGGAAGGGAATATTCTTCAAGACCGCTGGTATTATCGTCATCGCGCTTGCGCTATTAAATTTCTCGAATGCGCTCGCTACTGTCGGGATTATCCGCCCACTTTTTAACTTTTGATATATGAACACACGAATGATTATTGCTTTCGCGATAAGTGCCGTTTTAGTAATGTGGGCGTTCTGGATTGTATCTGTAAAGCAGAGCGATGAAGGCGTGAACACTGAAGCTCCGATAGCGACAATTGTCGATGGGAAACAAATCATAGATATTACAGCAAAAGGAGGTTATTCACCGCGCGTGGTGGTTGCGAAAGCTGGGATTCCGACAATGTTGCGAATCAACACAAACGGAACATTTGACTGTTCTGCAAGTGTAGTCATTCCAAAGCTTTCGTATCAGAAATTTCTTCAGCCATCAGGAACCGAGGATATTGAGATAACTGCTGAAAAGGCACAAGGCACGCTCCAAGGCCTCTGTTCTATGGGGATGTACAACTTCCAGATTAAGTTTCAGTAACTACGTTTGTAGGCGATCCCTCTGCAAACTGTTGTATATTCTTGATCGTCGTGTCGAGGATGCGTTCGATGGCCTCCGTCGTATTGAAAGCAAGATGCGGCGTTACGATGACACACGGATGCTGGATAAGGTAATGATTCTCCAGCGCGATCTTAATCGCGTCAGCGTTCGGATATGGCACTGTAAGGAGCGCGAGCTCCTCATTCAGTTCACCTTCCTCTTCGAGAACATCGAGTCCGGCGCCGGCGATGATTCCATTTTTAAGTCCTTCAATAAGGGCTTCAGTTTCGACAACCGCGCCGCGGGAAGTGTTGATAAGATATGCGCCCTTTTTGAAAGTGCCGATATTTTCCTTATTGATCAGATGATGGGTATGCGCGTTATAGGGGACATGAAGCGTAACAATATCGGAAGATGCAAATAGTTCATGTAACGCGACATAGGTGAAGTGAAGCGTGCACGCAAGCTCATCGTTTCTGGTCACATCAAACCCTAGAACTTTCATGCCGAAGCCGTTCGCAATGCGGATAACATGGACGCCGATGTGTCCGCAACCAACAACCCCAATAGTCTTACCGGCAAGATCAAAACCGCGTAGCCCCACAGGCGAGAAAGTGCCAGTTTCGCGTATCCGCTCATCAGCGTCAATAATGCGACGCGAGACGGCGAGAAGAAGCGCAAAGGTGAATTCAGCGACAGTGTTCTCTCCATAGTAGGGAACATTCGCGATCGTTATGCCACGCGCCTTCGTCGCCACGAGATCGATATGGTCAAAGCCGGTCGACCGGGTCGCGATAAGTTTGAGGGCGGGGAACCGCTTCAACTCTTCTTCTCCGATGCGCGATTCGATAAAAGTACAGAGTATTTCAGCATCTGGATCGCTTAGGTCTTGGAATGCCGCAAGCGAGCCATTATGAAAGACGGTGTTTTCATTTGGCAACTTCGCTTTCACATACTCTTCCTCCCATCCCTCACTCGAAAAATAGTGGATACGCATACGATTCCTTGTATTCTACCTTGTCTCGGCTTCGCGTTCGATAGCAAGCAGACGGTCGTATTTCTCCAACCGTTCTTTCTGCCCGAATCCGCCGGCTTTAATGCCGTGCGCGCCGATGCCGCGGGCAAAGTCCGCTATAAAGGTATCGTCCGTCTCACCGGAGCGATGCGAGGCGATGACTTTACAATCAGCGGCATACGTTTCCTGCACCGCGAGAATCGTTTCGCGCACCGTGCCGATTTGGTTCGGCTTGATAAGCACTGCATTTATTTCTTTATATTTCATGGCTTGTGAGATGCGCACGGGATTAGTAACCGTTAGGTCGTCGCCGACGACGAGTGCCTTTTTTGCCCCGAGTGGAGTCGAAAAGTCTTCGAGCATTGCCGTTAGACGGATAAAGTCAGTTACCGAATCTTCATCGAATGGATCTTCAATACTGTGGAGAGGGAACCGTTCGACAAGCTCACGGTAAAACGCCAAGAGTTCATCAGCTGAATAAGATTTCCCGAGGAGTTGATATGCACCATTGTGGAACAATTCGCTAGCAGCCGCGTCGAGAGCGATTGAAGTGCCTGGATATTCTGCAACTAGAGAAGCGAGCAGTTCGAATGGCTGTTCAAGCGTGTCAAACGTCGGCGCGTAACCGCCTTCGTCGCCCATGGGCACATCTGTATCATGCGTCCGTAGAAGTTCCCCGAGTTTTGTAAACGCTTCATGTGCGATAGGCAACGCCTCATTTGTATTCCCCTCGACGACCAATATATATTCTTGAAAGGGAAGCCGAAAGTCTGCGTGGACACCGCCATTTATGACGTTTACGTAGAGGCGCGGCGCTTGCTGTGTCGTTCCCGTGCGCTTCGCAATGGCATCCCAAAGCGGTATGTTCTCCATAAGAGCAGAAAGCCGCATCGCGGCAATAGAAACCGAAAGGATCGCGTTCGCGCCAAGGCGCGATTTATTTTTCGTACCATCGAGCTGGATAAGAAATGCATCGAGTTCATCGATGGAATCGAAATCGCGTCCAACAAGCGCGTGGGCTATCTCGTCGTTCACATTCTCGATTGCACGTGTAACGCCGCCATCGGCGTCGCGCAGTTCAAAAGCTTCGTGCGTTCCGGTACTTTTCCCCGAGGGTATCGATGCCGTCGCAGAAAAGGATCCAGCTGTAAGGATTGTTTCTATAGTCGGATACCCGCGTGTGTCGGAAATTGATCGAGCGAGGACAGTGTTGATACGCATATGTTAATGAGAGATCCTCTCCTCAATCTCTGCGACATGTTCGATGGTCTTCACCACCGAGTCAGGGTTGAGCGACATGCTCTCGATGCCCTCGCGGACGAGAAACTCCGCGAAGTCGGGAAGGTCGGAGGGCCCCTGACCGCAGATGCCGAGATATTTTCCGCGCGCAGAGCATTTTCGGATGATCATGCTGATAAGCGCACGAACTGCTTCGTCATTTTCGTTGCCGATATGTGTTACGATTCCGGAGTCGCGATCGAGCCCGAGGGTGAGCTGGGTAAGATCATTAGAGCCGATCGACATGCCGTCAAAAAGATCGAGGAATTCTTCGGCGAGAAGCACATTGCTGGGTATTTCGCACATCATATAGACAGGAGTCGCAGAAGTCAGACTTCCAGAACTCGCATGTGAAGTCTGACTTCTCGCGACGAGACCATGAGCGGCCATACTGCCGAGCACCTGTTGCGCTTCCGCTACTGTGCGGCAGAAGGGAATCATCGGGATAACGTTCTCAAGGCCCATGTCCTCGCGGACTTTCACGAGAGCGCGGCATTCAAGCACGAATGCGTCTTTGAATTTCGGGTCGTAGTAGCGGGAAGCACCGCGCCAGCCGATCATCGGGTTTTCCTCTTCGGGCTCGTAGGCCTCTCCGCCGAGCAGTGTGGAGTATTCATTCGTTTTGAAGTCGGAGAAGCGCACAATGACCGGTCGCGGAGCAAAGGCCGCACAGATTTTTGCGATGCCGTAAGCGAGATTGTCGACATAATATTCAACCGGGTCCTTCCAGCCGGCCATCTTCTTCTGTATGGCGGCGCGGACTCGCGGCGACTGTTTCTTGAAATTAAGTATCGCAAGCGGATGCACACCGATATAAGAGGCGATGATGAATTCCTCGCGTGCAAGTCCGACGCCTTTCACGGGCAAGAAGGAGTTTTCAAACGCAATTTCCGGCGAGGCGATGTTCACCATAATTTTAGTCTTCGTTTCCGGCAGAGTGCCGAGCGAGTGCTCGCGCACAGCCACCTTCGCTTTCCCGGCGGTGATGATGCCGGCGCTACCGGTCGCGTCGACGGTGACCATGGTTCCCGTTTTCAGCACGCGTGTCGCGCTGCCCGTACCGACGATCGCCGGCAGGCCGAGCTCGCGCGAGACGATAGCCGCATGAGAAGTGCGTCCACCCTTGTCGGTTACGATGGCGCTCGCCATTTTCATAATCGGCTCCCAGTCAGGATCGGTCATCGTCGTAACGAGTATCTCGCCCTTTTTGAATTCCCTAATCTGCTTCGGACTCAAAATGAGGTGCGTTTTGCCGGAGGCAGCCTTCGAGCCGACAGAGATGCCACGTGCGAGCTCTTTTCCTTGTCCGGACACTGTATACTCGACGAGCTTTGAAAAATCGCGTTCGGCCTGCACGGTCTCGGGGCGCGCCTGCACGATATAGAGCTCTCCGGAGATGCCATCCTTCGCCCATTCCATATCCATCGGCATCCACTTCTTCGCGCGTTCAGTGTAATGCTTCTCGATAAGAGCGCCCCAGGAGGCCATGGTGATGATCTCGGCATCTGTGAGCACGAAACGTTTCGTGAGAACGGTAGGCGTCGAAACGATCTTGGTCTGTATGACGCCGCTCTTGCCGGTATCATAAATCATCTTCTTAAAATTCGTGCCGAGTTTCTTCCAGATGATCGGCGACTTCACCTTCTCGATTCTCGATTTGGAGACAAGATATTCGTCCGGCGTCACGTGTCCCTGCACGATCATCTCGCCGAGGCCGTATGTCGCGTTCACGACGACGATATCGCGGAAGCCACTCTCGGTATCGACGGTGAACATCACGCCGGACGCGCCCTTGTCTGAACGAACCATCTTCTGCACGCCCACTGAGAGTGCGACTTTCATATGGTCAAAGCCCTTGTCAGCGCGATAGGAGATCGCGCGGTCGGTGAAGAGGGAGGACATCGTCCAGAGAGCGGCGCGGACGACCTCTTGCCCGCCGCGGATATTAAGATACGTTTCCTGCTCGCCAGCGAAGGATGCCCCCGGCGAATCTTCTGCAGTTGCGGAGGAGCGCACGGCACAGTCGACATTTTTGCCATACTGCTGTTCCATGCGCGCGTAGGCTTCTATAATCGCCTTCTCGAGATCCGCGGGCAGTGGTGTTGTACGCATCTTCTCGCGCACCAGCTTCCCGCAGATGGAAAGTTCCTTCAAGTTTTTAGTATCGAGCCCCTTGAGCGTCGTATCGATAAAAACATCAAGCCCGGTCTTTTTGAGATAATGGCAATAAGCCGCCGCGGTCACTGCGAAGCCGTGCGGGATGCGGACGCCACTCGGTTCAACGGCGCGGATGAGCTCGCCCAAGGACGCATTTTTGCCGCCGACCTGCGCGACATTGTCCATAGTGATATCTTCGAACCAGAGAATAAAAGAATCATTCATATTTTAAGGGCGATGATAAGGTCTGACACGTTGGATCCAGTATACCCTGTTTGCAGGGCATCGCCGGTTGTGGAAAAAAAGTCGTATGAGCGATGTGCGGAAAGGAATTCTTCAATCGATAGATTCTGCGCGAGAGCATGCGCGCGCGCGAGATCGTCGCCGATCGCCCCCGCGTGGTCTGTATTGTCATGCCCGTCAGATGCAAATGGCAAAATAAGTTCGCCGACGCGGATATCCTTGAGTGCGGCGAGCGCCGTTTCCTGATTTCGACCGCCTATTCCTCTCGCTCTAGTACGCGTATCGAGTGTAACCGTGCTTTCGCCGGCATAGAGTCGCACTGTTTTTGGCGCGGCATCGTGCAGTAGATGCACGATGCCGCGCCCCACCTCGCGCGCTTCTCCCGTATAGCGATCGTCCGCGATCTCGGCCGCATATCCTCGCCTCGCCGCTTCATCCCGCATCGCAGAGAGAGCATCGTTGTTCGTGAGAAAGAGCACATTGGTCGCTCGCTCGAAATACCTTTCTTCTTTCGGAGTTTCTACGAAGTCGATGTTCTCCGGCAACGCGATGCTGTACCGCGCGAGGACCGCTCGCGCATCGTCAACTGTCGAAGAATCCCGCACCGTCGGGCCGGAAGCGATATATTCGATGTTGTTGCCGGGCACGTCAGAGACGATAAGCGATATGACTTCAGCCGGATAGCTTGCCGCCGCGAGTCCGCCGCCGCGCGCCCGCGAAAGATGCTTCCGCACCGTGTTGATCTCCTGAATTCCAGCGCCACGTGCGGTAAGTTCTCTCCAAAGCGCGCTCTCATCCGCGTACGTCATATTCGCCGGAGGGGAGCAGAGGAGCACCGAACCGCCGCCCGAGATGAGGAAGATGATGAGATCGTCTTCTCGGCGACCGGAAAGGAATTCTATGATGCGCTCGGTCGCACGCACATTCACTTCGCTCGGGAGCGGATGGGTGCCGATGTGCATTTCGATTTTTGTAAGATGCTCATGTCCGACAGAAGAGACATCGAGTGCGATGCCGCCTTCGAGATAATTACTAAAAAGATTTTCAATAGCTCCTGATGCTGTAAAAGCGCACTTACCGACTCCTACAAAAAAGACGCGCCGCCCAGCGAGGCGGTAGGTCTTGTCGCCGATGCACAGCTCGCCGTTTTTGATGACGAGCTTTCGTGCGAGCGAAGCACCGACATTTATAGCTTCATAGCCCGCCTCGGCGATCGCGAGCGCATCTCTGCGCGAGTCGTTCATCGCCAGCTCGCTAATGTTCTGTATCTGTCCCATCTGTATCAGTATAGCGGATAATTCTGCGTCTATTTTTTATCACACGAGGCGACGCCTCGTGGGCGTCGAATGGGTGGGAACGTCCGACAATGGATTTCCCACCTATTTTTATCAAACAGAAATACAAATTGAAATGGAGGTGGTTATGAACGGTCAGTACATTTCATTGGATGAGAACTTCACAATGAAACACTCGGTCTCTAAAAGTACGCTGTACTGCCTAAAAAATGGTGCGATTTATGAGTTGCAACCAGATCAAGCAGATCTATTACAACTCCTAGATGGCACTATAACCGATGAACAAGTAATGGCACAATATTCGGATGAATCGAAACCCGAAGTTGTACAATTCTTTAAACAAATGAGAGAAATATCTGCTTTGCGATTTACAACTACGCCAGAACCGAAAAGATTGCAATTGAATCGAGTTCCTGACAGGCGGCTTGAATCTGTTCACTTGGAAGCAAGCGGCAAATGCAATATGCGCTGTGTACATTGCTATCAAGCAAAGTATGTAGAATCTGGAGCGGCATTAAGTCATATAGAAATTCTCCATCTTCTTGATGATCTACAAGATATGCAGGTCAACAACGTGGGAATTAGTGGCGGGGAACCATTAATGATGCCGCGCCTTGCTGAAGTTCTAGAAGCAATTGAAGAACGGGATATGAGAATCTCTGCGCTTTTCTCGAATGGTCTTTTGATCAATAAGAAATTTATCGAAATGGCTAAAGATCTTCGAAGTAGATTCTTAATGTTTATCAGTCTTGACTCGATTCCAGGTGTTGGCGTTACATTTCGAGGAATTCGAAAAGCGAATGCACAACGTATTCTTGAGCGAATTCTGGTAAACATAAAATTGCTTGTTAGTAATGGCATAGGTGTTGTAGTCAATACTGTGGTAAACGCTGAAAATATTGAACATCTTGATGAGATGTATCGTTTGATCAGTAAACTTGGTATTAATAGTTGGCGACTTGGTTTCCCGAAACCAACACCAAAATTCAAAAATCAAGCTGATAAATTCAGTGTTGATTGGCGTAGTATTGCTGAACACTATCTCGCATTACTCCGGAAGCACCTCGAGCATGAGATGCCATTTCGTCTTCAGATCGAATACCTCTTCCGTGAAGAACTCTTTGAACAAGGAGACCTGCAAACATTATCCAACCAGGATTTTGTCTGTGACTATGAGGAACGGCGATCTGGCTGTTGCGTAAAACCGAACGGAGATGTTGTCTCATGTCCATACTGTTCTGATCTACCAATTGGAAATATCCACGAAGCATCTATACGAGATATCTGGTACTCGGATCAGATGAACAGTATTAAGATGATTCAAATTGGAGACGTTGTTGAGTGTAGGGGATGCGGACTTGCAGAATTATGCGGTACTGGATGTCGCGCAAATGCGTATTTTCTTCACGGTGACTTTCATAACGCCAAGGACGACCATGCTTGTTTGGCCGTTGCATTCTTCAAAGAGCGAGTACTCCCGCTTTTAAGAGAACACGGAATGGTTAGTTGATCTTTAATCTTTACATCTGCAAAAGAAAGCCCGTCTAGTATTGGACGGGTTTTCATCTTCAAAAAAGAGGAGTTATAATTATAAATATGGAAATGGAAATGAAAAGTTATGATGCATTCGCAAAATTTTACGATTTTGTTATGGGAGACAGAATGGAAGAGACCGTGCATATTGCAAAAATAATAAAACAATACAACTCGTCTGCTAAAAAACTTTTGGACTTAGGTTGTGGCACAGGTACGTTTTTAAAGTATTTTCTTGATCAGGGTTTACAAGTTGAAGGCGTAGATCTTTCAGAAGGAATGCTTGCGATTGCCCGTCAAAAGCTTCCTACAGTTCAACTATCTCGTCAAGATATGAAATCATTCTCGTTGCCAAATAAATTTGACGTTATTACCTGTCTGTTTGATTCAATAAACCATCTCGTAGAATATTCTGATTGGGAATCTGTTTTTTCTAGAGCACTGTTTCATTTGAATAAAGGCGGTTTGTTTATATTTGACATAAACACACTGAACAAATTAGAAATGCTTACAAAAACCGAACCAGTTGTAAAAGAATTCGATAACAAAAAAATAATAATGACTATCACTCATAATCATGAGACATATAATTGGAATATAAAAATACTAGAGAAAAAAGATACCGGTGAAAAAAGTATCAAATCGGAAGATATTCAGGAACAATCTTTCCCTGTACAACGAGTGCTTAACTCTCTCAAAAAATTATTCAGCGAAGTTATTGTTTTCGATCAAAATGGTAACGAAGTATCAGAGACCTCTTTGAGGGTGTATTTTGTTTGTCGCGCCGTGTAGATTTTCTGGAAGTATTGAAATGTAGTAAAAAAAGAGGCTGAGAGATAGTCGAGCCGAGCCGAACATGACACCAATAATGGACACCGAGTGTCCACGAGGATATAAAAACAAACATTGACTTTTATTCGTTGATCCACTATCTACACAATAGAAATCCTAGATGGCCTAGGATAAAATAAGGTCTTTGATAAAGAAAGGAGGTGAAGGCGATGAGAAGAAAATTAGCAAAAGAGTATGATAAAAAGACGCTGAAAAGCTCCCTTCTTCAACGGAGAACGTCTCAAGTCAGGCTTACGCA
>Ga0100399_1002714_pt1 | contig 12563 bp, 7 predicted proteins | sample CryGeymeta201523_FD_81545 | JGI IMG/M metagenome (GOLD analysis project Ga0100399, IMG submission 81545) | Groundwater microbial communities from Crystal Geyser aquifers in Utah, USA - Crystal Geyser metaG 2015-23 | ecosystem: Environmental > Aquatic > Deep subsurface > Groundwater | place: USA...
CCCGGCTGTTGCCAGGGCCGGACGCGCTGCTGGCGACGCCGCGCCAGCGGCTCGACCGCGCCGCCGAGCGCGCGCCGCGCGCGCTGCGGGCGCTGGCCTCGGCCCGGCGGCTGACGTTCGCGCGCGGCGCGGCGGGGCGGTTCGGCCCCGGCCTGCTGCGCGCGGACGAAGCGCGGCGGCGCGTGCGGCTGGAGACGCTGGCGGCGCGGCTGGCGCCGTTGCTGGCGCGTCGCGCGGCGCGGGCGCGCGACGACGCCGACCGGCTGGCCGCCCGCCTCGCCCCGCGCCGCGCGCGCCGGACGCAGGCCGAGGCGGCGGCGCGGCTGGACGCGCTGGCGCGCCGGCTGACGCGCGCGGGCGGGCGCGCGGGGACGGCGGCGCAGGATCGGCTGGCGCGCGGCGCGCGGCTGCTGGAGGGGTTCAGCCACCACGCCACGCTGGCGCGCGGCTTCGCCGTCGTGCGCGACGCGCGCGGCGCGGTGGTGACGCGGGCGGCGTCGGTCCGGCCCGGCGCGGCGCTGGAGATCGAGTTCGCCGACGGACGGACGGACGCCGTCGCCGGGCGCCCGCCTGCGCAGGGGTCGCTGTTCTAGGGGGCGGTCCCACCTTTGCGCGGTCCCACCTTTGCGCGGTCCCGCCCTTGCGCGCCCCCACCTTTGCGCGGCCCCGCCTCTCCCGCCCGGCGGGAGAGGGCCGGGGTGAGGGTTTCTCAGTGAAAGTCCCTGCTGGGAAACAGCTTGCGCGCTTGTTCGCGCGGGTGGCGCGCGGGGGCGGGCGCGCGGGGCGGGCGGCCGGCTTCGTCCGCGCGTCCGTCGCTGGCGTCGATCAGCACCGGGCGCCCGAGGGTGGCGAGCAGCGGCGAGACGTCCTCGACAATCTCGGCGAGCAGGTGGATCACCTGTCCGTCGCGCTGGATCCGCCCGGTGACGCGCAGCAGCCGCCCGGCGATCACCGCCTTGCGGAAGGCCTCATAGACGCGCCGCCAGATCACCACGTTGGCGACGCCGGTCTCGTCCTCCAGCGTGACAAAGATCACGCCCGACGCCGTGCCGGGCCGCTGGCGCGTGACGACAAGGCCGGTCACCGTGAGGCGCCCCGTCGCCTGCGCCAGCCGGTCGCTGGGCAGGCTTTCGGGCAGGCGCGGGCGCAACAGCTCCACCGGATGGGCGCGCAAGGAGAGGCGCAGCGACAGATAGTCCTCGATCACCTCCTGGCCGAGCGTCATCGGCGGCGGCGCGACCGCCGGTTCGGTCACGCCCTCGCCGTCGGCGCCGAACAGCGGCGGCGGGGCGGGGGCCTTCAGCGCCTTCGCCGCCCAGAGCGCGTCGCGCCGGGTCAGCCCCAGCGCGGCGAAGGCGTCGCCCTCGGCCAGCCGCTCCAGCGCGTCGGGGCGCACGCCCGCGCGGCGCCAGAGGCTCTCGACATCCGGGTAGCCGTTGCCGCGCGCCGCCGCGATCCACAGCGCGTCCTCCTCGCGCATCCCCCTGATCTGGCGAAAGCCCAGCCGCAGGGCCTGCGTCCCGTCGGGCCTCGGCTCGAGCGTGCAGTCCCAGACGGAGTGGTTCACCGAGACCGGGCGCACCTCCACCCCGTGCTCGCGCGCGTCGCGCACCAGCTGCGCAGGCGCGTAGAAGCCCATCGGCTGGCTGTTGAGCAGCGCGCAGGTGAAGGCGGCCTGGTGATGGCGCTTGAGCCAGGCGGAGGCGTAAACCAGCCGCGCGAAGCTGGCCGCGTGGCTCTCGGGAAAGCCGTAGCTGCCGAACCCCTCGATCTGGGCGAAGCAGCGCGCCGCGAAATCCGCGTCGTAGCCGCGCTCCAGCATCCCCGAGACGAAGCGCTCGCGAAACGCGCCGATCGTGCCCATGCGCTTGAAGGTGGCGAGGCTGCGGCGCAGCCGGTCGGCCTCGGCGGGGGTGAAGCCTGCGGCGACCACGGCGATCTGCATCGCCTGCTCCTGAAACAGCGGCACGCCATAGGTGCGGCCCAGCACCTCCATCATCGCCGGGCCGAGATCCTCGACCGGCTCGCGGCCCTGACGGCGGTTGATGAAGGGGTGGACCATCCCGCCCTGGATCGGGCCGGGGCGCACGATGGCGACCTCGCAGACCAGATCGTAGAAGCAGCGCGGCCGCATCCGGGGCAGGAAGTTGAGCTGCGCCCGGCTCTCGACCTGAAACACCCCCACCGCATCGGCCCGGCACAGCATCGCATAGACCTCCGGATCCTCGGGCGGCACGGTGGCGAGGGTGAGGGCGGGGCCGCCGTGCGCGCGCAGCAGGCCAAAGGACTTGCGGATGCAGGTGAGCATCCCCAGCGCCAGAATATCGACCTTGAGCAGGCCCAGCGCGTCGATGTCGTCCTTGTCCCATTCGATGACGGTGCGACCCTCCATGGCGGCGTTCTCGATGGGGCAGAGTTCGTCGAGCCGGTCGTGAGTGATGACGAAGCCGCCGACATGCTGCGACAGGTGGCGGGGAAAGCCGATGATCTCGGCGATCAGCCGCGCGGCCAGCCGCACGCGCAGGTCCGCGGGATCCAGCCCCGCGTCGCGCAAGCCGTCCTCGCCCGGCGGCGCCGCCGACCAGCCCCAGGTCCGCCCCGCCAGCCGCGCGATCACGTCCTGGCTCAGGCCCATGACCTTGCCGACCTCGCGGATCGCGGCGCGCGAACGGAAATGGATCACTGTCGCGGTCAGCCCGGCGCGCGCGCGGCCATAGCGCTCATAGATCCACTGGATCACCTCCTCGCGCCGCTCATGCTCGAAATCCACGTCGATGTCGGGCGGCTCGCCGCGCTCCTTGCTGATGAACCGCTCGAAGATCAGCGTGATCGATTCGGGCGGCGCCTCGGTGACGCCCAGCAGGTAGCAGACCACCGAATTGGCCGCCGATCCCCGGCCCTGGCAGAGGATGCCCTTAGAGCGGGCGAAGCGCACGATGTCGTGCACGGTCAGGAAATAGGGGGCGTAGTCCAGCTCGCCGATCAGCGTCAGCTCCTTGTCGATCCGCTGGGCGATCTTCGGCGGCGCGCCGTCGGGATAGCGCCAGCGCAGCCCCTCGCGGGTCAGCCGCTCCAGCCGCGCCTGCGCCGCCTCGCCGTCGCGCGCCTCGTCGGGATAGCGATAGCGCAGGTCGCCGAGGCGAAAGGCGCAGCGGTCGGCGATCTCCAGCGTGCGGCGCAGCGCGGCGGGGTGGCGGTGGAACAGGCGCGCCATCTCCGCCGCCGACTTCAGCCGCCGCTCGCCGTTGGCCAGCCGCCGCCGGCCGAGGGTGTCGAGCGTGCAGCTTTCGCGCAGGCATGTCAGCACGTCGGCCAGCGGGCGGCGGGCGGCGCGGTGCATCAGCACGTCGCCGACCGCGACCATCGGCAGGCCCGCGTCCTGCGCCGCGCCGGCCAGCCGGTCGAGTCGGATCTGGTCGCGCCCGTCATAGCGCGGCGCGGCGCCGAGAAAGCCATGGCCGGGAAAGGCGCGGGCGATCTGCAACAGATCGGCGCGCACGCCGGCGCAGCCGGGGTCGTCCATCGGGTCGGAGGGCAGGGCGATCAGGATCATCCCCGCGCCCCAGTCCACGAGGTCGGCGCGGGTCAGGATGCAGCCGCCCTTCTCCGCCCGGCGCTTGCCCAGCGACAGCAGCCGCGTCAGCCGCGACCAGGCGGGCAGGCCGGTCGGCAGCGCCAGCCACTCCACCGCGCTGTCGCTGAGCGCCAGCCGCGCGCCGGGGATCAGCGCGGGCAGGGGGGCGTCCCGGGGCGCATCCGGCGGCGTCAGCGCGTCGCCGGGGCCGTGGGGCGCGGTCTGGCGGCTGGAGGGGTCGCTCCTGCGCCGCGAGCGGATGGCGACCCCCGCCTGCGGCGCCTCGCGCCGCAGGCGGGCCAGCTCCTTCAGCGCCGAATGGGCCCGCACCACGCCCGCGACCGAGTTGCGGTCGGTGACGGCGATGGCGCAAAGCCCCAGCTCGGCGGCGCGGGTCATCAGCTCTTCGGGGTGCGAGGCGCCGGTCAGGAAGGTGAAGTTGGTGGTGACGCAGAGTTCGGCGTAGCGGGTCACGCGAATTCTCCCTGCGCCGACCAGGCCGGGGCCTGCGGGGTGAAGAACAGCCACAGCCGCGGTCCTTGCGCGGTCTCGATCCGCCAGTAGTCGCGCAGGCCGCTGCGCCAGGCGGGGTCGTCGAGCCACCATTCCGGCGCGATCCGCTCCGGCCCCGTGGCGCGCAGCGTGGCGAAATCCATCCGACGCCAGCGAAACCGCGCGGGCGGGCGGGCGCTGGGCGGGCCTTCAAGCGGCGTGACCGGCTCGGGCGCAAACAGCGTCAGCGGCCTCGGCGGCCCGGCGCGGCGCGGAAAGGGGGCGGGGTCGCTCCAGGCGGCGGGCGCGGTCAGGAAGCTGCGCTCGGGGATCAGGCTGTCGGCGGGCAGAAAGCGCAGCACCCGCTCAAAGCCCAGCCGGTTGCCCAGCCGCGACACCAGATCGGCCAGCGCGTCGCCGCCGCGCGCGGACGAGGGGGCGGCGCCGGTCTGTTCGGGCGCCAGCGGCTCGGCCGCCGTCGCCGACAGCCGCAGCGCGTCGAAGCCGAAACCCGCCTCCAGCGCCGCGACGCCCTGCCCGAACAGCGCGGCGATCCGCGCGGGGTCGCGCATCGGGCGGGCGAGGCCGATCTCGATCTGCGCGCCCGCCCGGTCCACCCGGCGCAGTTCGAGCCGCATCCGCCGCGCGCCCATGCGGTGCGCGGCCAGCTTGTCGCACAGCCGGTCGAGCAGGCGGCGCAGACCCGCCATCACGTCGTCCTGCAGGCCGATCGGCTCGGGCAGCGTCATCCGCACGCCGAAATGCGGCGGATCGGGCGCGGCGGCGACCGGCTCGGGCCGCGCGCCCAGCGCCTGATCGAGCCGCATCACCAGCCCCGGCCCGAAGCGGCGGGCCAGCGGCGCGCGCGGCAGGGCGATCAGATCGCCGATGCGCTCCAGCCCCACGCGGGCCAGCGCCTCGGCCGTGTCATGGTCGATGCGCAGCGCCGAGACCGGCAGCGGGCCGAGACCCCGGGCGAGCATCCCCTCGGCGACGATCCCGCCGCCGCACCGCGCCAGCGCATGGGCGGCGCCGCGCGTGTCGGCGACGGCGCTGGCGTGGGCGAAGCCTGCGCGGTCGAGCCGGGCGCCGAGATCGGCGCGCAGCGCCGCCTCGCCGCCGAACAGATGCGCGACGCCGGTGATGTCGGCGATCAGCCCGTCGGCGCCCTCCGTCGCCACCAGCGGCGCATAGCGCCCCGCCCAGCGCCGCAGCCCGGCCAGCGCCGCCGCCTCCTGCGCCAGGTCGGCGGGCCGGGTCGCCAGGTCGGGCCGGATCGCGCGCGCGTCGGCCAGCGCCATGCCGCGATGCAGGCCGCAGGCCTCAGCCTCGGGGTTCAGGCAGTGCAGATGCTCCGCGCCCCGCGCCTTCAGCGTCAGCGCGAGCGGCCCCGCCGCCGGGCGGCGGCGCAGGCTCGCGTCGCTCGCCAGCCTCGGAAACCAGATGGAAAGCAGCCGACGCGCCATCCCAGAATACGGTCCAGTCCGCTATTGTTCCTTTTTTGTTCTTTGTAAGCGCCCAGCGGTGCGGAGTCGAGTCCCAAGCCGGACCCGCCGCCGACTCGCAGCGCCAGCGGGTCTCGGCGGCGGCGTTTCCCCCGCCTTCGCGGATCAGCATCAGCCCGGTCGTGCGCCCCGCCTCCGCCGCCAGTTGCAGCCGCCGCCCCGCCTTCAGCGACAGCGGGTTCGCCGGTTCGGCGATCACCAGCCCGACCGGCGCGGCGCGCAACGCCTCCTCGACAGACCACAGCAGATCGGTCTCGCCGCCGGTTTCGACGCGATGCAGCCGTTCGGCCACGCCGTCGGGCAGACCGGGCGGCATCGGCGCGACAGGCTCATGCGCGGGCGCGATCCAGAACAGCGCGCCGGGGTGGCGCGCGGCCTGAAACAGCGCGAAGGCGCGCCGCCCGCGCCCTTCGGCCTCATGGACCCGCGCCGGCGCCAGCGCCAGCGGGTCGGCGCGATCCGCAGGGTCGGGCGGGCGGTCATGGACGCGACTGCTTCGCATACAGGAACTTTATGCGAACATCGCCGCCGCCGCAAGCATCGCGCCGCCGCTCAGGCCGCGCGCGCCGCGTCGCTGGCGGGCGGGCGGATGCCGAAGAACAGCGCATAGAGCACCGGCACGACGATCAGCGTCAGCACCGACGCCGCCGCAAGGCCGCCCATGATCGTGACGCCCATCGAGGCGAAGAACGCATCCGGCAACAGCGGGATCATGCCCAGGATCGTGGTGCCCGCCGCCAGAACCACCGGGCGCAACCGGCTGACCGCGCCATCCACCACCGCCGCATGGTCGGTCGCGCCTTCGGCGCGCAGACGGTCGAACGCCTCCACCAGAACGATCGCGTTCTTGATCAGCATCCCCGACAGCGACAAAAGCCCCAGCAGCGCGGTGAAGGTGAACGGCAGCCCGGTCGCCAGCAGCCCCAGCGCCATGCCGGTCACCGACATCGGCACGACCAGCCACAGGATCGCCGGCTGACGCGCCTTGTTGAACATCAGGATCGAGATGGTCAGCATCACCAGAAAGCTCAGCGGCAACTGCCGCGCCAGCGACGCCCGCGAGATCGAGGCGGTCTCGAATTCGCCGCCCCACGCCATGGCGTAGCCCGGCGGCGTCTCGATCGCCTCGATGTCGGCGCGGACCGCGCGAAACGCCTGATCCGCCGTCAGATCGCCGCGCCGGTCGCCTTCGGCGGTGATCGTGCGCGCCCGGTCGCGGCGATGGATCAGCGCCTCGACCTGCTCCGCCTCGAACCGCTCGACAATCCCGGACATCGGCACATAGCGCCCGGCCCCCTGCGACCATACCTCCAGATCGCGCAGCCGCTCGACCCCGTCGCGCTCGTTCCGCGCCAGCCGCAGCAGCAGCGGGATCTGCGCGTCGCCCTCCTGCAGCGTCGCCACGCGCAGCCCCGACGTGCCGAACTGGATGGTGTTGGCGACCGACTGCCGGGTGACGCCCGCAAGCCGCATCCGCGCCTCGTCCACCACCGGCGTGATCGTGAGCACCCGCTGGCGCCAGTCGGTGCGCGGGTTGTCGATCACGCCCGACGCGCGATAGACCGCCAGCGCCTCATCCGCGAGGCGGCGCAAGACTGCGGGATCGGGCCCAGAGAAGCGCACCGCCACGTCCGCGTCGATCTGCGGCCCGAACATGAGCAGCTCGACCCGCAGCAGCGCGTTGGGAAAGCGCGGCGGCAGGGTCCGTCTGATCTCGTCGGCCAGCGCGGGGATCGCCGTTGCGTCATCGACGCGGACGACAAGCTGGCCATAGCCCGCATTCGGCTGTTCTGGCGTGTAGGTCAGCATGAAGCGGCTGGCGCCGCGACCGATCAGCGTGGTGACGTGGGTCACTCCCTCCAGCGCCCGCACCGCGCGCTCCAGCGCGATCATGTCGGCCTCGGTCGCGCGTATGTCGCCGCCCTCGGGCAACTGATACGCCACGTAAAGCAGCGGCGTGTTCGATTGAGGAAAGAACGCCCGCCTGACCTGACCGAACGCCGCCACCGAGGCCGCCGTGACCGCCAGCGCGATCAGCACCACCAGCCAGCGCGCGCGCAGCCCCATCCGCAGAACCCGCGCATAGCCGCGGTAGAACGCCCCCGCGTAAGGGTCGCCTGAGACGTCGGCGGGCGCGCGCAACAGCTTTGCGCCCATGTAGGGCAGCACGGTCACCGCCAGAATCCAGCTCATCAGCAGCGAAACGCCGACCACCGCGAACAGCGAGAACAGGAATTCGCCGGCCTTTTCCGGCGACAGGCCGATGCCCGCGAAGGCCATGATCCCGATCACCGTCGCCGCCAGAAGCGGGATCGAGGCGGCGCTCTCCGTCTCCGCCGCCGCCGCGCGCGCCGGTTTGCCGCGCGCCATGCCGATCACCATGCCCTCGGTGATGACGATGGCGTTGTCCACCAGCATCCCCATGGCGATGATCAGCGCGCCGAGGCTGATCCGCTCCATCTGGACGCCGGACAGCGCCATGAAGAACAGCGTGGCGAGGATGGTCAGCAGCAGCGTGGCGGCCACCACCAGCCCCGCCCGCCAGCCCATGGCGAGCATCAGCGCGCCGATCACGATGGCGACCGACTGCGCCAGCGAGACGAGGAACCCGGAAACGGCGGCGTCAACCACCTTGTGCTGTTGATAGATCGGGCTGACGCGCACCCCGTCGGGCAGCCCGGCGACAAGCTGCGCCAGACGCGCCTCGACCCGCGCGCCAACCTCGACGACGTTCTCCGAGGTGAGCGCCGACACCCCCAGCGTGAACACCCGCGCGCCGTTGTGGCGGATGATCTGGCCGGGCTGTTCCGCCTCCGCCCGGCTGACGCGGGCGATGTCGGAGATCGCGATCTGACCGACGTCGCCGGGCGCGCCCAGCCGCAGCGCGCCGATCCCCTGCGCATCGACATACCCCTGGGGCAGCGAGACCCGCAGCCGCAGCGCGCCTTCGGCGATCTCGCCATCGGGGAAAACCGTGTTCTCCTCGGCGATGACGCTCAGCAGCTGGGTCGGCGGCAGGCCGATGCTGGTGAGGCGCGCGGACGGGATCGCGACCGTGATCTCCTCGGGCGTCAGGCCCCGGATCTCGACCTTGGCCACGCCTTCCACCGGCAGCAGACCGCGCCGCAGCGACCGCGCGATCTCACGCTGTTCGGCGGGCGTGTAGCGTTCGGCTTCGACCGCGTAGAACAGGCCATACACGTCGCCGAAGTCGTCGTTGATGATCGGATCGCGGGCGCCGACCGGCAGTTGCCCGCGCAGATCGCTCAGGCGGCGGCGCATCTCGTCCCAGACCTGCGGCAGCTCGCGCCCGTCATAGGTGGTCTTGATCTCGACGGTGACCTGCGACATGCCGGGCGTCGATTTCGAGGTGACGTAGTCAAGCTGCCGCATCTGTTGCAGCGCGCTTTCGATGACTTCGGAGACCTCGGTCTCGACCTCGGTCGCGTCGGCGCCGGGATAGGGCGTGAACACCAGCGCGGTCTTGACGGTGAAGGCGGGGTCCTCCAGCCGCCCGACGGTGTTCAACCCCCAGAGACCGCCGAAAAGGCAGGCGAGGATGATCAGCCAGACGGTCACAGGGCGGTCGATGGAGGCCGCAGCCAGAGAGAATTTCATCCTGAAGTCCTTGCGGTGCGGACACGGGTCATGCGGGGCGCCTTGCGTCTAGGGGCGTGACGGACGGACCTGCGCGCCGTCCGTCAGCCGCCACCAGCCGCCGGTCACCACCTCCTCGCCGGGCGACAGGCCGTCGAGCACGACGATCGCGCCGTCGCGCGGCAGGCCCAGCGCCACCGCGCGCGGGCTCGCGGTCTGGCTGGCGGGGTCGAAAACCCACACCTGCGGCTGCGCGGCCCCGGTGGTGTCGATCGCCTCCACCGGGATCGATACGGGCGCCTGCCGCGCCCCCATGACAGGAACGCCTGTCACTTTCGCCGTCATCCCCGGCAGCAGCCGCGGGTCGGCGTCGCCCTCGATGGCGAACTCGACCTCATAGGTCTGGGCGACCGGGTCCGCTTCGGTGACGAACTCGCGCAGGATCAGCGCCGCCTCGTGGCCCGGCGCGGCGGGAAAGGTGGCGGTGAAGCTGAAATTCCCGGCGCCGGTGCGCGCCAGCGCGGCGATCTCCTCGGGCAGCGAGACGGCGATGCGCATCTCGCTGACGTCCTGAAGGCGCACGACCGGCTGGGCGGGCGTGGTGTTGGCGTAGCGGTCGGCGATCACGCGCGACACCAGCGCGTCGAACGGCGCCGTGATCGTCGCCTGCGTCAGGCGCCGCTGCGCCTCGCGCAGCACGATCTCGGCCTGCGCCAGCTCTGTTTGCGCCGTATCGAGGCGCGCCTGCGTCGCCGCGCCCCGGTCGGCCAGCTCGAACGACCGCGTGCGCTCCAGCCGCGCCAGGTCGCGGGTGACCTGCGCGCGTTCCGCCGCCAGTTCGAAATCGACCGTGTCGAGGCGGGCGATCAGCGCGCCGCGCGCCAGCCGCTGGCCCTCGAACACCGGCAGCTCGAGGATCTGACCCGAGACCTGAAACGCCAGATCGACGATGCGCAGCGGCTTCGCCCGACCGACGAAAACGCGCTGCTGGCCGGTCGCCGCCGGGGCGGCGCGCGCCAGCTCGACGACCGGCGCGCCGGTCGCCGCGCTCTGAGCCTGCGCGCCGGGCGCGCCCGCGATGAGCGCAGGCGGCGCCGCGGCGAGGACTAGCGCGAGGCGGATTAGCGCGAGGCGGACTGGCGCAAGTCGGGTGAGCGAGGGGGGGCTGACAGGTTTCATCGCCGCGCCGCCCTGAAGGCGCAGCGGCGGCGTGATCGGTTTGATGCGCATGACGTCATGTCTTTCGGCTGAGCGTTCCCGACAGGCTGACCGCCGCCGACAGCGTGTTTGAGATCGTGCCGTATTTCAGGATGTTGCGGTGCAGCAGGTCGAGCCGCTGATCCGATTCGGGGCTGTCCACCACCAGCGCGTAGGTGATCGCGGTCAGCTTTGGCGGCGCGTCCCGCCGCGTGGCGGTCAGCGTCGCCTCGACGCCGCGCAGATCGAAGGACAACAGCGGGATCATCCGTTCCGCGCCCTTGATCATGCAGGCGGCGAGCGCGGCCAGCAGCAGCTCGACCGGGTTGAACGCGTCGCGCCGCCCGGCCGGATCGGTGTCGAGCGTGATCTCGGCGTCCCCGGTCAGCGCGAGGGCGCCGTGGCCGTCGATGCGGCGGGCGCTGATGCGATAGTCCATGGCGAATCCCTCCTTCAGGATACAAGTCGGAAAATGATCTGTTCCGCCAGCGTCGGCGGCAGATTCGCGTCGAAGTCGATCGCGCCGAAGCGCGCGCCGATTGCGTCCGTCATGGCGTCGCCCTCCATAGCGCCCTGCGGCGCGGATCGTCGTGTTCGCCGCGCCTGCTCAGGCGACCGCCGTGCCGAACAGCATCCCTATCCCCGCCGTGGCGGCCATCGCCGCCGCGCCCCAGAAGGTGACGCGCAGCACCGCAGGCCACGCCTTCGCGCCGCCCGATCGCGCGGAGAGCGCCCCCAGAAGCGCCAGCGCCAGCAGCGAGGCGCCGGTGGTGGTGGCGCCGACGGCGCCCTGCGGCGCCAGAACGACCGACACCAGCGGCAGCGCGGCGCCGACGGTGAACGCCGCCGCCGAGGACGCCGCCGCCAGAATGGGGCGCGACAGCACCGTGTCGGAAATGCCGAGTTCATCGCGGGCGTGCGCGCCCAGGCTATCGTGGCGCATCAGCTGCGCGGCCACTTCGCGCGCCAGTTCCGGCGCCAGCCCGCGCCCTTCGTAGATCGCCGCCAGTTCGGCGGCTTCGGCGGCGGGATTTTCGGCCAGTGCGGCGCGTTCACGGTCGAGATCGGCGTTCTCGCTGTCGGCCTGCGCGCTGACCGAGACGTATTCTCCCGCCGCCATCGACATCGCCCCCGCGACCAGCCCCGCCGTGCCGGCAAGCAGGATGTCGGCGACGGGCGATCCGGCGGCGGCCACCCCCACGATCAGGCTGGCGGTGGACACGACGCCGTCGTTGGCGCCGAGCACGGCGGCGCGCAGCCAGCCGATCCGCGTGACGAAGTGCTGTTCTGCGGGACCCGCGCCGCCGGGCGGGTCCATCGCCGTCACGCCGCTGCGCGTATGGTCGCCCGTCACTCGAACTCCATCTGGATGAAGGCGGCTTCGGCGTTCTTGCGGGCGAGGCTGTCGAACTGTTCGAGATGGGCGAAGGCGCTCTGGTCCACGTCGGCCGCCCCGGCCAGATCGCCCCCGGCCTCGATATGGGCGGCGATCCGCGCGCGCAGGTTGGTCAGATAGTCCAGGGTGTCGGCGCGGGCGCGGGCGATGTCGGCGGCGTGGCCGTGGCCGGGGACCAGGTGGGCGGCGCCGGTGGCCGCGACCGCCTCGAACACCGCCGGCCATTCCGTGATCGAGGATTGCCCGCCGACGCCGAGGATGCGCTCGAGATAGACGATGTCGCCGGTGAACACCGTGTCCTTTTGTGGAACGAGCACAAAGCTGTCGCCGGGGGTGTGGGCGGCGCCGACGTGGGTGATCTCGAAGCTCACCCCGCCCAGATCGAAGCGGTGTTCGCTCTCGAAGGTCACATCGGCCCAGGCGGGTTCGGTGCCGGCGAGGGCGTCGCCGAGGTATTGCGCCAGCCCCTGCATCTGCGCGTCAACGCGCGCGTGATGATCGGCCACCGCCGCCGCAGAGGCGATGATCCGCGCGCCCTGCGCCCGCCAATAGCTGTTGCCGAGCCAGCGGTGATCCTGCCCGCCGGTGTCGATCACCACGCGCACCGGCTGACCGGTCAGCGTCGCGATCGCGGCGTCGATTTCAGCCGCGCCGCGCCAGCTGCCGCCGGGGTCGATCAGCACCACGCCGTCGCCGGTCACGACCACGCCGAAGGTGGCGTTGTTGGCGAGGTTGTCGGCGCTGCGTTGCTGTTTTTCGCCGACCAGCGCCCAGACGCCGTCGGTCACCGGCTGGATCTCCA
>Ga0100399_1002735_pt1 | contig 12505 bp, 14 predicted proteins | sample CryGeymeta201523_FD_81545 | JGI IMG/M metagenome (GOLD analysis project Ga0100399, IMG submission 81545) | Groundwater microbial communities from Crystal Geyser aquifers in Utah, USA - Crystal Geyser metaG 2015-23 | ecosystem: Environmental > Aquatic > Deep subsurface > Groundwater | place: USA...
CACGCTGATGCTGCAAAGCGTTTTGGTGGCGGCAAGTCCTTCGGTCAGCAGTCCAGCAATGTGACGCAGCGCCAGGCAGCACCGGTTGCGCCAACGCAGGGCGTGAACGCTACACCGAAATCTCCCGCGCCCGCTACACCTGCTGTAGCTGCGACGAAAAAACCCTGGGGAGCCATGCTGGGCGGCCTGGCTGCTGGCTTGGGGCTGGCCTGGTTGGCCAATTCCTTGGGTTTAAGTGAAGCCATGGGGCAGTTCATGATGTTCGCGCTGTTGGCACTGGTGGTCATGATGGCGGTGGGCTGGTTCATGCGGCGTAAAACACAGGCTGTTGCAACCAGTAGCTCACCGTTTGCCTTTCAAGGCGCAGGCTCATCGGGTCAAACGCCTGTGCCAGCCAGCTATCGTCCGGAAAACGTCGGTAACGACGCGTCAGCTCGCCCGTGGGAGCGCAGCGCACCGGCTGCCTTCGAGGCAGCCACCCTTGCGGCCACCGGCTCGATGATTGGTTCCGGTTTGTTGGGGGCTCAAACCTGGGGCATCCCTGCGGGTTTTGACAGTGAAGGTTTTCTGACTTTAGCCAAGGCCAATTTTGTGTCCTTGCAAGCGGCCTGGGACAAATCCGACATTCCGGCGCTGCGGGTCATGATGACCGACACCATGCTGAAAGAAATCCAGGCGCAACTGGCCGAGCGCGAGGCTCACACTGGTGGCCCGGTGAATTTGACCGAAGTGGTGATGATCGAGGCGCATCTGCTGGGCATTGAAGATTTGGGTAACGACTACATGGCCAGCGTAGAGTTCTCTGGCATGATCCGTGAAGAGCCTTCATCCGGCCCGAGCCCGTTCCGCGAGGTCTGGAACATGATCAAATCAAAAAATGGCAGCAATGGCTGGCTGGTTGCAGGGGTTCAGGCGCTGCAATAAAAAAATCCTGTCATTTCAGGGAATAATCGGGGACTATGGCAACACAGTCCCCTTTTTTATTGCTGGAGGGTTTCCTCCAAAAACTTCCCCTTCCCAACCTGCAGCCCCCGGCTTGGGCCGTCTTTGAGGCGCAACGCCGGGTGGTGCTGCTGCTCAACCATGTGTTGATGCAGGAACCTGAGGCCATGGCTCGCTTGTTGCGCCAAAAAGGGCAGGTTTTATTGGTTCAGTGGCGCTCTTTCAGTTTCAAACTGCTGGCCACACCGGCTGGTTTGCTTGACCTGGCTCAGGCGCAGGACACGCCAGATCTGGTGATGACTGTCACCGAAGAATCACCCTGGTCTCTGGCTCAGGCTGCATTGCGGGGTGAAAAACCTGCGGTGCGCATTGAAGGTGATGTGCAATTGGCTGCCGAAGTCAACTGGTTGACCGAACACGTGCGTTGGGATCTAGAAGAAGACCTGGCGCGGGTGTTGGGTGATGTGCCCGCGCATACCCTGGGTCAGATGGTGCAGACACTACGTTCTAGCCTGGCGCAATTCATCACAAAAGCGGCCGCTTTTGTACCGGGCAAGTCGAGCTCATGACCCGACTTTTTCGTGGCATCTTCATCCTGTGGGTGATGTTGCGTTATGGCCTGGACGAATTGGTATTAACCAGTTTCAAAAAACCTGCTTTGCTGACCCTGGCGCGCGTGCTGACCCTGGGGCGCAAGCTTGATGCCCCCCGCGGACAACGCATTCGCCAGGCGCTTGAGAGCCTGGGCCCCATCTTTGTCAAGTTTGGGCAAGTGTTGTCCACACGGCGTGATTTGTTGCCGGTGGACATTGCCGATGAATTAGCCAAATTGCAAGACCGGGTGCCGCCTTTTCCCAGTGCCGTGGCCATTGGCATTGTGGAGCGTGCGTTCAAAAAATCAGTGGCTGATATTTTTGTCTCTTTTGAGACCGAGCCGGTGGCCAGTGCGTCAATCGCCCAGGTGCACTTTGCGGTCTTGAAAGACAAGCACGGGCAACAGCGGGACGTGGCCGTCAAGGTGCTGCGTCCTGGCATGGCAGACGTGATTGACAAGGACATGGGTCTGTTGCGCATGATGGCGGGTTGGGTGGAGAGCCTGTCGGACGATGGTCGTCGCCTCAAACCGCGTGAAGTGGTGGCTGAGTTTGACAAGTACCTGCACGACGAACTTGATCTGGTACGCGAAGCCGCCAGTGCCGCCCAGTTGCGGCGCAACATGGCCGATCTGAACCTGGTGATGATCCCTGAAATATGCTGGGACTACTGTGTGACCGATGTGTTGGTGATGGAGCGCATGAAGGGCATCCCGATCAGCCAGGTGGATCGTTTGCGGGCGGCGGGGGTAGATATTCCCAAGTTGGCGCGTGACGGTGTCACGATTTTTTTCACTCAAGTGTTTCGCGATGGTTTCTTCCATGCGGACATGCACCCAGGCAACATTCAGGTCAGCGTCGAGCCGGCTACTTTTGGTCGCTACATCTCGCTGGACTTTGGCATTGTGGGCACGCTCACCGAGATTGACAAAGAGTACCTGGCGCAAAATTTCACAGCGTTTTTCCGTCGCGACTACAAACGGGTGGCTGAACTGCACATTGAATCCGGCTGGGCTCCTGCAACCACCCGGGTGGACGAGCTGGAAGCGGCCATTCGTACTGTGTGCGAACCCTATTTCGACCGACCACTGAAAGAAATATCTTTGGGGATGCTGTTGATGCGCCTGTTTCAGACTTCGCGTCGTTTTCAGGTTGAAATCCAGCCCCAATTGGTGCTGTTGCAAAAAACTCTGCTCAATATCGAAGGCCTTGGGCGTGACCTGGATCCTGATCTTGACTTGTGGCACACCGCCAAGCCGTTTCTTGAAACCTGGATGGTGGATCAGGTTGGACCGAAAAAGCTGTTGGAAGAACTGCGCAATGAAGCGCCTCACTATGCCAAGCTGTTGCCAGAGTTGCCTCGCTTGCTGGTCGAGTTTTTGCAGCGGCGGCCTGCTTCGGCTCATGCGGCCGAGTTGCGCGCTTTGTTGACGGAACAAAAACGCACCAACCGGCTGCTGCAGACCATCATTTATGGTGGTATGGGATTTGTGTTGGGTTTGATCGTCACGCAATTGCTGGTGCGCGTTCGTCTTTTTTAAGGGTGCTGGCTGGGGCAGCATCAGGACATTAGCACCGGAACATGGGGCTGACTTTATAATCTCTGGCTTTGCAGCTCTTAACCAAGCCTGAACACACCATGCCTATTTACGCCTACAAATGCAATGCCTGTGGCTTTGCCAAGGACGTGTTGCAGAAAATCTCTGACCCCCTGCTGACCGATTGCCCCGAGTGCGGCCAGGCCACCTTCACCAAACAGTTGACGGCTGCTGGTTTCCAGCTCAAGGGGTCGGGTTGGTACGCCACTGATTTCAAAGGTGGCAATGCTGCTACTTCAGCCCCGGCAGTTGCCACAGGAGCTGCTGCAGACACCAAACCCAGCGTCTCGGATGCACCTGCCGCCAAGACGGATTCAGCCCCACCCACCAGCGGTGGTTGTGGCACCGGTTGCGCTTGCCACAGTTAAGCGTGTGCTCAGGAACTGACCGTGCCTTTTAAAAAATACCTGTTGACCGGCTTGTTGGTCTGGCTGCCCTTGGCCATCACCATTTGGGTGTTGTTGTGGCTGGTCAGCTTGCTGGACGGCATTTTTCTGGGTTTGCTCGCTGGAGTGCAAGCTGTGATGCCGGACGCGGCCTCCCGCTTGTTGGAGCCTTTTAAACACATTCCAGGTTTGGGTGTGGTGCTGGTTTTTGCCAGCTTGCTGGTGACAGGGGCACTGGTATCGAACGTGGCCGGACGTTGGTGGCTGCTTCAGTGGGATCGCCTGTTGACCCGCATTCCAGTTTTTAAATCCATTTACAACAGCGTCAAGAAAGTCTCTGACACCCTGTTTTCAAGCAACGGCAACGCCTTTCGTACCGCTTTGCTGGTGCAATACCCGCGTGCTGGCTCCTGGACGATTGCCTTCCAGACCGGTGTCCCTGGTGGTGAAGTGGCCAAGCATCTGGACGCTGACTTTGTCAGTGTGTACGTGCCCACAACTCCCAACCCGACCAGTGGTTTTTTCTTGATGTTGCCACGTCGTGATGTGATTGAACTCAACATGAGCGTGGACGAAGCCTTGACTTATGTGATTTCCATGGGCTCGGTCGCCCCTAGTCCTTTGATGGACTCGGTGGGCAAATAATTTTTTGACAATCCGCTGCCCTGTTGGGTGGCTTTAGAAAGCAATTTTTATGGCAATGCGTTCTCATTATTGTGGTCTGGTGACCGAAGCCTTGATGGGTCAAACCGTGACACTGTGCGGCTGGGTCAATCGTCGGCGCGACCACGGTGGCGTGATTTTTGTCGACGTGCGCGACCGCGAAGGGTTTGTGCAGGTGGTGTGTGATCCGGATCGAGCCGAGATGTTCAGGGTGGCTGAAGACCTGCGCAACGAGTTCTGTATTCAGGTCAAAGGTCTGGTTCGTGCTCGCCCTGAAGGCACGGTCAATGACAACCTCAAGAGCGGCAAGATTGAAGTTTTGTGCCATGAATTGACGGTGCTCAATCCGTCGGTCACACCACCCTTTCAGCTGGATGAAGAAAACCTGTCCGAGACCACCCGTCTGACCCATCGCGTGCTCGACCTGCGTCGTCCCTACATGCAAAACAACCTTATGCTGCGCTACCGCGTGGCCATGGAAGTGCGCAAGTTTCTCGATGCCAATGGTTTTGTGGACATTGAAACTCCCATGCTCACCAAGAGCACCCCAGAAGGCGCGCGCGATTACCTGGTGCCCAGCCGGGTGCATGATGGCCACTTCTTTGCCTTGCCGCAAAGCCCCCAACTGTTCAAGCAGTTGCTGATGGTGGCCGGGTTTGACCGCTATTACCAGATCACCAAATGCTTTCGCGACGAAGACTTGCGCGCTGACCGTCAACCCGAGTTCACCCAGATTGATATTGAAACCTCGTTCATGACCGAGGAAGACATCCGCGACATGTTCCAGGGCATGATCAAGACCGTGTTCCAGAACACACTGGGTGTGGATCTGGGCGAATTCCCGGTAATGACCTACCAGGAGGCAGCCTACCGTTTTGGCTCTGACAAGCCCGATCTGCGTATCAAACTTGAATTGACCGAACTCACTGACGTGATGGCTGACGTGGACTTTAAAGTGTTCTCGACACCCGCCACCACCAAGGGTGGCCGCGTGGTGGCGTTGCGTGTGCCCTGTGGTGCCGAGATCAGCCGGGGCGAGATTGACAACTACGGCGAATTCGTCAAGATTTATGGAGCCAAGGGCCTGGCCTGGATCAAGGTCAATGATGTGACCCTGGGACGTGACGGCCTGCAAAGCCCGATTGTCAAAAATTTGCATGACCGCGCCATTGCTGAAATCCTCAAGCGCACCGGTGCACAAAACGGCGATGTGCTGTTTTTTGGTGCCGACAAGGTAAAGATCGTCAACGATGCCATTGGTGCCTTGCGTCTTAAAGTGGGTTTGAGCGAGTTTGGCAAGAAAAATGGTTTGTTCGAGAACCGTTGGGCTCCGCTGTGGGTGGTGGACTTTCCGATGTTCGAATACGACGATGCCTCAGACCGCTGGATGGCCGTGCACCACCCCTTTACCGCGCCCAAAGACGGGCATGAAGACCTGATGGTGACAGACCCTGGCAAATGCATCTCCAAGGGCTACGACATGGTGCTCAACGGTTGGGAAATGGGCGGTGGTTCGGTGCGTATCCACCGTGCTGATGTGCAGCAAAAAGTGTTTGATGCCCTCAAGATCACACCTGAAGAAGCACAAGAAAAATTCGGCTTTCTTCTGGACGCGCTGCAATACGGCGCGCCACCCCATGGCGGCTTGGCCTTTGGTCTGGATCGCATCATCACCTTGATGACCGGGGCTGAATCCATCCGCGACGTGATCGCTTTCCCCAAAACCCAACGCGCGCAGTGTTTGTTGACCCAGGCTCCCTCACCGGTAGATGAAAAACAATTGCGCGAGCTGCACATTCGCTTGCGCAATACCGATGTGCTGAAAGCCGAGTGACATCCGGGTTTTGACACCAGCCCCCCCAAACCAGTGTCTGAAACCCATCTTCATTTCAAGATACCGCAATCGGTGCTGGTGGTGATTTACACCCCGGCGCTGGAGGTGCTGTTGATCAAGCGTGCCGATGTGGCTGATTTCTGGCAATCGGTGACCGGCAGCAAAGACACGCTAGTCGAGTCTTTTGACCACACGGCTCGCCGTGAGGTGCTGGAAGAAACGGGTATTGACTGCACGCAAGGTAGCGGGCTGGCAGGGCAGTTGCTGGATTGGCAGCTGGAAAACGTCTATGCCATTTATCCAAATTGGCGGCATCGTTATGCGCCAGCGGTGTTTGAAAACACCGAGCATTTGTTTGGGCTGGGTGTGCCAGCGGGTACAAAAGTACGGCTGAATCCATTGGAGCACACCGCCTACCAGTGGTTGCCATACCAACAGGCGGCCCAGGCCTGTTTCTCGCCCTCCAACGCCGAGGCTTGTTTGATGCTCCCACGCTTTGCAAATGGAGCGGTTCACAAATGAACACGCCCAATCCAACCATTCGCATCGCCACTTACAACATTCACAAGGGCGTGCAGGGGGTGGGGCCGGTGCGTCGCCTGGAAATTCATAACCTGGTGCTGGCGGTGGAAGCCCTGGATGCGGATGTAGTGTGTCTTCAGGAGGTGCGCCAGCACAACCAGCGCGAGGCCAGGCATTTTGCGGCGTGGCCCCAGTTGGGTCAGGCGGATTTTTTGGCTCCTCCTGGTTACGAGGCGATTTACCGCACCAACGCCATCACGCGCCATGGTGAGCATGGCAATGCATTGCTGTCGCGTTGGCCGGTGTTGTCGCACCAGCATGAAGACATTTCAGATCACCGACTGGAGCAGCGCGGGGTGCTGCATGTGACGTTGCAGGTGTACAGCCGGGTGATGCACGTGCTGGTGGTGCATTTGGGGCTGGTCAAATCCAGCCGTGGGCGGCAAATCGCGCAGCTCAAGCGCTTTATTGAGCGTGAAATTCCACCGGATGCCCCCTTGTTGCTGGCGGGCGATTTCAACGATTGGAGCCAAAGTGTGCAGTTGGCGCTGGCGCAAGCCGACCTACATGCATGGGGCGTGCCGCAGCCCACCTTTCCTTCGCGTTTGCCTTTGGCCCAGTTGGACTATGTGTTTGCCCGTGGCCTCAAGCCCGTCAGCCTGACCGTACCCCATGGGCGAGCCTGGTGGCGCATGTCTGACCATTTGCCGCTGATCGCCGAATTCACCCTGGCGAATTGATGCCATGGTGCTGTCACAACGTCAGCCGGGTCATGAGTTGCAATTGTTGCAAGGCTCGACCGTTTTTTTTGATGCGATGGAACAGGCCATGGATGCCAGCCTGCGTGAGATCAGGCTGGAAACCTATATCTTTAACCTGCACGGCGGTGGCGAACGCATCATGCAAGCGTTGACACGTGCTGCTCAGCGTGGCGTGGCGGTGTTTCTGGTGGTCGATGGTGTGGGCACGCCGGAGTTACCCGCACCATGGCCTGAGCGGCTGGCGGCAGCCGGATTGCAATGGCGCATTTTTGCGCCGCTGGGGCGCTTGGGCTTGCTGGTGCCCAGTCGCTGGCGACGCTTGCACCGCAAGTTGTGTGTGGTGGATGGCCAGACGGCTTTTTGTGGCGGTATCAACGTGCTCGATGACGGGTATGACCCCAACTATGGGGCACTCAAGGCTCCGCGTTTTGACTTTGCGGTGCAGGTCAGGGGGCCTTTGGTGCAAGAGGTACATGCGGCCATGAGCCAGTTTTGGTGGCGTTTGCAGGCCACCCAACTGGTTCGGCAAGTAGATTGGCATGGCGCCTGGGTGGCGTTGCAGCAGGCCGTGCAGGAAACCCGGCAGGGCAGCACAAAGTTAACTAGCATCGCCGCAGGGGCGCAGGCGGAACTGGTGTTGCGCGACAACCTGCGTTTTCGGACGAGCATCGAACGGGCTTACCGCCAGGCGTTGGGGGATGCCAGGCACGATATCCTGATAGCCAATGCCTATTTTTTGCCAGGCCGAAAAATCCGCCAAAGTCTGATACATGCCGCCCGGCGCGGCGTGCGGGTGCGCCTGCTGTTGCAGGGGCGTTACGAATACTTCATGCAGTACCATGCCGCGCATGCCCAGTATGGCTCGTTGTTGGCGGCAGGCATCGAAATTTATGAATACACCCCCAGTTTTTTGCATGCCAAAGTGGCGGTCGTTGATGGCCGCTGGGCCACGGTGGGCTCATCCAACATGGACCCCTTGAGTTTGCTGCTAGCCCGAGAAGCCAACGTGGTGGTGCAGAACGAGGCCTTTGCCGACCAATTGCAGCGGGCTTTGGAGCAAGCCATTGCCGCCGATGCGCGTCTGGTTGATGCACGCCAACACGCTGCCCGTCGTGTGCGTCTGAGGGCGTTTGATGCGGTGGCCTACCTGTTGATGCGCGTGATGCTGTTCCTGAATGGAAAACGCTATTAAATAAATAGCTGTTAGGCCAGTATATAAAAGGGTTAGAAGCTAATAACCTTAGTATCAAAACGCTGCTACGATTCAAGCTTGATTATTTTCATCGGTACATCATGAACCCACAAGAACCAGACCACGGCACACCGGTGTCAGTCAAAATCCGAGAGCGTATTGCAGCCGCGCGCAAACGTTTCCATGCCAACGACAACATCGCCGATTTCATTGAACCTGGCGAACTTGAACGCTTGCTCGACGAAGTTGAGGAAAAAATGAAGGGCGTACTCAGTAGCCTGGTCATTGATACCGAGCACGATCACAACACAGGCAACACGGCAAGGCGTGTGGCCAAAATGTACCTCAAAGAAGTGTTTCAAGGCCGGTATGTAAAGACCCCAGAAATTACCGAATTTCCCAATGCCGAACACCTCAATGAGTTGATGATCGTCGGTCCGATCACGGTGCGCAGTGCCTGCAGCCATCATTTTTGCCCCATCATGGGCAAGATATGGATCGGCGTGCTGCCTAATGAGCACACCAACGTGATTGGCCTGTCCAAATACGCCCGGTTGGCCGAGTGGGTGATGGGACGCCCCCAAATTCAGGAAGAAGCGGTGGTACAGCTGGCTGATTTAATCCAGCAAAAAACCCAGCCCGATGGCTTGGCCATCGTCATGGAAGCCAGCCACTTTTGCATGAGCTGGCGCGGTGTCAAAGATGTGGACAGCAAGATGATCAATTCCGTGATGCGCGGCAGCTTCCTGAAAGATGCCAATTTGCGTCGTGAATTTTTGTCACTCATTCCCCAGAAAGGTTAACCATGTTGGTACGTTTGCTTTATGCCAGTCGGGCGGTGAATACCAATCCCGAGGCGATTGAATCCATCCTGCACCAGTCGCGAGACCACAACCCGCATTGCGGCGTGACCGGGGTTTTGTGTTACGGCGGCGGCATTTTTTTGCAGGCCATTGAAGGCGGGCGCATGGCCATCAGTGAGCTTTATGGGCACATCCAGCGCGACCCCCGGCACAAAGACGTGGTGTTGCTTCACTATGAAGAAATCTCCGAGCGTCGTTTTGCTGGCTGGACCATGGGCGAGGTCAACATGACCCGCATCAACGCCTCCATCCTGCTCAAGTACGCTGAAAAACCCGAGCTCGACCCTTATTCGGTTTCGGGCAAGGTGTCGCTGGCGTTGCTGGAAGAACTGATGGCCACCGCCTCGATCATTGGTCGAGCCTGAGGGCGGTTTGTCCGTATCCAGTTTGGCTTCTGCCGGGCTGTTGGTGGGGTGTGATTTTTCCAGTGCACCCCATGCCCGCAAGCAGATTGTGTTGGCCACCGGCGCCCTCAAGCAAGGCTGTGTCACGCTGACGCAACTGGAACGTTTTGCGTCCTTGGCCGCTTGGTTGGCCTGGCTCAAACAGCCAGGTTCATGGGTTGGTGCTTTTGACTTGCCATTTGGGCTGCCGCGTGAATTGGTGCAATCGTTAGGTTGGCCACTGGATTGGTACGCCTGCATGACTCACTATGCCGGGTTGAGCCGTGAGCAGATTCGCTCAAGCTTTTCCGCGTTTTGTGATGCCCGACCCGCGGGTGGCAAATTTGCCCATCGTGCCACAGACCGTCTGGCGGGTTCAAGTCCCAGCATGAAGTGGGTCAACCCACCGGTGGCTTTCATGATGCATGCCGGTGTTCCCTTGCTGTTGCAAGCGGGTGTTGCATTGCCTGGGATGTACAAGGTTTCAACTGATGCTGCACAGTCCAAAGTCGCCCTGGAGGGCTATCCGGGCTCGCTGGCTCGTGAAATTTTGGGGCAGCGCAGCTACAAAGCGGATGACAAGGCACGACAAACCCCGGACCGGCTCATCGCCAGAAAAGACCTGATTACGGCGCTGGAACACGGGCAAACTCGGTTAAATCTGCGCTTGAAACTATCTCATGCCCAGCGTGACGCACTGGCAGATGATGCCAGTGGAGACGCGCTTGATGCAGTGCTGTGCCTGCTGCAGGCTGCCTGGGCGCACGCACGGCATTTGGAGGGTGATGACTGGTACGGGCTGCCACCACAGCTAGACCCCCTTGAGGGCTGGATTGTGACGGTCTGAGCGTTCGCCCAGGTGTGGTCGTTCAGCTCACTTGGGGTTGAGGATCAGCGTGTCTTCGAGTTTTGCGGCTAATTGTGCAATGGCCAGGGCTGCCGGGCAGCCCGGGATGGCTTGAATCAACAGTTGGCGTTTCATCACCGCTTGGCGCACCGAAGGGTCAGCGGGAATATCACCCACATGTACCAGGCGAACTTTTTCGCCAGGCTTGGCCACTACAAAACGATCCAGCACCTGTTGCAGTTGGCTGGTGATGGCGCGGCCGTCGCCCACGCGTGCCGTTTGATTGATCACCATGCGGATGACCCTGCGCTGCTGCTCGCCTACCAGCACCTTGATGGTGGCATAGGCATCGGTCAGAGAAGTCGGCTCCGGGGTGGCTACCACCAATACTTCAGAGGCCAGCGACACGGCAAACAGCACCACATCGGAAATGCCCGCGCCGGTGTCAAGCAGCACGATGTCATAGTGCGGTAGCAGTCCGGTCAAGATGCGCAGAAAGTCTTCGCGCACGTTCGGGGTCAGGCGGGAATACTCCACCATGCCGGAGCCCGCCAGCAACACGGAGAACCCGCCCGGGGCACGCACAATGGCTTCTTCGAGCTTGGCCTTGCCGGTGAACACGTCATGCAGCGTGATTTTGGGATAAAGGTTAAGCACCACGTCCAGATTGGCTAACCCCAGGTCGGCATCCAGCACCAGCACTTTTTGGCCACGCTTGGCCAGTGCCGCAGCCAGGTTGGCCGATACAAATGTTTTTCCTACGCCGCCCTTGCCACTGGTCACGGCCAATACCTTGCCCAGTGGTTTCAGTGGTATTTTGGACGGTGCACTGTCCGGCACGGTTGGATGGATTACGTTGCTCATTTCAGTTCACCCTACTATTCATTACACTGCCCGATGAACCGACAGAACCATCAGTGGTCAAGCTCTCAATCCAGGCCGGATCACCCAGCGAGAGTGGACCAAACAACAAACTTTTTTCTTCTGCGCTAACTGACAAAATGGGTTGTGGCTCAATGCAAACCCGATTTCGACCGTCACTCTTGGCGCGGTACAACTCAATGTCGGCCCGTTCCACCCAAAGCTCGGGGGTGGAGCGCACCCAGCGTGGTGCATAGGCACCACCAATGCTGATAGTGACCTTGAGATGGACACCAGGCGAGACGGGCACGCTCAGGGCGCTGACAGCCTCACGGATGCGTTCGGCCACTTGCTGGCCATAGTGACCCTGGCAACTGGGCAGGATGATGACAAACTCTTCACCGCCGAAACGCGCCACGGTATCCATGGGGCGCACGCATTTGGCAAGGGTTTTGGCAACTCGTTGCAACACGGCATCACCGGCTGGATGGCCATGGGTGTCATTCACTTTTTTGAAATGGTCAATGTCGAGCATCAGCAGCAGTGCGGGTTCGCCCGAACGCGCCACTACATCAATTTCGCGCGCGAGTACGGTTTGAAAATAACGCCGATTGGACAGACCGGTCAAAGGATCCTTCAATGACAATTCACACAGCTTGTTAATGACTTCCTGCAAGTACTGTTGCGCATCTGCGGACACTTCAGGCAGAGCCGATGAACCGTGCCCCAACAGTGCCAGCGCATCTGTCAGCCTGAGCTGGCTCAGTTCAATGGTGTTTGAGAAAGTCGGGGAAGTCACTGGCTTATTGAAAGTTTTCAATTTAAAGTCTAACAGGTTCAAATTTGGGCAGATGCCGAGAAATAACCGGGAATCTGATCAGAGCTTGTCGGTTAACGTGAAGCAACGCCCACAGCCGACAAGAATGGCGTGTCGTAAGGCCGACTTCAGTCGGCCATGGCGGGTTGAAACCCTTCCCTACGCAGGGCACGCATGTTTCATGCTTTGGGGTGTCCTTGTTGAACATGGACGTTAGTGCAGTGTGGCATGCTTGTTAAAACC
>Ga0100399_1002747_pt1 | contig 12472 bp, 21 predicted proteins | sample CryGeymeta201523_FD_81545 | JGI IMG/M metagenome (GOLD analysis project Ga0100399, IMG submission 81545) | Groundwater microbial communities from Crystal Geyser aquifers in Utah, USA - Crystal Geyser metaG 2015-23 | ecosystem: Environmental > Aquatic > Deep subsurface > Groundwater | place: USA...
AGCCGTAGCGCTGCTAGAATATGCGGCTTAGGCCTGGTAGCTCAGTCGGTAGAGCAGAGGATTGAAAATCCTTGTGTCGGTGGTTCGATTCCGCCCCGGGCCACCAAGACAGATAAGGGTTTGCAGCTATGGAAATAGAAGCAAGCCCTTTTTGTTTCGGCTCCATACCTGCGCTATGCCGCCAGTGGTACCGGGTTTTGTACCGTAGACCAGCGCCAGCAAATGACCATTTCGTAACAGTCACGAAAAAACCCGGCACAGTGTCCGGGCTAATGTCGATGATGATCTGACGTGGAAAAGTGAAGCGCCCACCGTACCTGGAACGCTTCGCAAGTCGCCACGCTCAACTGTGCAGGCTACGGCCACGGGCGGCGACTTGTTCAAAAGGGTACCCCGGTACGCGCGGGGCCGCCACCAAGCGAACGAATTTCGTCCGGTTGGCTAATGGTAACGCCTCGCACGCGCGGGGGTGCCCGTTTGGCGAAGTCGCGTTTCAAACGCGACTTAGGTAGCGCCCCGCACGCGCGGGGCCGCCTCTTAAATCCCTGCCGCGCTGGCGATAGCGTTCTGAATGTTGAACGTCAGCATGTCCTGCGCCCGGTCGGCCACGCCCTTGACGATGAACCGCCCCGGCTTGGCAGGGACAATCCAGCCGGTTGAATTTTCAGTCATCACGCGAAACGTAAGATAGTTTGATCGGTTCTGCTTGCCCGAGCTGGTTTCCATGCGCACCATGCCCCGAAACCGCTTAGGAACATCCGCACCCAGTCGCCCGCCCCACTTGTACTCGCGCGAGCGGACCTGAAGCAATTGGCCTGTTCTGTCACCAGTAAACCCTCGCACCCCGAGCTGGTTCTGGCGAAAGCTCAACCGCGTGACGGTCGATTTGCTCATCGCCATGGCCTGCTGGTACACGTCCGTGGGCATGTCGCTGCCGTGTGCTGTGTAACCTGGAGTCTGATGTCTGAAAGGAATTATCAAATACCGCTGGCCGGGGTGTTTACCGCCTTTGGCAACCCGCGTCTTGAGCGATGTGTCGAGCATCCGCTTCATGTCCCGCGCCGGGATTCCAGTCTCAATCGGTGTCGCCATCGGGTCGTCGGAGTAAATCCGCGCGGTCAGGTTGTTTTTGTCGACGTCATATTTCACGCTGAGGGCGTAACGGTCTTTGTAAGGCTGGTACATGCCGGTTTGGTTATAAATCGACTCCTGCCAGTCACCCTGCACGGTCCTTGCGGTTTGATCCAGCGCCTCGGCCATGGCGAACTTGAGCTGAATGTTCAAGTCCTTGAATAATGCGGCCGCATCAAATTTAACGGTGTAGCTCATTAAATCCCCTCCCACATTCCAATCCAGTGCCGCGCGGCGTGCCGGGCTTCGTCGGACACGCCCGCCTTGTTCTGGCAGGCTTCGTCAATGGACTTGATTTTTTCCACGAGCGTGTCGCCGGGGATGCCCGCCAGCGTCCAGCCGTCGGTGCCCTGCAAGCGGCGAACGCATACGGTAAAGATGTTTTCACCTGGTCGCATATCGAGGTCGACTTGCCCGTCAACCGTTTCCAGCATCGCGCGAACTTCCTCAATGACTGTCTTGGGGGCCTTGCGCCGCTCCTGCCTGGCGCGCGCGGCCTGTAGGTCGTCAAGCCTGCGGCGAATGGTGCTCATGCTGCCACCTCGAACAACCCGTCCTGCTGGGCAACATGCAAACCCTGGGCGGCCTGGATGCGGTCGCGGGCAATTTGGACATAGGCGGCTTCACGTTCAACCCCGATAAAGCTCAACCCGGCCTGGACTGCCGCCACGCCAGTCGATCCGCTTCCCGCGAACGGGTCAAGCACGGTACCGCCTGGGGCCACGCATCGCACCAGCTCGCGCATTAGGGCGGTGGGCTTGCCGGTGGTGTGCCACTTGTCCGATTGAAGCACGGTCGCCTGTACCACGCCTTCAAACGGACCGTCGTGGGTGGCGATGATGGCCGGGCCTTTGGTGCCCCAGACAACGAACTCGCTCTGGTGCCGAAAGTACCCTTTGTGCGGTGCCCGGCTGCCGCGTCCCTTGTCCCAAACAACAAGGCCACGCCAGACAATGCCGCCGACTTGAACCGCGTCGGTCATGATGGGCAACTGCCGCCAGTCTGTGAACGCCAGAAAGTACCCGCCAGGCTTCAAGATGCGCTGGCACTCGTCAATCCAAAGGCTGCACCAGACGAGGTAAGAACGCTGGTCGCGGCTGTCACCCTGAAAATCCGGGTAATCCAGCTGGTGGCCTGACTGCTGATACTTGTCGGCGACGGGCCGGGCTTTGTCGTCGCGGCTGAATCCGCCTGAGCTGTAAGGCGGGTCAGTGATTACGGCATCGACTGAAGCGTCGGGCAGGCTTTGCAGGATGCGCAGGGCCTCTCCATGGTGGACGATGGCAGTCATTGGTACACCCCTTGACCGCGCAGGTATGGATTTTCGGCATTGGTTCGGTTGACAAATCCCGTTCCGCGCTCGTATTGAAGCGTGCAGGTATAGCCCTTGAACGGCTCGAATGTGTGAGCTACTGAGGTGATATAGGCGGAGGCATTGACGCCACTGGGCCAGGCGATGTTGCAGTAATGCCCCACCTTGTACTCCGGCCTGCCAGCGCAACGGAGCGTCCCGGACTCAAAAACTGCGTTGTCTTTGTTGCTTGCCTTCAGGAACTCAATCTGTTTGATCATGTACGCTGTGAAGTAATTCACTGCGGTTTCGTGCTCTTCTTTTGGCAAGCCCGGGCGAAGCGTGACTGCGCCGTACATGGGGCCATGATTTGTAGTGTGCAGCATCTGCCTCCTGCCAAATAGGTCTTTTGCGCAGTTCTCGTAAGTGTCAAGGATCAGTTTGGTGCCGTCTGTCATGTAAGACTGCGCGGACGCATCCATGCCGGTAATCATGTCGGCCTTGGGAGATCGCACAAGAAAGTAGTTCGCGACATTGCGGTCGGTTCTCGAATACTTGATGCCCGTGATTTCAACCGGGGGGATGTCGAACGACTTCGCCTTGGTGTTGGGGAAAATGTACTTGTCCCCTGCCAGCAATTTGAATGCCGGTTTCCGGTAGACCAGTGTGGTGTCTTTCTCGTTGTCCTCGAAGAACATTTCATAGAACGGCCCCAGATTGCCATGCGTCAGGAAATGGGTCCACATGGTTCCTTCGGGGTTGGCCTGGTAGCCGTTGGGGTAAACAAAGTCAGTTTCGTCAGCGCCGTCTGTGTCAAGTTTCAAGTCAGATAAAACAGGGTTCAAAAGACCTTTGACGAATGGGTTGACTACCATATTGGTCATGGCGCTGATGAACTTGTCGCCCGTCATGATTGAATAGTTGATGCCGTATTTATCCTGCATGTATTGGCCTGAAGTTTTGTAAATCAGGTCATCCACGTCCGAGCCTTTGACCACCATGATTTGGATCATGCGCAAAAACGCGCCGTAGTCGCCGCCAGAGATGGTTACCGTGCGCGTTGGCCCCTGGCCGATGGCCTCGTCCAAAACGATGTCGTTGACCACCCCTCGCATGACCATGACCGGCTCGCCAACTCGGCTCATGCTGATTTCAATCGCATCCATGGGCTCGATCAGCCCGTAGATCGAGTCGCCGTACTTCGGGACGAACTGGTCGGCCATCTTGATTGTGAAGCCGCCGTTGGGGTTGTTGATGGACCGATTCACGGTAACCGAACTGCCCTCAGTGAAGAACCCGGTCAGATTCAGTGTATTGAAGTTTCCCCAGCGGTTCTTTGTGACGTTACGCTTGCGCGCGCCAGTCTTGTAAATATAGACTTTCAGTTGAGGTGCATCGACTTTGATCATGGGGTGTCCTTGGTTTTAAGAATGTTTTTGAGACGGGTCAACAGGGCGGGGCTCGCCGTGTCTTGCGTGATGGCTGTCAGCTCGGCGTCGGTCAGTTCGGAGAGGTCGTGCGGGTCGGCGATGGCCTGCAGCTGCTCGTCGGTCATGGCCTCCAGAGCCTGCACGGTCAGGCGGGCGAGGGTTTTTAGGTTTTTGCGGGACATAACAGTGCCTCCAGTTGCTCAATGCGCTGCAAAAGCTCACCCTGTTCGACCAGTTTGGCCTGCGTAGCAAGTGCGTTCATGGCTATGGTGGTTTGATCTGGCGTCAGTTCGCCTGCTGTCATGGCGTCGATAAATGCCGTGCCGCGCTCTTGCAGGGTGCCAGTAACGCGCATGTTGATCTCGGGCGCGGTGGGCTTGATGTTGGGCACGATGCGGTCATAGATCAACTTGATCGCTGACACGTCGCCAGCCTTGGCTGCGTCAGCCAGTGCCTTGTTAATGGCGGGTAGATCGGGGTCGATCATCTTCCTGAAGGTGCCACGGGGCGTGGTCCCGATAGGCCTACCTGTGGGATTTCCACTTTTCCCGGCTTGGAATGACGTTTTATTGGGTTTTGTGTTTGCCATGGAAGCCTGCTACATCTGGTTTGGGGGAGTAATGCGTCCGGTCACGCGTGCTGTTTTTGAGTTGGGGAGTGCTGCCAGGCGCATCACTTGCGCGGGCCTGTGCCTGGTGCTGGTCGGGGCGCTGCTGCCGCCACCTTGGCATTCATGGCCGCGCTGGACTGCTGGGCCTTTACGTTTTTCGGGCCAGTGGCTGCCGCCACACGCTGTTCTTGGGTTTGGGTCGCCATGGTTACTCCTGGTGATGTGGTGGCGGGGTACAGCGCTTTCGAGCTTCCGTCTCGCCTCCCGCTTGCGCGGCGGTGTTGCCCCATGGGTATGAGTTCCCGCTCGTGCGGCCACTGTGGTCGGCTATGAGGCAACACGTCTCGCCGGGCAGTGGGATTCATTTCGGCTGCGTCATGCCCAATTGCAATAGCTGCACAGCTGCCAATTGCGAAGCCGGGTCGCCTGTCAGTGCTTTGGCTAGCACAGCCTCACTGAGCTGGTGCGCTGATCGGTTCATGACGCGGGCAACTTGGCGTCGGACTGTTGCTGCGCTTTGGGTGCGGCCTCCACGGTCGGTTTGCATGGTTATGCTTCCTCGGTGGGGATCATGTTCAAGTCGAACACCTGCCGAATTGCATTGCTCTTGGGATATGCGCTGCCCATGGTGCTGATGCCGATAGCCTGGCCTGCCCGCCCCACTGCACCCAGAGATTGAATGAAAACGGCCTCGATCTGCTTGGCCTGCTCCTGTAACGCCTTGAACCGTGCTTCTGCCTGCTCGCGGTCATGCTTGGCCTTGGCATCCGTCCAAAAGACGAAGGCCCCATGAATTTTCTCGCCAGCGAGTGCTTCGGCCTGCTTTGCAGCTACCAGCATTTTTTGCAGAAGGGTCGCATCGCCTTGAAGGGCCGCGTATTCAGCGGCGTCGTTGCTTGCGGTCGTGCCATTGACGCGGCGCTCGGTAATATCCGTCATGCGGGTGCTGACATCATGCAGACGGTCGGTGTTCTGCTGCACCTGGTCGCGCGCTGCGGCCAGCTCCGCTTGGGCTTCTTCGTTCAAACGCTCTCCGCGTGCAAGTTGGGCTGTACTCATTTTTGATTCTCCTGGATGAATTGGCTGAACGGCTGGATAAGGGCGGCGATGGCATCGGCATCGGCCAGCCTGATTTGTGTCGCGGCGTGCTGATCGAGTAGCTGGTGAATATGGGCAATGTCGCCATTGGCATCGGTGATTTCCAGCTGCTGGTCGGACACCAGCTCAGTGATATTGGCGAGCTCTGCCCTGAATGGTGCGGTTGGCTCGCCACGCAGTAGTGCCGACTCAAGGCCGCGTTGGGCGTCCCCTGTGGACTGCTCAAGGCAAACAAGCATTTCGCGGGCGTCCTTCAGGCGCTGGCGGGCGGTTGCCACAACTTCTGCGGCTGGGGTGGCCGTTTCTTTTTTGCCTGCGCGGGTGATGACGAACGGCCGGCCGTCGATGATTTGAAGTTCCATCACTTGACCCCCAGCGCGGCGCGTTTAGGCTGCGCCTCGCGCTTGATTTCATTGGCAAGCATTTCAAACTCAGACGGTGCGGGCTTCTTGAGCTGCTGAATTGACTTGTGCAGGGTTTCATGCGCGCCCAGCAGGGTTGCCGCTTTGGTCAAAGACCCGGCCTGGAATGCCCGGCGCTGGCCTTGTGCCAACAGTTCAACGAACCCGTCCCAATCCAGCACATTGACCTGCGCCAGCTTTGTTGCCGTAAAGACAATTCCGGGCAACCAGTCACGCTCAAAGATGGTGATCAGCTCGCGGTGGATGTTCTGCATGATGATCTCAATCTGGGACTCTGGCACCCGGTCATCGCGTAGGGATTGGCGGGCGTCTTTGATGTCGGTCGATGCCCCAGCGTGACAGTCGCCAGAGCCGATAACCAACTGCTCGGCGGCGATGCCTCCCAGATCAACTATTGCGCTGTCCTCGCCATGGGCGTCGGTCGTGTTCACCCCACCACGAACTGAGCCGTTCATTTCGGTCACGCTCAGGCATTGCGTTGGTCGGCAAACCATCATTGAAGCCAATGCGTGACCTACTTCATGCACGGCAGCCTGGAATTTTTGCCGCTTCAAGTAGGTGTCGAAAATCTCGGCGGGTGGCTCGATGGGCCGATATGCCGGTGGCCGAAACAGGAGCGGCTTGTCGTCCTGTTCGTCTGGCATATCTGCGGCTATCTGTTCGGGTGTCGGTGGCACTTTGACCACGACTACAGTTTTTTGTTTGGGCATGTTGATGGCTACTTGTGAAGGGGTTGTGGCGGGTTGGTGGGCTTGCTCAAATAGTGCCGTCACGACCGTGTTGTCGTGCCTGATTCGCTGTTTTTTTGAGCGTTGCAGGGATGGCGGTGGAACCCTTGCAGCGCACGGGTACGATTTCAAGTCGAACCCTCGCGGCGCTCCAAAAGCGGTGGCGTTTTCATCCCCCATTGAAGGCACCCCCCCAAAGTGCGGGAACATTGTCTGTTTATATATTTGGGTGTACACTTAAAACATGTTGACAGTCATCGAAACCCCGATTTTTCAAAAGCAAGCCGCAAAGATTTGGTCTGAGTCTGAGCGAATGGAGTTCATTGACTGGATCGCAGATAACCCGCTGGCTGGTGATGTGATACCTGGCGCGGACGGTGCTCGCAAGGTGCGCTGGTCGGTCGCTGGCAAGGGTAAACGGGGTGGGTCGCGGGTGATCTACTTCAACTTGAGCGCGGATGGCGCGTTGCTGCTGGTTGCCGTCTACGCCAAATCCGAACAGGACAACATCGCTACAGGCGACATCAAGAAGGGGTGACACCATGGAAATCAAGAAAATCGACGTTGACAAGATCGCGCGGGCCATCGAGGCGGATGCAGGCGAAAAGCTGCCCGGCCTGCGGGAGTCGCTGGAACAAGCAAAGCGGGGTGAATTCGCTGCTGTGCACACGCCAGAGCAGATCATGGCGCGGCGTGGCCGTCCGGTGGGCACGACCAAGACTGACACCAAGGTGGCCGTGAAAATGCGCCTTGATCCTGATCTGGTGGCGGCGCTGCGGGCAACTGGCCGGGGTTGGCAGACACGCGCGAATCAGATTCTGCGGGAGCGTGTGCTTACTGCGTCTTGACCTGGGGGTCTCCGTAACTTTGCGGACATCTTCCGGTTGGCTCAGTTTTGAGCGCATCAGGGGGTGTCGTTCAATCGGACGATACCCGGTCAGCAAGTCAGCAGCTTGACCTCCACGTCGAACACCTCGGACGCATCGTCCACCTGCTTCTGATTGCCGCGCACCTTGTCGCATACCCTCGCCAAATTCCGCAGTGCTGCCAGCTCTATCCGCTTTGCAGCCGTCACCCTGGCGGATAGCTCACTGTCAGCACCTCCAAAGCCGGTGCGCCTTTTCTCGTCGGTCTTGAACCTGTTGCTGGCCGTGGTGGCCTCCATGCGGGTCGTGTGGGCAGTGTGCCAGCGTAGCGTAGCGGTCAAAATCTCGCGGTCATTCATGGGTGCCTCCGGTGCGCAGTTTGCCCAACACCTGCCCGGTGATTACCTGGGCGGCGGCTTGATTTGCGATTTGCTTCAGCTCGTTTTCGCCTGCCAACTGCCGCCTGACAATCTCGCGCAGCTCGGGGTCAGTCGTATAGGCTGCGGCGATGTATTGGGCGGCCTCCTGGTGCGTCGAGTGCACGTCGCAGCAGTCGGTTGGACCCGGCTCGCGCTGCGATGCGCCAGTAACGAGCAAAACCGCTGCCCAACAGGTCGGATCGAGCCCGGCCGGGTTTTCGTTGAAATTTGCGCAGCTCGCGCAGGTGCGGGGGGTGATGTTCATGGTTTGTCTTTCAGCGCCAGCAAGTAGCGCGTTGCAATGTTGGCGGACTCGCTGCCCTGGTGTTTGTCTGGGTGGCAGAGCTGGATCAGGCGGCGCAGCATCTCGGGCGGGATCGGCGCGGGCTGGAACAGATCAAGGTTCAGCAGATCCATGTCGAGGTCAAGCTCGGGCATTTCTAGTTCGGGCATCTCGAAGTCAAAGAACGGGTCGGGTTGTTTGTGCCGTGCCATGGGTTGACCTTCAATGCGCCGGATGGCTTGCAAGAAATTCGCGGCGGCGGATTCCAAAAACGACCAGTAGGCCCACCAAAACGGCGCTGGTGCTTTCTGGCAATGGGGTGCATTCCAGCTCGTCAAGAATGGATTGTTCCAGGAATTCGTCCGTGCCATGGGCTGAATATCCGTCGGCGATGGCCTGATCGACCTGTTGATTGATCTGGTCGATGAATTCTGTTCTGGTCATGGCATCAATTCGGGGTACATGCGCTGATTGGAGCCTGGCAATTTCCTGCTTAACAAGCTCTTCGGCCCTCTCTTGAAAACTTTCGGCGACGTACTGAACAATGATTTGCGTGATCTCGTCAGCGCGGGTGGGTGTCAGGTAGTCAAGTGCACCAAGACTGGCGTTAAGGCGTGATGCTGAATTTGTGGTTGTCATGATGGTTCTGAGTTGGTGCCACGGCTTGTCAGAATGGGCCGTGGCGGGGTTTTTGAAGTGGTGGTGGGGCGGTAGTGCCAGATCGGTGTGCGAAGTGGCTGTGGGCGGTTTTTACTTCTTTGGCTCCCCTTCATGGAATATGTGCACCCGCATATCGCAAGAATCAGCAAAGTGGCGAATCACGCCGGGCGCGTGCAGGACATAGCCGGATGCAATGCGCCTCAACTGGCCGCCAGACTTGGCTTGTGCTGCATCAAAGGCTCGTTCTTCGTCCAGTGCCTCGGCGGTTAGGGGCAGGCGGTCGGGGTCAATGAATTTCTTAACCATGGGTCACTCCATCAAGCAAGGGGGAAAAGCGGGACCGGGCGGCGTGGTATCCGTCGGGCCGGGTCGTCGATCTGACGCGGTGCAAAATCCGGCCAATCAGGGTCTGGGCAGCGGGCAGCCGGACATCCGGGCAGCCAACAGCCACAACACCCAAACCTCCAAATTCACCTGTATGGATGGCAACAGTACTTAGGAGTCCATTTTTTGGACTATGGTTTTTCGATTCCTGAAAATTTGCAGATTCTTGAAACCCGTTGACCTGCTTGGCGTTTTTGTCTGTTTTAAGGCTTTCACCATGTCCATTATTTGGACTAGGCAGAGGGGGCCATGGTCCATTATTTGACCCGGTTAAAGGGGCTACCGGTCCATTTTTTGACCCGGTAAGGGTCAATTTCTGGACCTGGTTAATTTTTTTTGAAGTGGCAATTTCGGAGGCCAATTTCTCACCCTGTCGAATCAGTGCCGAACCCATTGCAAGGCTTTTTATGGCCCTCCACTCGTTGGTTGGTTTTGATGCCTCAATGTTTTTCATAGGGTTCTCATAGGCTTGGTGGTCGGTAAATCGATAGAGGCTTGGCAGGCGCTGGCCGCCCTTGGTGCAGCCACCTTTGCGGGTCACTGCCAGCAAGCCGACGGCGACCAGTGCGCGCAAGCTTTTTGCCAGCGTTGTCTTGGATGTGATCCCAGAATGACGCGCCACGGTGAGGGGCAATGACAGATCGCCGTTGTTCGTGCTTCGCAGTTGGCGCTGCAAGGCCAGATAGGCTCGCTGTTCGGTGGCGGACAGGCAGCGCCAGGCGTTGCTGTCCAGAATTTCCCAATACAGGCGGGCGTGCCCTCCGCGTGGATCGGTGGTTTTTGTATTTCGACTCATATTATTTTTCCAGCCTGACATTCATCAGAAGTTGCACCACTGGTACCAGCCCGGCGCGGACGTGTAAGTCGTTGGCGTCTTCGCCTTCGACCGGACTCATGCAATAGGGCAGGCCGGTGTTTTTGGCCGCCATTTCACCGACGCCAGACTTGTCGTTGTCTGCAAAAACAAACGCCCGGCCTTTGAGCTGGGGCGCGACGAACTCAAGGTTGCTGGCGCTGAAACAGATCAGCACGGACGCCCGCAATCCAACGCTGCGCAGGGCGGCGATGACTGACAACCCGGTGGCATAGCCTTCGACTAAAAACGTCTCTGAGGCGGTTTTATCGCCCAGCCTGAGAACTGCGCCTTTGGCCTTCATGCCGGGCAGCATCTTCTTGACCCACTGGCGTTCTGGCTCGTCCCAGTGGATAAGCTGCGCGCCCAGAATCGCATTTGTCTCAAGGTGGCGCATGGGCACAACTAAAGCGCCAGCGCTGTCCACCATGCCCTCAAGGTCAGGGAAACCCTTTCGGGCCAAATAATCGTGGGTGCCGGGCTTGGTGCTGCGGATCAGCTCGGCGGCGTGTGCGGCGGCGCGGCGCTGGCGGTCGTCCTGAGTGGTGCGCGCGGCGACGCGGCGGGCCTTCCATGCGGCCTTCTCAGCCTCCGTCCACGGCTGCGCGTCCTGGTCGTTGAACCATTGCACTCGGGCCTCGGATGACCAATTGAACACCCACCCGCGTTGACCGTCCCAAAAATAAGCGCCATTGCCCGAGCGAGGTTTGTCGGTGGTGCCGCATCGCTGGATGCGCTCACCCGCGTAGAGTTTGGCCGGGTCAATTTCAACGCCATGGGCGCGCGCGAAGTCGATAAAGGGGGTCATAGCAATCTCCCATTGGCCTGCGCCCATTCAATAGGGTCTCTGGCGTGCTTCCGAAGGTTGCACTTCGGACAAAGCAACTCCACGTTATCGACCGTATTTGCACCTCCCTTCGAAAGCGGTTGCTTATGGTCAATGTGGCTTCCAGTCAACCGAAGGTCGGCTTGGCAGTTCGCGCAGCGGCATCGCTGCAATCCCATCAGCGTAACGACGATGTTGGATGGAAGCACTCCAGCTTGAGACTCGCGCGCGCGGCGGTTGTTTTGGTGGACAAGCCTCTCGGCTCGATGCGCAACTCTGTAGGCTTGAATGCGCTCGGTGTGGTGCAGGCGGTATTCTTTCTGATAAGCGTAGTGCGGCCCTGGGTTTGCGGCTCGGGCGGTTGCGCGTTCCTGCTGAATCCTGTCCTTGTTGTTCAGGAAATATTCAGATGCATTCTCTCGGTGCTGTTCTGCGTTTTCGGCGCGCCACTGCGCATTCGCTACAAGCGACCGCTCACGATTCGCCCAATACCACGCCTTCGCGCGCTCGCGTGCGGCGGCTCTGGCTGCTTCGCTGGGGGGGTTACGCCGTGGCATTCTGACACCCCTTTGCAAAACGAATGTTGCTTGCGCGGATTTGGTTGAATACATTTTGGGTTGTCGGCAGCGGCTGGGTTGTCTCTATGCGCCATTGGGTTGGCGGCCATTTGCCCGTCAGGTCTTTAAAAATGTGTGCGGCCCTGCCCTGCTGTCTTTCTGGTCTCGAATGGGCGCGGACATAGGCAGACAACTGGCCCCACAGGTGGCGGTGGTCATCGGCGAGTTTCTTTTTACCAAGCACCACTTCACGCATTTCGCCGGGCAGGGCTTCGACCAACGCAGGGGCCTGCTTCTCATAACCGCAGGCCATGCAGCACTTTGAAAACGGCTTGTATCCGCATTTGGGGCAGCCTTTTGCCTCGTGTTCTTCGTCGTCCTGGCGGATTTTCTTATCGAGCTTTTCACCCATATCAAGGGCATTCAGTCCGTTGAAATAGATTTCCTCAAAGTCGTCGGCGAAGCGCTGTATGTTTCCTGAGTGGTCCAGCAACAGGCAGTCCACTTTCCCGGTGTCGGGTGATGACCTCAAGCCACGGCCAATCATTTGAATGAAGGTTGACAGCGATTTACGCAGTGGACGGCAATCAACTACACAGCTCACGGTGGGCACGTCAAAGCCTTTTGCGAGGGCCTCAACACTGATTAGCACGCGCAGGGTCGAGTCCGGCTTGGTGTACTCCGCCAGTAGGGCGGCGCGCTCGGTGGCGGTCGTCTCGGACGTGAAGCAGGCGGCCATGACACCCGCGTCAACAAACTGGCGGGCCAGCTCCTGGCAGTGGGCGATGGTGGCACCGAAGACAATCGTTTTCCTGTTTTCGGCGAATTTGAGCCAGTCGGCCACCACGTCGCCAACAATTTCCATGCCGCGCTGCGCTGCCGCCTGGTCGGTCCACTCGCCCCCGCTGGTGGCC
>Ga0100399_1002756_pt1 | contig 12449 bp, 16 predicted proteins | sample CryGeymeta201523_FD_81545 | JGI IMG/M metagenome (GOLD analysis project Ga0100399, IMG submission 81545) | Groundwater microbial communities from Crystal Geyser aquifers in Utah, USA - Crystal Geyser metaG 2015-23 | ecosystem: Environmental > Aquatic > Deep subsurface > Groundwater | place: USA...
GGATGGGAGATGGAAGAGCGCAAATGGGTCTCGTATGAGGAGGGGATGAAACTCTTGGCATTCCCGACTGAGAGAGGGGTATTGGAAGTGGCGGGGAAGAGACTTGAGTTATAATGAACCCCAGAATCTGCACAATGGGTTAAGATCCAACTTATATGGATCAACAACACTTGCGGAGGCAACATCCGCCGGCTTTTAAAGCCAAAGTTGCACTAGCTGCTATAAAGGAGGAAAAGACAGTCGCTGAATTAGCGAGCCAGTTTTCAGTCCACCCTACCCAAATAAAACAGTGGAGGGATATACTTGAAAAAGATGGGCCGACACTTTTTCAAACTCGCCAAACCGATAAGGAGAAGGACGGGGAAAGTTTAGTCGCCAATTTGTACGAGGAGATAGGCAAGTTAAAGGTACAAAGTGAATGGTTAAAAAAAGTTGGGCATCAGAGACTAGGGGAATACCACCCCACAACATAGTCCTCTCGCACATTGACAAGTCAATAGACATTCCACTATCCATACAAGCTGATTTACTTGGGATCTCTCGCAGTGCTATCTACTCCCACCCGTCCCAGTTGACCCCACTGATCTTGTCTACATGAACAGGATTGATGAGATCTATACCGACATGCCGTACTACGGCTATCGCCGTCTAACAGCACAACTACAAAGAGAAGGAAATCAGATTAATCACAAGCGAGTTTTGTCCCTTATGCACCAGATGGGAATACAGGCAATCTACCCCCACAGAAACCTCTCAAAGAATGAGACAGACCATCCCAAATTTCCTTACCTACTCAAAGGACTAGAAATCACTCATCCCAATCATGTATGGGGAACAGACATCACCTATATTCGTATGGCACAGGGGTTTCTCTACCTAGTCGCCTTTATCGATTGGTACTCTCGCTACGTGTTGTCCTGGAAACTATCAACAACTATGGATACTACTTTTGTAATTGAGGCAGCAAACGAAGCTCTCAAACTAGGTACTCCCGACATCGAAAACACCGACCAAGGAGTCCAATTCACGAGTCAGGACTACTTCAATATTTGGGATCTAACTAAGACCAAAATGAGCATGGATGGCAAAGGAAGATGTCTAGACAACATCTTTACAGAGAGATTTTGGAGGAGTCTCAAATATGAGGAAGTCTACCCCAAAAACTATCCTGCAGTGCTTGATGCAAGGGACGGTATAGGCAACTACATAAACACCTATAACTACCGCCGTTTACATCAATCACTGGGTTATAAAACCCCGGCTGAAATATATTATGGAGAAAGGAGGAATGGATCTTAATTTGACCCGATTACTGTGTTGACAAAGGGGTTCACCTTATTAATCACATAGTTCTTCACATTAACAAAACTAAGAATTAATATCATTGTGAGAAATATAGTTACAAAATGTTTTATTTTCATCAGGTTGATCCTCACTGGGCGGAAACTGGGGATGTGCTCCTACTGAGATTCGAACTCAGATTACAGCCTTCGGAGGGCTATGTCCTATCCAGTTAGACTATAAGAGCCCAGGCTTGATATACTGTGCGCCCGATTGGACTTGAACCAATAACCTATTGCTCCGCAAGCAATTGCACTATCCAATTATGCTACGGGCGCATTTTTTGTTAATTTTTCTCCTAAAAGATGGGCATATGCCATGATTCTTTTTTGGAGATCTACACTATTATACTTCACGAAACAGATACCGTGGTAATTTTGACGATATCGTTTACCAGAGTTTGGTTCTTTTTTCCAGACAATTGCATTAAATTGAGAAGTTGGGATTTTGAGTAATTTAGACCAATATTTTTTAAGATCTTTATCGTTGTGATATTTATGTAAGTGTAGTCGAATTCGAAATTTACTTTCATCTAACTTATAACACTCTCGAAGAAGGGTGGTGAATATTAGACAGAGCTGAGGATCTGTGTTGGCAAAATCAAGGACACCTTCGCCCTTTGATCCTTCTGACCAATATAATGTAGCTAGGATAGAGCGCTTGGTTTCTAACGGAAATTGAAGATTTTGTATTTGCTTTTTAGCCTCAGTTTCACGGTTATTTTGTCTAATAATGGTGCGTTTGTGCAAAGCTATAACTGATTTCTTTTGAATAAATCTCATCCACCCTTGTTTTGTCATTGTTCCATAGATTCCACGGTTTTTTTCAGTACTGAGCCAAAGAGACGAAGTGCTCTTTGCAGTGTGTAGGATTTGAGAAATTTCAAGAAGTGACTTCCCCTGTTTTCGTAGTTTAATTGCTCTTATTTTTGTTTCTTCATTATACATAACTATAACTAGTATACTAAGTTCGAAAATATAAGTCAAAAGTAAAAAAGATAGTTTGCATGAATTAGCTATTTTCCAGGGGGATTTTGTTACCGAGCCAGCTACTGGCGCGGTCGACGAAGGAGTCGCTGGGCTTGACTAGGGGGATTTTGTCTCCAATAGCTTTGAGAATGTTTTCGCGCTTGGAGTGATCGACGACGAGGAGGATGACTCCTGGGATAGCGGTGACAGTCTTGCAGATGATGACTTCTTGATCCCATTGTTTTTTGAGCCAAAAATTGGTCAGTTTGGTCCATTCGTAGAGTTTGCCATCTGTCCTAATGCCGCTGGTTGTGATCTGGTGTTTGGCATCGTCTGGTTTGAAAGTAGCCAGAACATAAGAGAGGAAAGCAAATGCCATGATGACTCCGATCAGTAAAAACTCTTTAAGTAAGAGAAGGATCACGCCGAGCAAGAAGGCGATCGAGAGGATAGTAGTATAAAATTCACGTGAGCGGACTTTGTAAGGGCGAGAAGGGGCGCTCCACTCAAGAATAATCTTTTCGACTTTGACATTCTCTGGAATTACTCTTGTTTCTGATTGGTAGATAGGAGCGGGGTCTTTGGTCATACTTACATTGTAGCAAATTTTGGAGGCGGTATCCCAGACTACTTCGTGTCTGGACACACTTCTCATGCGCTTCGCGCTTGATGTGCGGAAGATACAGGAGTCGAACCTGTTAGTCCTTGCGGACATTAGTTTTCGAAACTAACGCATTACCGGCCTGCCCATCTTCCCGTTCGGCTACGTTCACGGCTGTAGCAGTGATATTTTAACAGGAAAATCAGTAACCAGATGGGGGAGCGACGTGGATCTTGCTGATATGGGGTGGAAGCCAGACTGTCATGTTTGTAGTATTTCCAAAAATTCGTTGGGAGTAATAATGATGGTGTGACAGAACTTTTTAAGTGGGAGTAAGTGTTGCTTGTCCCCTGTTACTAGATAATCGGCGTGACATGATTGACAAGTAGCTAAGATTTGATTGTCGGGGTGATTGTTGGGTATGATGTGGGGATTGGTGGTGGGATAAGTCATAATTGTGAGAGCTTTAATACGATAAACAAGGAGTTGCTGATCTTGAGTTGAGAAACCAAATTTTTTCACTGAGACCTCAATTAGTTCGTGATAAATATCTGGGGAAATATATAGATTAAAGATTTTTTGTTTGACTAGAGGAAGGATTTTTGCGATTTTGCCAGATAATATGATGCCAGAAATATAGATGTTGGTGTCAAACACGACAGAGAGCATTATTTGCCCTCGCGATAGTCATCGATGAGTTTTTGGACGTCTTCCTCTGTTTTTATGCCGAGTTTTTTGGCGTATTTTCTGCCATTGACAAAGAGTTGTTCCCATTCTTGATCTGCTTGAATAGCTTGACGCATGGTTTCTCTGAGATATTCTGATCTGGTTTTGGATTGTTTTTGCATGACTTGATCGAAAGAGTAGAGGAGAGGAGCTGGAACAGTAAAAGTAACCATCGTGGCGGGCATATTGTCTCATTTATATATGATTTATATATAGTGTATATAAGTACAGTATTATTGTCAAGTGATATAATCGTTGTATCTGGAGGAGTCGGATAGTGGACCATTCCGATTGATTGGAAATCAATTGTGCGCAAGCACGCGTGGGTTCGAATCCCACCTCCTCCGCAATAAATAATTTGAACGGTTTTGATCCTGGAAAAAAATTTGTTATAGAATAGGTTTATGCAAAATAAACTCAAGAAATTTCAGTTGTTTGATGGAATAAGAGAGTTGCTGGTGCAGGCGAGGCAGAGTGTGGTGAGACATATTAATACCACGATGGTTAAGACGTATTTTGAGATAGGGAGAATGATTGTGGAGGATGAGCAAGAAGGGGAGAAAAGAGCTGATTATGGAAAAAAACAATTACAAGAATTGAGCATTAAACTTGGAGTGGAGTTTGGCAGAGGTTTTTCGGTAGATAACTTAGAACATATGAGAAAGTTGTATCTTGTCTACTCGAAATCCGAGAAAGTGTCTCGGAAATTCGAATTGAGCTGGTCTCACTATGTATTACTCATGAGGTGGGATGAGCCAATACGTAAATTTTATGAGATTGAAGCTGCGCAAAATAATTGGTCACTCCGTGAATTGCAGAGACAATTTGATACTGCATTGTACGAAAGATTGGCGTTGTCGCGTGATAAGAAACAAATATTAGAGCTAAGTAGTAAAGGTCAGATAATTGAAAAACCAGAGAATTTGATCAAAGATCCATATATTTTTGAGTTTTTGGGACTCAAAGAGGATAGAAGTTATTCGGAAAGCGAGATTGAGTCAAAATTGATTGATCACCTTGAATCATTTTTGCTGGAACTTGGTAAAGGATATACGTTTGTAGCTAGGCAGCAAAGAATAAGTTTTAGCGAACAACATTTTTTTATTGATTTGGTTTTTTATAATAGATTACTCAAGTGTTTTGTAGTGATTGATTTGAAAATAGGGGAGTTTAAACACCAAGATTTGGGGCAGTTGCAGATGTATGTGAATTATTATGATCGAAAAGTTAAATCTGGTTTAGAAAACAAAACAATTGGAGTGTTGCTTTGTGCTGACAAGGATGATGCTGTGGTCAAAATGACGTTACCAGAGGATAATAAGCAATTGTATGCGAGCCAGTATAAACTGTATTTACCTACAAAAGAAGAATTAATTAAACAAATTAAAATGGGAAGGTGATTATGCAGAATATTTTGGACTCGGTTGAGGTCAACCCACCATACGATCAGATGATTTTCCCAGGCAAGGCAGAGGATGAGCGAATCCTCTACGTGACGCGTGAGGCTCCCATGATGCTCATGACTAGGTTGGTAGCATTTAGTTTGATAGTGGCTGTGACTGTATTTATTGGGGCACTCCTGATTGCCAATACAGGCAAAGCTCTCGAATTTAGTTATGGAGGGATCATAGTCATGTTGCTACTGATCGGAGCGATTGCTATGTTTGGAGGCATGTTCTGGATCTATGCGGTTTACCACAAGACTATGTTTATCATCACTACGCGCCGTCTAACTAAGTTTATTCATACTACCCCGTGGACACGTTACCAGATGTCACTGGGACTTGATAAGGTGGTGGACTCGGCGGCGTATAGCAAGGGGTATTTCCAATCTATCTTTGGGTTAGGGACATTTGTGGCTCGCTCGAGCGCAGGCAACATCAAAAACTTTAAGATCGAAAACATCCATTTTGCGGAGGATCTGCACAACTGGATGAATAAACTGATGTTTGTATTTGCCAAAGAAACAGAAAAGTTGGATGAGTTTCGAGCATTTGTACCAAAGCCAATGGGTAAGAGAGATGAATGACCAGGTAGAACAAGTTAAAAGCAAGATCGATATTGTGGAAATCATAGGGGAAAAGGTAGTGCTCAAGAAGGCGGGAAGACATTTCAAGGGGCTGTGTCCATTCCACTCGGAGAAATCGCCTAGTTTTATCGTCTCTCCTGAACGACAGAGCTTTAAGTGTTTTGGGTGCCAGATCGGGGGAGATGTGATCTCGTTCCTCGAGCAATATGATGGGATGAGTTTCCTTGAAGCTCTTGAAATGTTGGCCAAACGGGTAGGAATTACCCTCGAGTCGTATCGGCCCACTTCGCAGGACTCGTACAAGAAGAAATTGTTTGAGATCATGTCACTTGCGAGCGAATATTATCATTTTTTACTTACCAAGCACAGGAGTGGGGAAGCGGGGAGAGAGTACTTGAAAATGCGAGGAATTGGAGCGGATGCGATTGCACAGTTTCACCTAGGTTATGCACCGGCTCAGTGGAGAAGTGTTTCAGACTATCTGATCAATAAAAAGAAGTATGCTCCGGAGGACTTGGAGGCAGCGGGGCTGGTAATTAGCAAACAGCGTACAGCAAACAGCATACAGCAATCGCAGAATTACTATGATCGGTTTCGTGGACGAGTTATATTTCCTCTTAAAGATCACAAAGGAGTAGTAGTTGGGTTTTCGGGCAGGACGTTATCAAAGGATGAAAAAGAGGCTAAATATATCAACTCCCCAGAGACGATGCTTTATAGCAAGAGTCGACTGCTTTATGGACTCTGGGAGAATAGAGAGTATATTCGCAAAGCCAACGAGATAGTACTGGTTGAGGGGGAGCTGGACGTAATCCCGTCGTGGCAAGCGAATGTGAAACAAGCGGTGGCAATCAAGGGGAGTGCATTTACTAGTGAGCAAGCACAGCTAATGGCTAGATATACCAAGAATGTGATCATGTCGCTGGATTCGGACAGTGCTGGACAAGAAGCAATCAAAAGAGCGGTGGTCGTGGCCGAAAATATGGATTTGAGTATCAGAGTTGTTCAAGTTACGGGAGGAAAAGATCCGGGGGACGTGGCAACCGCCAATCCTAGGAATTGGCGAGAGATGGTCAAGTCGAGTGTTTTGTACTGGGACTTTTTGATAAGTAGCGCATTTGAGAAAAATGATCCCAAGACTGGAACTGGAGCCAAGGCTATCTCGGGGGAAGTGATCCCTGCTCTTTCACTCATTGCCAACTCAGTTATACGGGCGCACTACGTACGCGATCTCTCGACTAAGTTGGGAGTGCCGGAAGAGAGTATTTATAGTGAGATAGAACGCTTTACCAAGCGCAAAGAACTCAATATCCTCAAGCAAACTGTTTCTTCGATTGAGAAGGGGCAGATTAGTCGTAGACAGGAGGTGGAGGAGTACTTGCTTTCGCTGTCTTTGCAGTATTTTGACAAAATCAAAGTACAGTTGGCGAAAGTAGAGACTGAGTGGATCAGCACGATGTCGTGCGCCAAGATACTGGCCAAACTACAAACATGGGATCCAAAAATAGAGTTTAAGATCCAGGAGTTGTCTAAGAGTCTCCCTCCAGAGTTGCAGAGTGTGATCGACTCGACGTATTTGTGTGACTTAAGTAGAGTAGATGACCCTGTTAAAGAATGGGAAGGGGTAGTGAGTGAGATTCGCTCGTTGTATGCAAAGGCCGAGCTGAAAAAACTGTCGAGTGAGATAGCAAAAGCTGAGAAAAATGGCCTGGTGACGGCGGATTTACAGGAGCGATTTGTGACTCTGTCGAAGAGTTTGTCTGGTATAATGTAGGAATGGCTACCAAAAAAAAGATAATAAAATATGCCTCTGAACCGGTGGTAACCAAAAAAGCCGATGTAGTGCCCGAACCGGCTGGTTCACCCATGAGTGAGGGACGTAAGAAAAAAGTGCGAGAGTTGGTGCTAAAGGGGCTTTCTCGAGGGTTTGTGACGCAAGACGAGATTCTAGAACTATTTCCGGATGCGGAAGAGTACGTCTTAATGCTTGATGATTTGTACGAAGAGATATTTCTCAAAGAGATAGATCTATATGAGAGTGTGGCTGATAGCGGAGAAGAGAGCGCAGTGCGTGAGACAACAGAACTAGAGAAAGAACTAGAGGTTTTGTCGGCCCTAGACTCAAGAGCTATCTCTGATCCTGTGAGAATGTATTTGCGTGAGATCGGGCGGATCCCGCTGTTGACCCGTGACCAAGAAATAGATTTGGCCCAAAAGACCGAAGCGGGAGATCTCAAAGCCAAAGAAAAATTAACCTCGTCCAATTTGCGCCTCGTTGTTTCGATTGCCAAGAAATATATCGGGAGAGGGATGTCATTCCTCGATCTAATTCAAGAGGGGAACAAGGGACTCATCCGCGCTGTCGAGAAATATAACTGGAAAAAGGGCTTTAAGTTTTCAACTTATGCTACTTGGTGGATCCGACAAGCAATCACCCGGGCAATCGCTGATCAAGCGAGAACTATCCGGATCCCCGTACATATGGTCGAGACCATCAACAAACTAATCAGAATCAGCCGCAAACTCATGCAGACTTTGGGGCGAGAGCCACTACCTGAAGAGATTGCGGAACAGATGGAGATCACGCCGGAAAAAGTCAGAGAAATCTTAAAGATCTCACAAAAGACTACCTCACTGGAGACCCCGATTGGAGAGGATGAGGACTCATATTTGGGTGACTTTATCGAAGATACCAAGCAGGCAACACCCTATGAGCTGACAACCCAAAGACTACTGCGTGAGAATATAGAGGAAGTATTGTCGGGACTGTCTGACCGCGAGTCGAAGGTACTGGAGATGCGATTTGGTCTACGGGGCGCTAAGCCCATGACACTAGAGGAAGTGGGGCGGGAGTTTGGGGTGACTCGAGAGCGGATCCGACAGATAGAAGCGAAGGCGTTGCGCAAACTCAAACACCCCAGCAAGAGACGAATGTTGCAGGATTATTTAGATTGACCATAAAGTTTAATATTGCCTAATTTGCTAGATTGTTTGTAGTATTTTTGGTCGCAAGTGATAAATATGGCGTTGTGCGCAATAGCCAGAATATGATATGCCGTATCATAAATGGTAGAACCTGTTGTGTAAGATGACTTGGTAGCTTGGAGTAACTGAGAGCTAGTTAGTGAATAGTAAGTGATGGGAAGTGCTATGAGTTTTGATAAAATTTTTTTGGTCATAACTGGATCTTTGAGCTTGAAACGTAGACCGTTGGCAACTTCGATGGGGAAGTGTGAGGTAGTTAATAGTTGAACTTGATTGTTGTCGGCTTGCTTGAGGATGGTGGTGATTAGAGTTTTGACATCTCTTGTTTCGGTAAATAGGTAATTGAGAATTATGGAGGCGTCAAGAACGTACGATTTCATGTCCGGCCTTTGTGAATGGCCAAGAGGAGATCTTGGCTTTTAAACTTAGGAGTAATTTTCCGCAAGTCCAGGAAGCTATCGATTGAGTTGTCAATTTTGTCACTAAGCATGGTGCGCTCTATTGCTTGAGAGATGTAACTACTAATCTCTCTGGGAGAAACAGTTGCAGCCAGATAATCGTAGAGGTGAGAAGGTAGACTGACACTAATTTTTTGAGTAGTAATCATAGTAGTAATTAGTTTACTACTTACCAGCCAAGTTGTAAAGTGGTAGGGGGATAGGAGACGACTGTTGGGTGGAAGGTGGACTTGAACTTGGTGAATCCCTGCCATTTTTTGTACATCCGGGGGTAGCGGGGATCGTAGATGCCGCCAAAATCGAAGATATCGCAGCCTTCCGCTTTGGCCTGCTGGATGGCAGTCCAGGTGAGGAGGGTGGGGGCAAAGGTATGATAGCCGGAGTCAGTTGCAAAAGCTGCGTAGTAAGTAGCAACTCCCTCGTAGTAGATGATCAGGAGCGAACCCACGAGCTCATCGCCGCGGTAGCAGAAGTGGAGATCTCCGGTTTTGCCATGGGCTTTGATTACGGCATTGAGGAGTGAGATGGGGTAGCCGACGACTGAGCGTTTGCGCGCCCAAGCGTCATGGAGGGCGTAGAAGGCAGTTAATTGCTCATGGCTCATGGTTGATAGTGAAGTGGTTATGATTTTTAGATTATTTTTGCGGAGGGTACGGGTGATGTTGTAGCGGGTTTTTTGAGAGAAAGAATTAAGAATGCTTTGTTCTGATCCTTTGATATCGATGAGCGAAGTACAGGAATGGGCAAAAGGTTCGACTGAGAAGCCAAGTTTGGAGCTGGGTGGGGGAGTAACCAATCCTGGCTCGATATAGGTGGTGAGAGCGTGATGCTTTTTACGGAAATCTTTTAGCCAGTCTAGGTCGATGGATTGGGGACGTTGGAGTTTGGCGATTGTCAGGGGGCCAAGAGTACGGTAGAAAAGATGGGAATCATTGGGGCCGGTGACGTGCCAGCCAATTTCTTCCATCAAATTTGCGTGCATAGGGGACTGGTGGAGGTCAGAACGCAAGGCGAACTTGGCGACTAGATCGGTCACGGTTACTTTTTGCTAGATTTTTTCGCGGATTTGGGCTCGCTGACGATGACGATTTTGTTTTTGGCGAAGACGAAGAGATAGAGGATGTCGAGGATGCCGGCCGTGTGAAGTAAAAGAAGGGTGAGGAACCAGTAGCGATCGTCGTTGCGGGCAGCTTTCCAGAGTGCAATACCCTGCCAGACGAGTGACCAGATGGCAAGCAAGCCAAAGCCAGCGCCCATCCATGGTCGCCCGCCCCAGCTCATCATGCTATCCCAGTTGTTAAAGTAGCTCCAGTTGTTCATCATAGAAAGTCCTTTATTTATTTTGATTTTTGAATAATAAAATATGCGAAGGCAGCGAAGAAAATTATTGCGCCTATCATGGAGTATGCGATTGTATTCATAATTTATTTCCTTTTTAGTAGCAAATAAGCTATAGAGTAAGCCAATAATATACCAAGAAATCCAAATAACAAGAGGGTTGATTTGACTTGATTGGTTCCTGGAACTAGTTGTCCAATGACTAAACCAACAAATGCGAGATTGCCCCAATCCATAATTTTCTCAGCAAATATACCAACTTGAGATTTGGTTAATGTTTTTGTCATACGTTTAGTATAACAGATGATATAATTACAAGAGTTAACAATTTAAGTTCCCCGGTGGCGCAGTGGTAGCGCGGAATCCTGTTAAGATTAAGGTCGTAGGTTCGAATCCTACCCGGGGAGCCATGCTTGACGATCGGCGTATTTTAAGATCGTATTGTATGGATTTATCACGTCATATCGCACAAACTTGTCTTCGACTCTAAGGTTCGATAGTACTAGGGTCATTAGTTGTCTTCTTTCCTCTGCTTTCGAACTTACAAAAATGTCATAAGCTCGCTGTGCTAGCTCTACCAGATACGTAGCTGTCATATAGTAGTTGTCTTCGGCATCCTGTAGCATTGCTAGGTCAGTGTCTACTTTTGCCAAATCATCACGGTATTCTTTTTGAAATTTGTCATATTCGCTCGTAGTAATCCTCCTCTCGCTGTCGGCGGTCGATTTTGGCTAATAATTCGAAAAGCTTGGCGAATGCGATAGTGTCCGAGGATGGTCCCGATGTGATCGGCTCAATTTGCTGTGTTTGTGATGTTTGGTTTGCCCACTGGTTCATAGTGGGGTAATTGTCTTACCCGACCCTCAAGAGTCGTCAACGTTCTGGTATCCAGAGGAAAAATTACACCTGAATATTCGGGTTTGACCCGATATTATGTACTGGTCACAAAGTTATTCGTAAACGATAAGCACTTCCGCTAGTGGGTTTTTCAATAAGGTCATCGATTTTGGATGAAATGATTTCAATGTGATCTTTGGCGTCTGCTGGTAATCTACCTCTAATTTCTGAGATAGCTTTGCTCACGTAGTCATCGCTATTTTTTCCTTGTAATGCATTCATAGTTGCCCAGTAACCTCGCTTCTCTGTGAGCACTCGGAAAATATGCGCTCTATCTTCGCTATTGAAAAGGATTTGACCATACGTCCCGAACGAATATATAACTTTAGCTATCCAATGAAAGCTATCGTCCCATATGGGACCGACCTTAACCACTTTGTCTGCTGGTTTATCTTCATAGGCTTTGTTGTACGCCTTTTCTGCTCGACTCATGTATTCGATTAGCTTGCTAATTGATAATTTGGCTTTAACTATGTCGAAGTGCTGTCTATCGGCGTATTGATCTAGTTTGAGGATAACCCCATTGCGTAGCAGGTACTTGAAAGCTTGTTCTCTGCTGTGGAAATAGATATTTGCATAGTTTCCATCTCTGGGTAGTAGATGTGGAAAGCGGTGTTTGAGAGATAGTAGACGAACTTCGACCTCGTGACCACCATCTAGTTGTACTGCCTCTTGCAGATCAAGCAATGCTTCGTAGATAACTGCTACGCTAGCGTGTTCCATGTATTCTATATCCGATAATTTATCACTCAAGTATTTTTCGTACCATAAATCATAGTTTTCATTGAGCTCAACAATGATTATGTCTACGTCGTCATAATTGTCTGGTTTTGGATGATCATAGGGGTCGAAGGAACCAAGCTCTTGATAGGCATCAACAACTTTGAGAATTTTTCCGTCATCTTGTAACTGCAATAGAATACTAATTACAGACTGAATGCGTAGCTTAGTAAAAGTATTATCGGTAAATGTCACTCTGGTCAAGCGATCTTTACTGGTTCGCTTGCGGTGCTCTTCGAGCTTGAGAATGATTTTTTCAAATTCTTCTTCGTATGTCATACTTTTTTGTTACTTTTTAAGTCTTACTATTTCGATTGCCATTATAC
>Ga0100399_1002767_pt1 | contig 12426 bp, 18 predicted proteins | sample CryGeymeta201523_FD_81545 | JGI IMG/M metagenome (GOLD analysis project Ga0100399, IMG submission 81545) | Groundwater microbial communities from Crystal Geyser aquifers in Utah, USA - Crystal Geyser metaG 2015-23 | ecosystem: Environmental > Aquatic > Deep subsurface > Groundwater | place: USA...
ATCCCAAACCTGACAATTGGATTTATTTTACTTTTACCATCCTGATGCGATTGGGTTGGATGTTCGTTTCTCAGGTTAAAAAGAGTTGGCACAGACGGTCCGTAAATATCGGCATCCAATAATCCAACCGAATATCCTTCTTCGGCAAGCGACATGGCCATTCCCGCTGCAACAGTTGATTTTCCTACACCGCCCTTGCCCGATGCAACCATGATAATATTTTTAATATTTGGCAGTACTGTTTTTTCAATTTGCTGATTTCCGTTCATTTTATTCTGATTTTATTTGAATTTGCGCGATGGTATTGGTCCGAAACTTATCATTGTCAAATTGATTAATCTGTTTCCAGATGCGTATTATTTCTTTGCTTGCTTCCGATTCAGGTTTCCATTCTGTAATGCTTTGGCAGTTGATCATTGCCTCAACAATCTGTTCATCGAATGGGATTTTACCCGCAACCGGAATGTTATTTTCAATGCACCAACTTTCAATCCTGCCGGTAATTGTTTCATTGAGATCGTATTTATTAATTAAGACAAACGATTTTACGTTGAAATTAGCGGTGATTTCCAATACACGTTTCATATCGTGAAAACCCGAATTGGTTGGCTCAGAAACAATAATGGCTGTGTTTGTTCCGGTAACCGATGATATAACCGGGCAACCTGTTCCCGGCGGACCATCGATAATAATGGTTTCCCAACCGGTTTCCTGCGCTGTTTTTCGGGCATTCTCCCGCACCACATTAACTAATTTACCTGAATTTTCCTCGCCGGGAGAAAGCCTTGCGTGAACCATCTTTCCATTTCTGTAATTCCCAATATACCAGCGACTTTTATCACTGGGTATCATTTGAATGGAATGAGAAGGGCAAACGCGTGAACACAATTTGCAGCCATCGCACGATATTTCGGAAATAGTAACTTTTCCCTGCTGAAACGAAATAGCATCGAAACGGCAATAATCAGCACACAGGCCACAATTAGTACAGGTTGAATATTCGATAACTGCAGTGTGACCAGTTGTAAAATTCCGTTCGAAATAATTTTCAGGATTCAAAATAAGGTGAAGGTTTGATGCATCTACATCGCAATCGGCAACAACAGTTTTGTTGCTGATTGTTGCAAAAGCAGCGCTTAAACTTGTTTTGCCCGTTCCTCCTTTACCGCTTAGAATTACTATTTCGTTCATTGCTGTACTATTTTTTCAATCGCTTTTAATAATTCTTTAAATTGAATTTGATAAGCGGGTTTTTCTTCTGCCAGCAACCTGCCTTCAGAATAAATCCGGGCAATTTCCCTGTCGAATGGGATTTCAAGTAACAGAGGGATATTATTTTGTTCCAGCCAGTCATAAACTTCCCTGTTTCCCAATCCGGCGCGGTTTACAATTACCCCGAAAGGTTTTTTGAGTTGTTGTAAAGTTTCGACTGATAATTTCAGATCGTTTAGCCCGAAAGGTGTCGGTTCAGTCACCAAAACAACAAAATCAGCTTTTTCAATCGTGGCAATAAAAGGACACGAAATTCCCGGAGGCGAGTCGTAAATAGCCAGATAACTATTTGAAGCTTCTTTTATTGCTTTTTTAATAATAGGTACCGGTGAGTAAACACCAACATCAGCACAAGCCTCAATAATTTCGGCATGACTGTTTAAGTAAATCGACTTAACTGTGCCGAGTTGTTTTTTCTTTTCGGTAATTGCACCAAACTGGCAAGCCACTGAACAGGCGCCGCAATCGTGACACAAATCTTCAACAACCTGAATAAAATGACTGTCCGGCAAATATACAATCGCATTATAATTACAATACTCAAAACATTTGCCGCAAAACACGCAAAGCTCAGTATTAATGACAGGGATATTTTGTGTAACCGTATGAGTATGTAATACATCGCCCGAAACAAACTCTGCCACATTGGGCTCTTCAGCATCGCAATCGACCAAAGTCACCGGTAATCCGGCCTTCTGAATAGTCCAGAAAAGATTGGTTGAAACAAGCGTTTTCCCCGTTCCTCCTTTTCCGCTGGCAACAGCAATTTTTAATTTTGAATGATCAGTCATAATTTAAACGGGTTTTCTCGTCGGAGAGTGTTGGCAAAATAGCTTCCTGTAAAAACGAAGAATTCCAGGTATTTAAATTGTTGTGAGTTAAAAAATATTTCTGCGGAATGGGATGTGTTCCCAGTACCACGTTCATTCCATACTTTTCAGGAATAAATTTCTGGAAATGTTTCATATACGGGCAAGGCGGATAACCAACCAAAAACCCGGTTGCAAAATGAACCTGAGTTACGCCGTTCTTTTTCATTTCTTCAGGCGCATATTCAATGTTTCCGCCAGGGCAACCACCACAGGTTGTAAAAGCAGCTAATTCAACCTCACTGTTTTTATAAATTGAGAAAGCTCCCTCACGATTTTTAAGCGACCTGAAACATTTTCCACCCGCACAGCTTCGGTAACGATCGCAAATAATGATTCCAATTTTTACTTTTTCCATTGCTGTTTTTATTTGAAATATAAACTCACGTAAATGATTAAAATTCCCAGAATAATTAGCAGGACCTGACTAATTGAAGCTTTAAATGATGTTTTGCGATGCATTTCCGGAATCAAATCAGCGAGGGCTATATACAGAAAACTGGAAGCAGAGAAAGCCAGTGTATATGGAATCATTGATTTTATTGAATCCAAAGTATAATATGCTGCAACACCGGCAACAATTGCTGTTGCACCACTTAATGCATTGTACCGGAATGCTTTGCTGCGTGAAAAACCGCTCCTGATTAATATCCCAAAATCACCCAGTTCCTGCGGTATTTCGTGAAGTACAACCGAAAATGTTACAAATATCCCAAGTTCTGTTGATGTCAGGAAAGAAGCGGCGATAACCACACCATCGATAGCATTGTGAAAAGCATCTCCAATCAGTATTATTGGAGCAGCAGCATGCATGTGCCGTTCACAATTCTTGTTGCGGCAACTCCTCCAAAGAATTATTTTTTCGAGTATAAAAAAGAAAAGAATTCCAAACATTACAGTCTGGAGAATCAACACGGGTTCTGACATACTTATTGCTTTGGGGATCATACCCAAAAAAGCAGCCCCCAAAAGGGTACCTCCTGCGAGATACATCAGGTAAGTTGACAATGTTTCCAGTTTCTGATTGTTCAGAATCAGCATCATGCCTGCAAGAGCCACACTTCCAATGCTTCCCAGAAACAAAGCTATAAGTATGTAAATAATCTGCATTATCGTTCAGAAGTATTTTTCATCACAACAAAATCGCCTTTTTTAACTCCCAATACATCGGCAATTACTTCGCATTTTACCATCAAAAGGAAATAAACATCTTTCCTGGTTTTTCCCAATAAACCTTCCAGATTGCCTTGTCCCTTCGAAATAATGACATCTGCCCGGTTGAATACTTCCAAAAATTCAGTCGAACAATGTTCAGGAAGAGTTGACGGGGCATCGTAACCATTTGAAATTACATCAGCAACCAGATCCATCCCCACATATTTAGCATCATCCAGCGTGACATCGTTAATAACAGGCTCACCCCGGACTGCATAAATCAAATTGGGTTGCATCATGGTTTCAATAAAAAGCTTGTCAAAAACCATTTCGCCGCAATTGTCGCCCAGGTAAAGCACCGTTTTTGCTTCTGAAAGTGACTGTTTTAACAGCATTGAATCGTCAATGGCAAATTCGGAATTGAGTACTTTGTCGATTGTGGAATGTAAATCAAACGTATTACTGATTCCAAAATCAATGATATTTCCGGCAATGGCAAGTCGCAATGCTGTATTGAAATGGTTATCCGATTGAAATACAATGTCTTTCAGTTCGGGATACATTCCCAAAACTAAATCGTTGCTCTGCTTCTTTTCTTCCTTATATGGATCGGGATTGTTGCTGTACTGTTTTAAAAGAACATGCAACTCACGTGACAATTCCGGAATTGAAAAATCGTATTTAACGTCATTAAATAAGCCGAACATATCGTTAGCAAACTGTTTTTTTTCTTTGGGCTGAAGATTTTCCTTTTCAATCAATCGTTCAAACGCCCTGGCAAAACAGAAGAAACAACGATAATCAGAAATGACTTCTTGCTCTTCGTTAATGGTTACAATTATGTTTTCCGTCGTGGTTGCAGTAGTTTGCAGTGAGGGTAAGTTTATTTTCAATAAAATCGCTGACAAGTTCTCTTGCCGTTTTTATTGGCGCACCCACAAATGCATTGATATTCTGCTGATTGAACAAATCAATCGCTTTTTGCCCCATTCCACCGCCAATTACATCGGTCACTCCAAACCCAGCAACCCAACGCGGATATAATCCCGGTACATGTTCGGGTGGTGTTACTTCTTTAACATCGGTAATTACACCATCTTGAACTTCAACAATAGCAAATTGCTGACAATGACCGAAATGAGCACATAGAACTCCATTTTCCAGCGGAATAGCAAAAGTGTTTTTCATATTTATTTGATTTTTATCTGACATTTATATTTAAAATTTATAATTAAACTGCATTTAAAACACTATACCATGCAGTATAAATATTACATAGTATAGTGCTGTTAATCAAACATCTCCTCCTCTGAACCGCATTCCCATGCCCCGGCCGGTTCCACGGCCTCTTCCCAGTCCACGGCCTCGTCCTAAACCAGAATCTTGTTCTGGTTGTACCGAAGATTCGTTGTTTTGGATGATTTCATCCACTGTTTTTCCCTTGTTATCAGGATTGCACCGGCCCATTTTTCTTCCTGTCATGGGTCCTTCCCCCATGGGGCCCCGTCTGTTTAACCTTGGCATAATAACCTCCTTTTGTTAATGATTAATACTATTGTGAACCGCTTTGTGAGCGTTTTTCTTTTATCCAGTTCCAAACTAATTCAGTTACACCAATGATCACAACTGCAACCAAACCAGCTACTGCCCTCTTAACTTCATCATTGGTTTTTTGTGTTTGCGAAGGTTTACACCGGCCCATCTTTCGGCCAGTCATAGCTCCCGTTCCATCCGGGCCCCAACCATCTGATTGTGGCATAATTTTAATTTTTATGGTTCAATAATTCAATGATTTCACTGACCTGTTTATCAGGATCTTTTAATACAATTAATTGAATTTTAAGACTGTCGAAAAGTGATTTAACTTTGGCACCAAACTCACCCGATACCACTTTTACAGCCCCTCTTGAAGCAATTAACTGAACTGATGCCGGACCTGCCCCTTCGATATTTTCTTTATTCGGGTTGGGAACAAATTCGGTTGAATGGTTTTCTGTGTCATAAAACACAAAATATGAACACCGGCCCAAAAGGCTGTCTAATTTTGAATCAGGACTGTTACCTGTTGATGTGATTGCTATTTTCATATTACCTGCAATTTTTGTTTTTCATTTGATGATGGTGTGGGCCTCCCTTTCGTATCATGTTACATTTACACTCAGGGCATTTTTCATTTTTACATGGGATGCCGGGAGTGTGAATTTTTTCATTTCCGCAATTCGGACAAATACAAATATCTTCTACAGAATTTAATCCGGCATTTTCATTATACTGCTCAATATCCGTTGAACCGCATAAGGCACAGTTCCTGATTTTCAATTCTTTCGCCGGATGGTTAAACCAACAACCACAACTCTTGCACGAGAACCAATCGGTATTGAAATATACTTTGCCACCTTCGAAAATAATTGCTTTGCCATGTACAAAAGCCAAGGCAACTTTGCGCCGTGCACTTTCATAAATACGTGCAAATGTAGGTCGTGAAATTCCCATAATCTGGGCTGCATCAACCTGTCCGTTAAGTTCAAAGTCGCTTAACCGAATGGCTTCATACTCTTCAAAATTGATAACTACCGGATTATTTTCTTCCGGCAATCCAATGGGTCTGAATCCCCTGTAATGCGGGGGATTGTTCATCCTTCTGATTCTTTTTGGTCTTGCCATAAATAATGAGCAATTGATTGATACAAATATAACAATCATTTGCTCATAATACAAATATTTATAACATTAGTTTGTAATAAAAATAATTTTATAAATATAACCTATTCAAAATGAGATTTTTAAATATGCAGCGAATATTCAATATTCATTCTGTAATTCATTCAGGATTTTGATTTGTATCTCTACTTCCTGAATTGTAATTCGTTATTGCTTATTCTTTTATTAATGTTTGATCCTTAATGCATTTAGAATTTTACCAGACATAAGTTCCAACTGAACCCTGTGACAACGAAGTTGAAATTGCTTCGTTTCCGATTTTTATATTGAAAGTTTTTTCTGAATCTGAATCATTAAGTATCAATTGCAACGGAAATGCCTGTTTCCTGTATTTCGAATAGGGCTGATTTATCGGGTTTGGTGCGGTAAAACAATACCTCTTCGGGCTTTTTGGGATTTTCTGTGCATTTTAATCCTAAATTCAGGAATACAATAAAGGTAAAAACGGCGATGTACAAAAATTGATTTTTCATAAAAGATGACTGACTTTAAATTGGATTGTAAAAATACTGAAATCCAATAAACCAACTGAAGTTGGCAGCGGGTTTCGAAAAATTAAAACCTTCTTTCATATTCGACTTTCAGATTTTTAGTTTTGAGCTAAAAGATTCAACGTTAAGGTTCGGAGGTTATTCTTTGAGAAAAAAACCAAATAATATAAAAACTTTTACCCCCTGCAATCCTCAGCTATTCAGCTTTTTTCTATCTTCGAAAAAAATTAACCTGACATGAACTGCCAGCCTCAAAAAGAAATATCCAAAATTGCAAATACCCAGGACAAGGAGTTGGGTTGCGCTTTTGGTACGCGTTATTATGCAAATAAATCAGGTGAAAAAATGGGGAAAATAATAATAACTGCGGGGGATTAACTAGTTATAGCCAATTTTAAAAACATAGAATTAACCGAATATATTTAAAACTAAAATCAAAAATTATGGGACAAGCAAAACGAGCAATGGAAGAAAGCGAATCAAATGGAAACATAGTTGAGTTTCTTGAAGAGATGTTAAGACGAGATGAATTTACTGGTGCTTTGCAAGGAATTGCAAAACAAGTTGTTGATAAAGGTGTAAGTTCAATGAGCTCAAAGCAAAGAGCTGTTGTAGACAATTTTATTGAATCATATAGAGAAAAGAATGAATGTGACAGATGTAGCAATGGGAATGTCACATCTTTGACAGATTTAATCTTCATATCTGAGAATGGTCTTTGCCCAATGTGTGATAATGATAGAGAAAAATTTATGCGAGATTGACAAAAACTTACCGAATTAAATTTTAGATAATGACTAAAAATCAAAGAAATTGTATTCTTCTATTGCTGGTTTCGTTATTTCTATCACTCAATGTAAAAAGTCAACCTAGTTATCTTGAATTACCGATTGATTCGAGAACTAATAAAATAACATACACAGATGTCGTGCATACAGATAGCACACTTTTAACAGCAGACTTATTTACAATAGCAAGAATATGGTTTGCAGAAACTTTCAGAACATCTGGTTCTGTGATACAGATGGAAGACAAACAATCGGGAGTTTTAATTGGCAAAGCAAATATTCCTTTATCATACAAATCTTTAATTGGCGAACATGAGTTACAATCTGTTTTATTTACATTCTCATTATATTTTAAGAATGGTAGGTATAAATACGAGGTGACAGACTTTATTTATCAACAACAGACACCATCGCCTTTGATAGAAATAAAAGACATTCCTTTTGAATATATTTATTTCAATAAAGATTTAGGCGCGAGAAAATATAATAAAAAAACAAGAGAAAGTTTTATAAATCAACTGGATACACAAATTATTGCCATACTAAATGACCTTAAAACTTCAATGAAAAAAAAGAACTCCCCTGTAGATTCTGACTGGTAATCAAAAGTTTTAGCTAATGGCAAGAAAAAAAATGAATAAAAAATGGCTATAACAAAGTACAAATTGCAGGTCGGGTTTATTGGTTCGTCAACTGCGGATTCTCGCGTCGCAGTTCATGTCCTTCGGACAGGAACGCTCTCCGAAATCCGCTCCGCAACATGAACCAACCGTTAGCAGTAGTATAAAATAGAAAAACATGGCAGGAGGACAAGCAACAAATTCAGGAATAGATTATCAACAGAGAGTAGCTGCTTGGTGTCTGATTAACCAATATGTAGAGTTTAATATTTCAACTTTTTTTGACCAACTGGACGAAGAACTAATAATTTCAAAAATACTATTCGAAACTGCCCAACCAATAGACGACCTCAATCTTCAATGTCAAAACAATAAGACTGTTTTTTTGCAAATTAAACGAAGTTTATCTTTATCGATAAGAGAATCAAGTGACTTTTACAAAACAATATATCAATTCACACAAGAATTTATTAAGAATGAAAAAACTGAAAATCTTTTTGGATTAATAACTACAAGTGATGCATCGAGTAAAATTACTCACGATTTGAAAAAGATAGTGGTATCAATCAAATTGAATGAGAATGCCTTTGAGGATAATCCTTTAAATGAATCAGAAAAAGATACATTAGAGAAATTAGAAAAGATTTTCGAATCCATTTACAAAAAAGTTAAAAAGTTAAAAGCTACTAAAGAGAAATTCATTGAGTTTGTTAAAAGAATATTTGTCGCAATTATTGATATTCAAGCTGGTCATCCAAATGAAACGTCTTCCTTAATGTTGCTTAAAAGTATCGGTTTTAATTCTCCTGAGATAATTTGGTCAATTTTAATCAAAAACTCTTTAACATACGCTTCCAACAGGCAATCAGTTGACAGCAAAAAATTATCCAAGATTTTTGATAAATATAAAAAAAATGAAAAGGAGGGTACCTCAAAAGAAAGTATAGATGATTTGTTGAAAACCGAGTTGATTTCACAAGGCGATTTTCCTGTCGGGAAAGAAGTTCTCCTCATTGAATCATTCATGAAAGAATTAGATTATTTGATTGTAGAGCTCTATAGATTTCGTGATGATTGCCAAATCAAAAACAAATTCAGTGGGAATAAAATAAATATTTCTGACGAAATTGAATGGACCATAGTCCAGAGATTTGCAACAATGACAGGATTAGAAAGGTATATGGATGAAAATCAAAAAATATTTATCAATAAAAAAATTGTAGTCATTCCTGCTAATGAAATTGAAACTGTAGAAGATGATAAATGTTCAGAATTACATAAAGCTTATTTGGCTGACTTAATGGAAAGTAATAAAGAAATATTGTCTTGTCTTCATTGTGGTAAATTCGTAAACGACCTTGATACATTAACAGTTGAGATTGAAGACCAAGATACCTCACCTACTGTTGGGATAGTGCATAAGAACTGTTTAAGACCAATTGACAGAATTCTTGGTAAAATAAAAATTCCAGGGAGAGAAAAAGGTTATTTTCTTGATACTTTTGATTACAAACTATGGGTTGCCTTGGTTGTTAAGGGACAAGGCATGCTTAACGCATTAAAAGCGTCTCCAAACATGTTGGATGGACATTCTCCATTAATAGGGTGGAATTCAGACGAGGAATACGATTCCGATTACAGTTATTGCATAAAATTCAATCTGGAAGACGGTTCTACATCTTATTCTTACCAGAGAAGTAAAATTGAAAGGTTAAATAAACTTCAGGCAGAAGAGCATTTGAAACTATTTAGGGGATTTAAAATTAATAATTCCAATTTTGACACTATGTTAACACTATTTATAGTTATATAATCTATTTAAGAATCGGAAATAAATATTTTAAATCCCCTTAGTGAGACACAAAAACGAGCTAAACAATTAAATGACCCATGGTGTGTTTTATCAAATAATAAAACAGCGTCTCCTTATTCAAGATTACTAAGAATAAAAAAACCAGATGACGAAATCTTAGAGATTATTTCTGCAGAAATCACTAAGTATAGTAAAGTAATAGCAAAAGCCTTCGATAAAGATATTAGTCATTATACACCTTTGTGCTTAGTTCGGGATGTAGATACAGAGAGAATAATTAATTTAAGCAATGTTGTACCCATCATTTCTGACCCTCTGATATTTAATGATATAATAAAAAACTGGGAAACATTGGGATTTCAATTTGAGCCTATGGAATTAAAAATTATTAAGTCCGATAAAGATTTTGATTATTACATGAGAATGATTTTTGGAGATGATAGAGTTCCAATTATTGACCCATATTTTGATAAAAATTTTAAACTAATAAAAGGCTATCCAATTGGAGATATGAATAAAATGATAGCAGAAAAGGAAAATGAGCAGAAAAAGGAAGAAAAATAATGATGCGAACAAATTAGGAATTAAGGTACAGTTGTGCCCTAAAAAAAGGCAGTAGGTTTGCGTAATTACTGCCTTTTTTTAGTTGCTGCGGCTATCGTAAACCGCGCTCAATTATGTTTTAATTGGTGTTTGGCTTAGCCACCGTAAAAAACCCCAAATTCTCCTGCCCCCATTTCCTTCCTGCACTTAGCACAAAACTTCCAGCCTTTCTGGTCAATATCTTCAACGTAGGTACTTGAGCGCTTTGCACCTGAACATTGATGCCAGGCGGGAGTGAATCTGAGCATGTTGAGAATATTTTTATATCTTTGACTTATGAAAACATTGACTATCAATATACCAGACACATTAGATTTTGATAACAAAGATCTTGCAATGATACTTGCTTCAAGACTTTATGAACAAGGAAAATTATCATTGGGCCAGGGAGCTGAATTGGCAAATTTATCGAAACGGACATTTGCAGAATTATTGGGAAAATATAATGTTTCCATATTTAATTATCCAGCCTCCGATATCTCAAGGGATGTAGCAAATGCATAGAATTATCATTTCTGATACAAGTTGTCCTCAATCACTCCACCCCCAGTTCCTTCCTGCATTTTGCACAAAACTTCCAGTCTTTCTGGTCGATATCTTCAACGTAGGTGCTTGAACGCATTACACAAATTGGATTTGTGCAGTGGTACAAACCAAAAGTGTGTCCCAGTTCGTGAATAACTTCCTTGCGTAAACGATCTGTAAGAATCTTATCATCGGGTTTTAACCCGTAACGTTCGTTTCGCAAACGGTAGGAAGAGGCAATCCCGGAGCGGCCATTTAAAAATGCCTGTCCGAAAATAAAGGTCAGAATAGGGATGAAAAGATCCAAGTTGCACAAGGCAAGGGTTTTCTGGTTATCGGCGGCAAAACGGGCATCAATTTCTTTGAGTAGTTTATTGGCATCGTATTGTTTTCGGGCAGGATCAAAGAATTCGCTCAAATCCAAATGTCCTTCTCTTGAAACTACGGGGACATGAAATTCCTGTTCCACTTCTTTGCATATCTCACACGGAAAACGGTGTTCGAAATATCCAAAAGAAATGATTGTAATACTTTCCGGCTTCATTTGCCATTGGGATTTAAATGGAACCGATTTTTTGATGCAGTAAACACTTCGACTGCGCTCAGTGTGACTGTCAGACTGAGCGTAGTCGAAGTCTGGATTTGACTCATTATTTGACTTTTAAATCCCATTAACATTCTATTTCAGGGGTTTCAGGTTGTACTTTTTAATTTTATTGTACAGCGTAACCCGGTCAACTTTAAGCGCTTTTGCAGTGGCTGAAATGTTCCAGTTGTATTTTTTAAGTATTTGTTCAACGTGATGTTTTTCAATATCTCCCAGACTTTCAAACGACGGCGTGGATTCAGTTTTTCCAATGGGCAGGTCTTTTAAGGTAATTTTTTTGCCGTTTCCCACCACAATAGCTCGTTCAATCATGTTCTCGAGTTCGCGGATGTTGCCCGGGAACGGAAATTCCTCAAGACGCTTCAGCGCTGCCGGTTCTATGGTCATCTCCGGGCGGTTCATGGTTGCACAGTATTTTTTAATGAAATATCCCGTGAGCAGCGGAATATCCTCAGTCCGCTCGCGCAATGGCGGAACATTAATGTTTACCACGTTTAGACGGTAATACAAATCTTCGCGGAAAGCGCCGTTTTCGACCATGGTTTTCAGGTCGCGGTTGGTGGCGCAAATCACCCTGAAATCGGATTTTATTTCCTTGTTTCCGCCAACGCGTACGAAACTTTTCGATTCGAGCACCCGAAGCAATTCGATTTGCATTTTCGATGAAATGGTGGCTATTTCATCAAGAAAAATTGTACCGTTGTCGGCCATCTCAAACCTGCCTTTCCGGTTGTATATTGCCCCTGTAAAAGCGCCTTTTTCGTGGCCAAACAGTTCGCTTTCGAGCAAACTTTCTGATAAAGCGCCGCAATGAACACTCACCAGCGGGAAATACCTGCGGGGCGAATTGGCATGAATTGCGCGCGCCACCAACTCTTTTCCTGTTCCGCTTTCGCCGGTGATGATTACCGAAGCATTCGACTGTGCCACGCTTTCTATTTCGCGCAGAACTTTGTGCATGG
>Ga0100399_1002773_pt1 | contig 12409 bp, 20 predicted proteins | sample CryGeymeta201523_FD_81545 | JGI IMG/M metagenome (GOLD analysis project Ga0100399, IMG submission 81545) | Groundwater microbial communities from Crystal Geyser aquifers in Utah, USA - Crystal Geyser metaG 2015-23 | ecosystem: Environmental > Aquatic > Deep subsurface > Groundwater | place: USA...
AACCGTCTCCGGAGCAAGTCGAGCGCAAATCGCGACTCATCCACGCGCAGCAGGTGGGTCAACAGGACGTAGAGCACGATGCCCGAACCACCGGCGATCAGGAGCACGACCAGAGCCTCAAGTCGACTGGGGAGATTCAGAATCGCTACCGGACCACCGACCAGGCTCTGCAATGCCCACACCAACCCTCCCATCAGCGCCGAACTTGCCACAACTTTTCCCACGGAGTTGAGCAGCAAGTTGCCGTGGATTCCCTTCAATTGCCGTCGCAGAATTTCCAGCAAGGTCAGCATGTGGAGAGCGGCCGCGATGGTGGTCGCCAGCGCGAGTCCCCTGTACCCCATCACCTTCATCAGGACGTAGTTCATCGGGATAAACAGAAGTGTCATGATCGTTCCCGTAACGACTACCGTCAGAGTGTCCTGACGAGCGTAGAACCCGCGAGCAATGATCGCCTGGCCCGACCAGGCAAAGATGCCCAACGCGTAGAAGACCAGCGCCCCTGCGGCGGCGCGCGTGTCGTATGCCGTAAACTGGCCGGACTGAAGCAGGAACTGGAAGACGGGAACGGCCAGTACCATCAGGAGCACGGAACAGGGGATCGTGAGGTAGAGGATAGATCGAATCCCCAGATTGATGGTGCGACGGAACTCGTCCACTTCTCCCTTTGCAGCGAGCGCGGAGAGCGTGGGGAAGAAGGCAATCGCCATCCCTTGAGCAAAAATGCCAAGAGGAATTTGCATCATGCGGTTCGCCCGATCCAGCGCGCTCACGGCGCCCTCCCACAGGAACGAGGCAAACCACGCGTTGACGAGCACATCCACCTGCGGCAGGGAAAGACCTAATATCACGGGGAGCATCAACTTCCACACCTTGCGAACGCCCTCGTGACGATGGTCGAAGCTCGGACGGAACTCAACTCCAGCCTTCCGTACGGCCAGCAACTGCATTAAGAAGTTGCCGGCAAACGCTCCCACCAATGCGCCCCAAGCGAGTCCCTCAATTCCAAGCACATGCCCGAGGAAAAGCCCGCCACCAATGATCCCAATGTTATAGACAGACGGTCCCAGGCCGGGAACAAGGAATTTCTGTCGCGCGTACAACGTCCCCATCATCAGTCCACCCAGGAAGAAGAAGAGCTGGGATGGAAGGATGATCCGCGTCAGGTGCGCGACCAGATCGAGTTCGTCCGGGCTGAAACCCGGAGCGACGGCGATGGGAACAATCTGTCGGGCGAAGACCTCACCCACCACAATGAAAGCGCCGATCACTACCGCCATGATGGTGGCGATGACGCTGAAGACTTTCCAGGCGTCTTTTTCCTTCCCTGTGGAGAGGTAGGAAGTAAACACCGGAATGAAGGAGCTGCTAAGAGCGCCGCCAGCGATGAGAAAGAAAAGAAGATCGGGGAGTTTGAAGGCGGCCACGTAGATATCGGTCTGACGGTTCTGACCGAACATGTGGCTGATGACCATCTCCCTGACCAGACCGAGAACACGGCTGATGAAGATGGCTGCAACAGTGACGCTGGCGGCCTTGGCGACAACACGATTGCTGGAGGTCACGCGTGCAACTCCACTACACAACTCCTGGCGCGAAATACAGGGCCGACCCGTTACAATTCAGATGGCCGCGGCAACGGGTTGCGTGGGGTCAAACGCCGTGATATAATTCCCCACGCTTGACATGGACATAGCGGAGTGATTTTAGCACGCCGCGGCGACTCGTGTCTAACACCGAAAAAAACGCTGGTCCGAACGTGAGCCTGGAGCTCACCCAGCATGAAGAGGAGTTTGTTCGTGCCCAATTCACCTGCAGCCATAAAAGACCTACGACAAAGCGAGAAGAGATATGCGCGCAACCAGGCCGCCAAGTCCCGGATGCGCACACAAATCAAGAAGGCGCTCGTTGCCGTTAACCAGGGAGACCGCGATAGAGCCGTCGCTGAGGATCGTTCCGCGGAATCGGTGCTCGACAAGAGCGCACAGCGCGGTATTATCTCAAAGAACGCGGCGTCCCGGAAGAAGTCACGACTGGCGAAGAAAGTCAACGCGCTGTCCTCCGGCCAATAAGGATCGGCTGGCAGACGCAGATTTGCAGCAACCACCTCGGTGCCGCGGGGTGGTTTTCGCTTCGTCTGTTCCATGTGTTCGGACTCGCAGAGTCCGCGCTGGGCGGGCACATCCGTCGCCTCGCACGGCTGCCCCAGACCCCACCACTGCCATGAACCTTGAAGAGATGAAGTCCCTCGCGCGGAAGGAAGTGCTGGAATACGCTCGCGAGTTCTCTCGTAGCCAGCCAGCAGAATGGATTTCCGTTGCCGGCGCCATGGACCTTTCATGCCATCAAGTCGATGACTTGACCGCACAGGACCTGGGTATCATCTATTCCTGCATCGCCGCCGACTTCGCCGTGTGGGCCGTTGAAGGAAGCCCTCTCCTCGACTGGAAAGCCGCTCCCAATGCTGCGCGGAAATTCTGCGAAGCATGGAACAGCGGCACCCTGCTCCCGTAACCCCCCCCCACAACCATTCGGGGCACCCATTCTCCCTTATCCGCCGATCTCCGTCGGTCCTTCGCGTAGGGCGAACTTGGTCAGTTCGGCGATGGTGTGGAGGTTCAGTTTCTCCATGAGGCGCCTGCGGTGGGTCTCGACGGTCTTTGTGCTGACGCTCAGCGCTGCGGCAATTTCCCGGGTCGCTTTGCCTTCCGCGAGGAGTTGCAGCACTTCCCGTTCTCGTTCGCTGAGGACGGACAGGGGGGGGATTGTTGGTCTTCCGTGCCAGGTCGCGGTAATCATCCAGCACGACACCGGCGATGGAGGCGCTCAGGTAGGTCTTCCCCGCGGCGACCGCTCGAATGGCGAGCGCCAGTTCATCGAAAGCGGAGTCCTTGAGCAGACACCCCGAGGCGCCCGCGCGCAGCATTCCGGTGACAAACCGCTTATCGGAATGAGCGGAGAGAGCGATCACTCGTGTGTCGGGGTGGTCGCGCTGAATCTGGGTCGTGGCATCGATGCCGTTCAGGTCGGGCATCCCGATGTCCAGAATTGCGACATCCGGTGAGAAGTCCGCCACCATCGCGAGAGTCGTGCGCCCGTCCCCCGCCTCCGCGACCACCTGCATATCTCCCTGCTGCGTGATTAATTCTCGCAGACCGTCACGCATGAGCGCATGGTTGGCCCTGCGATCCATCTGATGCTTGTAGAGGGTCACATCAATTGCCGCGCCCAGCGATTGCGGAGTGTACGGCTTTACGACAAAACCATAGGGTTCCGCCTGTTGCGGTTTCTCCAGAATCTCGACATCGACGCGAGCTGTCACATACACAACCGGCACGGCGTGCTGCGACCGTATTTTTTCTGCAGCTTCAGTGCCCGGCATCTTGCCCTGGAGCACAACGTCCATCAGCACGAGATCGGGACCGCCGTCGCCCGCCTGCCGAATCGCGTCTTCGCCGGAAGAGGCAATGCCACACACTTCGTAGCCCAACTCCCGCAACGTGGACTCCAGATCCTGCGCGGCGGTGGCCGGTTTTTCGACGATGAGAATTCTCGCATTTGTCATGGCAGCGCTCCCGGTGGTGCATTATTCAGGCCCGCCGGGGTCAGTTCGCCGGTTTCCGTTCTACAGAGTCTTCGGCGGGGACGTCATATCCATTCGTGTTGAGAACCCACACATCGCCCCTACGAAGTGCACATGTGCGTGAGCGCATTCCCGGCATTAACGGATACACATTAATCTGCGCTCAGAACCTCTGGAGGGAACAGACCTCACAACTCCGCGTCAGGACCCATCGGCATGGAAACGTCGGTTTCTGCCGACTTCTCTGGAACCACGAGAATATCCGCGGTGATCGGTCGGAAACCGGTCGGATCGAGAAGGATGCAGCGGCAGGCGATGGCCGAGCCTTTCTGCAGCGTCTCCAGACTGCTGTTGTTCCAGATCGGGATGCGAATGGTGGTGGTTCCCCCCGGCGGACATGAAAATGGGAATATCCTTCCAGTTCCGCATCATGCCCATGTAGGGCGGGCCGCCGGCCATCATCGTGCGCAACGTGCACTGCGACAGGTCGATGCTGTTGTAGTGATTGGTGACCGGGAACTCAATCTCGGTTTGCCCTTTCTTCCACGGCAGACGATCCGGGAACTGCACCGGACTGAAGAGCACACGCAAACCCCAGAAGGCGGGCTTGGGCAGTAGCTCGCCGGTTACCACACCCCAGTCGGCGTCCTCACCCCAGCGCACCCAACCCCAGGGGTTGCCTGCGCCGGAGCACATCCACGGGAAATACGCGCCGCCGAGGCAGGTGGAATCGTCGCGCATGTAACCCCACTCCTCCCGCAGCCGATCGATGAACACCTGCTGCGTGTTCTTCCCGGACAGCGCATCTTCCAGCTTGTCGGCGATAATGGAGGCATAGGGGGCATTCAGGAGGTCGGGGATCATGTTCCCGATGCCGTACTCCGAGCTGAACCAAACCCCGCTCCAACCGCGCGCGATGGCCTCTTTCCGCGTGCAGGTTTCCATCTGTGCTTCCCAGGTCTTTGGGTTGACAAGGATGTTCGTTTCGTTGAATTCGCGAATCAGCTTAAAGGAGTAGTGAATATCGGCGATGTCGCCAACCCGCGTCTCGAAGATGCCTTTGATCTTGTTCGCCGGACCGGGCGGTGGGAACATCGTCGGGCGCGTCGGGTCGAGTGTCTTCGCCAACTCGTCAAAGAGGTGCAGGTGGTTGAAGAAGTCGTCATGCTCCTCCATGTTGCGCGGGAGGTTTTCGTTGCCGATGCTCCAGACGACCACGCTCGGGCTGTGACGGTCGCGTCGGATGCCGCCCTCGATACGCAGCATCGCCGGTCCGAGACATTCGGGATCGTGAACGTACGGATGCCCCCAATCGATCGGCAACTCCTGCAGCAGGTAGAGTCCCAGCTCATCGCAGAGATGGGCGAGGCACTTCGGTCCCAGGAAGTGGGTGCGAATGGCGTTGACATTGGCGCGCTTCATCAATGTCAGGCACTGCCGCAACCACGGCTCCGGCGTGTACATGCCGAACTGGGGGTGGAAGGTCAGGTGGTTCACGCCGCGGAACTTGACCGCGTTGCCGTTCAGCGTGGCGCGCTGTCCCTGCAACTCGAAGCGACGGAAACCGGTGCGGTAGCAGAACTTCTGCCTCTCCATTCCCTCGACCATCAGCCTGAGATAAACCCGGTACAGGTTCGGGTACTCGTCGTTCCAGAGCCTCACTCCGGTCGCCTGCATCGCGATGGGGAGAATCTGTTCGGACTTTGGTTCGAGCGCGCAATCCACCGCGCCCGTGGTGACGACCTGGCTGTTCTCATCGAGGAGACAGAACTCCAGCGTTCCCTCTGCGGGTTGAGCGGCGTGGTTTCTGAGCGTGACTTCGCCGGAGACGGAACCTTCGCGGAGCGACTCATCGAGCTCCGTGATAAGGTGGTAGTCAGCCATTTGCGTCTGCTCCGTGGCGTGAAAGAACGCGCCCTGCGACAGACCAGCGAATTCCACCGCGTGGCGCGGCATATCCATCTGCACATGTTTGTGCTTGCGGAGCAGCCGCACTGCCACCGTTGCCTTCGCGCCAGCCTTGACGACATCCGTCACATCCCACTCCACCGGCGTCAGGCCGCTGAGATGCTCGCCCAGCAGCTTGCCGTTGCAGTAGACGCGTCCCGCGGGGTAGATGCCCTCGAAGCGAAGGTAGACCCGTTTCCCCTGCCACGCTTCCGGCAAGGGAACTTGACGGCGAATCACCGCGCCATCGTCGTCGTTAATGTGAGTCAGGTTCACCCGGTCCCAGTTCTCAATGGTGGCCGGGTCCTCTTCGGGGTCGTAATAGAAGACCTTCCCCGGCTGCCCGACAACCTCCCCGTTGGCATCGTCATAGTCCGAAGACGTCAGTGCGCCTTCATCAATATCAAAGGGCCACCGGGTCACGGTCCACTGACCGTTCAGGGACACGCGCCGACTTCTTTCGCACAGCGCCGGCACCCAGCGCGAGGGCGTGAGGGTGGTGCTTCGGCCGTCGCCGAAGACGACCTGCGTTGCTTCTTTCAGAGAAAGTTGTTTCTCAATCAGGTCTGCTCGGTTAACCATGATGTTCTCCATTCAAGTGAGGCGCGGCTCCACTCTGCTGTCTGCAACGGAATCTCCTTTTCACCCCAACCCGCAGAGGGCATCTTATGCTGTAATTCACACGCCATGAAACACACCATTATCGAACGCAGGGGACGTATTGAGGAACTGGACAGGTCCTTTGATCTACAGTTCTGGCAGAGCCAGTCGCCCCAGGCCAGATTTCAGGCTGCCTGGGAGCTGGTGGTCCACGCCTGCAAGGTAAAGGGGATCGATGTTCGTCAACTCCGACTTCAGCGATCTGTTGAGAATTATCAACGACAATCGCGTTAAGCCCTCAAAACTGAAATCATGCGCAGATCAGGCGCAATACTGGAATGCAACGCAAAGCCGCAAAGCCGCATAGAGAGATTCAGTGAAAGCCCTTTGGCCCTTCGCAACTTTGCGTTAGGATTCCAGTCCGAAGTCGGCAGGCATCCAGTCAATAACACTGCCCCCGCTCGACTCGAAGTAGGGGCTTAGAAGCCAGTTCCGTCCATGCTCCCACGTCACCCGGTAATCCCGGACATGGAACTTCTTCCCCTCATGCAGGTCGAAGCGTTCCTCGTCGAGGGAAGGCACGTCCTCAAAGATGTAGAGTTGCTCCAGGACCTCCGCCTTCTTGTCGTCCGGTATCAGATACTCCTCCACGGTGTCGTCGCCGATTTGTAGGGTCTTTGTGGGAAACGGGAGCTTCTTCTCCTCGGGTCCTATGCATCGCATCGTCCTTTTCCTTTCCTATTCCCTTGTTCTGCGATGAAGTCCTCGCGCCGATGCTCATGGCTCACATTCGACAATTGGGTGGAGACCGATGTTCCGGAACACGCACGCACCGCCCTCGTAATGGAAGGTGAACCGATAGTGGATATCAAGGCGCCCCTCCCACACGTCGGGCATCCCCTGAACTCGTTGGACGTGGAGCGAGGGGTGTCGCGGGTTGTCCTTGAAGAGCATGAATGCTTTGCGCGCCTTGGCCTGAATCTCAACAGGTAAGCGAGCTGCCGCCTTCCTGAATCGCTCTGTGCGGATGTACCTCATTGCGGCCATCCCAAGTCCTCGATCAGGTCTTCCATGGAGTCGAAGACCTCAAATCGGCCGGCGGCGATATCGGCCTCGGCCTCCCGCTCTCCATCTTGCCACTCTTCGCTCCAGAACCACGTCTGATCTTCGGCGACCGCCAAAGAATCGCGGAGATAGTCGGCGAGCACACCGGCCATTTCCGGTTGCACCTCCAACCTTTCTCCCTTCAAACTCGCCAGACGCGCCTGGCGCTCAAACCCATGCACCTGCTCTCTCAGCGGACGGTCAATCACTGGACTCACAATGCCACTCACCTCCCCGACTCACACCCTGACCTACTCACCTATGGGCCACTTCACCGAATTCTGCCCCATTATACTCGCTGCCTTCAGCTCTGCAAGTTGCTTTCTTGACTCGTCCTGCAATGAGAATGACAGAGAGCCTCGCGGTGTCACCAGCCCCTAGCATCCCTTCGCAAGCAACACTACTACCGCTGCACCCACGAGGAACCCCACCGCACACCCGGCTAACCACGCAAGGTCTTTCAACATCCCGTGACCTCTGTCATTCGCTGCTGCACGCAAAGCGGTTGAAGTAGGAGACTCTCGTTCGCCCGATGGAGAGGACGCCTTGCTCCTCCGTGGGGACCAACTCGTAGTCCGGATATTTCTCTGGGTGCTGGCGGATGTAGTCCGCCTCCTTCTTCTTGAACGATATGCACACACCCGCCAGAAAGCAGCCGTGGTCAACGACCAGAACCCCGGGCTTGTCGTCCTCCGGAAGAGGGAACAGGCGAGAGCACTCGGCACTCTCCTCCACGTCCAGCAACACAAGGGGACAAACAGGGCGGTTGCAGACCCCGGCGCCGGATTCCATGAGGACTTCCCGAAGCAACTTGTGGCACTCGATGAAGTGCCTGTCCGACCGGCTGAAGAACCGGAGCAGCACAACATCGGGTCCATGATGATAGCCCACAAACACGCTTTGTTTCATCCGCTCCCGGTGCAAGCCGAGCAATACCTGCTCCGCCAGCCACCCCGCCCAGGGCCGCTTTGCCTCGACGCCGGCCTCGCGCAGTTTGGCGTAATCGAGAGCGAAGGCCTGCGTGCGGAATCCCTCGCCAGACCAGGGGTCGTTGGTGAAGCGGACGAACAATGGAAGGTCCACAGCTATGATCGGCAACGGCAACTCCGAACCTCCATTCGCCGGGGACGGGATCGTATCCCCCCACGCGGTTTTCTTCCATTGCTACTTCCCATTTTCCCGGCCATCCTGACGCTGCTTCTCCGAACGAATAAGAACAGCAGGTTCCGATGTCCTGCTTATTCCCTTTGCCTGTTCCAGCACGTGAATTGTGTTTTCGACACATTCAAAGGCTGAGTAGGTAATGTGCACTTGGTAAGTCTGGCCGTTAGCATAAATCTCTTCGCCCCTTTTGGGAGGGAGTGTTTCCAACCCAATGAGGGGGTATTTACGGTGATTGCAGTCAATCAGAGGTATCTGGAGCTCTGGTGAGCATGTGAGTACGTACTTGCAGGCTTCCACGAGCATGTATTTCCATTTTGCAACCGGTACCTCTGTGCCGTCGGGAAGACGGAACTTGCTCGGTCTCCGCCAAGTGACATCTTGAGAAGTCAAAGACTTCAGGGGTCGCCAGGAGATAGATGGACTGACCCACGCAGTCCGCAGTTGATCGATCGTAGGCTTTTGATCATCACCCCATGCATCGTCCTCTCCTGCAATCGCGTGTAGCAGGTAGTCAGGAGGCACATTCTTGATCTGCTCAATTCGCTCAACAATGGCTTGTTGCCGTGCCAGATCGATACCCTCCTTAATAATCTCCTTAAGCCGCTTTCCTCCCAAGCGAACCGCGACGGCTACCGGATCATTCCGCAGCGATCCGGGGGAGATGTTTGCGAGAATGTCAACCATCCGCTTGACATTGCTTTGGCTACCTGCGGCCACGGGCTCGTCACGAAACCGCTCCGCAAATCTCTCTAACTTCTTCATTTCCGTGTTGATATACAGCCGCACCTCGACTCCGTTGAAGAGAACTCCGATGGGTGCATTGCGAGCTACGCAATACGATCGAAGTTGCTTAACCCACCTCGGATCGTTCAGATCTTCTCCGGGGGGCGGTGCCTTCAACTCCAGTATCGCCGTGGGCTTCCGTTGGTGGAGAAGAACATAATCAGGCTCGAGATTCAGTACCTGCCGACCCACCTCCACTGGTAGCGTGGGGTGATCCTCAATATCGTTGGCTGTGTAACCCAAAACCCTGAGCAAGGTTGTGTCACCCTCCGCCCCAATCTTTACATGTCTCTCCAAATCTTTCTCGGTACTGATCTGATACGTGACTCCGCCAACTTTCATTTTTCCGTTCGCCGCTTGCCACAGGTCGTTGAGGTACTTGGATAGTTGTTCTTTGAGATCATTCACTTCTTGGATCCTCCCTTGGTATTTCAAATCGTTCTCCCCCGGCCATCATCGCCCACCATCAGGCGAAACGCGTCAGCCATGTTCTCTTCCAGCCCTTTCAGCTCTTCCCCCCTGGGTCACGACCGCCGGATGATCCACGAACTTGCCGCCCCAGAACTGCTCAACTTTCCAGTAGATCATCTGCTGTCTCGTTTCCATTGGGATTCAGCTCCTTGGCATCGTAGTGATGTGACCCTTGAGAATGCTCTCTCATCGCTGTCGGGTGACGTGAGTGATGATATCGCTCAGTGGGTGGCTACGGCTCTCGGACTCCCAGATCACGACATATCTTCCGCGCCATGAAGTCGTCAATCTCTCGCTGACGTGACACGGAAGAGGTGAGGTTGTTGGCGGGGTTGTAGACGACCGTATGTTTGTGCCCCTCACGAAGAATCCGACAGCCCTCCGCAAAGATGTGGCTCATCAGGTCCCGCCGCTTCACGCTGGAATCTCCAACAACAAGGGCTCTCGGCGGACCTTCGCCCCTGTCTGCTGTCTCCCCGCCAATTCACGATTGGCGGACAGAATCAGGTCAAGCGCCTCGCGAAGGTTTTCACGCGCCTCTTTGAGAGTGCGACCTTGCGTATTGACTCCTGGGATTTCCTCAACGTAGGCGATATACCAATGACCGCGCTTCTGGAAGACGGCTGTGTACTTGTTTTGCATGACTTCATCCCCTCCTCCGTAGCTCATCTGCCCGCTATTCTATCAGGTATCGGAGATGTCTGTCAGTAAGCGCCTCGCCTCCCTCACGATCCTCCCCTCACACTCCTCCTTCCACATCAGCGTCCCATAGAGGCGGATGGCGGTGGCGACTTCGTGGTTCTTGAAGATACACGCGAGGAAGGAGGAATGGTTCAGGCGTACTCAAAGACATCCATGGCAACTGACCTCAAGGGCTGAGCATCACCATGCACCATCGCGCGAATCCGCTCAGTGGTTTCGCGGCTGAAGGTTGCTTCACCGCAGCGCCTGCACACACTGGCAGGAATGTCCTCAACCAACACTGGCTTGCCCTCGATATGAAAGACCTCGTTCATCCACCCATCGTCAGCCTCCTTCGAACCGCATACGTGACATCGGAACATCGCTCTCACCTCCGTTGCGAATATTCAATCCACTCATTCTCGTCAGGTTCATATAACGTAATGACCTTCACAAGCTCAGCATCCGCATAGGATACTTGAACGTGGAGAGGACGGCCCTGGAGAGTAAATCCAAGGAGCAGGCCACTGGGCGAATACTTGTCGTCAGGATAGTCCTCGATGACCTCCGCTGTCTGACCTGCGTGCATGATCTCTTTGTCGCTGATGTTCCGCTCGACTGCGCGACGGAAAGCGTGACGGCTGAATTCGAATTCCCCCACGGAAAGCTGTCGTCGGATTTCATCCAGTGACTTCATGAACACCTCCTGCCCACTTCTGTTTGGATTATATCCCCGCAGACTTGAGGGTGTCCACCGCTCCCTTTACAAGCCTCCCCTCGCATTCCGGCTTCCACATCAGCGTTCCGTAGATTCGAATGGCGGCGTCTACTTCGTAGCCGCCGCTGGGTTATTCCGCTGAGAGAATCGTCGGGAGAGGTGTTTGTCGGGTCAGGATCATCGAGCGCCACCAGACGGTATGCGTCCGCGAGGTTCCCCTCGAGCTCTTCCAGCGTATCCCTGTGGGTCAGGATCTCCGGGGGATCCACCAGCTTGCCGACCTGGCTTCTCGCCTTCCCAGTGGATCATTTGCTGTCTGATTTCCCTCGGAATTCAACTCGTTGCTGCCTTGGGGGCGAGCTATTCCTCGGACGGTGGAGCATCCTTCAACACCCACGCGGAAGCTTCGGCCCGTTTGCGCTCTTCCGCCGCTACGAGTTGGCGCAACTCCTCGGCATTGTGAATGACAGGGCCGGAGTGCGGGTGTTCCTCCGCCCACTTACGCAGGTTCTCAAAAAAGCGGTCCACGTCGTAACCAGCCTCCGTCGCCAGTTGGTCCTTGATCCGCCAGACTTCTTCCAGAATTGGGTTGGGTTTCATGCGTCAATCACTGCGCCATCGCTATCGTCGATGTGGGTCATGTTCACGCGATCGCAGTTCTCAATGATGGCGGGATCCTCTTCGGCGTCGTAATAGAAGACCTTCCCCGGATGCCCCGCGACGCTCCAACTCGAATCATCACAATCGACGGTAACAAGTTCCTCCTCGTCTACATCAAACGGCCACTTGACCACTGTCCGTTTAAAGAGACGTGTCGCGCCCTTTCGCATAGCATCGGCACCCAGCGCGAGGGGGTCAGCGTGGTGCGTATGCCGTCGTCAAAGACGACCTGCGGGGCTTCTTTCAGAGAGAGTTGTTTCTCAATCAGGTCTGCTCGGTTTATCATGGGTTTCTCCAATCGGTTGGCACTACTGTTCCTTCGCGCTGTCTGCAACGGAATCTCCCTTTCAGCCCAACCCGCAGAGGGCATCTTATGCTATAATTCACACGCCATGAAACACACCATTATCGAACGCAGGGGACGTATTGAGGAACTGGACAGGTCCTTTGATCTACAGTTCTGGCAGAGCCAGTCGCCCCAGGCCAGATTTCAAGCTGCCTGGGAGCTGGTGGTCCACGCCTGCAAGGTAAGTAGGTGGTCAAAAATACTGTCCCATAGTTCTCGAAAAGGTAGTGGGGGTTATGCTATTTGACAGTTTGATTCGGTAATGGCAATCCCCCCGGACTTGTTCCGGGGGAAGGTTAGGTTCGCGCTACAACCCGGACGCCGCGCAACCTCTTCTTCAATCCCCCCGGAC
>Ga0100399_1002783_pt1 | contig 12387 bp, 9 predicted proteins | sample CryGeymeta201523_FD_81545 | JGI IMG/M metagenome (GOLD analysis project Ga0100399, IMG submission 81545) | Groundwater microbial communities from Crystal Geyser aquifers in Utah, USA - Crystal Geyser metaG 2015-23 | ecosystem: Environmental > Aquatic > Deep subsurface > Groundwater | place: USA...
AGTACCACGAGGGATGGGAGACCGCACTGCGGGAAAGCGGCAAGTGCTTCCCCGGCAACGGCGTCTATGCCGTTGGCGTATACACATCCGACCTATTGGACCGATCCGACCGATCGGTCAGAGAAGCGCTGCGCTTGGCAGACAACGACACAGTCCGCCAGCGCCTCCACCTGCACGAGCTGTCGCTCGACTACACGCGGCGGTACCTCACGTTCAAGGAACTGGCAGTTGCAGCCGGCGGAGCCGAGCCGGCGAAGGTGGGGGAAGCCGCTGCCGCGGGGAACGAGTTGGTTGCCTACTTGCGCGCCAACCGTCAGCGCCTGACGGACGTCGTCGATCAGGAAGCTGAGCTGATTCAGTACTACCTCGGCGGCGAGATCGAGCGGCTTATGAAACAGAGCGACCGGAAGGCGTTGGCGGAGTTCGACGCCCTCGAAGAGTGGGTGGCGCTGCCCGAGGACTGGCGGTTCCGGCTCGATCCCGACACCAGAGGGGAACGGGACAGCTGGGCACAGCCCGACTTCGACGACAGCAAGTGGCGACTGCTGAAGCCGCGCCGGCCGTGGCACTGCCAGGGCGTCAAGCACGAAGGCACTACGTGGTTCCGCTGCACGGTCGAGGCCCCCGCGAAGCCGGCAGACCCCGTGTTGCTTGCGCTGGCCGGCCTGAAGGGAGAGGCAGCGGTATACCTCAACGGCCAACTCGTGCTGCAAGCTCAGGGACCAGGCAGGACGCACCGGGTCGACGTCACCGGGCAACTGAAGTACGGCGCGCCGAACCACCTCGCGCTGAAAGTGATCGACACCCAGGGCATCTGTGGGTTGTACGGCGGGGTGAAGCTCGCGATAGCCGGGACGGAGGTCTGGGTGCCCGGTGCGGCGTTTGTCCGAAGTTGGGTGCCGCCGGAAGCGCAGGGCAACCGGCCATGGATCACCACCGGTCCGGCGGCCACCCTCTCCGCCTCGGAGCTCACCGGCTATGACGGAGCGTGGGTTGAGTACGAGCTGTTCGCGCCGCGGGCCGGCCGGTACTTCCTGTGGCTGCGGCGCGCGCAATACCAAGAGCAGGAGGCGGTCCGCGTCTTTGCCGACGACGGCGAAGTCGGCGCCGTGCGGAACACCAAGACTACCAAGGAGGGACACACGGAGTTCCTGCGCCTGTCGGTTCCGCTCGATCTTACCGAAGGCTCCCATCGCCTCCGGCTGGTGGCCGAGAACGTCTTCGGCTGGGTGGACCCGATCAACTGGATCTACTTGACGCCCGACGAGAACGCTGATCCCGAGGCGGCGCAGACGGAGCACGCGGCGGGGAGCAGACCCATTCGGAACGGAGCAGGCAGGTGAAGGGGCTGGGCCTCCTGCCCTTGGGCGGGAGGCGTCATTGGACCTTGGGTTCTTCGTCAGGGACCCGCTCGCCCAGGTCCCGCCCGTAGACGACAGCTTTCGGTATTGCCGACGCAACTGTGCCCCGCACAAAGCGCGGCACGCGCAGCTCCTCGGATTTGGCGCGCGGTCCGAAGACCCGTCGGGGAGGGATCCCCTGCTCGTCTCCGTATTCCTGCAACAGAAACGCGAACTTACGTTCCCGGTCCCTGTTAAACACGGGGACCGGTAGCTGCTCGGCGTCCGGACCATACCCATACGAACGCCACGGCGCCCCATCCCCCGTCCTCACGAAGACGACCGGTTCCCCCTCGGCGAATCCCACCACGATCGCCTGCAGAGCAGCCGATGCCAGGGCGCGTTGACAGCCTTGTACTGCGATTCGCATCCAGGACACGCGCGCCGGCATGAGACCGAATCGCTCGACTGCCGTTCGCTCGCCCGCGGCGAGTTGCCCGATAGGAAGCAACTCGCCACGGAGCAGTTGTTCGTGGTGTTCCGGGGTCAGACTTTCGAGCCAGAGCGGGGCGAGGTCCTCCCCCGTCGCTTCTTGGAGCAGCCATAGCATCCGGCCTTCCACCGAGAGGAACTGCGCATACCACTGGGATGCAAGATCGTCGGCGATGGCAAGCTCGTACGAGGCGGCGTCCTGCCACGGCTGCCATTGCGCGCCGCTCACTGCACTCAGTGCGTGCAACACCAGCCAGAAGGGCACCTCGCGGAGGTGCAGCGCGACCGATGCGGACTTGGTTTCTGCTGGCGCGGAGACCGAGATAGACGTCCCGAGCTTCTCCGACAACTGGCTGGTCACTTCCTGCAAACTACCCGTCGTAGTCAGTGATATGGGCCGCTGGAGCAGGGCCGCCCACCGCTTGGCTTTGCGGGGCGCCCAGTGCTCCCAGAAGAACCCCCAAGGGCGCCGCAACGTCTGCTCGGTCCACTCGCTTGCCTGGAGGCGCAGTGAGCCAACCGGGATGGAATTCTGGGGCGGCTCGAGCGTGTCTCGCAGGATCAAGCCCGTCCCTCCGGGGACGAATTCGCGTCCGACGCGTGTGAGCCACGAACCTCCCCTTGCCCCGACGAGGGAGGGTGGCACCCAACCGAAGCACGGACATGTGCGATGAACCCCAGGGATCATCGTCCACTCGTCCAGTCCAGATAGTCCTGCCTGGCCAAGTCCTCGTGCGTGAGAAAGGCCCCTTCATCGTACAGCTCGACGAACCTCTGCGCCCGTTGGAGCAGGAGGGCATGGGGCCAGAACTGCCCGTCGGCTTGCTCTGAGTGGTCGCCCGGCAGACGCTGGGTCGGCTTCTCGAAGGCGCAGCGGATGAGCACGCTGCGGTCGTTCAGCGGCAGGCGGCGGACGTTCTCGACAAAGGCGGCATACTGTGCGCCGCGCAGGTATTGCTCGACGTTGGACAGATAGAACGCGGACACGACTTCGCCGCGGTCCCGCACGAACTCGCCTGCCTTCCGCAACGCCTGGCGTCCGGCGAAGTCGCCCGTGACCGGGACGATCCGGTCCCGGGCGTGGAGTTGCTTCACGAACTGGAAGTCCTTCTCGCTGGCCAGGAAGTGCACGTGGTTACCGTAGGTGTCCCGTGCCAACATCAACTCCCGCAGCGTCGGTTCTTGCTTCACTGCCTTCGGGGACGAGTAGTGGATGCTCAGCCCCGCCTCGGCGAAGGCTGAGTGAATGTGCCGGAGCGTGACGCGGTCCTTGTCCGTCAACGGGAAGCCAAAGTTCTCCTCGATACGTGCGCTCACCGAATCGATAGTCTGCTCGCACGCCTTCATGCTGGCACCGCGGGAGTCCACCGCCGTCAGCAGCTCTTGGACAGACATGGCTGCCCTCGATGACTCGCCTTCCGGCGCGTTGGGCGGCGGCCGCGAGAGGAGCAGCTCCAGGAACTCCAGCCGGTTCCGGGCCGCCGCGAACAGCGCCTTGTACATGAGATGCTGAACGGTGTTCTCCCGCCGAATGTCCACGACGAACGCCCGCTCCGGCTGGAGTGCGGCGAGGTAGGAGAAGTTCTGCTCCGGTCCCACGCCAATGTACGCGCCGCCGTGGATGCCAAGCGCGCGCAATCCCTCGATGGCGGACGGATAGCCGGGCTCGTTGGAGACAAAGTTGTCGCTGTGGAATTTGCCGGGGTCCTCGGAGAGGTGGAGGATGAGACCGGCGAAGTCAGTCGTCGCCGCCGGCCGAGGTTCCTCCGCCCGAAGCTGCGTCGCCACCCCGGCGAGCAGCGCCAGAGGCAGCATTGCGCGCACCGCCAGTCGCCTCACGACGGGTCCCCATTTCGCGGGAACGCGCGGCCGGCCTCGCGCCCTTGTGAAGCCCTCTCGAGTGTGGCCGAACGTGTGTGCCGTTCGCCTGCAAACGTTGAGCATGTTGGCTCTCCAGAGGTCAGCGCGCGGGCTTCAGGCGGACTTCCAGCGTTTGCTCTTGCCCGGAGACTACAACGCTTTTCGCCTGCTGCGTCTGATAGCCGGGCGCAGAGACGGTGACGCGGTAGAGCCCGGAAGCCAGACCTTGCGCTCGGTGTGCGCCGCGCTCATCGGTTGCTTCGGGCGCAAACGGCGAATAGGGTGGGTTCCCAAGAGGGAGGTCCTCCGCCAACTCTCCGGACAACCTGAGCTGGGCCTGAGCGACCGGTTTGCCGGTGTCTGCGTCCAGCACTCTCACCAGCAACGAGCCGCCCTGCCGGAGCATCACTCTGACGTCTTTCGTCTCCTGATTCGCCGTGACCTCCGCGAGGTCGCTCACGGCAGGGAGAAGATTGGCGTAGTCTGACTTCACCGGCTTGCGTGGTTCGAGCGGACGATACGTCTCGAAAGGCGTGGCGAAGACGCCCCAGCGCGCCGGCCGAAGTCCTTGAATGACGAAACTCCCCTGCGCCTCGGTCTCCGCGCCAAGCGCCGCGCAGGACCGATACGCGCTGCCGCGGGCATTGAAGGTGGAGTCTGCTTCCGGGAACGGCGCATCCTTGGTGAACGGTGTGACCTTGACACCCACGGCGGGCGTCTTTCCATCGGGCAGGAACACGCGCCCCGACAGACTGCCGGTTGGCACGCCGCCGGGCGGTTCCGGTTGGAGAGTAAGGTCCACGTCGCCCGGTTGCTTGTCTGCCGAGATCTCGAGCTCGCGCGTGAGCGGAAGATAGCCTTCCAGCAGCAGCGTGAGATCGTACCTCCCCGCTCCGCGCAGCGGCAGCTCGTAGCGCCCCGTGTCGTCGGTTCGGATGTCGGTTGAGGAGGAGCCACAGCTACCACCGGGCCCCGAGTGTCCGTAAGTGACCCTCATCGAAGTGTTGGCCAGCGGCTGACCAGCGGCTTGCAGCACTCGCCCCGTCAACAGGTCCCCCGGACGACGGCGCACTTCGAGATCGAGCCCTTCGGCTGTTTCTCCCTCGCCGATCTCCACGTTCTCCCGCAACGCGAGTGACCGCCCCCGGCGGAGGAGACAGAGTGTGTAGCGACCTTCAGGCACGTTGCCGAGCGTGAACCGCCCCTGGTCGTCGGTCTCGGCGGTCACGACGGCGCGGTTGTGCTGTGTGCAATAGCCGCGCAGCATCTCGATGCTAACCATGCCCGCGCCCTTCAGGACAGGGCTGAGCCAGCTCTGGTACGTGCCATGTCCGATGTCTGGAACGGCAACCACGGTTTCGCCTGCCAGCGGTTGGTGCTGATCGAGGTCGGCGGCTGTGCCACTGATGGTCCCGCCCCGGTCCCGCATGACAAAGCGAATCTCGGGCGGTTCTGCACCTTCGTTCAGGGACACCGTTTGAGCGTGAGGAGCGAGCCCTTCTGCCGACACCGCTACGTCAAACTTCACACCGCGGACCACCTGGCCGTCCGGTCCGGTGGTGCCGAAGTTCGACACGCCCGCCTCCCCGGGACCGATGCGCTCCAGGACAAAGCGGCCTTGCTCATCGGTGCGCGCCTCGTGCCGGTAGCCCCACACCACCTTTGCCCCCGCGAGGGGCGTCTTTTCATCGGGCCCAAGGACGACCCCGCGCACCGTGGCGCCTCGTTCCAGCGCCAGCACAACCTTGCTTTCCTCGCCCTGCCTCACCGCGACTTGCTCGGAAGCTCGAAGATAGGTGGGCACCACAACAGTCAGCAGGAATTGACCGGGGGGCAAGTCCGACAGGAGGAAGCGCCCCTGTGCGTCGGTCTTGGTGGACGGGTAAGTATGGAGAGGCCCGGAACCCTCGCCACGCAACCAGCAGGACACCTCGACCTCAGCGACCACCGCCCCGGTAGCTTCGTCCTGCACTCGGCCAGACACACGCCCCAGCGGGCGCAAGGTCAGCGCAAGCTCCTCCGGATCCTGTTGCGGGCGCACCTCCAGGCGGAGCTCTGCCCAGCCGCTGCCAGGCGCGATTAGGAAGCCCCGGTGGCGACCAGGCGGCAATGGAAGTCGGAACAGCCCCTCCCCGTCAGTAGTCACCGTCTCACGAATGCCTCTGGATGTTCCGACCACCTGAACGGTGCTCACAAGCGTCACCTCGGTCTGCGCCGCAGGCTGCCCGTCCGGCTTGAGCACGCGACCACGCAGAACCGGCGCTTTGACGAGAGCTACGTCGACGGTCACTTCCTTCTGGTCACCCAGCGTGAGCGACCGTCGCCCGTCCAGGTAGCCGCGCGCTCCCGCCAGAAGCACGTACGTGCCCGTAGGCACATTGGGGAGGGAGAAGCGGCCTTCTCGGTCCGTCTCGGCCCCCCGCAGAGTCGGCGTGCGGGGAGGCACCAGGAACGTGACCGTCGCTCCTTCGATCGGATTGCCCGTCGCGGCATCCGTGACCTGCCCCCGGACTGTGAACTTGGGCGGTGGAGGCTGCGCCTCCACACAGCCCAGTCCGAAACCTATCGCGATGGCGGCTACCGCCGCGCGAGCTCCGAGAGATTTCCGCATGCTTTGTCCCTCCTGCTCAGGTCCGACATGAGACCGGACCGATTATGCACACCTCATGGTACACCGCCACACGCCTCGCAGCAATCATGCTACGGCAGGGCGATATTCGTCAGGCGGAACGATAGCGGCCGTTCCGTTGTTGGCCCGCGCAACCGACAGAGGAGGGCTCGAATGGCCTGTGCTTTGGCAATCTCTGACCACTCGACCTCGTACGCACTTGCCCCCCGAGTGGTTTGTGCTTTCACCATGTTGGCCGGCCGGGAGGTGCCGTCCGCGAGCACCAACACGAACTGTGGCTGCGTACCCCCCAGGTCTGCAGAGCCCGACTTCTTTGTGCTCTTCGCCTCCCACGTCATGGAGAAGCCCTGCCAGTCGGTGCCTGAAGCAAAGGGCATCACTGGCGGCTTGATCTGGAGGGTGCCGCGCACACCTGTGTTGTGCCTTGTCAGCGACTCCAGTGTGACGTTGCGCGAGGCGACGCGCAGAGTGCGGCGGCCGGCGCCCAGCGGATTCTCGAAGCGCGCGTCTGCGCTGCCGGAAGCAAGTGCCAAGCGCACCTGGCCCGCCAACAGGGCGATTCTCTTCGCGGTCGGTGCGGGGAGTCGCAGTGCGTACTCGCCTTTGTGCGCGCCGAGGCCGAGCACGGTGGTTGTCACACCTGGGGACACACTCCGAATTCCAACGGAGGGACCCGGGAGCAGAGACAGACCCGTGTCATCCTTAGCAGCGGTCAGCGGCCGCCAACGGGCCGCAGACACTTCTTCGGCGCCCCTCAGCCGAAGCACAACCTTCAGGTAACGCTTCTTCTGCCCTGACGGCGACACATGCGTCGCACGGGCGATTCCCTCAACTTCCACATCCGTGGGCGGCTCTTGCCGGCGGCCCTTCTGTTGGGCGGCCAGAGCCACTCCTCCGCTTGCGTTCGGCCTATTGACGCTCTCGCCCGGAGAAGGCGCGAGAAGCCAAGCGAGAGTTCCCCCGACCACACAGGCCGTACCAGAGCGCCAGGAACGCAAGAATCGTGCGTGCGTGATGGGCAGTACCCCCCCCCAGCGGATTGCGGCCACCGGCGCCGCCTGACGCTGACACGCTCGCCCATGACGGTGCTTCCGTCACGGTGATCAGCACAAGCACCGCCAACGGCAGGAGACGTACGCCCCTACAGGGGCATCTTGGTTTCGTTCCGAGTCGCATTTGAATCACCTCCTTTCTTTCCTCGGGTTTGTGTCCGTCGGTTGCAGTTCCAGCTTCACGACCGTGATCTTCTCGACCTGAATGCTCACTGCTGCGGAAGGACCAGTCATCTCGTATCCCGGCGCGGAGATCTGCACCTGGTAGTCCCCCGGTGCGAGTCCGCTGAGCACAAACCGCCCCGCCTTGTCGGTCGCGGCGTGACGTACGGCCAGGAGCTTCGCCAGGTCCACCGGGCCGGCATGGACCGGCGATGCCCCGTGAGCGAAGACAGTGGCGCCGGGGACCGGCTGCTCGCCCTCGGCTGCTGTCACCTTCCCGGATAGCGCCCCCGCGCGTGAGAGCAGGATCTTCACTTGGGCAGCCGACCTGGCAGGACCGACCTGAACCTCGCCACTCGTCGCTGCCCCCAGAAATCGCCGTTCGTCCGCCTGCGCTTGGGTGCGAGGCGACAGTCCGAACCCCTGAGGGCAAGCCGCGACGGCGTATTCGCCGGCAGGCAAACCGTCGACGCGAAAGAAGCCCTTCTCGTCAGCTATCACCGGAGGCCGGGTGCGAAGCTGGAAGCTGCGTCCCTGAATGGCAAACTGACAATCGGCTCCGGGGAACGGCCTGTCGGTGGCGAACGGCGCCACGACGACCCCTGCGGCCGGGGTCTTCGCATCAGGCAGGAGCACTTGGCCGCTCAGGGACCCCGCCGGCGGCGCTTCGCCTAAAGCAAAGACCAGCTCCTGGTTCTCGCCCTCGGTTGTGAGCGTGACACTCCGCTCGTCGGCCGACGCATAGCCTTCGGCGGTCGCGGAGATCGCAAAGACGCCGCCGCTGGGCACGCGCACCTGGCACCGACCCGCGGCATCCGTCGTCACGGTGCAGACGGTGCTGTAGCCGGGTGACTTCAAGAAGAGGGTCACTTTGGTGCCGGGCAGAGGCTTCCCCTCGGGGCCGGACACCTTCACCGGAAGGAGCCCAGTCGGAGGCGTCGCGAGAGAGAAACTCACGTATGACCGTCGTTGTCCCATCCCCAGCGTCATGGTCGCCGTCTGCGGGCCGCCAGATCTGGGCGGGAACACACTCACCACATAGGTCCCGGGGCGCGGCACCCGCACGACGAAGCGGCCTCTCTTATCTGTACGCGTTACCACGGCCTCCGGCAGCGCCCGGCGCAATTGGCGCTCCAGAGCGGCCGGTTCCACCTGCGCAAGCGCGACGTAGGCGTTCTCGTCGTAATGCTCCTTCGGCACGGCCAAGACAAGGGCATCGGCCCCCGCTTGGCTGTCCGCGCCAGCCACCGTCCCCGCGATCTCGGCCGCGACGGCGGAGCGAAGCCTCCACCGTCCGCTGCCACCGTGTGATCCCAGTACGCAGACAACCACCGCCACTCCCAGCGTCGCCGCGGCCGCCGCCAGCACCCAGGCTCTCCGATGCCCGGTCTTCTGAGACTTCCAGGCGCGCCTTGCCGAGTTCACGAGGAGAGGCCACCGCCGAGCACCCACGGGGGAGACGCACGCCGCCGCCTCGTGGCGCAGTCGCAGCTTGAGGCGCCCTTGGGCGCCCTGATCGACGGTGGCTTCTGGAACAACCTGCCCCGCCTCTTTCACGGCGGCAGCCATCGCGACAAGCTCGCGCTGTTCACGCTCGCAGCGCTGGCAGCGACGCAAGTGCTCCACCAACACCCTCTCCTCTTCACGATCCAGAAGGGCCTGGCTGGCCGCCTTGACCAAGAGGGCTCGCGCCCGTGTGCACCGGCTCATGCGAAGTCCTCCTTCAACCATGGCGGCAGGGCGGATGATAGTGCACGTAGACCCGCGTAGATTCTCGACCAGACGGTGCTTTCGGAGCAGCGCAGGAGCGCCGCGATCTCCGCGCCGCTGAGGTCGTGGTAGAATCGCAACACGACAGGCGCGCGCAACTTGCGGGGCAGCGACAACACCCCCTGTCGGATAGCCGTGCGGCGCTCCTTCTGTGCCACAACCTCGTGCGCCGGATCGTCGCCAAGCCGGTGCTGATCGGCCGGCTGGGGCCTCTTCGGCTGCTTCGTTCGTCAGCGGCGCTCTGTGGCGCCAAGGACTCCTGTGGTGGTCCCGGCAGGTGTTGATAGCAACCTGCCACAACCAAGTCCTCATGGAGCTATCGCCGCGGAACTTGTGGATCTGGCAGAAGGCTTTGAGCAACACGTCCTGAACCACGTCCTCAACATTCGTTTGGTGCACCCCGAGGGAACGGACCAACGACAGAAGCGGCTCATACTGCTCGTCGACGAGCGCATCCCAGGCAGACCCATCGCGGGCGCGCAAGGCGGCAAGGAACGCGCTTTCCTCAGCAGGGCGCGCCTCACTCGTCTGGCCTGGCTCGCCGGGTAGCCACCGCGAAGCTGTTTCCATGGGTGTTGCGTCAGTCCGTCGAGTGCTCACTGTGCCCCCTCTATTCCATTAGACGAAACGAGCGCCTGTTCTTGCCGTCTTCCTGGAAATTCCCCAAGGCGCGCCGCCGCAAGGGGGAACCGGCCACGGCGGCGCCTCGGCACGGACGCGGTTGCGGGCTGTTGCAGGACAGGACGGCACACCCGCGAATCTGGAGGGAACCGTTCGTTCGTGGAGGCGTGAGACCATGCGTGTTGATTGGCTGATACTGGTTGTGTCGATTGGTTTGCTTGGATCCCTGCAGGTCCGATGCGGGCGGGCGGAACCGGGAGGCGGAAGGCACGCGGTTCCCACGGAGCACCCCCGCCTGCTCGGCTCCCGGCAGGAGTTGAAGGACTTGGCGCAAGCGCGTCGCGAGGCGTACACCCGGATGGCGGACGTAGCGCGCAAGCAGGACGCCGGGGACTACGAGAAGCTGATCGCGGGGGCGCTGGCGAACGCGGTGGGCGGCCGGATCGAGAGGGGCGGGCGATCGGTGGAATTGGCGACCGCCGTGCCATAGGGCGGCTGGCCCCGCTGGCGGAGGTCACGTGCTGCTGAGTACCAGGTCCACGAGCGAGAACACAGCAATGCCCCACATCACGGGGTGGACCTTCCGGGCCTGTCCCGTCACCGCGTGGAGGAGCACGTACGACAGGAAGCCGAAGGCGAGCCCGGTGCTGATGCTGAAGGTGAGCGGCATCAGCAGCATCGTCAGGTAGGCGGGGAACGCTGTGCGGAAATCCTCGAACGAGATTTCGCGCAGATCCTTGAACATGAAGGCGCCCACGACCACCAGTGCGGGCGCAATGGCGTATGACGGCACGATCTCAATCAGGGGCGTGAAGAGCAGTGTCAGCAGGAAGAGCACGGCGGTCACAATCGCCGTGAGCCCCGTCCGCCCGCCGGCCGCGACGCCCGCACCGGACTCAATGTAGGTGGTCGTGGTGGAGGTGCCCAGGAGCGCGCCGACCATTGTGGCGGTGGCATCGGCGCTGAGCATGGGGTTCAGCCGCTCAACCGTACCGTCGTCGCGCACCAGACCGGCTCCGTAGGAACAGGCCAGGATGGTCCCGATTGAGTCGAACAGGTCGACGAACATGAGCGAGAACACCGCGCCCATCGTCCCCACTGACAGCGCCCCGAACACATCCAGCTTCAGCAGCACCGGCAACGGCGAGTGGGGCAACGACACCACCGCCGACGGCAGGGAGGCTTTGCCGGCCACCAGCCCCATGATCGTGGTTGCAGCCATGCCGAGGAGCATTGCGCCAGGCACTTTGAGCACGCTGAGGATCACTGCCACGAGGAGCCCCGCCAGCGCGAAGAGCGTGGTCTCAGTCAGCGGTCCAAGGGTCACCAGCGTGGCGTCGGACGCCACGACCAGCCCCATGTTCCTGAGACCGATGAAGGCGATGAACAGCCCAATCCCCGCCGGCACTGCCAAGCGCAGCTCCAGCGGGATTGCCTCCACGAGTTTGGCGCGCACGTTCACCAGCGTCAGAATCAGGAACAGCGTGCCCGACAGGAACACGGCCCCCAGGGCCGTCTGCCACGACATCCCTCTGCCCAGCACCAGCGAGTAGGTGAACATGGCGTTCAGGCCCATGCCCGGGGCCATGGCGAAGGGCACCTTTGCCCACAGCGCGCAGAGCAACGTGCCAGCGGCAGTGGCCAGGACGGTGGCAGTGAGGCAGGCTCCGCGGTCCATCCCGGCCTTGCTCAGGATGTCCGGGTTCACGAAGAGGATGTACGCCATCGTCAGGAACGTAGTGGTCCCCGCGATAAGCTCGCGCCCGACTGTGGCGCCCTGTTCCTTGAGGTTGAATAGCCCGGCCATGGTGTCTTCCCCCGTGGTTCAGTGTTGGTTCAGCCGACCAATGCGTCCCTGCTCTTCTCAGTCTCCCTCAAACTCAATCAGGTTGAACGTGGCGTAGCCTGCGTCCTCGAGTCTCCGCTTGCCGCCCAGTGCGGGCAGGTCAACCACGAACGCACACTCGCTCACGTTGCCGCCCAGCTTCTCGACCAACTGACACGCTGCCAAGGCCGTGCCGCCGGTGGCGATGAGGTCGTCGATGACAAGTACGTTGCTCCCGGGCTCGATGGCGTCTCTGTGCACCTCGATGGCGTCTGTGGAGTACTCCGTGGTGTACTCGACCTTCTCGGTTGCGCCGGGGAGCTTGCCGGGCTTGCGCAGCAACACAAACCCGAGGCCCAGTTCGTGGGCCAACACGCTACCCAGGACGAAGCCGCGGCTCTCGATCCCGGCGACGGCGTCGAGCTGCCGACCCGCATAGCGCTCCGCCAGCGCCGTCGTCACCAGCCGCAGGCCCTTGGGGTCCTTGATGAGCGTGGTAATGTCGCGGAACAGGATGCCCGGCTTGGGGAAGTCCGGGATGGTCCGGATCAGCCCTTTGATCTCTGCGCAGATGGCTTCTCCGTTGTCGGCCGCCGGCGCCGGACGGGCGACCTTGGGGAGGGTCGCCACCAGCAG
>Ga0100399_1002787_pt1 | contig 12374 bp, 5 predicted proteins | sample CryGeymeta201523_FD_81545 | JGI IMG/M metagenome (GOLD analysis project Ga0100399, IMG submission 81545) | Groundwater microbial communities from Crystal Geyser aquifers in Utah, USA - Crystal Geyser metaG 2015-23 | ecosystem: Environmental > Aquatic > Deep subsurface > Groundwater | place: USA...
CTCCTCCACTTGAAGAAGCTCCAGCCACTTTTAAACCCCCTCCTCCACTAGAAAAACAAGGATTCCGAAAAAGAATGGCTGATTGGAGAAATAGAGCGCAAGTAGGATTAGCAGAATCACGGGCAAGAGCATCAGATTTGTTAGCTAAACTTAAAAAAAATAAACTTCTTCCTTCAACTGAAGCGAAGCCATCGGAACCGGCCGCGCCAGCAGAAACTGCTGCCGCTCCTTTTGACGATAATCCTCCAGCGGGAGATATATAATATTAAAGATATCTCGATTTAATCTTTAAAATCTATAACCGATAAAACCTTTCTCGTTGTATATTTAAGTATAAATGCAAATTAGTACGGCTATTTATCTGACTATAAGGTATTCGATGAGTTTACTCTTCCGATGAAGTTTTAAACCTCTATGAATCGAAACTGCGTCTTTTAAATGACCAAAAAAACTATCCAAGGAATTGGTGGTGTTTGGCATGTTTTTAACGGTTTGATAAGTAAACAAATAACGTAAGTTTTTTCTCAAACTCCGGTAGCACTTCTTAACCTTTTATGGGTATAGTTCCACCTTTTAGTTTCCGGATTAATCGTTCTTTGTTTGATGAATTCTCCATATTTGAATTCCCAAACTTTCTTCCTTAAAATTCCTTTCCTTCTTTTGTTCTGAAATGATTTTAAACAAGACAAACATTTATACGATTGTTTGCCTTTATGAAGACCGTTTTTCTTAACTCTATAGGACTGGCATTTTGGACATTTTTATTCATGAAAATAAAAATTGATAATAAAAGATTATTCTAACAATCTAAGGTAGTAATTTCAGCCGTACTTTTTTGCAATTATGTCAAAATTCACAATCTAAAACAGTTTCTACATTTAGAACTGACGATCTTGATATTCCTGCTTTTTTGAGGAACAGGAGATGAAAACCAGATATTTTGTTAGCTCCACTTGACAAAATCACCGGTGATTTTGTATAGTTAAATTATATGTATATTCACCGGATTGCAGAAAGCAAGATCAAAAACCTTCTGATAAGTCCCAAAGTGATTATTCTTCTGGGAGCTCGCCAGGTGGGTAAAACCACCCTAATCCAAAGGATTATTCGACATAATAAAGGATTAGTACTAAATCTTGACATCGAGGTGGATAAAGCCAGACTTTTAGGCATTTCTCATCTTGCTCCCAAAGACGCAATCAGAAGTCTTGGCAATCCTTCTTTATTTATTATCGACGAAGCTCAAAGACTACCGGAAGCTGGTAGAATTGTCAAAGGTTGGTTTGATAGTAAAATAAAGACAAAAATCGTTCTTCTTGGTTCATCAAGTCTAAATCTTTTAAGTCGATCGGCCGAAAGTTTAACCGGCCGGAACGTAAAGTTATTTCTACCACCTTTATTATTTTCCGAAGTTCTATCCCCTCAACCTTGGTATTCTGAAAAATTAACTTCCGACATTTTAAAACAAGACTTCCATAATCAATTAGATGCTTTGATCCAAGAACAAATGATATATGGTAGCTATCCGGAAACGGTAGTTACCTCACAAAAACAGCAATATTTATTAAATTTAGTATCCGATTATTTATTAAAAGATGTTTTTCAATCAACTCTCATCAACTCACCCGATACGGTGAAAAAACTATTATTGCTTTTGGCTCATCAGATTGGATCCGAAGTATCACTGACCGAACTGGCAAATAATCTTCAGATCAGCCGGGTAACCGTCGAAAAGTACCTTGATCTTCTCGAACGGTCATTTGTAATTTTCAGACTTCCGGCATTTAGCAATAATTTAAGAAAAGAAATTGTCAAAAGCCATAAGATATTCTTTTGGGATACCGGCGTTAGAAATGCCATTTTAAAAGACTTCAACTTTTCCGGTTTTAGAAATGATTTTGGTTTATTATGGGAAAATTGGGTCATTGCCGAACTCGCCAAGAAAGATCTCTTAGAAGGTCAACTGAATAATTTTTATTTTTGGCGGACAATGAACGGATCCGAGGTTGATCTTATTATTAAAGGCAGCAGCACCTTTAAAGCTTATGAAATCAAATGGTCAAAAGAACGGCAAATCTGTAAGGCATTTACCAATCGTTATCATGTACCGGTTAAAACAATTTCAAAAAACAACGTGATTGATTTTATTTTGTAACTTAAATATATGGTCGATGCAATTTCTCATGTTCCAGTACCGATGGATGCTATTCAAACCAGACATTTGGTCATCAAAGAAAGCCTGAGGTCAGAACGGGTGATGACTGTCCCTCCAAGAACTCCGGAAGGAAAGATTGTTGATAAAAAAGGAGTCATCATCATTGACAGGCCTGATAAAGATGGTCTTGCCTTGGGAATAGATGGTGATCCTGATCGTACTCAGTTGGCGATGCGCTTTGCTAAAGGAAAAGAAGGAGGAGAATTAACTCCGGCTGTGATTATGCTTGATAATACTCCTGATGGTAAAACAACCCAAAGAAAGATGGAGAAACTGGTTAGCCTGATTAGTCCGGAAGATAGTTCTCCCTAGGCAGAACAATATCGTCAAGCTCTTGAGAAGAGTATGCCTGAAGGGATTGATCCTTCAGTTATGAACAATCTTGAGGCCGCCTGGAGTTTTTATCTGGTTGGACCTGATGAGGCTGGTCGTTATTCAGCCGGATCAAAAACTGAGGTCAATCTTGACGGACAACCTCAACAAAACAAAGTTGGTACTATCACCATCATCCGTTACCAGACAGATAACCAGGTAAAGTTTGCCATCCTTGGTAAAAACTTTGCTGACAGTCCCCAACCTCAGACAGATAAACGGATTAAGATGGCTCTTGTCCCAGACATGATGACTGAGTTTGCCAACAGACTACAACCTCCAAAACCTACTCCACCACCTCAACCTCCAATAGAACCAGTAGTATTACCACCTGATCAACCACGACAACCAGCGAGACAGGTGATTGAAGATGTGGCGACTAGAACAGGGCCGGCACAAGAAATGCCTGTTCCTGCACCTATCCAAGAAATTATTGATGCATGCTCGAAAGAGAAGCTTCGCCTAAATCAACAATTATCGCCGCTCTTAAAAGAGCTATTCAAATCAAGGAGGCTGGAGGGATTGTTTATAGAATACCCGATCTCTTTTTAACTGATAATGATTCGGAAGATATTTCTATTTTACATAGGGCGTTGTTTGGAAAACAAATACCCCTGAGAGTAGAAAAGATAAATTTCCGGATACCTACATCCTCAAAAAAAGATTTGGATTCAAAGTTATTATTCCTTGAAACTACGCCTTTTGAAGAACTTAACCTTCAAGATATGGGAGGTGGTAACAGAGTGGTGTTAACGGTCGCTGATTTTAACGATATTAAAATTCTTGGAAATCATTCAAATTTTTTGCATGGTTCTCGTGGTGATAAAAAGACGTCCGTTATTTTTGAAAAAATGGAGAATGTTGAACAAAAACCAAGAACAATTAGCCTCCTTGGTGCTGGCTTTTTAAACTTAGATCTTCAAGTCTGTGAGATTTTGGAAAAAACCGGCTGCCTGTTTAAATTATCATTGAATCAAGATTTTATAATTAAAACAAGTAATCAAATAGTAATTCCAATTGAAAACCCGTCGGGTATTAAAACTTCATCATATAAACTAAAAAGACAAAATCCAGAAGGTTACCCTGCTCAAGCTATCTATACCCTTGTCCCATCAGAACAACCAGAGCGAGTCATTTTATCTAAACAAGATTTATCCCCACAGGCTTTAATAAAAAAACTGATTGCGCTTCAGGTTCCTGAAAACTTTCCTCTTGTCAGTGCCCTTAAAAAGGCTAAAATGGAAGCTGACGGACGCATCCATATAACAACACCGGTTACGATAGCGCTCGATGATCCTGAAGTTGGTGAAAAACCTTTAAAAAGCTTTCCGGAGACGTTGAATACTGCCGGATATAACCGTCAAATTATTATAGATGAGTTATTTATTAATAACACCGATCAAAAATGGGGACACAGAGCTGATATTGGTCGGTTTGATGTTGGTGTATTAAATGCTTCAGGCAACGGTGCCAAAGATAGAATGTCTATTATTAATGCTAATATTAATACTCTTAATATTGGTCCTAATACATTCGTATATCTATCATTAAACCAGTAAAGAATCAAGGCCGACCGAAGTTAAATATGTAAATATAAATAATAGGGGCTTTCTGTACTTAGATGAACTATCTGCTAAAAACTTATCAGAAACCAGGTGTATCTTTCATTTACCTCCTCAATCAAAAGATGTCGAGTTTATAGTTGAACACTTCACAGTCAATATTTCAGTACCAAGTCCGTCCGGCGAATATATACTAAAAAAAGCGGCTGATCAACAAACTGGTTATATCCTCGCTCCCACACATACAGGGAGAGTGAAGCACTCCTCGAGCTTATAGAATACCATGGGGTATCCTACTGTGGCGCTCGGGGCTTCAGCACAAACAGGGTTTCGGAGTGCGAAACCCTGTACCGTCCCAACTTCAGTCGTGGACTGGTACATGGGTAAGCGTCTAAACCACAGGAGATGAAAATATCTGCTATCTTTAATATATATGCCTCAAGAGACTTCAATAATACCCAATTATAAACTCCACCCCGACCTAAATTTGGTAAGAACCAACCTTTTCCGCCAGCCGGAAATAATCAGTCTCAGCCACCGTTTAGTCATTGAAGAACGGTTAAAAACTGCCGGAAAACTCCTGCCTCAACGAAATAAAGAGGGCCGGATAAAAAGTCGAGATGATCTCATCTTTCTTTCTCCACCCGACGACAGTCTAATACTGGCGATCAAAGGTGATAACAAAACTCATTTAACTTTAAAGTTTAAACCGCAAAACTACTTATATGAGTCCTCAGCCAATGTTCCTGTCTTTGAACAGACATTTTCCCGTCAAGACCGCACGGAAGAAGAACTGATTGTCCCCCAACCAATAAAAAACCTGCAGATAATCAGGGAAATTCTCCCGACCGATCTCCCGACCGAAGCGGTCAAGAAAATCGATGGCGCCTGGAGCATGTACCTGGTCGGACCGGATGAGCAAGGCCAGTACAGGGCCGGCAACGCCGAAGACCTGGGATTAAAAACGCTTCCGGCTAACCGTCAGGTCGGTACGGTCACCCTAGTCCGCTATCAAAGCAACGGTCAGGAACAGTACCTCCTCTTTGGTAAAAACTTTGTCGATCGGGAGGGATCAGCGACGAAAAAAAAGATCCTCGCGGCTAAAATCACCAATCTTCCTCAAGCCATCCGAGAAAGAAAAACCAAACTGGTTGACTCTCTTTTAGACGCCCCCATCCTGCAAAAAAGCCGTGAAGAAATAAAGGAAGATATTGATCTGCCTTTTAATTTTAAAGACCTAGTCGAGAAAAAGTTTAGTCGCTCTTTAGGCGAAGACCGCTTTGCCTACTGGATGACTTATGCCTGGCCGGAAGAAGAGCTCGGCCCGCTTGATCCGGTGGCCATCGGCCTTCTCTCTCGTCTTCGAGCTGCCACTCATCTGTCAGAATCGGACCTGCCCGAGGTCGGTAAAGAACAAACCAGTATTGACTATGTCAAAAAAATAATTATTCAAGCCTTGGAACCAACCGGTTTGGTTCGTCAACTGGAGAATCAACTGGCTTTAACCTGGGCCACCTCTTTTGAAGAAAAAGAATTTTTTTCCGAGATTGCCCCAGCCTATAAAAAATATCTTCAACGGGAGCATGGCCAGCTCAGTTGGTTTAAGGACCTTGATAAAACCCCGGCTAGACAACGCCATCTGCTCGTTTCTTTTAACCGAGAATTGACTGAAGACCCGGCCGCTTTTTTCCAAAAATTCTATGCCCGCAATGAAAATGTTGATGGCTTCTGGCTCGGTCAACAAATGGCGGAAATTTTTCTCCACCAGCAAAATCAACAAGAACAGCTAGCTAACCGTCCCCATGAACTTCAACAGTTTTTAATAAGAGGCGAGTTTGAAAATCAGTTAACAACCAATATCTGTCAGGACGCCGTCTGCCAAAACCTATTCAGAACTTTACCAAAAACGGATAAATCCTCACCATTTCAAGAAATGATGGCTGAGTTTTATCAGGGCGACGGCAAGCCGAAGAATAAATTTGCCCGTTGGGTGATTAATGGTTGGAACGCCGTCTTCGGCAGCGAAAATTTTGACCCGTTAGCCGTCGGCATTTTATATTCCTTCCGCAACGAACTTGGTCTGGACGACCAGCACCTACCCAACATCGATGATTTGTCAGCGGAAACAACGCGCAAAATGACTCTTCAGCTGCAAGCCTTAAAACCGATGATTGACCGAATAGAACAAGAAGTAGCTCCAGCCTACCTTAACTTTATCCAAGCCGATCCTCAAAATCTACCTGGTTCGCCAACCGATTTCCTTTTACGTTCTTATAGCCGTAATCCAAATAATTATGCTTTTACACTTGGGACCCGGGTTGGCCAGGCAATCAGAGATATCTATCAGGAAACATCTGTTGACCGGGAAACAAACTTTCAGAGTCAACTGGAAAAACAACATCAGGTTTTTGAACAATTGATGAACGGTGAGTACCGCGGTCAGCGCTCCGAAATTGCCAACCACGCCTATCGAGTTCTTTACAAAATTTCCCATCTGCGAGAAAAGGTCGATGTCGAAGAAAAGGAAAAACGGATGGCTACCTTCTCTGAAAAAGCGGAAAAAACTGTGGGAAAATTAACAAGAATCGGCTTTACCGCCGGACGGCTGATGCATCGATTAACCAGCTCATCAGAAGGCGAAAGCATGTTTAAACCCGGCCGGGGAGCTTTCCGTAGAGGCGCCCTTACTGGTCTGGCCGCCGCCGAGGGTTACCGATGGATGACCGATCTGACCGAGTCTTCTTTATCCCGACCGATCCAGTTAGGATTCCTTGGCGCCGGTTTTATTCTCGGCCGCTCCAATCCTTTAAAGGACATCCGCTGGGCCAACGTCGGTAAAACTCTTATCCGTGGTGTCTCCTCATACGCCTTTATTCAACTAGCCGATATCGCCCTAAAAAAAACCGGTGTCTTTCCACAAACGGTCACCTTATTAGGCAACATTGATATTCCTCTTCAAGCCACCATGGCCAAGATGATCGTCGGCAACGTCTTTAGTAGTCTGGGGATGAACTTTACCAGTGAGGCGCTGGTCAACTGGCGAATCAATCATAAACCGCTGGTTGACCGCTTAACCGAATATTTATTTTTTAAGGACGTCAACCCTAGTTATGCCAAACGCCTTTTAACCACCGGTAAAAAACCACTTTCTCTAAAAAAACACGCCCCGCCTCAACCATGGACCCGCATCGCTGACTTTCTCGAAACCGGCGTCGTCAGTTTTGAAGATTTAAAAGCAGCGGCCGAGACCGCCAAAGAAAGTCGTGAGGTTTTAATGACCTTAATGATTTCCAACCCGACCCGCTACTCTCGACACGCCGTCGTCAGAAACAACCATACCTACTATATCGATAATCAGGAGATGGTCGCTCGGATCGAGGAAATCCAAAGAAAACTCCACCATGCCGCCCTCCAACTGCCAGCGGCCCAAAGAGAACAGATCTGTGATTTGCTTGAAGAAGACGAAACCGCCGAATTAGCCAGTCGGATTACCCATCGGCTGAGAAAAACCAAAGCCTGGGGCTTGGTGGCTACATCCGGAGTCAACCTCACCTGGCTGGCTGCCTTCCACGCCAAAGACGTTGTTAACCTTTACGCTGATCGGTTCCCTTTTTTAAAAAGATCGATCGATTATTTACAAGCAGCTGTTGACACTATTTTTGGCAAAGCTCATCAAGTTACTCCGCAAATGGACTTAAACAGCTTGCCTGAAAATGCCGGTCCGGTAAACTTTGTTTATTCCGAAAGAATGCCGGCCGATCAACTGTTAAATGAAGTGTCTGATCGGATGAATAATCTTTATCAACTATTAAGTATTGTCAAAGATCAGAATCTCGATCCGGCCGTCGCTAATATGCTTTGTAATCAGTACCAAATAACACCACAGCAGTTGACCGAAGTCGGCAACGTTCTCGCCAACAACCAGCTAACCGGCGAAGACATCTATGCATTTCTTGCCGTGACTAAATCTTTACAACTATCTGACGATCAGGTTGTCAATCTTATTGGGAAAGCGCTGTCCGGGAGCGACCACAATAATCTGGGAAAACTAGCCGAGGCGTTGACCTCTCAAGGAAATCAACTGAAAACTGAACTGGCTGAGTCGGTTCGAGGTAGTCCAAATCTAGCCCGAGGTCTTTATCTTTTTCAAAATCATCTCGATCAATCGCTTCTCTCACGGCTTGGGATTGACAGCCAGTCACCAGAGTACCAGCTCGGGTTTACCGACCTCAACAAATCAACCATAAACTCAATTGTCAAATCTGATACGACTTTTGTATTTGAGCATAATCAGCTCGTGGTTAAAAAAGGGACTGATCTTCTGGTTGAACAGTTGTCTTCTCCCGAGTATACAAGTGATAAATATCGGGCCGAGTTTGCCCTCCAAATTTTACAGAAACTTTACAGCGCCGATCCAAAAGATCTGCAGACCGCTCTCGCCGATCCAGATTATGCTCACTTTCTCGGCGAGATCTCTAAACTGCGCTACACTTTTTCGGATAGCGATTCTTTATTAGCGGCGATAAAAAATAGTGCTTCTAATAGTTATCAACCTTATACTTATCTTAGAGAAATCTATAACTTAACCAGCCAAGATCTGGGCGAAAATCAAGCCCGTAAGTTAATCCAGGACGCCGTCCAAGGTGATCCACAAGCCTTTATTCTCCTTCATCAATCAATCCAGTCTCATTATCCCGGTCAGCTCGCCAATCTTTTTGACAACACCAATGATACACTTTTGGAACGGATGATCAACTACAGCCGGGGTACTTTGCTTCAAGAATCCGATCTTCAGGAGAATTTGTTAAAAACAATTAAAGCTTATCAAACCGAACTGGGTTTGGTGCCCCCGGCGGCCCAAGCCACTCCTCTCTGGCAACGGTCTCTCCTTGAGACACCCACCAATCTCGGACAAGAAGCTGGGCTGGCACAACTGTTTAATGGTCAAATACCGCTGGAGCGAGGACTCAGTCAGGCTCTTAATCTTTCCGACTATCTTTTCACCAACGAAGGACAGGTGGTTGGTTATTATAGTAACGCTTTTTTCTTACCACGAGCTACTTTTCCGGAAACATTAGTTACTTATGTTGACAATATTGAAGGTCCTCTCCACCACAGCAGTCTTAACTTTTTTAAAACTCTTGTTGGTCGTAACATCCGTGTCTTGTTCGATAAAACTGCCGGGGGCGATCTGGGTGAGATTGACTATTCCGGAGCCTCTGATCCGGCTATGCAACTGGCCAAGGTATTAATGAATCATTACAATCCGACCGACCCAAGTTATTACAACGCCGAATATTTGTCTAAATTAGTGGTCGCCACTCTCACCAACCATGTTCCCAAAGAGATGAACTATCTTTTTGATGCTACTCAGTCACCGCCGTCTATACCCACGCCCGAAGTTAACCCATCAGATCACTTTGATAGTTGGGCCAGGCTTTTTAACTTAAACGCCGACTCTTCGCTAAAAAACTTTTTTGATAATATTCACCATCTGGGAAAAGACGCAATTAACGAACTTTGCTATAAATTTGAACAGTATCTTTTGGGTCAACGGTTAATCCGTATTTACGGCAAAGAGGTTATTTATCAGAACTACCTTAACTATGTTTATTTAGGTAGCGTTAACGGCGTCCCTATCCACGGTATGGAAGCCGGGGCAGAACTATATTTTGGCAAAACCGTGGAAAATCTCAATAACGGCGAAATGCTAATACTGACCGGCATGGCCCAACAACCAAGCGGCTACTCGCCTTTGGCCCGTACCCTGACTCCGGCGGAAATCGCTCAAGGGATTACCTCGGCCGACCAGATTATCCGTAATGTTGCTTTAAACCGGGTCAATCTTTTACTAGGTAAAGGCGTGATCAACCAAACTCAGGCCCAACATATCCGTGAGCAGATCGCCCAGGTCCAGTTCACCAACCAACCACCGGATCATCTGACCAATGTCGTCCCCGATCAAGCCCAGGCGTCGTTGGCAAAGGCTTTAGCCCAACCAACCCCTACCGCTGGGAATATTATTGATATTACTAATCCCGCCGACACCTTCACTAGCCACTCAGCCGCCGAAACCGTCAACGCTCTTTCTCAAACGGGGACGGAGTTGCCGATGCAGAAACAGGTGGAAACTTTTCTGGCGCCGATGCTCCAGATTGACCACAGTGGCACGGTTGAGGGTTTAGTCTCTCACCCGCAAACGATCGACCAAGTGGCTCAAGATCTTGAAATTCTTATTAACAATGGCCAGCAACAAAATCTTCACGGAGATAAGCTTTATCAATTTTTAACAACAGAGCTGAATAAACTGGGTGTTCCCTTAGATAGTAAAGAAGCTCAAGATAGTATTCGTTACTTTGCCGCCAGCACCATTGATCAACAAGGTAATGCTAAAGCCGGCCAGTGTTTCCGCGCCGTCCAAGCAGTCACCGGCCTGAATTTTAGTGGGTCGGATATGGTAGCTGACATTGGTGGTTGGCCGCTTACTTCGCCGAAAGACATTCTTAAAACTTTATATGGATCACTAAAGGATGCCGTCACTTTTGAAAATACGATTTTGATTAAATTCCACTCGGTCGATCAACTTAATGTCGGTGACCATATCGTTATCGACAATCCTAGCTCGGATGCGGCCGGACACGTCGCTTTGATCATTAAAAAAGGCGTTAACAGTCTCGGTCAGCCGATGGCGGAAATCTTTGATGTCAATGCCGACGAACATGGCACCGCTCGCATTATTACCGTCACCAACGATAATATTAATAGCCTTTTAACTCATCAACATCAGGCAGCGATCGTCCGTCTCACCCAAACATTTCAAGATAACGCCATTGTTCCGACCAGCAGTCTGGTCGAGCGTCACCAGGATGTTTTTACCATGGCGGTCCACAATCCAGAAATACCAGGTATTAATCAGGTTGACGTACCGGTTTTCCAATCAGTTGGCGCTGACGGCTCGGTCATCGAGCATCCTGGGATAGCCCTTTCAATCATCGACTCGGAAGGTCACCAACTGGCCGACTTCAATCCAACCGGTGTCTTGGGTAAAGTCCCCATTCTTCCCGGTTCAACCATCAAACCATTTATCTACGCCTTTTTAAGAATGAAAGGAATCAATCCGGACATTCCTCTCCCCAACCAACCCGGCCAGTTTACCCTCGATGGTTCGACACTACCGTTCCCTGTCCGTAATCCCATATCATATACCTTACTTAACAGTCTGGGATCGAATAACACAATGACTCTTAAACAGGCGCTGGCCGTCTCCACTAATGTCGTCTTTCAAAGAGAGATGGTTGATCTTCAAAAGGATAATCCCGAGCTCTGGATTGAATTTCAACAGTTTCTTAGACAATTTGGCCTGGAACTGACCGATATTTATGGCAACGAACTGCGTACGGCGACGGCTGTCCCGGCCATCGGCAGCGACGCCTACGTCAGGAGCGTCGACCATCTTGCCTTTGCCTACACCATGTTGGCCAATCCGGAGCATTGGTTTAAAGACCAACGCCTGGTTGCTATTCTTGATGAGACTCGGACTGTGTTGATGGATGATAATCTGAAGAAGTCGGTCACCGGCAACGGATTTTCTCTGTCAGCGCTCGGTCAACAAGAACTTTCTTCTGCTTGCAATGGTATTGCCAACACCTGTTTTACGAAAACCGGCACCGTCGGTGGCACTTTCTTTAACGCTATCACTCAACGATGGGAAAATGCCACCACCAGCGTCTTAACTGCCAATATTATTAAACTACCTGACGGCCATTGGGCGGCCGCCGTTGCTGTCGAGGCCGGCCAACAGGTGACGGCCGACGGACAGATAGTCCAAACCAATTTAGACAGCCTTACCGTTAATCCTTGGGGCTCGATGATGGTCTTACCTTGGCTCCGTACTCTTATGGAGTCGCTGGCAACCTCACCACCGCTTGCCGGTCAGTGATAATATCAAATCCGTCTAAACACTTTATAAGATTTGAAGATACCCGTTTTGAGACAATCGCCTGGGTCCCTTTAGGGTGAGGCGGTCGAAAAACGCGGTATCGAAAATCTTAAGATATAAGTTAATCAACTGGGTCTGATATAAACTATTATTTTCTTAGTGTCAAAAGAAGACGGTTGGTTTCATTAATCAGTGGCTTGAGGTTTTTTATCTCCCCTTTCCCGTCAATGATAGAAAGACAGTCTTTAATTTTATTTAGCAGATTCTGCTGGCTAATCTTTTTTTC
>Ga0100399_1002835_pt1 | contig 12262 bp, 9 predicted proteins | sample CryGeymeta201523_FD_81545 | JGI IMG/M metagenome (GOLD analysis project Ga0100399, IMG submission 81545) | Groundwater microbial communities from Crystal Geyser aquifers in Utah, USA - Crystal Geyser metaG 2015-23 | ecosystem: Environmental > Aquatic > Deep subsurface > Groundwater | place: USA...
ACAACCCTGAGTTGGCCAGCGCGATTGAGTATGGTGTCAGCCCTAGGGCAACCACTGCATTATCGCGGGCAGCCAGAGCTTTGGCCTGGCTAAACGGCCAAACCTTTGTGACCCCGGCAGAAGTTCAAGCGGTAGTGCACGACGTGTTTCGTCATCGATTATTGCTGAGTTTTGAGGCGGAAGCCACGGGTAAAACCGTTGATGCCATTATTGATGAATTAATTGCACGGGTACCCGTTATCTAATGTCTGAAAGCCCGCAACTGTATAGTCAACTTGAAAACTTACTGGCTTGGCGATTTCAACTGAAACGCTATCGCTTAAGCCCCCAGCAAAAGTTAATCGCCAGTAAAGGCGGCTACCAACAAGCCGTGCGTAAAGGCAGAGGCATGGCGTTTTTAGAAGTGCGCGAATACACTCCGGGTGATGAAATTCGTCATATTGACTGGAAGGTCAGTGGACGCACCCAGAAGCCACACACCAAAGTGTTTGCCGAAGAACTGGAAACCCCTGTGATCTGTGTTATCGAACAAACGCCCCCGTTATTTTTTGGCTCAAATGTCCGCTTTAAAGCCGACCAAGCACTCAATCTCATGGCAATACTCGGTTGGATCAGCTTACACAGTGGAGATCGTTTTGGCGGGGCAGTGTTTAACCATCTAACCCATCAATGGTTAGAACCCAAACATCAGCTCAAAACACTGATGTATTTTTTACAACAAGCCATTGATTTGCAATCGCAACTCAATAGTCCCGGCCAATCGCAATCCACCCACTGGACAACGCAGTTAGCACAGTGCCAAAAGAGACTTCGGCCTGGCAGCCGATTGATTTTAATCGGCGATTTTATTCACCAGCCACCTAATTTCATCCAGCAATTGAGACAATTGAAAAAACATACCGATATCACCCTAATTCATATCAGCGATCCGATTGAGAAACACTTGCCGGATCAATGCGTCTTGACGTTAAGCAACGGAAACACCCTGCTCCACCTTAACAGCAGTGACCCAAAACAACGCCAAGCCTATGCCTTATCCTATCAAAACGCATGGCAAGGATTACAACAACAATTGCAACCCCTTCATATCCCTTTAGTGGATATTTCAACCGACCAAGACCCTCTGCAAGGGTTAATCGCGCAAGGGGTTGTGCACCGATGAACAACACACTGCTGTCACAATTAAATGATATCTATATACCCGAAGCCATCGGCTGGTGGCCGCCTTCACAAACCCTAATTGGTCTCGTGGTCGGTTTGGGAGGCATAATCATCGGCATCAGCTGGTATCTGTGGAAACAGCATCGTTTAAATCAATACCGTGGCCAAGCCATGTATTTACTCAACGCAGCTTTATCGGAAACCACCAATGACCGGGCAAAAATTCAAGCCACCAACAAACTGTTAAAGCAGGTTGCCATTACCCACTATGGACGGAACCAAATCGCCGCTTTAAATGGCCAGGCCTAGGTAGATTTTCTACAGAAAACCGCAGCTTATATTGACCAACCTGAAGCCATGCAACAGTTTGTCTGTGCACACTATCAACCGAAAATTCCCCTAAATGATGCTGATATCTCAGCCTGTTTGGATTATGCCGCCAAATGGATTAAAGGACATCATAAATGACGCTAGAAGCCCTCCCATACTTTTGGCAACAACTCAGCTTTTTGTCACCTTGGATGCTGGCATTTTTGCCGCTGCCCTGGTTGATTAGACGCATCTTTCAACCAGCGCCTCAGCAGCAAGTGCCGCTATTGGCGCCTCACCTTATCCGACGGTTTGAAAGCAGTGGCGCTAGTCTGATGCAACCCGCCGTCAAACAAATAACATCACTGCCGGTATTGGGATTCGTCATTTGGTTACTCATATTGTTGGCCGCCATGCGACCGGTTTGGTTTTGGCAAGCTGAACCTTTTAAGGCCACCGGAAAAAACCTAATGCTGGCGGTTGACCTGTCTGGCAGTATGGAACAAACCGATATGCAAATCGGTGGACAAGCTGTCGATCGCCTCACTGCCGTTAAAAAAGTCGTACAAGACTTTATTGAAAAACGCCAAGGCGATCGTATGGGCTTGGTGGTGTTTGGCACCCAAGCCTTTTTACAAAGCCCATTAAGCTTTGACTTAAAGACCGTGCAAACGCTATTAAATGAAACAGAAATTGGCATGGCCGGCAATAACACGGCCATTGGCGATGCCATCGGTGTGACTTTGCAGCACCTATCTAAAACCCACCAAGATCATACGGTATTGATTTTACTCACGGATGGCTCCAATACCGCAGGTGCCGTCCAGCCGCTCGATGCAGCGCGCCAAGCCAAAAGTATGGGGGTCAAAATCTATACCATTGGGGTGGGCGTTGTCGCAAGCCGTGGCTTAGATCAACTGTTATTTGGTCAAAGCCGCTCGGTCGATACCGACACTTTAAAAACCATTGCAGAACGCTCAGGCGGCCAGTTTTATACGGCAGCCAATCTTCAACAACTCAATGACATCTATAATGAAATAAATCAATTAGAATCCACTGAACAAGACCGCACACCCTATCGACCCAGAACCGAACTTTACCCCTGGCCTTTGGGAGCGGCATTACTCATCAGTTTTTTCATTGCGCTTTATCGACTCTACAGACCAAAATACTATGACTGAAGAAACCCTACATTTTTTAAGACCCATTTGGCTATGGGGATTGATTGTCGTCGCATTCATCGGTTGGCGGTTATGGCGCCAAAAAATTCAAGATGGCGGCTGGAACCAACTCATCGCAGCCCCGTTTAAGCCTGTGTTATTGACACAACAAACCGAGCAAAAAACCGCCCTGCCGTTAATCGGGTTGTTAATTATTTGGGTGATTACGTTAATCGCACTCAGTGGCCCCACTTGGCAAAAGGTTGAAGTACCGGCAGAAAAAAATCGCCAAGCCAGCGTGATACTCTTTGATCTTTCATTATCCATGCTGGCTGACGACATTAAACCCAACCGCTTAAGCCGAGCCAGATTTCAACTCATCGACCTCCTCAAATCACACCCTGAGCAACAGTTTGGTCTGGTGGTTTATGCGGGTTCAGCGCACACCATCACCCCCATTTCAGAAGACCCACAAACCCTGATCAACCTAACGCCCAGTCTCAGCCCAATTATTATGCCCCGTATGGGGGCCAATGTGATGGCTGGTTTAAAACAAGCCCAACAACTCTTAGAAGGCGCGCATATCACTCAAGGTCATATTATTTGGATCACCGATTCAGTCGAACCCACTGAAATCAATCCGATTCAACAATTTATAACCACGCAAAAGCTTTCTTTAAGTGTCGTTACCCTAGGGACAGAGTCAGGAGCGCCTATTCCGGTGCCTAATTTTGGTTTGCTTAAACAAGACAATGGCCAATTGGTGTTAGCCAAACTCCCCTTTTCTGACTTTCAAAGACTTGCAGAAGATGCCAATATCGCGCTGCATCCATTGACACAACAACCACTAGACACCTCCGAGCTGTTACCGGCACCCTTTATCCAAAATCAACCGACTTCACCCCCTGATCAACAAACAGATAAAACCCTTTCCAGTTGGTTAGACCAAGGAATTTATTTAATTTGGTTACTGTTACCATTGGTGGCATTAAGTTTTCGCAAGGGTTGGGCGTTTAGCCATTTCAGCCTCGCATTGTTACCGCTGTTATTGATTGGCCAAGCCTATCCGGTGAATGGCTACAGTGCTGAAAAGCAACCGGAAGCTCATTCAGTTTCATTATTGGATGTGTTGAAATCGAATGATCAGCAAGGCTATGAAAGCTGGCAACAGAAAAATTACGAAGCGGCAGCCAATCAATTTGAATCTCCCTTATGGAAGGGTGCCAGCTACTATCGATTGCAAAAGTATGCTGAAGCTATCGAGCAATTTAAACGCGACGAATCCGCATAAGCTCAATTTAATTTGGGCAATGCACATGCCCAATTAGGACATTTTCAACAAGCATTGGATGCCTACCAAAAAGCCTTAGATTTACGCCCGGACTGGCAAGCCGCCCAACAAAACCGCAAGCTCATTGAACAATTGCTAAAACAACAGCAACAAAAATCACCGCCATCACCGGAATCCAAAAACACCAACGAATCGAACAACTCCGAGTCGTCGTCTCAGGCTGACACCGAAAATACCCAACCCAACAACGCACCCAATGACCTGAATCAACCGCAGCAGACCCAACCAACTCAACAACCCCAACAACCCCGAAAAAACGAAACCGCATCAAACTCACAAAACGGCCAATCCAATCCCGCTGAATCAACCCAATCGAATCAAAAATCCGGCGATGCAGAAACCGAACACGCTTTATCAACTCAATCCCCGGATAACCAAAAAAACCAATCGGATGACGAACAAGCCCGACAAATGACCGAAAACAAGGCTTCTCCAGCCCAGACTGAATCTGAGCGCGCACAGCAAAACTGGTTAAATCAAATTCCACACCAACCCGGATTATTTTTAAAACGCAAATTTGAATATCAATATCAGCAACAAGCTGATCCGATTCCTGAAAACACAAAAATTTGGTAACCACTATGTCCCAAGACCTCAAACATAACCAACATCGAAAATGGCTAACCAAAGTCACGCTCATTAGCTTATTGCTGATATTATTGTTGTTAATCAGTTGTGTGGGATATGCTAAACAAGTCACGGTTCACACCGATCATCAACAAGTGCAAATGGGTGATATTATTACGCTCATCGTAGAAACCGATTTTTCACCGCAAAGCTCGCCCGATTTTACTCAAATGCAAGATCAGTTCGATTTATTGGGCAACCAACGCAGCAATCAAATCCAAATCATTAATGGCAACTATCAATCCTTGTCACGTTGGATACTCCACATCAGCCCCAAGCAAATTGGCGAGCTGGTGATTCCACCGCTTGAAGTGGATGGCATCCTAAGCCAACCGTTAATCATTAACGTATCTGATACACAGCACGCGCCCGGCGAGAAACGCGGCAGTAGCTTTTTAGAATCCACGCTAAACCTCACCCAGGTCTATGTTCAACAAGAAGTCCTTTTTACCTTGCGGTTTTACCATCAAGGGCGCTTTATTGATGGCAATATACGACCACCCGTCTTTGAAGATGCTTTAAGCGAACCCTTGCAAAACCAGTTTCACTATCAAACCCAAATTGAGGGGAAACGCTATGATGTCTATCAATGGACTTGGGCATTTTATCCACAGAAAAGTGGCGACGTGGTGATTCCGCCCCAGGCTTTTTATGGACGCATTCAATATCAAGGTCGATTAAAGCAAGTTAAAGAACAAACCGACCCGCTGATTTTAACCGTTAAACCCAAACCAGCGAATTATCCGCCACAAGCGGCATGGCTACCCGCTCAATCACTCAAGCTGACAGAAGATTGGCAAATCAACCAGCCGATTCATGTTGGCGACGCCATCAGTCGAACGCTCAAATTAAGCGCTCAGGGCTTATTGCATTCACAACTCCCTGTATGGCAATTGTCCAACCAGTCCGGCTTTCATCTCTATCCTGACCCTGAGCAATCCAACAACCAAATCACCTCTCAAGGTATTAACAGTCAAAAAACCGTTGACATCGCCATCGTAGCGACTCAAGCAGGCCACCTCACCCTGCCACAAATCGAACTGCATTGGTGGAACACCGCAACCGACCAACTGGAAACGGCCACTTTACCGGCCAAAACCCTCACGATTCTGCCCGCAAAAGCCGATGAAACCGGTCAAGTCGCGCAAACGCCCAATAATGATTCACGTGAAACCTTTTCAAAAGAAACCACCCGTCATTCTGAAACTCTTGGCTGGCAAATTGCCGTCGGCGCGCTAATGGGACTCTGGTTTCTCACCGTGATGGGATTTATATTTTGGATTGTGAAACTTCAAAGCCAACTTAAAAAACAAACAGTAGAAGCGGTTAAAAGCACAAAAAATGACCAGGCCTGGTCAAATTTAGCCCCCGAAATCGCCAACTTGTGTGACAAAACCCTAGCGGAGAAAGATGCAAAAAGTGTCTTTGTTGCGCTATTAACCTGGAAAAATCACCACCCAAACCTCAGCAGCAATGCCCTCAATCGTCAACTAGACGCGCTTAAAGCCCATCTGTATGGGCAAGCCCCTTTAGAACCCTCATTATTAACTGAAGTCTGTCAAGAAGTGAAGCGGCTTAGTGACACACAACCCCCCAAAGCCGCAGAAAAGAATCGCTTGGCGCCGATTTATCCGACACAACAAACCGAATAATCATTGCTCAACAGGGCGGCACCTCGATTAAGATTTAAAGTGACCGTCTGCTATGGATTGAACTGCCGGATAATTGGTTTTTCCGGTTCCTAAAACCGGAATTTCTTCTACCAAAATAACGGTTTTCGGCACCATTAATTCCGAGACTTGTACACGTTTAGCGGCTTCTTTCACGGTTTGACGACTCAAACCATCATCATTGGTTACCAAGATTAACTGTTCACCCTTACGCTCATCCGCTACCGAAACCACCACATGATGCCCTTCCGGACTATATTGATTAATATAACTTTCCACGGCCGTTAAGGAAATCATTTCACCGCCAATTTTGGCAAACCGCTTTGCACGGCCTTTAATGGTAATAAACCCTTGTTGATCAACAGACACCACATCGCCCGTGTCGTACCAACCATCCTCTGGTGCTTGTAGTACCCCCGGCTGATTGGGCATTAAATAGCCCAACATCACATTGGGACCTTTAACACACAAAGCGCCCCCTTCTTCAATGCCCTCAATCGGTCGAATTTTATATTCCACGCCGGGGACTAATTGTCCGACCGTGCCATTTTTAAAACTCAACGGCATATTAACGGCCAATACCGGTGCGGTTTCGGTGACCCCATAACCTTCTAATATCGGTGTATGAAAACGATCTGCATACAGTCGGCGCGTTTCTGGACGCAGTTTCTCGGCACCTGCCACCATATAACGCACACTGTAAAAATCATAAGGGTCTGCCTTTTTAGCATAGCCTGAAAAAAAGGTATCGGTACCAAATAACAACTTCACATTTAGGGTATAAATCATCTCCGGAATCACCCCATAATGCAGCGGGGAAGGATATAAAAAGACTCTGCCACCCTTTAAAATCGGCCATAACAACCCAGCCGTTAATCCAAAACTGTGAAAGGTGGGTAGGGCATTAAAAAGCTGCTCGCCGGGTAATAAGGTCAACATCGCTGAAATTTGATTGACATTACTGGTGAGGTTTCTATGAGATAACACCACGCCTTTAGGAACCCCTTCAGAGCCGGAGGTAAACAAAACCACCGCAGGCGCATTTTCTTCAACACCATAACCCTTTAGAGAAGAAACAGGCGTTAGGATTGCTCGCAATTTATCCAGCAAACCAACTTGAGCACGGACGTCTTCTAAATAAATAAACTGCACCTGATCTGACAAGGCTTCAACCACCGCGTCGAGTTGATAGACCTCAACAAACTTTCTTGAGGTAATAATACTTTTTAACTCAGCCGTTTCACAGGCCGATCGCATTGGCCCTAAACCTGCGGTAAAATTCAGCATGGCAGGCACAATACCAAAGGCTTGCAAGCCAAAAAAGGCAACCGGTAAGCCGCTCACATTGGGCAGTAACACCCCTACCCGCTGTTCTCCGTGACAAAGGGCTGCCAGCTTTCGCCCTAGAATCATGGCACCAAGTCGCAATTTTTTACGAGAAACCCCCACACCATTGATATCTTCGACACAGACTTGTTTATCATTAAACGACTTGCCTGAATTACATAAGGCTTTAAATAAACTTTGAGGGGTTTGTTGACTCTCAAAAGTGGCATCTCGCAATAGTGTAAAAATGCGGTTTTTAAAAAATTGATGTTTTAGACGGCCTTTTAGGTCACCTGGCATATCCAAAGATTGAGCCGGTAAAACTTGGAGGGTAATAGCAGGAAACAAACGACGTTTGGTATAAGCAAACCGTTCACCATCGAGATAAGAAAACTGACTTTGGTGAGCACCCTGAATACAAATGGGTAAAATCTTAGCGTTGGCCTGATGGGCAACCATACCTGTGCCTTCATACACCTTCATTAAACTACCCGTGGTCGTAATACGCCCTTCCGGGAAAATCATGCAGTGTTGGCCTGACTTTAAAGCTTTAATCACCCGCTTGGTGGCATAAGGGTTGTGAAACTCCACTTTAAAATGATGCACAAAACTCAATAGAAATTTTTCATACCACTTATGCGTATGACTCTCATCAATCATAAAAGCGGTATCTCCCGGTAGAAAAGCACGAATCAAAACCCCATCTAATAAAGAGGTATGATTGGCAATAATCAACATCGGCTCCCCGGATTGATCCAAATGATGATAATGCTCTAAGCCTTGAATCCTGACTTTAAAAAAAACTTTTAATAATGCTTTAATCACCCACTTCATTCACTGTTTTCCTATTCTTTATCAAACCACTTCCCAGCCGAAAGTACCAAAATGCTGCCAATAAATTCAATAAGGCAATCGCATAAAACAGATCCACCACATCTGCTCCCAGCCCATATAGCAGTAACACCAATAATGCCGACAAAACCATTAATAACGCATTGGTGATATTATTGACCGCCACCATTCTAGAGCGAAAGTGCTCGGCTGTTTGGACTTGGAGCAAGGTATATAAAGGCACACAAAAAGCACCGCCGACCGCTGCTATCGCCACCAACACCCCCCAAATTAACCAGGCCTGCCACTGTTGCAGAAATGCCAATATCGCCAAAGGCTCATCAACAGTCGGTGCCCAAACCGTCATGATCACATTCGCCAATAATATCATCACCGACATCCCAATTAATAACCAGCCTAACCAAAGCACATCCAATAATGCTTTAACACGCGGTTGAAATCGATGCGCCAACCAAGCACCGATGGCAATACCAATCGAAAATCCGCTTAAAAACAGTAAAACAACTTGATCATCACCGCCCAATACATTGGAAACCATGATGGGCATTTGACTTAAATAGGTCGCCCCCAAAAACCAAAACCATGATATCGCCAGCACCGCAAAAAAGGCTTCAGGAAAACGTTTTCTCAATCGCATTTCTTGAATCGTGTTGGTAATAAAATTCCATTGCAGGGTGATTTTCGGATCTGTTGACTGTGATGAAGGAACAAACCGACTGGCGATCACACCCAACACCGCAACCGAGAGCAATGCCCAAGCCATAAGCTGCTGCCCTGATTCGGTTAAAATACCCCAACCGCCTAATATCGTTCCCAATAAAATCGCCACAAACGTTGACGCACTAAACCAGCCATTGCCTTCTAGCAAGTGCATTTCTGACAACTGTTCCGGTAAAATTGAATATTTAATCGGGCCAAAGAATGCCGATTGCACCCCCATCAGGAACAAAACACCCAGTAACGCCATCACCGACTGAGCATTCAGCGCCAAAGCCCCTAAAATCATGATCAACACTTCAGCTAATTTGATTTTGCGTATCAAGAAAGTTTTATCAAATTTATCTGCTAACTGGCCTGCAAAAGCTGAAAACAAAAAAAACGGCAGGATAAAAAACCCTGCCGCCATTGTAATCAGAATACCTGCCTGCTCTGGAGACTCCGCCAGTCGAAATGTAATTAACATCACTAACGCATTTTTAAATAAATTATCGTTAAAAGCGCCTAAAAACTGTACCCAAAAAAGCGGAAAGAAATGACGTTTAAACCAAAAAGGATGCCGCATAAGAGCCTAGTGATCCATTAATATTTCCAAACCAGTTGCGCACTGAATATATCCACACTGGCATCATAATCCCCCACTAAATACTGTTTATCATCCGTGGTATAGTTCACGGGTGATTTTTCGGCAAATAGGTGACTATAACCAACATCCACATTCATATACGTATTGATTTGATAACCCACACCCACCGATAGCCAATTGCGATCTGAATCGGGGGTTCTCGGGCTACGATTGGTGGCATTTTGTACAGGCGTTCGATCTAACGCAACCCCTGTTCTAAATTTCCAACTTGGGTTAAGTTGATAAATTGCGCCCAGCGAATAACGCCAAACATCCATAAAATCTTGTCGCGTATTGGCGTCTGCCTGACCCGAATCATACTGAATGACTAACTCTTTATAATCCGACCATTTTGTCCAAGTTACCCCGCCTAACAATGTTAGCTGCTGACTGAGTTTTTGTGACAAACTGATAATCGCCGAAGCCGGCATGACCACATCTGATGAGATGTCGCCATCTTTTAATGCACCACTTAATGCGGCATGGACATCATACTTTACCGTGCCACTGGCACTATGTTTGATATTAGAGCGATAAGCAATCCCCATTTTAAAATCCGCATTCGGGGTAAACAACATTCCCAAATTATAGCCATACCCCCAACTATCGGCTTTAATGGTGGCATTACCATCGGCCGTCACTGCGCCACTGGTTAAAGCCGCTTGATTCACCTTTTGCTGCATCTCCAAATTAACCGACTGTGCATTCAACCCCAAGCCCAGTGCCAAAGTTTTACTTAACTTACGGGATAAGGTTGGATTAAACTGATAGGTTTTTAAATTGGTTTCGGTGGCATGATAACGGCCAACCCAATCTTCTTTATAGGATATATGCTGACCGAAAGGCACATTCAAACCAAAGCCGACATGATAAGGGCCATAGGCTCTTTTCCAATACAGATTGGGAACCACACCGACGGTTGCCCCATCATCCCCCTGACCACTGATACTATTTCCAGGCACCGCTAAATAAGAGCCGTTATTGGAAAATTTAGCCGATGGATCGATACGATGCGCAGCCAAAACGGCTTGAGAACCGGGCAAACAGCAATGCCCGCAGGGTTAAACCACATCACACTGGCATCTTCCGTTGAAGCCGCTGCGCCCGCATAAGACAGCCCCTGACCACTTGCAGACTGTTCAATTAAAGCAAATCCAGAAGCATAACCAGTCGATGACACCCCACATAAAACGCCCAATAAAACAATAGAAAAATTTCGCATTATCCCCACCTTTTTGAAAACCCTACCATTTTTAATAGATTTTAGCAGTTATGCTCAATAATGCGACTTAAATAATTTTATGACCTACACACGACGGATGCCCGAATGTTTGAGCAAGGCTTCAATGGACGGTTCACGACCTCGAAAAGCTTTAAATAACGTCATAGGGTGGATTGAACCGCCTGCCGCCAGAATGGTATTTTTAAACTTTTGCCCGACCTCAGGGTTTAAAATACCTTGCTCTTCAAAGGCACCAAACGCATCCGCCGACAGCACTTCTGCCCATTTATAACTGAAATAGCCTGCGGCATAGCCACCGGCAAAGATATGACTGAAGCTATGCGGAAAACGCTGGTAATCCGGTGGGAAGACCACTGCAACCTCTTTTCTAACCCGGTTGGCCAATTCCAAAACATCCTCTGGCGAATCCGGTTGATATTGACTATGTAATAAGAAATCAAACAGGCTAAATTCCAGTTGACGAACCATCATCATAGCGGATTGAAAGCCTCGACTTTGTTTTAACGCCTTAAAAAGCGCATCAGAAAGGGGTTGCCGGGTATCAATATGAGCCGCGATTTGGTCAATGCCTTCACGTTCCCAGCAAAAGTTTTCCATAAATTGTGAAGGCAGTTCCACAGCATCCCAGGGTACGCCGTTAATACCAGACACATCAAAAACTTCCATTTCCGTTAACATATGATGCAAACCATGTCCAAACTCGTGGAATAAAGTCGTCACTTCGTCATGCGTTAAACAAGCGGGTTTGTCGCCAATCGGCGGGGTAAAGTTACAAACCAAATAAGCAACCGGGGTTTGTAATTCGCCATGCAGATGCCGCCAACGACTGATTGCTGAATCCATCCAGGCACCGCCTCGTTTATTTTCCCGTGCATAGAGGTCTAAATAAAATGCTGCGATGGGCTGGCCGGCGCGATCAGAAATTTCAAAAAACCTGACGTCATCCTGCCAGACAGAGACACCTTGTTGTTCTGTTACCGTCACGCCAAACAGGGTTTCAGTGATATTAAATAATCCGGATAAGACTTTGGTTACCGGGAAATAGGGACGTAACTTTTCTTGGGATAATGATAGGGTTTTATTTTTAAATTTTTCAGATGCGTAAGTCACATCCCAAGGTTGTAATTCTGTTAATCCCAGTTCGGCTTGGGCAAAGGCCGTTAGCGCTTCCAATTCTTGTTGGGCTTGTGGCTTGGATTGTTTCGCCAAGTCGGTTAGAAA
>Ga0100399_1002845_pt1 | contig 12237 bp, 6 predicted proteins | sample CryGeymeta201523_FD_81545 | JGI IMG/M metagenome (GOLD analysis project Ga0100399, IMG submission 81545) | Groundwater microbial communities from Crystal Geyser aquifers in Utah, USA - Crystal Geyser metaG 2015-23 | ecosystem: Environmental > Aquatic > Deep subsurface > Groundwater | place: USA...
CTCGAAATCCCACGTAGGGTAAAGCTCCAGCTTTGCCGCTCTTCGCGGTGAGGCGCCGCGCCCCTGCGGTCAAGGGCGGCAAAGCTGGAGCTTTATCCTACGGAAGCCCGGGATCACTCGTCGTACACGCGGACTTCGTACACGCGGGCGGGGTGGGCGTCGTGCCAGACGCTCTTCACTGTTAGGCGGAGCGCGTCGGCTGTCACGCGCTCGAAGGCGTGTATGCGGCGGCGGCGGTAGTTGTCGGCAGCCGCTGCGACGGGGCGCCACTCGTCGCCGACGCGGACCTCCAGTTCGTAGTCGCGCGCGCACATGGGCGACACGCGCTGGTCGCAGTTGAAAGGCATCTCCTGGTACGCCCGGGTCAACGTGTCGAAGACGAGGTGGACGGTGTTGAACGACTTCGGCTCGTCCCAGCTCAGCGTCAACGCCTGGGGGAAGCCGGGCCGGGCGATCCAGGCGTTGACCGGGTTGGTGGCGAACCGGCGGTTCCAACCGTTGATGACGTTGGCCGCTTCGCCGAATGCCGGATGGGGCGAGAGCTGGAAGCAGTGGGCGTCGCAGTCGATCTCGTATTCGACAGCGTCGGTAGTCAGCCAGCACCGGCGGGCGTAGTCGCAGTAGCCCTGCTGTCGCGCCCAGAAGACCTGCGGGTGCGACAGCAACGTCAGGCAGTAGCGGTCGTCGTCAGAGGTCGGGTCCTTGGGCGCCAACTCGATCTCGAGCGGGAAGTCCACCCAGCCAGCGAAGTTGGCGGGTACCTCAACCGCGCTGTCGGCGACCGGCGCGAACTTGGCGACGGTGTGGTCCGCGCCCCATTCGGCGCGGTTCGCCACCTTGACGTAGCGGAACCGGTGCGGCAGGTGATCGGGCTGCCACTTCGCGGCAGCCTCATAGCGAGAGAGCTTCATCCGCAGCGTGGCGGGCGAGTCGGCCCGGTTCATCACCAGCGCGCTGACGCGGTCGAGCCGCGGCGCCCAGTCCCAGAGCACGTTGCCGCGGACGCAGTCTACCGCCAGCCAGTCGTCGGCGACGGTGCGGCCGTGCCGCACTTCGGTCGAGGCGGTCACGCGCGCCGAGCGGGCGAGGTCCGTCTCGTCGCCGTTCGGCGCAGTGAGGATCGTGGCGTCCCGCTTAAGAAGCTGCTGCTGAAGCTCGGCGCAGTGCTGCGCGTACACGTCGCGCGGGCTGCATCCATAGCGCTTGCACAGCCCGGCCGCCAGACCGACCGCCTGCCCGCCGGTGGCCAACGTCTTCATCAGCCGGACCGTGCCCAGCGCGAGATGTGTCACGCTGACCAACCGGCCGGCGAGGAAGAGGTTGTCGAGGTCCTTCGAGTACAGGCACCGGTAGGGCAGGCTCCACAACGGCGGGATGGAGTGGAACACGATGTCGACCTGGGTCACCCGCTCGCCGGTTGGGTCGTGGAGGTCCACCGCATAGCCGCCGTAGCCGACGGCGTCTTCGAAGTGCCTGGCTTCCTCGACATCCTGCTGGGTGAGCAGGTAGTCGCCCAGGAATCGCCGGCTCTCTCGCTTGCCGGCCTTGGGGCTGACCCAGATCAGCTCCCAGTTCCGCGCTTCTTCGATGTGCGCCTCGTTCTTGATGTGGTTCCACGCGCTGTAGAGCTGGTGTAACGTCTCTTCGTAGATCTCGTGGTCGTCGTCAATGGTGTGGCGCTGCCCGCCCGTCTCGGTGTGCCAGAGGAAGCAGAACTCGCCGTCGGGATGCCACGAGCTGTGCTTGTAGAGGCAGTCGGTCATCGCCTTCGTGCCGGCGAACCCGTAGCCCGGCTCGAAGGGCGGAGTGCCGGGCGGGGGGATGAACTCGACCGGTTCACGGGCCTTGCGGACCAGCGCGGTGATACTGGTACCCATGGTGATGTCATCGGTGACCTCGGGCGCGCTGCGCTCGCCGTACTCGCTCTTCGCCTCCCGCCCCATGCGGAAGCTTGCCCCTGCCTCGGCAGCCACGTGTCCATCACCGCTGGCCTCGATCACCGCCACCGCCACCTCCACGCGCTTCGTCTTGAAGGTGGCGACGTCCTCGACGACCACGGCCTCGATCCGCGTCCCGCCCATGACTGGCAGCTTCCCGAGGTGGCGGCGCAGGACGCGCACCCCTGCCTCCTCGCACAGTCGCTTGAGCAAGCTGTCCCACTGCTGAGCGATGTTGTAGTGGAAGCCGTGGGTGTGAATCTTCGCGCGCAGCCACGCGGCTTCTTCCTCGATCTCGCCGATGATCCCCGTCTCGCTGGCATAGGGATGGAAGCTGTGGGCACCGGAAATGTGGACGCCCAAGAGCGGGCTGGCGTTGCCGCCCAGCAGCGGGTCCTTCTCGATCAGGATCGTGTCGCACCCCGAGCGCCCGGCCTGGATGGCCGCGCACAGACCGGCCATCCCACTGCCGATTACCAACACGTCGCAGGCAAGGCGCTCCTCAATTCGGTACGCGACTTGGTCACTCATGCTGTTACGTCTCTCCAGAGACTGCGCTTGTAGTTCCGCCTTCAGGCGGGCCGTCTCCGCCGCGGCTGGATGGCGCACGCCCCGCATGGATACGGGACTACGAACTGGCGTCCCGGTCCGCGGAACCGCAGGACCTGGTGCGTCCCGCCGGCGTGACAACGGTGAGAAGTACGTCTCGGAAAACGCTTTTCCTTCCTGCCCGCACCACGCGGCCGGCTTCCCTCCGGCGCCGAATCGAGGTAAGCTACTATCTTCGGCCCGGTTCCGCAGAAGGCTCCCTCGAAGGCACACAGCGGACCGGACGATCTCCGGGGCGCGGCGGTGGCGCACCAAAAAGCAACAGGAGTGTGTCCAACACGATGAGTGCAAACCCAGAACAGGAATCCACGAAAGAGAAGGGCACCTGGTTGACCTACCGACCCGAGATCAAAGTCCATGACTGCACCATCCGCGACGGCGGTCTGATGAACGACCACCGGTTCGACGACGCCGTTGTGCGCGCCGTGTATGACTGCTGCGTCGCTGCCGGTGTTGACTACCTGGAACTTGGCTACAAAAACTCGAAGCGGCAGTTTTCCAAAGATGATTTCGGCCCGTGGAAGTTCTGCGACGAAGAAGACCTGCGCCGGATCGTCGGCGATAACCCGACGGACCTCAAGCTGTCGGTCATGGCAGACGCGGAGAAGAGCGACTACAAGGAAGACATCCTCCCCGCCGACGAGAGCGTTCTCGACATGGTCCGGGTGGCGACGTACATCCATCAGATCCCCATCGCCATCGACATGATCAACGACGCCCATGAGAAGGGCTACGAGGTCACGGTCAACCTCATGGCCGTGTCCACCGTCCACGAGAGCGACCTCGACGAGGGGCTTCAGGTACTGGCGCAGACGCCGGTGAGCACCATCTACGTGGTCGACAGCTTCGGCGCGTTCTACTCCGAAGAGGTCCAATCGCTCACCAAGAAGTACATGGACGCCTGCGCGGGAACCGGCAAGCAAGTCGGCATACACGCCCACAACAACCAGCAACTCGCCTACGCCAACACCATCGAGTCCATCGTGTTGGGGGCGAACCGCCTCGACGCCACGTTCTCCGGGCTGGGGCGCGGGGCGGGCAACTGCCCGCTCGAGCTGCTCGTCGGCTTCCTGCACAACCCGCGGTACCGGCTTCGCCCGATCCTGGACTGCATCGAGAAGTACATCGAGCCACTGCGCGAGACGATGCAGTGGGGCTTCGATCTCTCGTACATGCTGACCGGGCTGCTGAACCAACACCCGCGCGCAGCGATGGCCTACCTCGACAAGCCCAAAGACCAGCGCGAGAGCATCGTGAGCTTCTATGACGCGGTGACCGAGCAGGTGTAGAACGGCCCCACTTCTGACTCAAGGCGCTCCTGTCAGGCGACGCAGAGACCGAACCCTCTGCGTCGCCTTTTCGTTTGTGGTGCAAGCGCATGGCACACCCCTCCCGATACGCAGCCGGCAGTCGCTACTTGCTGTCGCTGCCCGAGCGCAGTGTCCGCGCCGCGGCGGCCGGCGTGGGCGGCTTGTTCTACGAAACCGCCGAACTGGCGTTGCCCGACTGGCTTCGGCGGTCGCGCGTGTACCAGGCGGTTGTGGGCAAGGGACTGCGTGTCGCCATTGAGCTTGTCGGCGGCGTCGAGGGTCTGCTGCGAGCCGACGACCTCGCGGTGCGCGAGTTGTTCGTGCGCAAGGCCGCGGGCAACGCCATTGAGCTGGCCAGTTTCCTGGCCACCGGCTGGTCGCCCCTGTGGCTGCTGGCGCCGGCGGCCGACCTGGCAGGCGGCTCGCGGACGTACCTGCGCGCACTGGTCGAGGAACTCAAGGGCACCGGCGTGCTGCCCCAGGACGCCGACATCGGTTCGGTGGATGAGCTGTTCGGCGCGCTGGAGGGCACGTCCGGGGTGATGGCGGAGACCATCGACGTTCCGCCGCTTACGGTCGCCGACATGCGGCAGACGTGGGAGGCGCTCAAGGCGGCAGCCGACCTCCCCGACGCGAAGCAGCTTGCCGGCCTCTGCGCCCAGTTGCAGCAGGCGGCGCAGCGCGAGGGGCGCTCCGTCGCCTCGGTCTCGTCACTCATCGCGCTGGGGGCGCTCAAAGCCGGGGCACGAATGGGGCACGAGCATCTGTTCGACTACTACCACCAGTCCCTGCGCACGATCTTGTCGGTCGGGCTGCGGACGTACGCAACGCACGCGCTGCGCCCCTACTTCGCGGCAGCGAAGGCCCAGTTCAACCCAGGACGCCAGACTGCCACGGACGCGCTCTTGCGGAGGCTGCAAAGGCGGGGCTGAGCGCCCGCATTCGCACCTCTGACCCACGTGGCCCTGCGGATTCGAGGCGGCAGCGGAGGGAGTCGTTCGGGTCGGCGCACTGCGATCGGTGCCGCGATCAGCCTGTGCAGGGGATCAACGGCGCTTGCCCAGCAAGCCTTCCGCTTTCAGGTACTTCGCGCTGTACCGGCTCGGCTTGCCTGGTTCGTCGGTCTCCCAGTAGCGGCCGACCGCTCCATCGCCCAGGCTCGTAGCGACCGACCAGAGGGGGAAGGTGTTGGCGTCCATGTCGTGGAGCTGCTGCAGCTCGACCGTCGGCTGGTCGTCGACCGCGGCGGTGAGCAAATCGGGGGCCGGCTTCCAGAGGCGGGCGAAGAGGCGGTAGGTGCGCTTGCCCGTCGGGTCCTCGCCGCGAGGCACGCTGAACGGGTAGCTGATCGCGGCTGCGTTCCGGCTGACGGCGCTGCGCACGTACAACCGTTCGGAAGCTGCCGGGTTCTCGAAGCCTTCGTAGCCGTCGGCCAACCGCCCGTTCTCTGCCTCAAACAGAATCGACCCCTCCGGGAACCGGCCGCCCCTCGAAGGGAAGTAGGTGAGACCGGGCACGAGCAGGAGTTGGTCGAGGCAGAGCTGGTCGTAGCGGGAGGCAACCTTGAGGACGTGGTCGCCAGGCGCCAGCTCGAAGGCGACGTCCTCCAACGACCACCGCCAGACGTAGTCGAGGGCGACCTCCACCGTGTAGACGCCGGTCTTGGCGTCCTTCGGCACGGCGAACTTCAGCTCGCGCAGCCCTTCGGTGCCAGCGCGCTGCCTCCCGACGACTTGACCCTCGGGGTCGTACAAGGTGGCCGTGCTGTGGTAGTTGGTGGTGTACTTACTGTAGCAGCCCTTGAAGAGGCTGATGGTGAAGTCCTGGTCGGAGGCTTCCACGACCTGGAGATAGACTGTGGGACGCGTGTGCGGCGGGAGCGGCGTGGTTACCCCCGAAGGCTGGTTCATGTAGACGAGTGGAAGCGTCTGCACGACGACCGGTTCAGACAAGCTCCGCTCGTGCATTGCCCGCACGAGGTCTGCCGAGCCCCACAGCAGCGTCGGGTCGTTGACACCGAACTTCACCTGCCAGTCGAGATCGCCAGCACCCAACTCAGCGTAGCCGCGGCCACCGGTTAGGAAGTACGCCTGCGCCAGCTCGTTGTAGAAGGCGCAACTGCGGTCGTTGGGGAAGTTGCCAAGCAGCATCCCAGGCAGTTTCTGGCTCTCGCCGTTGACAGTGTCGCCCGGGCGCTCGCGCAAGCGGAGGAAGCTGTCCATCATCTGCAGGTGCAGCTCGCGCGCCTCGGGGTCGCCCGTCACGTCGTAGTAGTGGCGCAGCGCCTTGAGGCCCACGCCGCACAGGTAGGGCCAGAGCGTCACCACGTGGTCGCGTTGGTGGCGGGTGAGGAGGACGTCTCTGCGCGCCGCCTCGAGGAACGTCGGGTCACCGGTCAGGTCGTAGGCGCACATCAGGTCCATCAGTTTCCAGGCAACCTGCCGCCAGTAGTGCAGATACGGCTGCGGTGGAACTGCGTGGCGCGCGTAGAAGTGGCCCACCTCGGCAGCTTGCTCGACGATCCGTCGCGAACCCGTGAGCAGACCGTAGTAGGTGACGCCATTGAACCAGGAGTGACCGTTGACTCCCTCCGCCATGAGGTCGGTCACCTCGCGGCCGTGGGGTCCGTGGCCGTAGAGGAGCCCCGCGTTTTCGCCGCTGTGGTCGACGTCGATATCGCTGAAGTGGTTGAGGGACGCGTCGGCCTGATCGAACAGGTCGCGCCGCCCCGTCCGGAAAAACTGCACCATGAGCCCCTCGCCGAGCGCCGATTCGAGGTTCATGAATTCGGAGCCGCCGCCGTAATCGCCAGCGTGGATCATGCCGCCCGCGCCGGGCTTCAGCGCGGAGTCGCCAATGGCCTTCAGCCAGCGGGCCAACGTGTCGTCGACACAGCGCTCGTAGTTGGCGAAGGCGCCCGCTGTTCGCGGCTCGGGGAAGGCGTCAAACGCCTTCGTACTGCAGTACCACTCGGGAGAGGCGACCAAAAGCGGCTTCTCAGCGAAGCACTGGAGCGACGCCAGTTCTGTGCCGAAGGAGAGCATGACTTCGTGCGTCTTCGCCATGCCCTTGAAGAACTCGACCCTCTCGCCCGGCGCAATCAGACCGACCTCGAACTGCCGCGGGCTGACCGAGAAGCTCTTGGGCGAATTCTCCCAGAAGCGGCGGACGCAGGCGCCGAGAGCCACCGTCGGGCCAAAGGCGCGAACCATCCCCGGGTAGCGCGCGCCCCTCCAGACTTCCTCCTGCCCAACGCGGACCGTGTAGGGATAGTCATTTGGCTTCTGCGGATCGCTGGAGAGCCGCGACACCAGCGTCGCCGTCTCGCCCGCCAGTGCCACGGGATTCGTGCGGTCGCCTTCCTGCCAGAGCAACTCCGTCAGCGGCCGGGACTCGGGGAGCGTCAGCACCAGGGAGACGTCGTCCAGGGCAATCTTCGTCTCCCCGTCCCGACGCAGGAACGTGTGCTCCACGGTCACGAAATCCGCACCCGCATACGCGTGCAAGCGAAGCACGTAGTCCATCAGCTTGCCCACCGGTGACCCGTAGGCTCCCGTCACCTTCACCGTCACGCGCACCGGGCCGCGCTCCTCGATGGTGAGTTCGGGCGGCTGCCCGGTGGAACGGAAGGTGCGGTTGGCGCGCAGGTAGCCGGACTCGACCACCTGCTCCTCGGCGCTGTAGGTCCCGTCCTTGTCGCTGTCGATCCAGACTCCCTGGATCAGTGGCGAGCCGCCTCTTCCAAGGAGCAGCCGCAACGCCCCGGTGTCAAGCGCCACGCCCTTGGAGTCTTCGGACACGCGTAGCCGCGAGCTGCTCGCCGCGGGCTCAAGCTCGGTTCCGTACTCAAGTCGGCACCGTGAGTCTGTCGGCGCGAAGGTGGATAGCAGCAGCCACTTCACGCTGCCGTCCGGCCACCGCGTGAACGCTGCCGGCTGGCAAAGGAGCGGGACGCCGTTGGCGTCGATCAGCCGCACATGCCCCGCGTCCCGCAGCGCGCCGCGCGGGAACGGCACGCACTGCGAGAGCGGCCAGTGCAGCTCCGCCCACGGGCGAGCCCTCCCGGCCCCCAACACGGAGAGTTCCACTGCGCCGCGGCGTTCGGGCTCGGGGGCTGATTTCCGCTGGGACGCGATTGCGTGCACGGCAGGCCGGAAGTCAGCGGCGCCTTCCGGCTGCCAGAACGGATCCATCGTCAGAACAACCTGGTCGACGGCGAGACCCTCGCCCTCGGCCGCGAAGTTGAGCTGCTGCGTGCCTTCGTTCAGCAGCAACTCGGGGAGAATGGGTCGCACCCAACGCCACTCGGTGGCGGGCGTCTGAGAGCGGAACTGCCACGCCGTTCCGTCGGCAGTCTGCACGGCGAGAAGGTTCTCGCCGGGGCAGGTGGCGCGCATCCAGAGGTAGTACTGGCCGGTCTTCTTGGGGGCGATCTCGAACCCGAAGCTGCCTGTGCCGCCGGCGGTGATGCTCAGGCACTGCCCCCCGAGCGCTCCTTCGTCGGGGTGGGGTTCGCACCCTTGCTTGACCGGCGCAGCGGCCGCTGTCAGCACCAGGTTGTCGGCTGGGTCGATCTTCGCCAACTGCACGTCGTCGACCCACAACGTGCGCCCGATAGTGATGCGCCACGTCCCGGTATTGGGTGTGGCGAGCTGGATTTCGGCTGTGTCCGCCTCACCTGAGTCGAAGCACATAGTCACCGGCGCCCAGTCCGCGCCGCGGAACTGTGCCGACTGCAAGTCCACCTGCTGCCCAGCCTCCCGCAACACCACCCGGAACTCGGTGCCGTACACAAACGAGTCACGCTTCGCCCAGAGGCTCAGCGCATACCGCGAATGCGGCTCGACGGCGGCTCGCTGGCTGACAACGGCAGGTTCCTTGGTCGTGCGGAGGGACCGGACGGCGAGGCACCCGGCGCCGGTGCGGGCGCTGGCGCCGTCCACCCAGACTTGCTGAAGCCTGGCCGACGCCGAGAGCGACCAGCCCGGCACTTCGCCGTCAGACTCGGCTTTGGTGTCGAAGTCGCCGTTGGTGAGGAGATTGGCGTGGGCCAAGCCTGCGCAGCAGACGAGTAGGGTCGGGATTACAGGGAATCGCATGGCGAGTTTGGTCGCGGCCACAGGCGGCGCGCCTTGGGAGAGCGCCGCCGCAACACGATGTTGACGGTACTAACGGTCACGGCTAAAATGGCGCCTACGGGCGTCGGAGACGGGAGACAACGAACCGCGGAGAAGAGCTGTGCGCAAGCAGACCGCGGCTGAACAACGCTCTCACGATCGACTATGGAAGGACCTGCTCCACCGGTTCCTGCCCGAGTTCCTGACGCTCTTTGTTCCTGCCCAAGCACTCGACCTGGATCTGTCGCACGTTGAATTCCTGGACACAGAGCAGTTCACGGATATCCCCGGCGGGGAAACGCGCGCCGTGGACGTCTTGGCCAAGGTGCGCACCAGAACCGGCGAACGCCGGGTGGTCTTGGTGCACGTCGAGATCGAGGCACGATACCGGCGTAACTTCCCGCGGCGGATGGACGACTACTATAGCGCAATCCGGCTGCGGCACAAGGTGCCGATCCTTCCCATCGCGCTCTACCTGACTGGAAGCCAAGCACGCCTCGGCACCGAACGCTGCGAGGAGCGTTCATTCGGCGCGCTGCAACTGCTGTTTCAGGTCCACTGCGTGGGGCTGTCGAACCTTCGCGCACCCGACTTCGCGGGAGCAGGAACCCCCCTGGCGGCGGCAGCCATGGCGCTGATGGATCCCGGCGATTGGAGCCGGGCGGAGGCCAAGTACCACAGCTTGGCGGAAGCCGTTGACACTGCGCCGGACGAAGCCGCGCAGGTGTTGCTCATTGACTGCATCAGAACATACAGCAGTCTGAGTCCCAAAGAGGAGAAGGAGGTCGAACACCTGGCCAGAACAGCCGACCGTCCCGATCTGCTCGAAGTACTATCGAAGCCGACGTGGGGCGAGCAGATGCGCCAAGAGGCGCGAGCTGGGGCACTGGCAGAGAAGCGCCAAGAGGGGCGTGCGGTTGCGACGCGCGCGGCTCTGCTCACGGTACTGCAGGCGCGCTTTGGCGACCAGGCTCCCCCCAAGCCGATCGTGCTCAAGCTGGCGGCATCAGTGGAGGAGTTGGAGGCGCTTGTTGCCAAGGCGGCAACGGCCGGGTCCGTTGCCGAGCTCGGACTGCCTGCAGCCAGCGCGGGGCACCGCACCGCCAGCAGATAGAACGGGTCACGCCAGCGCCCCTTCCCGCGCCCCGGTGCGCCGTGCACCCCACGGAGGAACCGCGCCATGGCACGCAAACCAAGCCCCAAGGCAGAAGCTGCCTCGGGAACACAGACCAAGGGGGACGGCACGAACGGTTGGTCCCTTCTGAAGTCGCTCTTGAGGGACCCAGAGGTGAGCGAGATCCTCATCGACGGGCCCGAACACGTCTATGGGGAACGCCGGGGCTGTCTGTGGAGAGTGGGCGGGGGGTTCGCAGACGGGGCCGAGTTGCAGGAAGCCATCGACCGCCTCCTGGCGCCGCTCCGGCAAATGGCGGAGGGGGGAGCCCCGGTGGTCGAAGGGAGACTTGCGGACGGGTCACGTTTCTGCGTGGTGCTGCCGCCGGTGGCGGTGAACGGGCCCTTCGTCACTATCCGGAAGCTCCCTGACTCGTGTCTCGCCCTGAGTGAGCTGCTTCAGCTCGGGTGCCTCAGCGAGGAGATGGTGGGCTTCCTGAACACTGCCCTCGAGGCGCGTCTCAACATCGTGGTCTCGGGAGGTACTGGTTCAGGCAAGACGACCGTGCTGAACGCGCTGACCTCCCTGATCGACCCACGGGAACGCCTGGTGACGGTGGAGCGGACGTGCGAACTGCGGATCGACCGGGAATTCGCCAGCGCAACGGGCGTTCCTGCTTTCCGATGCCGCCGCTCAGTACAGCAGAAAAGGGGCGCGCGTCTCGGTAAAGCGGTTCGACTGCTCGTGGCAGCGATCCACCAGTTCGTCTACCGGCGCGCCGGCTTCCAGCCCCTCACGGACCCACGACGCACCGAATCGGGCATCCAACGCGCTCGGTCGAATCTCGAGTTCATCCGCGTGGAGTCGCTTCAGCGCCGCGAGCAGATGACGACACGTGCGCACGGGGTCGAACGCCTCGCGGTCCAGCACATGCACCTGGATTCCGCAGCAAACCTCGCCCTGCCACTTGCTGAAGGTCGGCTCGAAGTAGGCCGGCCGGAGGGCGACGCCGGGAAGCCCTTCGCCGTCCAGCGCGTCAGCCAAGGCGAAACCGTCCAGCCATGGCGCCCCCAGCAGCTCGAAGGGGCGGGTCGTCCCCCGACCTTCCGAGACGTTCGTGGCTTCGAGCACGCCGGTGCAGGTAAACACCAACGCCGAAGTCAGTGTGGGCAAGTTCGGAGACGGCGCCACCCATTCCAACTCGGTCTGGTCGAACCAGAGGTCACGGGTCCAGCCCTGAACGGGGATCACCGTGAGATGGCAGGTCCACTCGGACTCGGCATTCAGCCACACTGCCAGTTCCTCTCCGAGATGGCCGGTCGCAGCGCCGTCAGCAGTGCTTCGCCCACCTCGGTCGGACGGTCGCAGAGCGACGCCACGTCGATAGCGCGACCATACTGACGCGCTTCCATGAGAGCGGCCAGCAGGGGCGTGGTGTCGGCGGCGTTGAAGCCGAACGGAGTGTCGTCCGCCCGGGGCGGGGGGTTCGCGGGCAACGCTGCTAACGCTTCCGCCGTGGCGGCGACCACGGCAGCTTCGCCTCCGGCATGGGCAGTGACATGCTGCACCAAGCGGGTCCAGAGCGCCAGCGATAGCTCCCGGTCGGTGACTCCCCGGATTGCCGCTTCCGCTTCCGCAGCCTTTCCCTTACTGAGCAGCAGGGCGACCTCTACCGCTGCGGAGGGCGCCAACGTCTCGCTGGCGGCGCCCGCCTGCTCTCGCACGCCGGCCACGGTCGCTGCGTCGCCCGCTTCCGCCGCTGCCAACAGCACGCTCCGGCAGCCGGTCTCGAAGCGGTCTGGCTGGAGTGCCTTCAGCCTTGGCAGCAGCTTCAATGCGTCGCCAAGTTCACCGGCGGCCAGGTCGCTCTCCAACAACGACAGCACCACCCAGGCGGAAGCATCGGCCACCGCCGGCTCGCGGCTGCCGGGCGCGGGCCACTGGCCGAGCTGAGTCAGCACCGCTTCGGCGTCTGCCCGCTTGCCCAGCGCGACGAACGCCTCGCCCAGCGCGCGGGCGGCGTAGGCGCGCTCGTGCGGGGTGAACAGGTCGTCTCCGGGGAAGTACGCCGCCACCGGTTCCTGCGGGTTGCTGGACTCCACGATCAGCCGCAGCAGATCAAGCGTCCGCCGGCAGCCAATCTTCCGCGC
>Ga0100399_1002854_pt1 | contig 12214 bp, 11 predicted proteins | sample CryGeymeta201523_FD_81545 | JGI IMG/M metagenome (GOLD analysis project Ga0100399, IMG submission 81545) | Groundwater microbial communities from Crystal Geyser aquifers in Utah, USA - Crystal Geyser metaG 2015-23 | ecosystem: Environmental > Aquatic > Deep subsurface > Groundwater | place: USA...
CGACACCACCGAACGCGCGCTAAAAAATGGTATGGACGGCGAATATTTTTCGGCACGCAAATCCAAGCTCGACAAACGCCTGAAAACCGCCCTTGGCCCCGCAGCCGAGGCCTACCGCATCCACGACGGCGGCACGCGGCCGCGGCGCTACGCGTTGACACTCAAGCCTGAGGCGATCAGGTTTGTGGTGGCAGCAACAAGCCAGGGTGTGAGGGAATAAACATGCGGGTCTCAGCGCAGCAACCGGGTCGAATTATGTGGTTTTATTTAAATTATGCGAATTATGAAAATGATGTGGATCGCTTTTTTCTGCTTGGTCATTTCCTCCAAAAACACGGGTTTACCCTGCAAGCTGAAGTTGTAGGATTAGGAGTAGATATGGCATTCACGGAGGAAATCTGATGACCATGCGCGAGTTGACCTACCGGGTCTCGTTCAACACCCCTGCCTTTTTGGGCAACGCCGAGCAACAAGCCCAGTGGCGCACACCACCGTTCAAGGCACTGCTGCGGCAGTGGTGGCGGGTGGCTTATGCGGCCAGCAAAAATTTTAGTGTCGATGTGGCAGCCATGCGCGAGGCCGAGGGACGACTGTTTGGTCACGCCTGGCTGGAAAATGACCGGAATGCGCATGGCGACAAAGTGGCGGCCCGCAAAAGCTTGGTTCGGATTCGCTTGGGTCAATGGAGCGCTGGAAAACTCAAGAGTTGGGAGGGTAATGACCCAACGGTTCACCACGCCAACGTTCCTAAACCGGTGGGCTCGCAGCTCTACATGGGTTATGGACCGCTTGTTTTCCGTAACGGTACAGCGCTGAAGGCCAACGCCGCCATCCAGTCTGGTGAACACACTACTTTCGCGCTGGCTTGCCCGTGCGAACACGCTGCGCTGATTGAACAAGCGCTGGTGCTGATCGACCACTTCGGCACCGTTGGCGGACGCAGCCGAAACGGCTGGGGTTCTTTTTCGCTGAAACCTCTAACCGAGGTCGCCACACCGGTCGTCGCCATCTCAATGCGTGACTGGAAGGAGTGTCTTGGGCTCGACTGGCCGCACGCCATTGGCCAAGACAAACTGGGCGCTCTGATCTGGCAGACACAGCCACACACCGACTGGAAGGCGTTGATGAAGGAATTGGCGGTCGTCAAGATTCAACTGCGCACCAAGTTTGTCTTCACCACAGGCAAAAATGCGCCACGCACCGAAGATCGGCACTGGCTGAGCTATCCGGTAACCAACCACTCGGTTCAAGCATGGGGCGGCAACGCCCGCCTGCCCAACAGCCTGCGCTTCAAGGTGCGCCCAACTGCGGACGGCAAACTGGTTGGCATCATCTTCCACATGCCTTGCCTGCCGCCGCCAGCATTCCTTCCGAATCATGCCGATATCGAGCGCGTCTGGCAGCAGGTACACGCCTGTCTCGATGGGCAGACCACCCTCACACGCTCAAAGGCTTGAGACCATGAACGACACCAACCTAATCTGGCAGACCAAGCTTGCTGCGCGCATTCACGACCCGGCAGAAAAAGCCCTCGTGCTACTGCGTGACCCTGCCGGGCATGAAAACGGCACCTCAAAAGCGCTCAAGCGCTTGCTGGCCATCGGTGCCGAGCCCCTGCCTGAAACCATCGACCCCGACAACGACGAGGTACTTTCGCGCATCATCTTCAAGCGTGGCCTCAAATCGGCGATCTACCGTCACGTGCGACGCGCCGACTGGTGGGCCGCTGCAGCCGACCGCCCGCAATGGCCGATGCAAGAAATCAGCGTACAAACCAAAAACGGCGAGGTCAAGACCTTCAAGGTAGCCGAGGGTTCCCAAGTGCGCTGGACCAACAAACCGGTGCTCATTCACCCCCTGACCGGTACGCAGTTCGACCTAGGTCAATTTGGCGGCCTTTCGAATACCGAAATTGGCGACATCAAGCAACGCAGTTTCGAGCATTTTTCGGGGCTGCTGAAAACCCTCGGCATTCAAGACGCTGACAGCGCCACACCCGATCATTTGCGCAAGTCACTACTCACGTTTTGGCGCTTCGGCCCCGAGTTGGGTGAAGACACTGACAACGGAAAACTTGGTGCCTTGTGGAAACTGCTACCTGCCGACACCCGTGTGCCCGACCATTCAATCTGGGATCACCTGGATTTGACTTCAGCTTTTGCTGGTGCCTTTGCGGCCGACCCGGACGGCGAGGCGGCACTGCTGGCGTTATCAATTGGCCCGGTGCAACCCTTCATAGCCGCCGCGCGCAGCACGTCCGATTTGTGGGCCGGTTCGCACCTGCTGTCGCGCCTGGCCTGGGAGGCGATGCGCACCGTCTGTGAAGACCTTGGCCCTGATGCCATTCTGTTTCCACGGCTGCGTGGCGTGCCACAGGTTGATTTGTGGCTGCGCGATGAGATGAATTTGCCCGCTTCGCTATTTGAAAACTGTGAATGGGCCAAGGGCGCAACAGACAGCAACCCGCTGTTCTCCGCCGCACTACCCAACCGCTTTGTCGCCGTCGTGCCGCGCAGCCAAGCCCGCGCCATTGCAGAAAAAGTGCAGACCACCGTTCGGGCCTGGCTACAGGAAACAGGGCGTGAGGTGGTTGCGCGCTTGCTGGCTGCCATCGGGTTTGACCCAGAAACCGCAACGCCCTATGCCCAGTTGAAGGCCCAATTGGAAGGCTTTCCAGAAGTGCATTGGGCCAGCGTGCCGTTCTCACTCATCACACCGCGCAACAAAGACAAGCAGACCGACCTCGACACTGTGCAACTGTCCGCAGCAATGGCGCCGTTCTTTGGCGCTGAGCCCGACCAGCCGTGCGGCTTTCTTGCCACCGACGCCTGGAAAATTCTGCAAAAAAATGTGCGACAAAGCACCGACCCGCAAGACACCAGTGTGTTTTTTGCACCTAACCCCGGCGTGCTCTACCCGGCAATATATGACCTGGCCGAGCGGGTGGTTGCAGCGGCCAAGGCAATTCGCCCATTCGCCCAGTCAACGCAAGAAGGCTGGCGCTGTTCGCTGACCGGCGAAACAGAATGGCTGACTACAGACCGCGAACACCTCAAAAAGTCTTACCGCCAACAGACCGACACGCTATGGGCCAAAGTGGCCAAAGAGAAACCAGCGTGGGCCAAAAAGGGGGAACACCTGGGTGCGCTGCCCGCCATCAAGCGTCTGTGGCCTACCCTCTTCACCGAATCCATTGAAGCAGCACTAGGCCGAAGGAATGTGGGTCGGTTCGTTGTTTCCACCCACACCATGGCGTTGGCACACCAACTCGACCAGTGGCTCGAACATGGCGGGCTAACCGCTGAGGGAACTAAAGACGCCCTGCACAAGGCCGAAACCGTGGCGCTGCCCCGGCGTTTGATGAAGCGCCATGCCACCAACCCGGCCCTGACGGACGCAAAAGCACTGCCCGGCTTGCTGGAAGACGCAGACACCGAAGACGATGCCGCTTTTGCCGCAGCGCAAAAGCTGGTGCGTCAGACCTTGGGCGTGGAGCAGCTTGAAGCCTACTATGCCTTGATCAAAATGGATGGTGACCGCATGGGGCGAATGTTGTCGGGCGATCCAGCTTATGCCATCAGCTACCGCGACAGTTTTCATCCTCAGGTGCTCAAAGGTTTCGACGCGCACGCAGCGCGTAACTCGGCCATCAAGGCTTACGGCAACCAAAAGCGGGCGCTGTCACCCAACCGCCATCTGGCCATCTCAGGCGCACTGAACGACTTTTCGCTCAGCATTGTTCGACACGTGATCGAGGATGAGCACCTGGGCCGTGTCATCTACGCAGGCGGTGACGACGTGCTGGCGATGCTGCCGGTGGCCGACCTGCTGTCTGCCATGCAGCGGCTGCGCCATGCGTATTCAGGCGTTGACCCCGCGCATGCGGGCGGACGCGACCCACGCGGCTTAACGCTGCAAAACGGTTTTGCCATGCTGAACGACCGGCAACTGATGCGCATGATGGGCGAATGTGCGACAGCTTCGTGTGGCGCGGTCATCGCTCACCATCAGGCACCCCTGGCCGCCGTGCGCCGTGAGCTGGACATAGCAGAGTCGCGCGCCAAGGGTGAAGGTGGCCGCGATGCCTTCTCGGTCACCATCGTCAAGCGATCTGGCGGTGCGTTGTACCTGACGGCCAAGTGGGGCGAGCCGGTGCAGGTATTAACCGACCTGCGAGACTTTCTTGCCACGGGTGGTGTGTCGCGGCGCGCGGTGTACAACACGCATGAATGGCTGCACGACCTGCCCGAGCCCACTGGCGACGCTGCCATGTTGACCAGCCTGCTGGCGTATCAAATGGCGCGTCAAGCCCAGGGGCAAGTGCAGAAAACCGTCGCCCAAAACCTGGCACCCCGCCTGACGGCACTGGCGCTGGCGCAACCCAAAGAGCGGCTGCGCTGGCTGGGCAATTTCTTGAGCGTGGCTGAATTCCTTGCTCGCGAAACGCGCAGCAAACCGGCGGCAAATCACGCCGATACAACGGGAGCCCAAGCATGACTGTCACCACCTGTTTCATCGAGCCATTGGACGTGTTGTTCTTGCGTGGCAACAAGCTTTTTGGCGACCCCGGCAGCTACGGCGAATCGCTGGTACCGCCCTGGCCTTCGGTGGCTGCTGGTGCCCTGCGCTCGCGCATCCTGGCTGACAACAAGGTTGACCTGGCAGCCTTCGCTGCAGGTAAGGTTAACCACCCCACTTTGGGCACACCCGCAGCGCCGGGCGACTTTGCTATCACAGCCTTTCATCTTGCCCGGCGCTTTGCCAATGGCCGGGTCGAAATGCTCATCGCGCCACCGGCCGACTTGGTCATTAGTGAGACCGACACAGGCACCCCCACCGCACGCCGCCTAACCCCCACTGCACTCGCCAACGGGTTGGCGGCATCCAACGAACTTCCGCTAGCCCCCGTGCTCGCCGAGCAAGAACGGGGCAAGCCCACCGGTGGCTACTGGCTGACCGAAGGCGGCTGGAAAGACTATCTCGCTGGAGTAACCCCGGCCTTGAATGACCTCGTGCGCAGCAGTGCGCTGTGGGCGATTGACCACCGTGTTGGTGTCGGTCTCGACCCTGAGCTGGGCTGCGCCGCCGATGGCCGACTTTTCAGTGTGCAGGCGGTCGCGATGCAAAAGCACGAAACCTTCGGTTTTGACGTTGGCTTCATGGCCAGCGTTTGCGGTGCAGCCATACCACAAAGCGGCCTGATCCGCCTGGGTGGCGACGGGCGCGGCGCGGCACTGCACGCGGCAAACCACACCCCGCCCACGGCTGACCTTGCACCCATAGGCAGACAACGCCGTTGCCGCATCGTGCTCACCACGCCCGGCTTGTTTGCCAATGGCTGGCGCTTGCCTGGCTGTGACGAACAAGGGCGTTTCAATCTACACGGCGTGCGCGGCAAACTGGTGTGCGCCGCAGTACCTCGCAGTGAGACCATCTCTGGCTGGGACCTGGCCCGTCGTGCCCCAAAGCCTGCACAGCGGGTTGCACCGTCCGGCAGCGTTTATTGGCTCAACGAGCTTGACGCCACGCCCACCGACCTTGGCAAGCTTGCCGCCACCGGCCTGTGGGACGCGCCCTGCGAAGATGCTGCACGGCGGGCCGAAGGCTTCAACCGTTTCGTATTTGCCACTTACTGATTTTTCTGGGAGACCTCTTATGTTTGAACAAAGCGCAGCCGTATTTCTTTACGCCGTCAGTCCAGTGCACATGGGTGCAGGCCAGGCGGTGGGCATCATCGACAACCCCATCCAGCGCGAGCGCCACACCGGGCACCCGTGTTTTGCTGGCTCGGGCATCAAGGGCGCGGTGCGACATGGCTTCAAGGCGTTGGGGGGCGACGAAGTTCTGGCCAACCGCTTGTTCGGCCCGGATGCCGGCAGCAGTGAGCTGCACGCCGGAGCCCTGAGTTTTGGCGATGCACAACTCGTCGCGCTGCCGGTGCGCAGCCTCAAAGGCGGCTACGTCTATGCCACTTGCGCGCAAGCACTGGCGCGTGCCCAGCGCCTGCTCGGGCTGGTCAGCAAGCCGGGGGATTGGAAGGTGCCCAGCGTCGCCGAGGGTCAATGCCTGCTGGCCAACCCGGCGCTGCTCTCTGGCGACAAACTGCACCTGGAAGCCTTTGAGTACGTTGCCAAGGTCTCGCAGGACCTGCCCGCAGTTGCAGCGGATCTGGCCGTGCGCGGCCTGCCGTCCGGCGACGGCTATGCTTTCTTTGCCGAAAAGCTGAAAACCGACCTCGTCATCCTCTCGGATTCCGACTTCTCGTATTTCTCGCAGAACGCCATGCTGGTCGAGCCGCATGTGCGAATAGATGCAGAAACCGGCACCGCAAGCGACGGGGGCCTTTTCTACACCGAAAACCTGCCGCCCGAGTCGCTGATGATCGCGCCGCTGATGGCCAGTCAAACACGCAGCGGCAAAGACATGCTACCGGCAGGAGTCGTGATGAGCCAGATCAAGGCCGTATTGCACGGCCGTTTGTTGCAGATTGGCGGCGACGCCACTACTGGTCGTGGCCTGGTCGTGGCCAGCGTGGTGGGGGGCTGATCATGGCGACCCTCGCACTCAATAAAGACAAGCCGGTCACTGCAACGCAAACGCTGGAACAACAACGGGCGCAGGATGCGTGGAAAGCCGCAGAGCGCTACACCAAAGATCACGTGAACGTAGCCAAGGGCTTGCCCGCACTCATCATGAACAGCGGGCTGATGCAAGTGCTGGCCTTCTGCCACGAAAAGGGCGGGGCCAACAGCCTGGTGGCCGACCAATTGCGTGCCTGGCTGTGCAAACGCATGGGCAGTGACCGCGACCCCGGATTTGAAGACTTTATGCAGGTGCTGATGAAGGCCAAGCCTGCAGACTACCAAGCCATTACCGCAGAAGCTTTCGCCTGGCTGCGCTGGTTGCGCCAGATGGCCCCCGCCCGCGTGAAGGGGGATTGACATGCCAGTCGCCGCCGTACCCGCCTATTTGGGCCAGGACTTCAAGGATGCCTCGCCGGGGTTGCGCTTTGGGATGTATCTGCCAATCTGGACTGAACGCGCTGATCAAGAGGAAGAAGTTCACAAACGCGCTGAAGCGAAAAGTCGTGAGGGCGACGAAGTCAAAGCGCTACTCAAGCGTGGGATGGATTCTGCGATACAGCAATTACGGAATCGCGCTCAAAAGCCTCTGCCCGGTCTTTGGGGTAAAAACGACTTTGCCGCGAAGGGTGCATGGAAGCGCGTAATCAATCTTTCGAATCGCGACAAAGACACCATGAAGGCATTGCAAAGCCGACTAACTGCAGCGTTCACCGCAAGCGTCGCTCAAACTGACCGCATGGCGCTCGAAGCCATCGCCACCGCCCCCTTCACCACCGGTCTGGGTAACGAGCACCCGCTGGAAAACGGATTTGTCTTCCTCAACCCCTACGGACTACCTTACCTGCCGGGCAGTGGAGTCAAAGGCGTGTTGCGCCAGTCCGCGCGGGAGTTGGCATCGGGCGAGTGGGGTGACACGCGCGGCTGGACGGCAGAAAAAATCCACCTCATTGGTCATGGACGGGGCGAAATAAATTTTTCTGCCATTGATGCGTTGTTTGGTATGGAGTCGGTCAACGGCAGCAACCAGCATCTGCGCGGCGCGCTGACATTCTGGGATGTGATTCCGCAAATCAAGGGTGATGCGCTGGCGGTGGACATCATGACACCTCACCAAAGCCACTACTACCAGCAAAAACCCGACCGAAAAGCCGGTGACAGCACCAGCCCGCACGACTCTGGCCAGCCCAACCCGATCAGCTTTCTCACGGTTCCAGCCGGGTCGGGCTTCACCTTCCATGTGACCTGTGACCTCACGCATCTGGCACATTTGGCGCCCGATCTTGCCGAGAACGAGCGTTGGAAAACGGTCCTTAGCGCTGCGTTCGAGCACGCTTTTGAGTGGCTCGGTTTTGGTGCCAAGACTGCTGTGGGTTACGGTGCCATGGCTGAAGACCCGGCTGCCATCAAACGGCGTGACGGGGAGCGCAAGGCGAAGCAAGAGGCCGAACGCCAACACCTGGCACAGCAAGAACGTGAAAGTAAACTATTGGCACTGAGCCCCGCCATGCGGATGATGCAAGAATTTTTGGATGCACGATCAGACAAAAACCAGCCTGAATTGAGCGCACTCTTGGGCGGTCTCAAAAAAGGGGTTTGGAGTGGCGACGTCAACACGGAAATCGCCCAGCACATCAAGCAATTGATGGTGAGCGCCAAAAAATGGAAAGAAAAATCTGAGAAGAAGAATCCAGCCAAAGACAACGATCACCAAGGCACCTTGGTCGTTATGAAGTGCCTGTTACCTTGACGATCGAGCCCATGCCATGACCCAATCTGTTCCAACCAAGAATGCTGCCAATCAAGAATTGGATGCGCAAGAGCTACTTGAATGGTACGACCTGCAAAACGCGCAAATCGACAGCATGAAGCACGTTTGGGACAACCCAGACGATGAATGCTGGAATGGCGTTCCAATAGAAATACCCCCAGCGCCAGCCCCAAAAACCCGGGAATACTTTGAGGAATATCCCTACCTGACGGACGCGCAGCTCGACTTGTTCGACCGCATGAGTGAGATCAGCGATGAAGCCCTCTGCGCCGGCTGGATAGGCGATAACGAATTCAATATCTGGAACACCATCACACTAGGCAGCCCGGCACCAGGCTATGGCGCAATCAACCCCAGGTTTTTGCGGCGTTGCCAACAGCTCGCCAACGAGATCGGTGGCTGGATCCTGTGGAAAGACGGTCCTCAGTTTGTGCCCATGGCGCAATGGCTGGAGCTGGTCGAAGCCAGACGCAAAGCTGGAATCACCCAATCTTTATGAAAAACTCACAATGAACCAAAGCCTTGCTACCCCAACTCCATGGCAGAAGTGACGACCATGCTTGATCTCGACCCCAATCAGCAGCAGATTCAACACCTGCTGCGCCAACGCCTACCCCGTGTGACGGCTGTCGCCTTTGGCTCGCGCGTGCGCGGCTGGCAGCACGGCCGCCCACCCAAGCCCTACTCTGACCTCGACATCGCCCTGTGGGGTATGCACCCCACAGACGACATCGCACTGGCCAATTTGCGCGCAGATATGGAAGAAAGCCCACTGCCGTGGCGTGTGGACATCAGCAATGCCGACAGCCTGCCGCCTACTTTGCGCGACCAAATTGAACACTTCGGCGTGTGCATACAAGGGCAATGCGCACCACCGCCTGTCTCTGGCTAATCATTGGTTGTGGCTTTTTTCTGCACTTGCCTACCCATGCCTCACATCCTCACCCTGCCCCGCACCCAAGCACCAGCGCTGCCCGAATCCGGCTGCTGGTCTGCAGACAAGCTTGATTTTTTAAACCCCCCTTACTGGCAGAGCCGCCAGGTAGCCGAACACGACGAGCGCTACCTGCAGCCCATCGCCTACCTGCTGCTGCGCAATGCCCAAGGTCAAATCTGGTGCTACCAGCGCACCGGCGGCGATGCCCGGCTAAACGGACGTTGCAGTTGCGGTGTGGGTGGGCATGTGGACCATGGTGACGAAAACCCAGCATCCCCCTTCAACCCCGCATTGACCTTGCACCGCGCCCTGCTGCGCGAACTGGCCGAAGAGCTGGGGGCCAGCCACGCCGATTTGCACCAGTTGCAGTTCCAAGGCTTGATTTATGAAGGCTTGATTTATGAAGGCTTGTCTGCCGTTGGCCGGGTGCATTTGGGCATGCTGTTCACGGCGCAATGGCTGCCACACCAGGCACCGCAGCCGGTGGCAGGTGAGGCTTTGGCAAGTTTGGGGTTTCATGATGCGAGCAAGGTCGCCAACAACCCGCGGTTTGAGCTTTGGAGCAGACTCGCGGCACAACACCTGTCATGAACAAAAACATCCTGCTTTGCACACTCGGGTCCAGTTGGGCCGTGATTCCTGAAATCCTGGGTTGGCTGGCCCCTGACGTGCTGGATTTGTATGCACATCACCCGCAGCGGGCGGCACTGGATGCGGTGCGCCGGCAGCACGGGCTGAAGGCGCCCGACGAGCTCTGGGTTTGTACCACCGAAGGCGCACAAACCCAGGCCAGTCTGGCCTATCTGACGACCTGGTGGCGGCAACTGGGGCAAGTTTTACCGCTTCGCGTCTGGACTGCCGCCGGTACCGACCAACTGGCCAGCCAGCCTGAATGTGACCATATCCGCGAGCTCACCATGCGCGTAACGCTGCTGGCCAGTGAACAAGTGCGGGGTGGGCAACTGGTGCTGTCGCTAGCCGGTGGGCGTAAAACCATGAGCGCCGACCTGCAAACCGCCGGTAGCCTGTTTGGCGCCCGCGCCTGGCTGCATGTGGTCAGCCCCGAGCCCGCGCCTGCGGCCCTTTTTGCCAGAACTGACGAAGCCAAAGCCGACCAACCCGCCCTGTTCAACCAGCCATTGCCGGCTGAACTGGCCGCCGCCATCACGCCACTGGTGGCAGGCGTAGGCACACGCAACGAGCTGCTTGACATCGCCATCGACGGCCAGCGGGTGGACAGCCACAGCTTCTCGCTACCCTTGGCACCATCGGGTGCGGTGCTGTCCTGGCCACTGCCACCAGAAGGTGATGCACTCCAACGCGAACTGGTGCGTCGTCAGGCCCAAAGCAGCCAACTCATGGGCAACTTCATGGCGCAACTGGCGCAAACCGAGCACCACGACAACTGGCGCAGCCTGTACCGACTGCCGCCCGCACAAATCCAGGCTTTGCGCGCCACACGCTTGGGGCCCGAACACACCGACTGGCTCTCCGCCTTGCCCAAGGCCGACTTGCACCGCCATCTGGGCGGCTGCCTGGACCTGGCGGCACAGCGCGATGTGGCCCAAGCCATCTGGGACAGCATGCGCCCTGCCGACCGGCTGCAACGCCAGGGCGACGTCGCCTGGCTGTTGATGCAAGACGACTGGCCGTGGGACTGGCCGCAACGCCTGCGCGCGCAACCCGCGCCGCACCCGGGCCAAAGTGACACCCACACCTTGCGCGCAGAACGCTGCGCTATGGTTTTGCTCAATGCCGACGATGAAACCCTGCAACGCCACCTGTTTGATGTGACCGAGCCGCGTTTGGCCCTCAAAGCCAGACACCCGCATGGATTTAGCGCCTATGAACGCCCCGGCGAGCTCAGTGGCTCGGCCCTGTTGTCAAACCCGGCTGCGCTCAAGCCCTATGCACAGGCCTTGGTGGCACAGGCCCGCGCCGAAGGCTTGGTCTACCTGGAGCTGCGCGGCAGCCCGCACAAATACCGCCCACACGACCCAGCCGGTTTTTTACGCGATTTGTGCACGGCCCTGTTGCAAGCGGGAGCCCAGGTGGCAGCAACGACAAGCACAGCCGGTGAGTCTGGCGTGCGCATCGGCTTTATCTGGATTTTGGACCGCCGCCAAAGCGACACCATGGCGCAGGTGGTGCTACAGGCCGCGAATGCCCACCCCAAACTGAACGGCTTTCTACTGGGGCTTGATCTGGCCGGTGACGAAGGCACCCACGCCCCGCAAACGCTGGCCAGCGCCTTCATGCCAGCGTTTGCCAACTGCCTGCCGCTCACCATTCACGCTGGCGAAGGCGAAAGCGCACAGCACATCTGGCAGGCCGCCTACCACCTGCACGCCGACCGCATTGGCCACGGCCTGACGCTGGCCGACCACCCGCAACTGATGGCGCGCTTTCGCGACCGCGGCATCTGCCTGGAACTGTGCCCCAGCTCCAATCGCGAGGTAGTGGGCTTTGCTGACCCAGCTTTCCCCGCATCGGCTGGCCTGCCCAAATACCCCTTGCGCCAATTCATGCAGGCTGGCCTGCCGCTGGCCTTGTGCACCGACAACCCAGCCATCAGCCGCACCACCCTGGCCGGTGAATTTCTGGCCGCAGCCCGCATGAGTGACGGCGGCCTGAGCCTGTGGGAATGCCTGGCCCTGATACGCCAGAGCTTTGTCCACGCCTTTTTACACAGCGCCGAGCGCGAGGCACTGCTTAAACGGATGGATGCGCAGATATTTGCCAAACTGACAACACAATGAATTAACCATGCCCGCTCACCACACACACCTCTGCCTGGTCTCAGCCCAAGCCACACCCAATCTGCTGCCCGTGCTCGACGAAGCCTGGCGCCCGCGCAAAGTGGTGCTGGCCTGCAGTGCGCAAATGAAGCAGGCCGCCACCGCGCTGCGCGCCGTCATCCAGACC
>Ga0100399_1002856_pt1 | contig 12210 bp, 10 predicted proteins | sample CryGeymeta201523_FD_81545 | JGI IMG/M metagenome (GOLD analysis project Ga0100399, IMG submission 81545) | Groundwater microbial communities from Crystal Geyser aquifers in Utah, USA - Crystal Geyser metaG 2015-23 | ecosystem: Environmental > Aquatic > Deep subsurface > Groundwater | place: USA...
AGATATAAATAGTGTCCATCCGGAAATGGCTATTTTCACCGATTTCGGCGTTGGGCTCAAATTTTAATCCTCGAAATACGTCAATGTATTCCTGTGGTTAAAATTATCACCCGCCTTGAACTCGAAGACACTATCTCATTTCCGGATGGACACTAAATAATGAAAGTGTAATAACGGATTTTATTATTTTTAACCATAATGGGTTGAATCAGGGGTGTCAATATCGTGATCTGATCGAGGTTGGAGTCTGTACGGCTGTATCAGTGAGCTTGAAAATAAGGAACCAATAGCATAGAGTTTAACCGTCATGCCCTACCCCTCACTCCCCCGTCGAGGGGGAGGTAATAATGCCGGCGCATACCGACGTCTCGACCGTAAAGGGGAAGGGATAAAGGGAAGGGGCATTTTCATATAAGGGACCGCAGGTGCAGAGGAGAATGGCTGGCCTTCTCCTGTCTTGTGATTGCCTGACAGCGCACAGGCGGCAGGGCAGGCCTGGAACCAGGGATTCTATCCCGATAACCCTGAACCGTGAATCGATAACAGTGTACCTGTCAACCTGAGCAGTTATAGTTGGAACAATTAAGGTTTCTTAAAGCTATGAAGCGCGTCAGCATAATGATAATAACAGGCCTTTCAGGATCCGGGAAAAGCACGGCACTTAAGGCCCTTGAAGATATAGGCTTTTTTTGTGTGGACAACATGCCTGTCCAACTTCTTCCCAAGTTTCTTGAACTAAGGAGCGCAGGAGCCTCCGAGGTCCAGAGGCTCGCAGTGGGTATGGACTCGCGGGAGAGGGAGTTTGCAGCCATGCATGCCGATGTGTTTGCAAGGCTCAAGGAGGATGGCTACAGGATAGAGGTACTGTTCCTTGAGGCAAGCGATGACGCCTTGATTTCGAGGTTCAGCCAGACAAGGAGGCATCATCCTCTATCCCATAAGGCCTCTCTCAGGGACAATATACAGGCTGAGAGGGAGTTACTTAAGGAGGTAAGAGATGCCGCCGACAAGGTCATTGATACAAGTTTCCTGACTGTCCATCAACTGAGGGAGCTGATCATTCACCATGGTCACAAGGGAGCAACAGCCGGAAACATGAGGATCGGGATCATCTCTTTCGGATTCAAATACGGCGTTCCCCAGGAGACGGATCTTATGGCCGATGTGAGATTCATACCGAATCCCTACTTTCTCCCCGAACTCAAGAAACTGGACGGCAGAGACGAAAGGGTGCGGGGCTTTGTGCTCAAGTGGGAGGAAACCAAGCGCTTTCTAGGGATATATCTTTCGATGCTTGATTTCCTTATCCCTCTTTATGAAAAGGAGGGAAAGGCCTATCTTACGATTTCAGTAGGGTGCACGGGCGGAAGACACCGATCGGTGGCGGTTTCAGAAGAGATGTTCGGCTGTTTGCAGAAAAACGGCCGCGAGATATCCATCCTGCACAGGGACATTGATCTTGCTTGAAACCCATCGGATCAGTTAGTGTCCGTCCGGAGGACTCGTTATAGTGACATGCCTGACTTGATTGATTCAGAACAGCCCAGGGATGCTTGTATTACGGTCCTGGAAGGGATTACGTCACTTTGTCGCGTCATTGTCATTGCTTGGGCGCCTGGTATTCGAAGGCGATGGAGGGAATTATTGGAGGAATATAAACATGAACCTTTTCGGCACTGATGGCATCAGAGGCATTGCAAATCATTATCCGATAACTCCTGAGATGGGTATCCAGCTCGGAAGGGCGGTTGTCACTTTTTGCCAGAGGGAGGGGATACCTCCACTGATTGTGGTGGGAAGGGACACCAGGGGCTCCGGCGACATGCTCGCTCATGCGGTGCTCTCCGGCATCCTTTCATCCGGGGGACGGGCCAAGGATGTAAGGGTTTTACCAACCCCGGCCGTGGCTCACCTTGTGAGGGGCCTTGAGGCAGGGGCGGGAATAGTCATTACAGCCTCTCATAACCCTTGGGATTACAACGGATTCAAGATTTTCGACAGGGAAGGATACAAACTGTCCGAAGACAAGGAGGCCGATATTGAAGAGCTTATGCTTTCCTCTTCTCCTCCTGATGTGCCTGACGAGGCTGTCGCATACGGAAGGGTGGATGAGCTTGAGACAGCCGCGGAGCGATATCTGACGTTTCTGCAGGAGACTCTGCCTCCAGGGCGGCAATTCTCAGATGAGACCGTGGTGCTGGATTGTGCAAACGGAGCAACCTACAGGGTTGCCCCGGCCCTCTTTGAAAGGATCGGGGTGAAGCTTGAGGTGATATGTTCAAAACCCGACGGCAAGAACATCAATTCAGGCTGCGGCTCGGAGCATATAGCACAGCTGAAGAAAAGGGTTCTTGAGGTGGAAGCGAGGCTTGGCCTTGCCTTTGACGGAGACGGAGACAGGGTAATCGCTGTTGACGAGATGGGAGAGGCTCTTTCAGGCGATCAGATACTGGCTATCTGCGCCAAACGTCTCAAGGAGAAGGGTGAACTCCAGGGGAATCTTCTCGTTAGTACTGTAATGAGCAGCGCAGGTTTCAGGAAGACCTTACGCTCCATGGGCATAACCCATGTGGAGACAAGCGTGGGAGACAGGCATGTGGCCCAGGCCATGAGGACAAGGGGGGCGATTCTCGGAGGGGAGGAGTCGGGCCATTTGATCTTTATGAATCATCATACAACCGGAGACGGGCTTCTTTCAGGACTCCAGCTTCTTTTGGCCCTGGAGGATTCCGGAGCAAGACTGAGCGAGCTTGCAGCCCTTGTGCCGAAGTTTCCGAAGAAACTCATAAACGTAAAGGTTTTCAGTAAACCGGCCATCAGCACCATCCCGGCTTTGACTGCTGGGATAGGGGAAGTTGAAAGGATACTTGGCGAAGGCGGAAGAGTCCTTGTCAGATACTCCGGTACGGAACCTCTTTGCAGGGTGCTTGTGGAAGGGGAGGATGAAAAAACGGTTGAATCAGGGGCGATGAAGATCGCAGATTCGATAGCGGCCGTCCTCGGTCAGTCGAATTCTTCTGATTCGTCCGCAGGATAAAAGAGGTTTCTGTCCTCTTCAGTCAGGCTCTCTAACGGAAGCTGCATGAGCCTTTCCTCGGCCTGTCTTCTGAAGGCCCTTGCGCAATTTTCCATTTCAAGGAGGCGCCCTGTCAGGCCTGTCTCCTTTAGCATGGCCTTGATCCTGCTGAAAAGGGAGCTGTTTCCATACAGAAGAGTTCCTTCCTGAAGTATCTTGCATGCGAGTATGCGGCCGAAATTGTCGAAGAGAAGCTGCTCCTTGACTTTATCAATGCCCTTTACCACATAGTCTATCTCCTCCCTTATGTGCGGGGTTACAAGCAGCCTGTATTTTTCTTGGTAGATAAGATCGTCAATTCTCTTTATGACATGCTCGGCAATACCGTCATCGGCAACAACCACCAGGTCTATGTCCGATCCCCTGACAAGCTTTCCTGTGCTCCTTTCTGGCCTGGGCACGTCGTGGGCCATGCAGTAAACTATATCTCCGGCGATAATTACACAGACAGCCTTCTCCAGGGGGAATAACGGATCAGCTTCAGAGCCTATCGCGCACATAACTTCATAGGCCAGTTCAATCTTTTCCTTGCTCACCTTCTCTATGTGAGAGGAAAGCGAAGCGCATTTTCTTTCGATAGCCTCTCTTTGTTTCTCCAGCCCTACCACTGTGTAGGTTAGAAACTCTCTGAATATGGAAGGCGAGATCCTGGAAAGCTCTTTCAGACGCCTGTCAAGCCGGAGATAGTGCCTTGCCACGCTTGAAAGAATAATTTCGTGCGACTTTCTTGCTTTCCTCCAGACGGAAAACCCTTCGGCCCCTGACTCTTCAATAAGTTCCGAGCCGGTGAGCGGCCCTTTCTTTTCAAGTATTTCAATGATTGATCTAGTCACTAAAAAAATATCCCGCGTAAGCGATTACAGGCTGTCTCCCTCCGGCCTATCTCAAAAGGCTTTGAGAAAGCTCCTTTATATGAAAATCCCCCTTCGCTTCACTCCTCCCCCTCGACGGGGGAGGGAGGGGTGGGCATGGCTGTTAGTGTGTGATTGGATAAGATGCCGAGCTAAAGCCCTTCAAAAAAACGCAGTTGCGATCATGCTGTCAAGCGCGGCCTTTATCTCAAGGGCACCCTCTTGAGTTATCCTTGCTATGCCCGCCCCAAGCCTCAGGTAGTCAAGAAAAGGCTTCGGGAGATCAAGAAGATGAGTCCATGTTTGACGGCCGCTCTCGACGTGCCCCAGTTTCCTGATCCTGGCAAGGGCCGCGGCGGAGAATAGCTCTAACTCGTCCCTGGATTCGTCTTTTCTGAGAAATATTGTCCCCAGCCTCTGGACTATTGATGTCACTATATAGGAATGCGCCTTCGGGTTAAGTGAGGATGCGAAAAACGGATATCTCCGAATGAAGTTGTTCCAGCTCTTAAATGGGGCCTCATTATGGCGGGGAAGATGGCCTTCAGCCTCGTCCGTTTCATTTGCTACTGACTCCAAAAGGGGCGAGCCCCACATCAGCATTCTGAAGAGCGGGTTGGCCTTTCCGGATGAATAGGTAAAGCTGTCCATGCCCTTTACCGGCCGTAGCAGGGCAGTTTGCGCCCGGCATGAAAGGGCTTGAAATATCTTTGCCTCCTCGCATGTCTCCCTTCTGCACTTGTCCTCGAATGAAACCCTGTACCTCATGTCAACCCCTCCATACCGATAAGGGTGGAGAAGGCAGCCAACGGTACTGTAACTTTCGTCCAAATACCCGATGGCCCAGCAACTGAATCCTGTGATGGGTCTTATGTCCTGCCGCGCAGGGTTGAATGCCTTTGTATTTTCAAGAAGCATCCTGGAGATCATGCCTCTGTAATCAAGATGGTCATAGCCTGCCGGCCTTATGGGCGGGCAGCATCCGAAACAGCTCTTTTCTCCATCAGGAAAACACAGGGTAGTCTTAGCTTTGGTCAATCGGCGCTTCCTCCTTTATTGACCTTCTTCTTTTTTCTCTGGCAAGGGCCCTTTTATCCGCCACCTGATCTGATTCATCCAGAATCTCCTGACCGAGTATCTCCTCCAGGATGTCTTCGAGTGTGATTATACCCGCAAAGCCTCCATACTCATCCAGCACCACAAAGAGATGCTGCCTGAGTTCCAGAAACTCCCTCAGTACGCGGTTGAGCCTGGAGTTCTCCGTGACAAAGTGGACCGGTTTCATGATATCGGCAAGGGTTGAGTCTTCCTTTCCATCGGCAAGGGACATGAAAAGCTCGGATGTGCGCACGATTCCCACGATGTCTTCCGGATCTTCCCCATAGACCGGAAAGCGGCTGTGTTCCCACCTGAGGGGCGTCTTGGATGCCTTTTCAAGAGAAAGTCCTGCATCAAGGGAAAAGACTACAGTTCGTGGGGTCAGAACGTCTTTTGCGCTCTTCAAGTCAAGAGAGAGGATGTTTTCTATGGCCCGCTCCTGGTATGAACTTATACCCCCGGTCCTGAGACCGACTCTCGCCATAAGTCTGATCTCCTGGCTTGTAACGATCTCCTCCCTCCTTCCTCCCGCAACCATCCCCGTAACTATTCCTATTGTCCACGCAAATGGCGTCATAATCCACGTCAGGGCCCTAAGGGGTTGAGCTATCAGAGGGACCAGCTTCCTCGAATAGACAACGCCTGCCGTCTTAGGCAGGATCTCCGAGAAGATTAGAATGCAAATGGTAAATAGGACGGAGAAAAAGACGAGGCCCCTGTGGCCGAAGAGAAGGCCGGCCGCAGACCCGGCTATGGCAGCTCCCGCGGTGTTGGCAACGGTATTGAGGGAGAGGATGGCTGCTATAGGCCTGTCCACATTGGAACGAAGCTCCTTGAAAATCCTTCCGCTTGCCTTGCCTGACTGGATGAGTGTCTCTATGTGCCTCGATGGGACGGCATAAAGGACCGCCTCGAAAAGAGAACAGCATGCGGAGATAAGGATCGCTAAGACAACTGTGACGACAAGTTCAACCATGACTTGGGCTACCTCTCTATTTGATGGTCTCTTAAAAAGTCCAAAAATGCCTATTTTCCTCATCCCGGCGAAGCCTGTGCCGGACCTTGATCCGGGAGCCGGAATCCAGGAGTATCAGCTAGGTCTGGACCCCGGCTTTCGCCGGAGTAAGTGCGCCTGGCGACTTTTTACGAGTGTGCTCTACTTGTTCGGAAAAAGACGGCATTTCCATAGACCTATTTATATTGATGAAAGATCTGAAATCAGGATCAAATGGTTCTATCTCCCCTGCCTCCATAAACCTCACTTTCACGGATTCGAACAACTTTATTATCTGATATGAACCGGAGAAGATCATTTTTTTTACGGGTTCCAGACAAACTGAGCTGTAAAGGGAGTGAAGGGGCTCTATCTTCCAGTCCCTCCTTGGAACAACCGCGTCGAAGTCGGGACGGAGGGAGACCATCCGGAGTATCAGATCAGGCTTGAGAAAGGGCATGTCGCAGGCCGTCACAAATCCCCAGGGAGTGGTCATGGCCGATAGGGCTGAGTAGATTCCTCCCAGCGGGCCAAGCCCCTTTATGATGTCTTCGTGCAGCGGAAGGCCAAGAAAGCGATATTCATCCGGGCTGTTGGTTATGATGATGTTTTTCTCAAATAGAATCCGGAGGGTCTCAAGCACGCGCTCGATCAGAGTCACTCCGCCAAAATCCGCCAGGGCCTTGTTGCTTCCGAAACGGCTGCTTCTGCCTCCTGCGAGAATTATCCCGGTAACATCCGGGGGCCTGATCTCATCCTTCATAAATTGCTTGAGCCGCGTTCAATCCCTCTGGCATATCTCCACCAGGACACCGTTTGTCTCCTTGGGATGTATGAAGGCAATCCTTGCCCCGCCCGCTCCCATCCTGGGTTTTTCGTCTATGAGACGAACGCCCTTTGCCTTCAGCTCAGCCAGGGCTTCCTCTATATTTTCCACCCTGAAGGCAAGGTGCTGAATGCCTTCACCTTTGGCGGCTATGAACTTTGCTACCGGCCCGTCCTCCTGGGTTGATTCAAGAAGCTCCACCTCGCTGTCGGTTATGGGAATAAATGCGACCCTCACCTTTTGCTCCGTGACGGTTTCCACGTCATGGACCTTAAGGCCCAGTGCCTCTGTATAAAACTTTCCTGCCTTATCAAGGCTCTTAACCGCTATCCCTATGTGATCAATGTGTTTTACCTTCATGAAGAATCCCCCGTTTCTGCGCCCTATTGCATTTCATGACTCCCCGGGGCCAAAAAGAAATTGCCATTCAGAGCCATTGCTAGTATTATCCTGCTCCAGCCTGTTTGAGAAGGCTGAAATCATAACACAAAGGGTTTGAAAAGCCAAAGGTTTTGTCTATGAAGGATGCAATGTTCAGGACGGCTCAAAGAGATCGCCGCGAGGTGGAAAGCTTTCAGGACCTTGAGGCAACGGAGCTTTATTGCCCTAATTGTCGAAGGCCCGTGCCGGTAAGAAAGTTTCTCCTGCTGGTCCTGCCCGAAGGGGACAAATATGAGTACAGATGCGGCTCCTGCGGCGCTATCGTGGGAGATAAGACCGAGAGGGCAGGCCGATTCCAGGCATGAGGTCTTCTCGATAACGAGGGGGTAGTAAGTGCATAACGTTCGTTGTGGTTCCTTACGAATTTCTATCGGAATTTTCATTACATCACTATGTGCCTTCCTTTTATTGATCACGGCTTTGCCGGGGTCCCGGGCCGCGGCTGAAGGAGAAAAGGGTAAATCCTTAATTGCGGTTCTTCCATTCAGTATAAATGCCGACAAGGACCTTGGGTTTTTGAGAGAGGGGATCATGGACATGCTCATGACCCGCCTCTATTGGAAGGATAGGGTAAGCGTCGTTGAAAAGCAGAGGGTCAAGGATGCGGTCAAAGACATCTCCGGCCCTTTTGACCTTGCAAAGGCGGGCGATATCGGAAGGCGCCTGGGCGCGGATTACGTGCTATTCGGAAGCCTTACCATCTTCGGGGAAAGTTTGAGCGTTGACGCTACCATGGCGCCCATAACCAAGTCGGATGAGCCTGTTACGGTTTTCGTCCAGACCAAGGGAATGGAAAGCGTTATCCCCGAGATAAATACATTCGCACAGAAGGTAAACAGCACCATCTTCGGCCGCTCCGTGGTTGAGCCTGAGCCCTCCGGACGCGTGGTACAGGCAAGGTCAGGCCAGGACAGGGGAGGCGGAATAAATCCGAACTTCACAGTCTATGACTCTGATCCCGAAAGGACCTCTTTCTGGAAGAGCAGGGCCATCAATAAGGAGGTCATGGGCATTGACATAGCGGATGTAAACGGAGACAAATTAAACGAACTCATCCTTCTTGAAGAGACCTCTGTCTCAGTCTATGCCTTCCGCGAGGGGACCATTGCAAGGCTTGCGACATACGATGCCGGCGACGGAAACCGATTTGTCTGGTTGGATGCCTATGATATAAACGGAAATGGAAGGGCTGAGATATTTGCCTCAAAGGCTAGCGGATCGGATATCTCCTCTGTTGTGCTCGAGATGGAGGGAGGCAAGCTCAAGGCGATAGTTAAGGATTCGAGCTGGTTTTACAGGGTAATAAACTGGCCGGGGCAGGGGCGGATACTCGTAGGCCAGCAGAGGATGGTCGGTAACCACACAGGCGAGGTAAATCTGGCGGATAATTTTTTTGTCCGGGGGGTCTTCAGGCTTGCATGGAACGGAAAGGATTACAGGGAACAGGGACAAGCTCCCCTGTTTGATATTAAGGGCGTGTATGTCTTCAACTTCGTTGCCGGAACACTTGGAAAGGACCTGACTCCTTACATAGTTACCGTTGACTGGTATGAGAAGCTCAAACTCCTCACCATGGACGGTCAGCAGGTGCACAGGTCAAGCGATGTTTACGGAGGTACCCTCAATCTCATAAAAACGGCGGAAAACATAAAGACCGAGACTTTGAGGCGGGACAGCTTTTTTGTTCCCTCCCGGATGCTCATCATGGATGTTGACAAGGACGGAAGCAACGAACTCATAGTGAACCAGAACAGATCCACCACCTTAGGGATAGCCGAGCGCTTCAGGGCCTTCAGTGACGGGAAGGTGGCAGCTCTAAGCTGGGACGGCATTTCATTTAATCCCATCTGGGAGTCCAGGAAACTTCAGGGATGTCTCTCCTCCCTGCAGGTAATGGACCTTGATAACGACGGAAACGATGACCTCGTGGTATCTCTTATCCAGGAAAGGGGCGCCTCCTTTATGGGAAAGGCCAGAAGCGCGGTTGTAAGCTATAAGCTTGAGCAGAAAAAGGAAAATGTTAAATAAATGTTGACATCTCTTGAGGGATTTGTTAAAAGCACATACAGGATAGAGGTATGTTTTATTTTATATGTCATTTCAGTGTTTTATAAGCTTACGGAGATCTAAAGGGAAGGGAGGTGATTAACGGGAGCGATCTGAGTTAATATCAGGATTCATGCGTAATGAGGGAAGTGTTTAGAAATTCATTATTTTAGGAGGAAAGAGTAATGAAGAAATTTTTTGTGGTATTGGCGGTGGCGGCTATTGCACTGAGCCTGGCTGTTCCGGCCATGGCAGACATCAAGATGACCACTACCGGTTATATGAATGTAAGGGGTCTTTATCTGGATGGAAACATTATGAACGACTCGGCGACAGTCGAGAACAAGTCCAGCAATGCCTGGTACCTCATGGAAATGGTCATTGATCCTACCCTTCATATTAATGACAAGGTCAGGATCCACGGCCGCGTGACCGTTATGGAAAGGGTCTGGAACGGCGGTCATGGAGCAGAGTCTGACACCAACTCCCTCGGGGGGGATGAAGATCCTTTCGGACCAAGGGGCGGCAACTACCGCACAGAGCATAATTTCTGGTGGGAAAGACTCTATATGTCCTTCCCGCTCTTCGGCGGCACACTGTCGGTTGGCCGTATGTCAGGTGGCGGTTGGGCTTATCCCTGGCAGGACAGCGATTCCAACCGTGACAGGGTCAAATATGCAAGGAAGTTTGGGCATATAACCCTTGTGGGACTCATCGAGAAACTGGGCGAAGGTGATGGCGGACAACCCCTTGGTGCTGCCGTACACGACGACTTTACTAATTCCTATAGCGACACCGATGCTTACGCGGTGGCGGCGGTTGTTCCCTTCAGCAAAGAAATCCTGTGGCGTCCTCTTGTTTATTACATCGAGCATCAGCAGGCCAACGCCGTTTCATCCGGCTACACCCTTTACATATCAAATGCCCTGACCCTGAAGATGGGGCCCTTCTTCCTGGACGGCGAAGTCAACTACTGGAACAGGAAGTTCGAAAACTTCTTTAATCCCGGCGATCTCAAGGGTGATCAGTGGACAGGATGGTTGGATACAGGTATGAATTTTGGCCCCGCACAGGTCGCATTGGGAGGCTTTTATCTACAGGGTGAGTCCGACAAGAGTTCTGCTGAAAATCCAAAACGCCAGAGCCTTACAGGCACCGGCGAAGAATTTCAGCCCATGCTCCTGCTCTTTAGCGAAGACATGGGTCTTCTCTGGAACACCTCAGGCGTTCCCAACGGAACAATAATAGGATCGAGCGGTTATCAGGCCATCTATCTGCGCGGTGCTTACAAGCTCTCCGACACCATGAAGCTTAGCGGCCTTGCTGGATATCTGCTTGCCGACAAGATGGAGATTGAAAACGCCGATGACGACATCGGAATTGAGTTTGACGTCAAGTTCGAATGGAAGCTCATGGACAACCTGACCTATGTGATTGAAGGCGGTTACCTGATAGCCGGCAACTATTTTGATGATCCCGTTGGCGACGCTGATCTGAGCAACGACGTCTTCGGTATGCGGCACATGCTGGAAATCAAGTGGTAATTCAGCTATAATGTAGAGTAAGTTATAGGAATCCCGGAGGGTCTCCCTCCGGGATTTTTTTTGGCTCATGGTATTTGATGTGACGGGCTCCCCAAAAGAAAAGCGTCTTCATGGCATGATCACTGCCTGTTTTTTCCTGTCGGGCATGGCGGGCCTTATATATCAGGTCATCTGGATAAGGCTTGTTGACAAGGTATTGGGAAGCGCTCCATATTCGGTCGCCGCTGTGCTCACCGTGTTTATGGCAGGTCTGGGCGCCGGCAGCTATTTGGCCGGGAGATACGGAGAGAGGATCAAACAAAGAAAAAGCCTGCTGTCCGCGTATGGCTGGATGGAGGCTGCAATAGGCATCTACGGCATCTCAAGCCCTCTTTTGATCGCCTTGCTTACCCCTGTTTACCGGGCGGCCTACAATCATATATTTGACATATTTTGGCTATACCAAGTCCTGGGACTTCTGGGCTGCGGTTTGATCCTGTTACTGCCGGTCGCCCTCATGGGAGCCACGTTGCCAATTCTATGCCGGTTTCATGTGTTAAACCTTTCACACCTTGGAGAAAGGACAGGAAGGCTATACGGCATAAATACCTTGGGCGCGGCCGCGGGGGCTTTACTGGCTGGATTTTACCTTATACCGGAAATGGGTATTTGGGGCAGCCTTTTGGTTGCGGCTGCATTCAATTTCATAGTAGCGGCTTTAGCTATATTTATCTTTCCCGGTATGGCGAGTCCGGAAAGCCGCAAGGAAGGCACGCGCGAAGCCTGGGCCGACGGCAACTTCGCAGCTCAGGTTGGAGCTTCAACCGACCCGCTTGCGGCGTCCGATCCTGCGGGCGGACCAATACGGTCGTGGGCGCTGATTATATTCGCCGTCTCGGGTTTCTGCGCCATGTCCTACGAGGTTATCTGGACGCGGCTCCTCGGACTCCTGATGGGCCCTACAACCTATTCCTTCACGATCGTCGTTTCTACCTTCATACTGGGGCTTGCCGCGGGAAGCATCGTATTCGGGTGGATCTCGGACAGGAGCAGGGATCCTTTCAAGCTTCTAGTGATTACGCAGATGACGGCGGCCATACTATCGGTGCTCCTCAGTCAATTCCTGGGGGGAAGTCAGTTTTTCTTCGCCAAACTCATCTATTCCTTCAGGGAGAACTTCCCTCTCCTGATGCTGGCGCAATCTTTAATCCTCTTTGGGATGCTTGTGATCCCAACCTTCTTCCTCGGGGCCGCCTTCCCCATCGTAAACAAGCTCTACACCCGGTCATTTGATGGTATCGGAAGATCTGTGGGCACTGCCTATGCGGTAAATACCGTTGGCGCGATTTTAGGCT
>Ga0100399_1002873_pt1 | contig 12173 bp, 11 predicted proteins | sample CryGeymeta201523_FD_81545 | JGI IMG/M metagenome (GOLD analysis project Ga0100399, IMG submission 81545) | Groundwater microbial communities from Crystal Geyser aquifers in Utah, USA - Crystal Geyser metaG 2015-23 | ecosystem: Environmental > Aquatic > Deep subsurface > Groundwater | place: USA...
AGGCAAGAAACAAGCACGAATCTCACGTTTCGTGCTTATTTTACAGGGTGTTCAGAAATAGCGTAGTTACATTGGGCGGGAAATCAGGTTGGTAGAGGTTAAAGCATTTCCGAGCAGAAGCAGTCTTCAGTCTTCAGTCTTCTCCCTTACGATACAGCGAGGCCTGGATTGCCTTGTTGACGGAAAGGTCGTCGGGGACACCGGCGATCTCGATGACCTTTTCGATCAGGACTTTCATCTTCTGGGCGCTGTCGGCCGAGAGATCCAGCATCTCCAGGATCTCGAAGAGCCGTTTGCGTGAAATCCCAGTGCCGCTTTTGCCCTCGGAACAGGCATCGATGGCGGTTCGCGTCACGCTGTGGTCCGGTCCGTAGACGTTGTTGTTACCGAGAATCAGGCCGATAGACCGGATGGTTTGCCCGGCCATTTCGCTGGTGATTGTTTCCATGGTCATCTCCTGTTTGATGATGGGTCAAGAGCCGGGCAATTGTGCCGGATCCGGCGTCGGCTGGCAATCCTGATGTTGCAATCCCTTGCTTGCGCTTTCATAGGCAGTTGTTCTATAGTTGCGGCCATGAACAACGTGCTTTTTGCATTCGGGTTGACGTTGCTGGCCGGTATGGCCACCGGGATCGGCAGTATTATCGCCTTTACGGCCAAACGCACCAACTACCGGTTCCTCTCGGTGGCGACGGGTTTTTCCGCCGGGGTGATGCTGTATGTCTCGTTCGTGGAGATTTTCTACAAGGGGGCCGAATCCTTGTCGGAACATTACGGTGACGATCTGGGGCACTGGATCAATGCCGCCTCTTTCTTTGGCGGTATGTTGCTGATGCGAAAATGACTTGCGAAGTGTGTCCGCTTTGGGCATGATCTTGCACTATAAGTAAACAGCGGGGTGTGATGTTGGCAAGGGACGCTAAACAGCTTTACGGGCGATTGATCGTAGGGGGTATATGCCTTTTCGCGGGTATTCTGTCTGGCGGGGACGACGATACGCAAATGCGTATACTCGAATTTGCCCGCGCTGGCCGGAATGTCGAGGCGTTCCGTGTCTATGAGTTCTTGCCGGACCGCGACCAGTCGGATATCGCGGTGTGGCGGGCCGTGGCGGGGTGCTACTGGCGGGAACGGCGGTTTGAAGAAGCCCGGACGCTTTACCGTGAAATCATGGAGAGGCAGTCGAGCCTGAGTGCGATCGGCCTTGGCGGGCAGGAAGAGTCGTCGACGGAAACACCTTCGGCGGCGGCTCCGGCGGTGGTCTTGCCTGAGCCGGAAGAGGAGCCGGCGGTGGTCTTGCCTGAACCGCAGGAGGAGCCCGAGGAGGTTGCTGCCACGGCTGAATCGTCCGCCGTGCAGGAGGAGACGAAGGCACCCCGCGACGTTGTCGAAGCGCCGGAACCCCAGCACGCTGAGCCCGGGCCGGAGGCGCTTCCAGTGCGCATCGTCTCGCTGGAGCAGGAGCTGGTGGCCGCCAGGCAGATGCACGCGACGCTCAGGGCGAATGCGGACCAGAAGTTGAATGACCTGTTGGACGCGATCGAAGCGGAGAAAACCCGCCGGGAAAAGGTGGAGGCGGAGCTTAAGGCGGTGGCGGCAATGCTGGAAAGGCAGAAGGCTTCGGCTTCGGCCGACTTTGAACGGCAGATGCAGGCGGTGAGTGAGCAGTTGACTCGGGAGCAGCGTCTGGCGGCGGACGCGGCAGCAGACTATCAATTGCGGGAAGTCGAATTGAGGGCGCGCGTGGCCCAGATCACGGCTGTAGGCGAGGATGCCAGGCTGCAGGTAGCCTTGCTGGAGCAGATGCTCGAGCAACTCCGTGGCCGCCTCGATACGGTAACGGCGCAGTTGGCTTCACGTGACCGGGAGGAGGCGCAGGAAACCGGGCATGTGGGTCACGCCTCCCTGGCATTGGCCCTGGATGAGATCGAGCGCCTGGAACAGGAGCAGGCGGAGAAAGAGGCGGCGGCGGCGCAGCAGCAGGCCCAGCTGCAGGAGCGGAACGAGGCCCTGGAAATGCAGGTGTCCAGTGCGGATAGAACGCTAACTTCGGTCCGGCGCGAGCTTGACGGGGAGCGACGTCAGCGGTTTGATCTCGAGGCGCAAACGCGGGAACAAGCCGAGGCCCTTGAGGAAACGGCGGCGATGCTGGCGGAGGCAAAGGCGGCGCTGGCCCGCCAGTACGATGTCCTGCGCGAACATGTACAGGGCGGGAAGACGATACGCCTCGGCAACGACCAGGCACCGGGCATGGCGGACGTACAGGTCACACCGCCGGCACCCGATCTGGTCCCCATGATCGGTCAATTGGAGACGGCCACGGCCACCGCCGTGGCCGAGGTCAGGGAGCTGCGCGAGCAGCTGGAACATGAACGCTCGGCTTTAGCGGTGGTGGTGGCGGCCAAGGAAGCCGAACTTTCGGCCCTGCGGGCAGAGATGGCCACCTTGCAGCAGCAGGTCAGTGCGGTCGCGGCAGCGGCCACCGGGCGCGAGTCCGCCATGGAGGCTGCGCATACTGATGCCATGGCGGCGATGGCGCGGGCGCACGAGCTGCGCGTGGCGGGGTTGAAAAGCCAGATCGACGCGCTGAAGCTGGCCGTGGCGACCCGCGACCGAGCGGTCCTGTTGCTCGAGGACGATCGACAGGCAGGGCCGGGCCGGGTGATTGACGCCGAGGATGAGAAATAGCTGGGAAAGAGTGTCATGTATCTGAATTATTGGCGACTGAAGGAAGAACCGTTCAACAATGCGTTGGATCTGCGTTTTCTGCACATGACGCCCCAGCACGGGGAAGGCGTGGCCAGGCTGCTCTACGCGGTGCAGCAGCACAAGGAGGGTGCCGTGCTGACGGGGGGCTTCGGAACCGGCAAGTCGCTGGTCAGGACGTTCTTCCTGTCGAAACTGGAAACCATCGGGAATTTCGCGGTCGCGCTGGTGGAGAACCCCCTGGTGGAACCGGAGTCCATGATGCGGGATATTTATGCGCAGATCAGTCAGAAGACGATGCCGTCCGGGCTTGCCGGCGGCGGCTTTCGCGAGCTCGCCGCCGCGTTGGCGGATCGGCAGGCGCATGGTTTCCACAATCTAGTTGTGATCGAGGAAGCACAGCTGCTCAACCGGATCGAGTCGCTGGAACAGCTGCGGCTGCTGATGAACCTGTCGGATCGCAAGGGGCGCCCCCTGTTGACCATGATTTTCATCGGTCAGGATGATTTTCTGCGGGTGTTTGCGCTATCTCCTGGTCTGGCGCAGCGCGTACCGGCCCGGTGGAATCTTGCCCCGCTGACTCTCGAGCAAACGCGCGATTATGTCGATCACCGGCTCTGTGTGGCGGGTGCGAACGGCTGGATATTGGAGGACTCGGCCGTGGAGGTGCTGCACGCGTTCAGTGGCGGTACGGCCAGGATCATCAATAATACGGCCGATATGGCGCTGTATCTAGGCATGCGGGAGGCGGCGGCGCGGGTGGATGCCGGCATCGTGGAGCGGGTCGTCGCGGATCAGCGCAACAGCCTCTCCCTGGCGCAAGCGGAGGTAGCGCCATGAGCCGGTTTGCCATAGTCGCGCTGGCGGTCTTTATGGCACTGTTGGGGTTTGTTCCGGCAGGGCGGGCGGAGGAGGCCAGTGAAGACGGCTATGCGCGTGCGATTAGCCTGCTGCAGGATGGTATCGTCTTCGAGGCAATCCATGAACTGGAGCGTTTCACGCGGTTCAATCCGGATCATGAGGAGGCGCGTATGTTGCTGGTGCGCTCGTTACGCCGCGTGCGGCGTGACGAACAGGCCGCCGAGGAACTGTCGCGCGTGATCCGCCTGAATCCAGCCAATATGGAAGCCCGGCGGTTATTGACGCGTCTGCGGGTGGAGATCGGCCAGCAGTTGGACCGCCAGGATCGGGATGCCGTCCTGCGCTATGCCCGCCTATGCGCGATTCCCGAGAGCTATGAGCGGGCTGCCGACTATTACCGCCTGGCGCTGACGCTGGAGGATGATGCGGCGGTGCATCTCGAGTTCGCGCGTATGCTGTCGTGGGCAGGGCACCACGCGGAATCGGCCTATCACTACGAGCGCTTCCTACGTTCAAACCCCGCTAATGTGGACGTCCTGATGGAGCTGGGGCGCGTGTACAATGCATCGAGTCAGTTCGCGCAGGCGGTGCTGGTCTTTGAGAAATGCCTGTCGGAGCAGCCCGACCATGTGCCCGCTGCGCTTGATCTGGCCCGTTCGCTGATCTGGGCGGGACGCGAGGACGAGGCGGCGGAGCGGCTGCGGGGGATGGCACAGAAAAAGGTAGGCGGCGAGGTGCCGCTGCTGCTGCTGGCTTCCATCGCCCGGTTCCGGCACCAGGTTCTCGAGGAGTACGCCCTCTTGTCACAGATCCTGACTCTGAAGCCGGACCACTCGGAGGCACGGGAGAGGCTTGCCGCCATGGAGCAAGGGGGCCTCCTCGAAGAAGCGCGCCTGCTGGCGCATCTGGAAACCCGGCCGGACGATACGGAGGCGCGCCGTCAGCTGGCCGACTTGTATATCCAGGCAAAACGGCATGGCGATGCGCTTCACCAGTTGAATATGATCCGGGAAACGGCACCGCATGATCTGGCGGTGATGCAGCGGCTGCGGGAGATGCGCGACGAGGAAATGCAGCGGGTCATGGAACAGATCAGCGCGTTCAGAGGTGTGCGTGCCGCCAGCCGCCAGGGCGAGATCGCGCGTATCCAGCAATGGCTGGAGCATAACGCGGGAGACATGAAGAGCCGGCTGCGGCTGGCCGAGCTTCATGCCGAAGGCGGAAATTATGCCGAGGCCGTCGTGCACCTGGAATGGTTGATGGCCTCAGCCCCCGGGAATGCGTATATCGAGCAAACCTATGCAAGATTGCAACAGTTGCTCGCACAGCGTGAGCGGCAACCCGGCTCCGCAGCGGGGGAACCTTGACAATGAGGAAGCCATGGCTCGAAAGATAATTCTCTCTATCCTGATCGCGACCCTGCTGGCGTTCGTCTTTGTCACGTATGTCGCCGTGCTGCGGACGGATTACCAGGTGACGTCCGCATTCGTGAATGTCTCGATGGTGGTGCTGTTCTCATTCCTGGTGCTGCTGATCATCCGTTTCTTCATCCTGATCTATCTTTCCTACCTGCACCATCTTGATCGCAGCCGCACGCCGGACTATCTGGCGGAATACCTGGCCCGCCCCGAGACGATGACGCTGCCGCCGGTCTCGATTATCGTGCCTTCCTACAACGAGGGCGTGGTCATCGAGAGCTCCATCCGTTCGCTGCTCAACCTGCAATACCCCGATCTTGAGATCCTGGTGATCGACGACGGCTCCACGGACGATACCTACACAAGGGCCAAGCGCTATGAGGGGCGTAACGGACGTACCCTTGTGCGTGTGATGCGCAAGAGGAACGGCGGCAAGGGCGATGCGCTCAACTATGGCATCGCGGCCTCCAAGGGCGAGTTCGTGTTGACGGTCGATGCGGATTCACGGCTCGAGCCAGCCTCGCTGCTGTATGCCGTGCAGCACTTCAAGAACCCGCGGGTTGGGGCCGTGGCTGGCAATGTCAAGGTCGGCAACCGGCACAAGCTGATCACCAAGATGCAGGCGCTGGAGTATATCGAGGGGTTGAACATGGTGCGTCGTAGCCAGGGCTATTTCAGTGCCGTCAATATCATCCCCGGACCGCTGGGATTGTTCCGCCGCTCCGTGCTCGACGAGGTCGGCTACTACGAGCTGGACACCTTTGCCGAGGATTGCGATATCACAATCAAGATCCTGATCCACGGCTGGAAGATTGAATACGAGCCTTTCGCCATCACCTGGACAGAGGCTCCCGAGACGCTGCGCGACTTCCTCCGGCAGCGCTACCGGTGGACCCGCGGCATTCTCCAGTCGCTGCGAAAGCACCTGCCTAGCCTTTTCAAGGGCGTCGGATTCGTGAACACCTTCATGCTCTGGTATATGGCTTTCGAATCATTGGTCTGGCCGATCATGAACATTTTTGCCCAGGTGTACTTCCTGTATATCGTCATCTTCTTCGATCTCGCCAAGTTCGTGATTTTCTGGTGGGGTCAGTTGACGGTGCTTGATATCGTAGTGGCCATGTTCTGCCTGAGCATGGAGCGCGAGAGTATGAAGCTTGTTCCGTATTCGATCCTGTACCGGATCTATTTCGTGGTGCTGACCGATGTGTGCAAGGTGATCGCCTCCGTGGAGGAGTTGCTCAAGGTCAGGATGAACTGGGGCAAGCTTGATCGCACCGGGAGCATGGGTGAGGCACAGGGGAAACCATAGCAAGGAGATGCAGTCATGGGCAGTCTGATCGGTGTGTTGTCAACCGTGATCCTCGTGAGCACGGTTTGTACGCTTATCTTCGCGGTCGGGGCTTACGTGATCTCGCGCAAGGGGCGTAACGGGGTCGGGACAATGAATGAGATTATCCCCGGCGGGGATGTCGAGGATCAGTTCCCGCATTCAGCGGCATCCGCCTCTTCGACGTTGTTTAAACGCGTACAGCCAGGCGCGGGGGCGGCAACGCCAACGGCTGACACCGGTATGGATGACGATTACCAATGGAAATAAACAAAGAAAAGAAACCGGCGGGACGCCTGCGCTTCCTCTGGCTGCTGTTGATTGTCAACATCGTCCTGGTTGCCAGTCTCTGGCAGTACCACCGCTTGATCGTGGAGGTGTCCGACGGGGCGGCGGCCGATTTCCACCGGCAGTTGCTGGCACCCTTCAGGCGTGATGCCCCGGTCGGGAACCGTCCGCTGAAAGTGGCGGTTCTACGGTCCGAGGCGACGGCCGTATCGTTCGGTGAGAACAGGGCTGGCTACGACAACCTGATCGCGCTCTGGCAACATCTGCTTGAGGCCGAGAATTTCGGATACGAGATTTTGAACGCGGTGCCTGCCGGTGAAGCGGCGGAGCCATTCAATCTGCTGCTGCTTCCGGCCAGCCGCTGCATGGGACAGCATGACCGTGAGGCGGTCAAGGCTTTCCTGCGCTCGGGTAGGGGGGTCTTGATGACATGGGCGACCGGTACGCGCAATGAGTTCGGCCAGTGGGAACCCTACTCGTTGCTGCACGAGATCGGCGGGATGGAGGTCACCGGGCCCCCACCGTCGACCCGGCAGAACCTGAGCACGATCATGGTTTCGGGCGGTTACCCGATAACCGCCAACCTATACCCCGGGTTCCGGCTTAACGTGACCGCCTTCGATCAGCCGCTCTCCTGTCATGTGCGCGAGGACCGCACGTTGGTCGACGGGGTCTGGACCGATCCCGACGAACCGACGTTCGAACTGCACAGTGTTCGCGACCGTGCGGCGGTCGTGCATGGCACCTATGGCGAGGGACGGTTCGTGTGGACGGGCTACACGATCGGATCGGGGCAAAACCTGCCGGAGCAGCGTGACGCCTTCCACATCCTGCTGCGCAGTGCCATGCTTTGGGCCGGGCACCAGGTACAGGCATTCAAACCGGTGTGGCCGGATGGCCGACCGGGGGTGCTTTCGATCACGCAGGACGTATTCGGCCCCGAGGACGTGGATGCCCGCCTCCTGGATCTGGTGCGCAAGCACCGCGTCCCCTTGACCTCGTTCGTGCGACCGTCGGCGCTGGCTGCGCACCCGGAACTTCTGGCCCAGTTGCTGTCGGCGGGCGAAATCGGTTTGCTGGGCGACCCCGCGGCGGATTACGAGGGGCGCTCACTGGTGGAGTTGCAGCAGGAGTTCGAGGCGTCAGCGCGTTTGATCGAGACCTTGACCGCCCGCCGGGTAAGCGGTTTCCGGCTATCCGGCGGCCAGCCCTTCAGCGATCGGACCCAGGATGCGCTGGTGCGCGCGGGATTCCGCTACCTCTCGATGCGTGAAACGGACAGGATGGTGCCGAAGGCGACTCGCAGCTACCGTCCCATCCCGCTGGTGACACGACCGCGAATGCTCTGGGAAGTGCCGGAAACCCCCTATTTGAAGAGTGGCCTCCCCTCGGTTGACGTGGAGAACACCATGCCCGTGCAGCTGGCCCAGATTGTCGCGCTGGGCGGGCTTTATAGCCTCTCCTTTACGCCATCAACCCTGGATGGCGATTTCTCCCGGCGGCTTGGCGTGCTGATTGATATGGCCAAACAGCAGCAGGCGCCGGTGCTGACGCTCGAGGATATCGTCGATTTCTGGGAGGGGTGGGACAGCATCCGGATTGCCACCCGCTACATATCGCCGCGGCGGACAACCTTAAAAATCAGTAACACCTGGACCGATTCGGTCGACGATATCATCGTGAATGTCGAGATGCCGACGGCGCAGCGACGGCTGGATCTGGAGTCCATGACGCTGGGTACCGAATTGCCGACTGGTATGTCGCGAAGCGGTGTACGCTGGCAACTGCACCTGAAGCGGCTCGGCGGGGGCAAGAACCTGGTCTACTATATCAACGTAGGCCCTCCGTTGCCGCCGGGACAAGGGGTGGAGGGCTCCGATGGCCGGCGCCCGTCCGATACGTTCGGTGATGTGTGGTGAATGTTCAACAGGTGCTAACAAGAGGCGTGTGACATGCTTTTCCCGACAACCGTCTTCGCGGTCTTTTTCGTTTTCGTCTTCCTGGGCGGCTGGCTGCTGATCCGCCATCGCCGCCTGTGGGCGCTGTACATGCTGGCGGCCAGTTACCTGTTCTACGGCTGGTGGAACTGGCGTTTCCTTGGCTTGATCATCTTCTGCACGATCATCAATCACGGGTTCGCCCTCCTGTTGGCACGGTTGCCGGGACGGGCGTCGCGTACCGGGGTGCTGGCCACCGCCGTGGCGGTCAACCTGGGGGTGCTGGGCTTTTTCAAGTACTACCGGTTCTTTGTCATGTCGGCCTATGCGTTGTGCGGTCAGCTTGGGTTGTCCTGTTCGCTGCCGCTGCTCGAGATTGTGCTTCCCGTCGGGATTTCCTTCTTTACGTTCCAGGCCATGAGTTACGTGATCGATGTCTACCGCGAGGAGATTCCCCCGGCGGAGAGCGTCCTGGATTTCGCCACCTATCTCGCGTTCTTCCCGCAGCTCGTGGCCGGCCCGATCGTGCGGGCGAGTGTGTTCCTGCCGCAGATCCGGCACCCGGAAAACAGCGGGTTTGTCGATACGGGCCGCGCCGCCACCCTGATCCTGACCGGCCTGTTCAAGAAAGTGGTGCTGGCCAATCTGCTGGCCAGCCGACTGGTGGACCCGGTGTTCGGCTACCCGGAGGATTACGGCAGCGTGGATGTGCTACTGGGCGTGTACGGCTATGCTGCGCAGATCTATTGCGATTTCTCGGCTTATTCGGATATCGCCATCGGTGTGGCGCTCCTGCTTGGGATGCGGTTTCCGGATAACTTCAATGCGCCCTATTTCGCGACCAGTTTCCGCGAATTCTGGCAACGCTGGCATATCTCGCTTTCCTCCTGGCTGCGCGATTACCTGTATATCCCGCTCGGGGGGTCCCGGGGCGGGGCCTGGCGCACGCGGCGCAATCTGCTGCTAACCTTCCTGCTAGGCGGATTGTGGCATGGCGCACAGTGGCGCTTCGTCGCCTGGGGTGCCCTGCATGGGGCATACCTGATCGCCGAGCGCGTCCTGACGCAGTGGCTGGGGCCGCGCGCACAGCCGACAGGTCGCCTGAGGGCACGCCTTGTTCGCCTCGGGGCAACGCTGCTGGTCTTTCACGGGGTGTGCCTGTCGTGGTTTTTCTTCCGGGCCGAAACCTTTGCGGATGCCTGGATGCTGATCGGGAACCTGGGGGTTTGGCGAACACCGGTTCACCTGGGAGTCGGCACCGTGGTGCTGCTGGCGGGCGGCTTTGCCGTGCAATTGACCGACGGCGGCCGGCTTGAGCCGGTATGGCACTGGTATAATCGCCGTAGTTTCCTGTTGCAAGGGCTGATCGCCGCCTTCATAATCACGGTCATATTGGGGCTGGGACCGCAGGGCGTTGCTCCGTTCATCTACTTCCAATTCTAGGAGTTCGCGTATGCATGACGACAGGCAGGATAAACCAGAAGCGAGCCCGATGAGGAAAGTCGGCGCCGCCTTGGCGGTGTTCTATGTGGCCGCGCTGCTACTGAATGCGGAGGGGTTGCTCCGCAACGCGCAGCGCATGGCCTACGGGGCGCCGCGCGAGTATGCGATCGCCCTGAGCGCACCCGTGGCCGCGTTCGCGGGGCGGATGGGTGTGACTAAACTGCGTTCGGGAATCGAACGCCTGATGAATGAAACAGCGAAAGAGGTGACTGAATGATGGCTTCCGGAAGACTTTTTGTGGCGGCAGGCCTGCTAGGACTCGTTGTGCTTTGCCCACCGGCACCGGCGGCGGACATGACCGCGCTTGGCGACTCGATGATGAAGTCGGTGGGACGCGCGATCCGCAAGCAGTACGCGGACGCCAAGGCCGAGGTGGACGTGGTTACCTCGATCGGCTCGGGGCTGGCACGGCTGGACCTGTATGACTGGCACGCGCAGGCAGAGGCACTGATGGCGGCGCAATCCCCGGCACTGGTCTTTGTCATGATGGGGGCGAATGACAACCAGGCGATGCGCACGGGTGCTGGTGTGCTGCCATTCGGTACGCCGGGCTGGGACGCGGAGTACGGACGCCGGGTCGGTCGGCTGATGGATCTGCTGCTGGCGGGCGGCAGCACGCGCCGGGTGGTCTGGATCGGCATGCCGCGAATGCGCGAGGATAAGCTGGATGCCGAGGTTCGTGCGATGGAAAAAATCGTGGTGCAGCAGGCGGATGCACGCGATCGGGTGACGTACTTCAGTACCCTCGACCTGCTCTCGCCTCCAGGCGCCTACAAGGCCTACATCATCCAGGACAACGGAATGCCGCTGGATGTGCGTTCCGAGGATGGTATCCACCTCAACCGGAACGGAGCCGAGTACCTGGCCGGATTGCTGCAAACCGCGTTCCCGGCCAAGGAGTTCAAGTAATACATCCAAATGGTGGACGGGCACCCTTGCCTGTCCATCCGTGCAAAGGCCCTTTGGCAGCCAGGTGGCTTATGCTCGGTGGTCGGGCAAGGTGCCGCGGCCTACGTTCAGTTGGAAAACTAAGGGGCATCGTTGAATAATATGCAAGTGAACATTAAATGGCGTTATGCGATGTTGATGGCGGCGGTACTGGGCCTGCAATACCCTGGCACGTCAACCGCCCGGCAAGCCGGGGCAGCGGCGACAAACCAGCCCCCGGTGGCTGTAAGCCGCGAAGCGCGTTATGCGACGGATGAGATCTACAAGGCCGTGGCACCGATGCTCATCCCGCGGGAACAGGGGGTCGAGCGCGCCGGGTTGGATACGGGGCAGGTGGGAGTCGGCATGGGCGAGACCGCCCGGATACAGCACCTGATGTATGAAGGTATGGATCTGGTGCTCGATGAGGAATTCGAGGAGGCCATTCCGAAACTGGAGGCGGTGCTGGCGGCCGAACCCACATTGGCCCCGGTCTGGTCGACATTGGGCTGGACCTACTGGCGTGTCGGTCGCCAAGCGGATGCCGTTGAACTGTGGAAGAAATATGTCGCGCTCGACCCGCTGCACCCGCAAGCGCATCTGCTGATGGGTAATGCGTTTGTCGGCACTGGACGGTTGCGTGAGGCCGAGTTCCACCTTAAGCGCAGTCTGGAACTGGATTCGCACCAGCTCGAGCCGCAATTGGTGCTGGCCACGCTATATCGCTGGACCGCCCGCTACCAGGCCTCCGTGCAATTGCTGCGTGAGCTGCTTGCCCGCTACCCGGACCGGATGGATATCCAGAACGAGCTGGGTGTCTCGCTGTTCGAGAACGGGAACTACGACGAGGCGTTGCCGTTGCTCGAACGCGGGGTGCGGGCTCTGCCCAATGACCGCGAGTTGGCCCGTGTGCATGCCCGCTGCCTGCTGCGCACCGGTAACCTGATCGAGGCCCAGATCCATGCGGGGCGGTTGCTGCGCACGAACGATACCGACCTCGAACTGCTGCTGCTGCTGGCCGAGGCCCCCCGCTATAGCAATGATCCGGCGGCTTCATTGCCTTTTCTTCAGCGTATTGTCCGAACCTCGACAGACGAACGGGTCCTGACCGAGGCCCATGTCAAGATGATCGAGATCTACACACGCCTGTGGGAGCGCGAGCCGCAGAAGTATTCGCTCGAGGAGGCGATCGAATCGGTGGAG
>Ga0100399_1002893_pt1 | contig 12121 bp, 7 predicted proteins | sample CryGeymeta201523_FD_81545 | JGI IMG/M metagenome (GOLD analysis project Ga0100399, IMG submission 81545) | Groundwater microbial communities from Crystal Geyser aquifers in Utah, USA - Crystal Geyser metaG 2015-23 | ecosystem: Environmental > Aquatic > Deep subsurface > Groundwater | place: USA...
ATTTTAAAATGCCCAAAGTTTTAGGGATTGATTTTGGTTTGAAAAAAATCGGCCTAGCGATAGCAGATATGGATAGTGAGTTGGTCATGCCTTTGGAAACAATAGCAGTTAAGCGCGATAAACAAAACCTTTTAAGAAAAATCGATAATGTTTGTAAAAAAGAACAGGTGGTTAAGATTATTATTGGTCTTCCAGAAAGTGGCTTGACCAAACAGATTAGGAATTTTGGTGAAGAGATGAAGAAGATGACTGATTTACCTGTTTTTTATCACCCTGAAACCTTGACGACTAAAGACGCTCTTGTTAAAATGAGAGAGGCAGGCATAAGAAAAAAAGCCAGAAGAAAAAAAGAAGATGCTGTTGCTGCCGCTTTAATTTTGCAAAACTGGCTGACTACAAATAATGTTTAAAAATATTATTGCTCCAGTTCAAGCTTGGTTACTTTCTCGGGGACAATGTGTTGGCTGTGGCAAACCATTAAATAAAGGAAAAAGAGAAAAAAGAAAAGATGGGACAGAAAAACTGACTTGTAAGTGCGGACGAATTTTTATCTATGACCCGAAGACCAAAAAATATCGAAGGGCCCTTTTTGAAGAAGTTTAATTTAATTTCCATCCCTATTCTTTTAGTTGCTGTTTTGGCGACTTTTTTTCTTTGGTGGCGTTGGGCCAACCAATCAGTCATTAACCATCAGCCATCAGCAGCCAGTAGCACTTTTGTTATCAAAAAGGGAGAAAGTTTGTCCTCGGTGGCTTTTCGTTTACAGAAAGAGGGTTTGATTAAAAGCGGGGCGGCTTTTAAAATTCTGGTTGTTTTTGAAAAACTGGAAAGTCAAATTCAGGCTGGCAGTTTTCTTTTAAAGCCTTCATTAACACCAAAAGAAATTGCCGTTTTCCTAACTCGTGGGACAACGGATATCTGGTTGACTTTTCCGGAAGGTTGGCGAAAAGAAGAATTTGCTCGGCGCTTGACCAGTAATCTGGAGAATTTTGACCAAGAAGGATTTTTAGATTTAGCTAAAAACCATGAGGGTGAGTTATTCCCCGACACCTATTTAATTGCAAAAGATGCTTCAGCTTCAGCCGTTTTTCATCTTTTACAGGATAATTTTCAAAAAAAATTCGATGAAGATTTAACTCAAATAGCCAGCCAAGCTGGCCTAAGTCAAAAAGAAGTTTTAATTTTATCTTCTTTAGTTGAACGAGAGGCCAAGCATGATCAAGATCGAGCGATGGTGGCCGGAATATTTTTGAAACGTTTAAAAGCCGATTGGCCACTTCAGGTTGATGCGACCATGCAGTATGCTTTAGCTAATCTTAGATGTTCCCAGACAGAAGATGACTGCGATTGGTGGTTAACTCCAACCGCTACCGACAAAAAAATCGATTCACCTTACAATACTTATAAATATAAAGGTTTGCCGCCAACGCCAATTTGTAATCCTGGTTTGGCTTCAATTGAAGCTACTGTTTACCCTCAAAATTCTGATTATTGGTTTTATCTTTCCGATGCGAGTGGAAGAATGTATTACGCCAAAACAGTTGAAGAACATAATAAAAATATTAGCCAATATTTAACTCGTTGACAAAGTTTATTTTTTGTGTTATTTTTTAAATATATCTTTAAAGTAAGGCGCGCTTAGCGCGCTTAATTGTTGTCCTAGAAATTAATGACCTCCTTAAAAACTAAAACAGGGCGGATTTTCTGGGGTAAAATTTATAAAAATTTACCACCTTTTGATTTACTTGCAGTACAGCAAGAGTCTTATCAATGGTTTTTAGACAAGGGTGTTCATCAAGTTTTGGAAGAGATTTCTTCTATTGTCGATTTTACTGGTAAAAATTGGGAACTTCGTTTAGAAAATCCAACCTTTGGTGAACTACGTCATACCATTACTCAAGCCATTGATAAAGGCTTAACTTATGATCGACCATTGAAGGTAGAAACAACACTCTTAAATAAAAAAACTGGTAAGAAGACGAAGCAAAAAGTTTTCTTAGGCGACATTCCCCACATGACTGATGTGGGGACTTTTATTATTAATGGGGTAGAAAGAGTGATTGTTAATCAATTAAGCCGTTCACCGGGAGTTTTTTTCTCTGGGGAGATTGATCGGTCTTCTGGACGCATGCTTTATTTAGCTGATGTGAGGCCTCTTCATGGTTCTTGGTTGGAGATAATGGTTAACCGCAATAATGTCATTAATGTCCGAGTTGATCGCCGAAGAAAATTTCCAATAACAACTTTATTGCGAATTTTTGGTCTTTCTACCGATGAAGAAATTTTACAGGTTTTTGCTGGCGAGAAAAAAAATAATGGTTTTCTTCTACCAACAATAGAAAAAGATTCAACCAAGAGTACCCAAGAAGCTTTGATTGAGTTTTACCAAAAATTAAGGCCAGGCGAGCCAGTTGTTTTAGAAAACGCGCGAGAGTTGGTGGAAAATATGTTTTTTAACCGAAGGCGTTACAATCTGGGAGGGGTTGGCCGTTTCAGAATTAATAAACGTCTGGGTTTAAATATAGATGAGGGACCTGAAAATTAGATTTTGAAAAAGGAAGATTTAGTTGCCATTATCCAATATTTAATTAAGTTACAAAACAATGAAGGAAAAGTTGATGACATTGATCATTTGGCCAACCGACGGATAAAAAGAGTTGGCGAGCAGTTAATTGAGGGTCCGTTTAGGGTAGGCTTTTTAAGATTAGAAAGAGCGATTAAGGAAAAAATGAGTCTTTTTTCGCCCGACGAAGAGATTTTACCTTCGCGTTTAATTAATGCCCGTTTACTAGTCGCTGCCATTAATGAATTTTTCCGTAGCAATCAGCTTTCGACTATTTTAGACCAGACCAATCTCCTTTCAGAGATTGATAATTTACGGAGGATTTCGGTCATGGGTTCTGGGGGGGTTACCCGTGAGCGCGCTTCCTTTTCCATTCGTGATATTCATCATTCACAATATGGTCGTATTTGCCCAGTCCGGACACCAGAAGGCCCCAATATCGGTTTGGTAACCTATTTAACTTTGTACGCCAGAGTCAACGAATATGGCTTTCTGGAAACGCCTTATTTTAAAGTTGAGTCGGTAAAAACCGATGGCAAAATCAAAATGAAAGTTAAAGATGAAGTTGTTTATTTACCAGCCGATGACGAAGAAAAATTTTATATCACTCATGCTGGAGTGAATATTGATGAACGAGGTTTTATAATTGATTCTTGGGTGCCAATGAGATTTGGAGGAGAACTTTTAGAAGCTCCAGTAGAAAAGGTTGAGTTGATTGAGATAAGTCCACTACAGGTTTTCGGGAGTTCAGCTTCATTAATTCCTTTTTTAGCTCATGACATGCCGGCTCGAGCTTTAATGGGAACTCACATGCAGTGTCAAGCAGTGCCTCTGGTCAGGCCGGAGTCTCCAATCATTGGGACTGGCATGGAAAGCACCATCGCCGAAGCGATGCAACGGGTAGTTCGAGCCCGTCATGATGGTAAAGTTATTTATGTCGATGCCGAGAAAATTATTTTGAAGGTTAAAAATGGCGGTAAAAGAAAGAATCTTTTTGATACAGAAAAAATTAAAATTAAAGGGAATGAAGAAACTTACTTTTTAGCTAAATTTAAGCGTACCAATCCTAATGGGACTTGTTTTCTTCAAAAACCACTGGTTAAAGTCGGCGAGACAGTTAAAGCCGGTGACCTTTTAATCGATGGGCCTTCTTGTGAAAAGGGAGAATTGGCTTTAGGTCGTAACCTTATTATTGCCTATTGTTCTTTTAAGGGTCTGGGTTATGAAGATGCAATTGTTGTTTCCGACCGCTTAGTTAAAGAGGATATTTTAACGTCGATTAATATCGAAGAATACGAAACTTCAGTCGTAGAAACAAAACTTGGGCCAGAAGAATTAACACGCGATATTCCCAATGTTTCAGAAAACGATTTAGCTAATTTAGCTGAAGACGGTATTGTTATTGTCGGTAGTGAAGTTGGACCGAATGACATCTTGGTGGGGAAAATTGCCCCTAAAGGTGAAACTGAATTAACAGCAGAAGAACGTTTATTACGAGCTATTTTTGGGGAAAAAGCCAGAGAGGTTAAAGATACTTCCCTAAGAGTTCCACACGGTGAAGGGGGAACGGTTATTGATGTGCAAATTTTAGATCGGGATAAAGGAGATGAGTTAGAAGCCGGCGCGATTAAAAAGGTGATTGTTCGGGTGGCTCAAATTAGAAAGATTACGGTTGGTGATAAAGTGGCTGGGCGTCATGGCAATAAAGGGGTGATTTCTAAAGTTATTCTGGAAGCTGATATGCCCTTTTTACCTGATGGGACGCCGGTAGACATTGTTATTTCTTCTTTATCGGTTTTAGCGAGAATGAATTTGGGCCAGTTGTTTGAAGCCCACTTAGGTTGGGCAGCTTCCAAATTAGGTTATAAACTAGCTGTTCCAGTTTTTGAGAAGATTAAGGAAGATAAAATTATTAACGAGCTAAAAAAAGTAGACTTACCGATTGACGGGAAAGTTACTTTGCGTGATGGTTGCACTGGCGAATTGTTTAAAGAGAAAACGGTAGTGGGGATTGCTTACATTCTTAAATTAGTTCATATGGTTGAAGATAAAGTGCACGCTCGTTCCACTGGCCCTTATTCTTTAGTAACACAACAACCATTAGGCGGTAAGGCTCAAATGGGGGGTCAGCGTCTAGGTGAAATGGAAGTGTGGGCTTTAGAAGCTCACCGGGCAGCTCACACCTTACAGGAAATGTTAACCGTTAAAAGCGATGACGTTGTTGGACGAGCTAAAACTTTTGAGGCAATTGTTAAAGGAGTCGAAGTTCCTGAGTCAACCGTGCCAGAATCGTTTAAAGTCTTAGTTAAAGAATTAAATAGTTTATCTTTAGATATTATTCCAATAGGAGCAGTTGAATCACAGGTTAGTGAGGAAGAACCGAAACAAAAGATAGGGGAAACGGAATTAAAAACAAAAGAATTAAAAAATGGATAAAGTTGTTGATTTTTCTCGCTTGAAGATTAAATTAGCTTCTCCTGAGACTGTTCTTTCTTGGTCAAAAGGGGAAGTGATTAAGCCCGAAACGATTAATTATCGGACTCTAAAACCAGAAAAAGACGGTTTATTTTGTGAGCGCATTTTTGGTCCAACCAAAGATTGGGAATGTTATTGCGGTAAATATAAAAGAATTCGCTATCGTGGCATTATTTGTGACCGTTGCGGTGTTGAAGTGACACAATCGCGGGTTCGTCGTGAGCGTATGGGTCATATTAATTTAGCCTCGCCAGTAGCTCATATTTGGTATTTTAAAGGTGCCCCTTCCAAGCTATCTTTACTTTTGGATATTTCTCCGCGTGATTTAGAAGCAGTTATTTACTTTGCCCAGTATTTGGTCATAGAAGTTGACAAGGAGAAGAAAAAAGAGATTGTTAAAGAAATGGAAAAAGAAATAGAAGAAAAAGCCACTGTTTTAGAAAAAAACCTAGAGAGACAAATTAAACAAATTGAGAAGACAACCGAAAAAGAAATCAGCCAAACCAAGAAAAAAATCAAAAATAAAGAGCAACAATTACTAGCTTGTGAAGAATTGAAGTTGAGAGCTAAACAAAAAATTCAAGGGTTGAGAGATGAATTGATTTTAGAACAGGAAAAAGCTCAAGAGGAGAGTAAAAGTCTTTTAGATTTAACCCAAAGGATTAAGAAATTAAGTCTTTTAACAGAAGATGAGTATTTTCGATTGGCAACGGCGCGTGGTTTGTCTTTTCTTAAGGTTGGTATGGGGGCAGAGGTTCTTTTAGAAGTTATTAAAAATCTTGATTTAGAAAAACTTTTAGTAGAACTTCGTCAGGAAGTGAAAGAAAGTACCGGAGCTCGTCATATCAAAGCCACTAAACGGCTGATTTTAATTGAAGGAATGAAAAAGGCGGAAGTTAATCCTGCTTGGATGATTCTGCAAATTTTACCAGTAATTCCACCTGACTTGAGGCCGATGGTCCAACTGGCCGGAGGTCGTTTTGCGACTAGCGATTTGAACGATCTTTATCGCCGAATCATCAACCGCAATAATCGTTTGAAGCATTTAATTGATTTAGGGGCACCACAAATCATTTTAAGAAATGAGAAGCGAATGTTACAGGAAGCGGTTGACAGTTTAATTGATGCCTCCAAAAGTCCTATTCAACGTTTACGCCGACAAGTTAAGCCTTCTCGTTGCTTGTCAGATATTTTAAGAGGAAAACAAGGACGTTTTCGTCAGAACCTTTTAGGGAAAAGAGTTGACTATTCTGGTCGTTCTGTAATTGTCGTTGGTCCAGAGTTGAAATTAACTCATTGTGGTTTGCCGAAGGAAATGGCCTTAGAAATGTTTAAACCTTTTGTTTTAAGAGAATTGATTCTATCGGGGATGGCCCCGAATGTTAAAAGTGCCAAATATACCTTAGAACATCGCCCACCTGAAGTTTTTGATATCTTAGAGAAAATTACCAAAGACCATTTAGTTTTGCTTAACCGGGCACCAACTTTGCATAAATTAGGAATTCAAGCTTTTTACCCAATTTTAGTTGAAGGAAATGCCATTCGTATTCACCCTTGCGTTTGTAAAGGTTATAATGCCGATTTTGATGGAGACCAAATGGCGGTTCATGTTCCTTTAGGAAAAAAGTCTCAAGAAGAAGCGGCCCAATATTTAAGATCTGACAATAATCTTTTGAAACCCGCCGATGGTTCTCCGGTGGCTATTCCTGACAAGGAAATGGCTTTAGGTTGTTATTATTTAACTTCAATTGATAGCCGTTTGGAGTTATTCCCCACGGTTTTTATCAGTCCACAGGAGGCAATTTTAGCTTATCAGGAAGGAAAATTAGAATTAAGGCAGCCAATGAAGGTTTACCTTGGGAAAGAATTAATCGAAACAACCATTGGCCGGATTATTTTTAATGAAATTTTGCCAGATGAGCTTTCTTTTGTTAATGATAATGTCCGCCAAAGAACAATTCAGTCTTTAGTTACTAGGGCCATCCAAATTTTCGACAAAGAAAGAATTGTTAAATTAATTGACGATTTGAAAGACTTAGGTTTTTATTTTTCCACCCAGTCAGGTTTGTCCGTCGGAATTTTTGATTGTAAACTTTATCCGGATAAAGAAGAATTTGTCAAGGAATCAAATAAAAAAGCCGATCAGTTGGAGCATAATCTGGCCGAGGGTTTAATTACTGAGGAGGAAAAAAAGCGTTTAGTCCAAGAGATTTGGCGGGATACGGCTGACGAGTTAGCTGATTTAACTTGGCATCAGTTTGAACCAGAGAACAGCATCCGTTTAGTTATTGAGGCGGGTTTAGGACGGACTTCAAAGGATCAGGTCAAGCAGTTGTCAGCGATGCAAGGCTTAGTCGTTGATCCGTTGGGGCGTATTGTTGAACTGCCGATTAAATCTAATTATCGAGAGGGGCTTTCTGTTTTTGAATATGTGACTTCAGCGCGTGGTTCACGCAAGGGTTTAGCTGACACGGCTTTAAAAACTTCTGATGCCGGTTATCTGACACGTCGTTTAGTTGACGCTGTCCATGATTTAATTTTAAGAGAAGAAGATTGTAAGACCAAAAATGGTCTCTTAATCAGTCGTGAGAAGGGGAAAAAGAGAGCCGAGAAGTTTTTTGAGAGAGTTAAAGGTCGAGTTTTAGCAGCGCCGATCATTGACCCCAAAACAAAGAAAGTTTTATTAAAGAAAGACGAATTAATTACCGAAGAAAACATTGGTCTTTTAGAACGCCACAATGTGCTGGAGGTTATGGTTCGTTCCCCGTTAACTTGTGAATCGCATTATGGACTTTGTGCGGCCTGTTATGGTTGGGATACAGGAAGCAAAAAGATGGCCGAAGTCGGTAGCCCGGTGGGAGTTTTGGCGGCGCAGTCTATCGGTGAGCCTGGGACTCAGTTGACGCTGAGAACAAAACATTTTGGCGGTATTGTTGTTTCTGACGTGACCCAAGGTTTGCCGAGAGTGGAAGAAATCTTTGAAGCCAGATTGCCAAAAGTAGTTTCACCTTTGGCGGAAATTTCCGGCAGGGCAAGTATCGTGGAAACAGAAGACGGCTACAAAGTCAGAGTTAAAACAACCAGTAAGCCGATTGAGGAGAAAGAATATCTGGTTCCTTTAACCAGCAAATTAAATATTGAGGATGGGCAATTGGTTGGGACCGGGATTCAATTGGCCGCCGGAGTTTTAGACATCAAAGATATTTTACAAATCCGTGGTTTACAGGCAGCTCAAGAATATTTGATTGAAGAGCTTCAGGGTGTTTATGAGTCACAGGGAATCCCCATTCATGATAAACATTTTGAAGTTATCGTCCGACGGATGAGCGATAAGGTTCGGGTAGAAACTTCAGGCGATACGACTTTACTCCCAGGAGAATTTATCAGTAAAGCCAAATTTGAAGAAGAGAATGCCCGAGTTTTAGCTGAAGGTGGCGAGCCATCGACGGCTCAAGTGATTATTTTGGGTTTAACCAGAGTCTCTTTATATACAGATTCTTGGCTTTCCGCTGCTTCTTTTCAAGAAACAACCAACATTTTAACCGAAGCCTCGTTAGAAGGTAAGGAGGATAAATTAATTGGCCTTAAGGAAAATGTGATTATTGGACGGTTAATCCCCGTGACCCCTGAAAGAGCTAGGATTGAAGGATAAGATAAAATCTGTTAAAATTAATCTTCATGCCAACGATTAATCAGCTGGTGCGCAAAGGACGCAAAAAAATTAGCAAAAAGATTCGAGCCACCGCCTTGCGGAAGAGTTTTAATGCTCGTGAACAAAGAATGATTAGTAATGTTAATCCTCAAAAACGAGGGGTGGTTTTATTGGTGAAAACCATGGTGCCGAAGAAACCTAATTCGGCTCTAAGGAAAGTCGCCAGAGTAAAATTGTCTAATAAACAAGAAGTGACTGCCTATATTCAGGGTGAAGGCCATAATTTAACTGAACACGGCATTGTTTTAGTCAGGGGCGGTCGGGTTAAAGATTTACCTGGAGTGAAATATCATTTAGTGAGAGGAAAATTTGATTTAGCCGGTGTTGAAGGTCGTCGCAAAGCCCGCTCAAAATATGGTGCCCGCGAAGAAGGAGGAGTCCCTAAGGTAGCTGCTAAAACTGAAGAAGCTGCCCCACAGACTACTTAAAAAAGATGTCTCGAATTGGGAAGATTAAAAAGAGAATTGTTGCCCCTGACCCGCTTTATCAAAGCCGTTTGGTGGCTCATTTAATTAACCGAGTCATGCTTTCCGGCAAAAAAACAGTTGCCCAAAACCAAGTTTACAAAGCTCTTGAAGCTTTAGTTAAGGGGAAAAATAAGGACGAAGTGAAGGAAGCAGGCCCTTTGGAGATTTTATCCACCGCCCTAGAAAATCTGAAGCCAGTGATGGAAGTTAGGCCGAGAAGAATTGGTGGCGCTGCTTATCAAGTGCCGGTGTCGGTTAGAGCTGATCGTCGGGAAGCCTTGGCCATTCGTTGGCTAATTCAGGCCGCTCACAAAAAATCCAATAAGGAATATCGTGAATTTTGGCAAAAATTAGCGGCAGAAATTCAAGACGCCTACAACAACACCGGTACTGCCATCAAGAAGAAACAAGATGTCCATAAGATGGCCGAAGCCAATAAGGCTTTTGCCCATTTTAGATGGTAGAGTAACAAAGGGAAGCCTTCCACCTTAGGGGTGGAATAGCTACGCCACCTCTGGTAAATTTATGTGAATTTAAAATAGTCTTCCCAAAGTGTATTTTTTGAAACTTGTTGGATGTTTTTAGGATAATATTCGAAAGTTTTGTAGACATTAAAAGGGTCTCTTTGTTGAATTTTTCTCCCCTTTTTGTTTCGACTAAATTCTTCAAAATGTAAATGAATTTCATCCCAGGAGGGATACCTTTTAGGACTCGGTCTTTTGGGATAATCTTTATAACCCCAAGTAAGACCGCTATCTCCCACATAACCGATCAATTCACCCTGATTTATCCAAACAAAATAGTGTGAATTTTTCATACTTTCTGGTTTCACTTGATACCCATAAGGATAATAAATTTCTTTTCTTTTTCGTGGTGTGCCGAAAGGGATTTTTCCAGCAATTTTTTCTAAATGTCCGTATTGGGTATATCTGCCATTTTCCGGATGATATATCTGGACAAAATAACCCAAACCCGTGGTTATTGGTTTTTCTCTGTATCTCCTTATTGAGCCATCTTTATTTTTTATAGGTCGGTTATAGTATGAACTTATAGCCCAGCCGCCGGCGGCGGCATAAACCGGTTCTCCTCTTTTGGCTTGAAAATCGATGCCACCATGAATTGCTCTGCCATGGATTTGTTTTTCTTTTTCTGAATAAAACCAACCTTCATTGATTTTAAATCCTTGGCACCTCATTAAAGGAAGTTTTAAATAAGGAGTCATATTAAGCTGAAAGTATTATACCATCTTGATTGAGAAAGAAAATTTTGTTAAAATCAAACTTGAAGCGACTGCTTCTTGGACGGAGCAGTTTTTTATGCTTGAAAAAGGTTTATAATTTAATTAGATTTAAAAATGGCAGGTGAAAATAAAAACTTCGAAAAAATAGTTGTTCCGATTGAAAAAGTTCGGAATATTGGGATTATTGCCCATATTGATGCTGGGAAAACCACCACCACAGAACGGGTTTTGTTTTACACTGGTCGCAGTTATAAAATCGGCGATATTGATGAGGGAACGACCCAAATGGATTGGATGGCTCAGGAAAGAGAAAGGGGCATCACCATTGTTTCCGCTGCCACCACAACTTTTTGGCGCGACCATCGGGTTAATATCATTGATACGCCTGGTCACGTCGATTTTACCGCTGAGGTAGAACGTTCTTTGCGGGTTTTAGATGGCGGCATTATTATTTTTGATGCTGAAGAGGGTGTTCAATCACAGTCGGAAACCGTTTGGCGTCAGGCTGATCGTTATCATGTTCCCCGTTTGGCCTTTATTAACAAGATGGACAAGCTTGGGGCTGATTTTGAAAAAACAGTCGGCATGATTGAAGATCGTTTGGAAGCTAAAACTGCAATAATTACTTACCCTATTGGCAAAGAAAAAGATTTTATCGGCGTCGTTGATATTCTTCATCAAAAGGCTTTAATTTGGGATGACCAGAAAGACAAAACCGGAGAGAAATTCGAAGAAAAAGAAATTCCAACTGATTTACAGGAGAAAATTAAAAAATATCGGGAAAAATTAATTGAACAGGCAGCGGAATTTGATGGAGATTTAACTGATAAATTTCTTAAAGGCGAGGAAATTAAAGATGAAGAAATTATTATTGGTTTACGCCAGGGTGTTGTTTTAGGGAAAATTGTGCCGACTTACGCTGGTTCTTCCTTGCGCAACAAAGGCGTTCAACCTTTGCTTGACGGCGTGATTGATTTCCTACCTTCGCCGTTAGATATTCCCCCGGTTAAAGGAACAAATCCAGAAACCCAGCAAGAAGAAGAAAGACACAATGACCCTCAAGGACCTCTAGCGGCTTTGGCTTTTAAGGTTCAAACCGATCCTCATGTCGGCCGTTTAACTTATCTGCGGCTTTATTCCGGAACTCTTGTTTCCGGCGGAGAGGTTTTTAACACCACTCAGCGAAAAAAAGAAAGAATTTCCCGTCTTTTATTAATGCACGCCAATCAGAAAGAAACGATTGAAAAAGCCCAGGCCGGAGAAATTGTCGCCGTTATTGGTTTAAAAGAAACGACCACCGGTGATACTCTCTGTGATAAAGACAAACCAATTATTTTAGAATCAATTTCCTTTCCTGACCCAGTTATTTCTTTAGCCATTGAACCGAAAACCAAGGTTGATCAGGAGAAGTTAAGCTATGCCCTGAAAGCTTTGTCTGATGAAGATCCGACCTTTAAGATTAAATATGATCAGGAAACCGGGCAAACAACCATCGCTGGAATGGGTGAGTTGCATTTGGAAATTCTGGTTGACCGCTTAAAAAGAGAATTTAATGTTTTAGCCAATACCGGTAGCCCGCAAGTCGCTTATAAAGAAACCATTAAAAAAGTGGCTCAGGCTGAAGGTAAATACATCCGTCAATCCGGTGGTCGCGGTCAATATGG
>Ga0100399_1002896_pt1 | contig 12115 bp, 10 predicted proteins | sample CryGeymeta201523_FD_81545 | JGI IMG/M metagenome (GOLD analysis project Ga0100399, IMG submission 81545) | Groundwater microbial communities from Crystal Geyser aquifers in Utah, USA - Crystal Geyser metaG 2015-23 | ecosystem: Environmental > Aquatic > Deep subsurface > Groundwater | place: USA...
AAGAAAAAGGGGATGAGGTCGTTGGCTATTTTTTTAATCCTAACATTCATCCTTACCAAGAATATCAAAAAAGACTCGACGCTCTGAAACAATACTCAGAGAGGGTTGGGTTGAAGGTGATCTATCGGGATGAATATCTCCTTGAGGAATTTTTAAGAAATGTATCTCATCGAGTAAAAGAAAGGTGTCAATATTGTTACTCACTTCGGCTTGAAGCTACAGCCCGCGAAGCAAAAAAAAACGTCTTCGATGGGTTTTCAACCACCCTTCTTCAAAGTGCCCATCAAAATCATGCTCTGATCAAAGAAACCGGGGAGCGTGTGGCTCGTGAAATGGGGATTCCATTCTATTATGAAGATTTTCGGCAGGGATGGAAGAAAGGAGTGGAAGTCTCGAAGGCGATGGGATTATATCGTCAGCAATATTGTGGCTGTATCTATAGTGAGAAAGAAAGGTTTATGAAATCAAATAAAATGTCAAATGACAAAGCTCAAATGAGAGAGGGAAAAACGAATAATGGAACATTGAAATAATGATGGTCTCGTAAAAAGTCTGAAAAGGCTACTTTCTGTCATTCCTGCCCCGTATCAAGTACGGGGTAAACTCCAGCAGGCCGCCGGCCCATAGGGCCTCCCTCCGGGGCATGAGCCCTTCCGGGGTGGAGCCTGACCCGGAGGGAATCCAGTGTTTTTAAGTAATTAGAATTACCCCTGGATTCCCGTTTTCACGCCTGCGCGCCCTGCCTTCGCCGAAGCGGCTTCGCGCAGGCAGGTGAAGCGCTACGGCGCGCAAGCACGGGAATGACGGAGTTGCAATCTAAGGGGGGGGATTATGTGGCAACTTCCTTAATCATCTCCACCAGCATCCTCATTCCAAATCTCAAATTTTCTAACGCGATTCGTTCATCGTTTCCGTGCACTCTCAATATTTCTTTCTCTGGCAAACGAAAGGGGCAGAAGTCGTAGGTCGTAATGCCTCTTTTCCTCAGAAAACGACTGTCCGTGGCTCCGGGGAGAAGAAAAGGAACGACCGGACAATCCGGGTCGTTTAAGGTCGCAAATTTTTGGATGGCCTGAAAAAGGTCTGTGTTAAAGGGAGAGGGCGGAATGGATTTCCCCTCCATTTTCCCCTCGACTTCAATTTCGTCTCCTAATCTTTTTTTAATCTCTGTTAAAAAATTTTCTTTAGATGAACCCGGAATAAGGCGACAGTCAAGAGTGGCGGTTGATTCCGAGGGGATGACATTGGCCTTGCTTCCGGCCTGAAGGATGGTAAGAGAGATGGTATCCCTCACCATGGCATTATAGATTGGATTGGATGTCAACCTGGCCGAAAAAGAGGGATTGCTTAGGCCTTTTTCAATGTCTTCAAAAAATTGCCTTTCTTCGGAAAGCTGTTTGTGAGCTATCTTAGAAAAAAACTCTTTGACCATGGGAAGAATATTGAAAGAGGTTTCCCATTTCGTGAGGGATTCCAGGGCATGGATAAGTTTCACATTGGGATTGTCAGCATGGGGCATGGAAGCATGGCCTGAAGTCCCCTTGGCCTTCAATTGGAGTTGAAAGACAATCTTCTGGCCATTCGAAATTTCATATCGATCCGGATCACCGGTTTCGTTGAGAATGACATATCCCCCTTCATTGAGGGCATATTCTGATTCCATTAAGGAGGAAACATTTTCCATGGCCCACTGGATTCCCCACTTTCCACCCGTCTCCTCATCAGCCGCAGCAAAAAAGAGGACATCTCTTTCTAAAGGAACCTTCCTCCGTTGCAGGATTAAGAGGGCCATCATCTCTATGATCCCCATGGATTTATCATCGAGAGCTCCACGGCCATAGAGATATCCATCTTGAACAATTCCTTCGAAAGGATCTACTGTCCAACGTCCTTTTTCAACAGGGACCACATCCATATGATTAAGAAGGAGGAGGGGTCTCTTTTTACTGGTTCCTTTTAAAGTGGCAAGAAGGCTCCCTCGGCCTGGAGAGGGCTCAAAAACCTGACATGGAATAGACTCTGCATCAAAAATATTTTTGAAAAATTTCGCTCCTTCTACTTCATTCCCGGGTGGATTGACCGTATCAATCCGAAGATACTCCTGAAGATAGTGGATGGCTTCCTCTAAAAGCTGATCCCAATCCATAGCAAACTCCTATTCAGTAGGCAGTTGGCAGAAGGCAGCCGGCAGCGAGAAAATTAATAAAATTATTTTGTTGCTTCTGCATACTGCTTGCTGCTTTCTGCCTTCTGGTTTGCGTTAGCCCTCCCCGAACAGCGGTACAATTTTAAACTGATTCACATCAACTAATCCTTTATCAGTAATTTTAAGTTCTTGGATGACCGGCAGCGATAAGAAGGAAAGTGTCATAAAGGGGTCTGGGATTTTGCATCCAAGGGTTTTCGCTGCACGATGGAGGGCTTCTAACTCAAGGTTGACTTGGGCAACGGAGGCTTCTGACATCAGACCCGCAATGGGCAAGGGAAGAGAAGCTAACACCCTCCCATCCAAAACAGTTGCCAATCCCCCTCTCATCGCTTGAATGACTTCTACGGCTTTCAACATATCCTGGTCATTGGTTCCCACAATGACGAGGTTATGTGAATCGTGAGCCACGGACGAACCGATTGCTCCTTTCTTTATGCCAAACCCCTGGACAAAACCAATCCCGATATTCCCTGTAGCTTTATGCCGTTCAACCACTACAATCTTAAGGATATCCTCTTTGATATTGGGATGGGCCACTCCGTCTTTCAAGACGACTTTCTTCATTATTTTTTTTGTGACAATTTGATCTGGTATCAGTTGGATGACTTTGGCGAGGGGGCAGTCACTTCGAAGAATAAAAGCGTCTTTTTTAAGGGGCTTGATTCGAACGGATCCCGTGACTTTGGGACCCTTCGTTTTTCGGATGGGAGGGGAAAGCATTTTACCCTCATCAGCAACTAATATTCCATCTTTAAAGACCTTCTTAATTTGAAATCGTCCCAGATGATCGAAACTAACGATGTCAGCCCGATAACCCGGAGCAATGGCTCCGAGGTCATCCAGCCTGAAATATTCTGCAGGATTGAGTGTTGCCATCTGAATAGCTAAGATGGGGTCAATTCCCCATCGGACCGCCTGCCTGACCATGGAATTGATATGACCCTCTTCGAGGAGTTCTTTTGGATGTCGGTCATCGGTGACGAAGAGAAAGCGTCTCGAATTCTTGGGGTGGACAAGGGGGATGAGACTTCTGAGATTTCTTGCAGTCGTTCCTTCTCGGATCATAATCCACATCCCATTTTTCAATTTCTCTTTCGCCTCTTTGAGAGTGGTACATTCATGTTCAGAACGAATTCCTGCGGTGAGATAAGCATAAAGCCCTTTTCCCGAAAGCAGTGGGGCGTGGCCATCAATGCGCTTCCCCTTTGCCATCTTAATTTTTTTGAGAACTTCTGGATCTCTGAAAATGACACCCGGGAAATTCATCATCTCTGCCAATCCAATGGCCCAGGGTTCTTTAAACAGAGGTTCTAAATCGTTTGCCTTGAGGGTAGCTCCCGAAGTTTCCAAATGCGTTGCAGGAACACAGGAAGGAAGCATGATGAAAATATTTAAGGGAACGCCTCTTGCCGATTCTGCCATGAAGCGGATGCCCTTTTGACCAAGCACATTGGCAATTTCATGAGGGTCGGCGATTACAGTGGTGGTTCCGTTAGGAAGGACAGCTCGAGCAAATTCAGGGATGGTTACCATGCTCGATTCAATGTGGACATGACCGTCAATCAACCCGGGACAAAGAAAATCGCCCTTCACATCAATAATCTTTCTGGCTTGATAATCTCCGAAACCTACGATCACCCCTCCGAAAATGGCCACATCCTTTTTTTCGATCTGACCTGAGAAGACATCCACGACCCTTCCGTTCTTAATCAGAAGATCCACCTTTCCTTCACCTGTAGCGACCCGGATTTTTTCTTTTAGCGAAGCCATCTTTTTCCACCCTCTTCTTCAAAATGGATAAATGGGGTCACATCTTCAGATGTCATTAATTATTTTGTTAGCCATTCTTTCTAATTGCCGATCTACATTTAGGTGGGTTTGCGCACGCTTCACCGCCCCCGTCACCGCAGTATACCCCACCCCAAACACCTTCCCAATCTCCTCGTTCCCATAAACACCAAGCTGATATAAAATATAAATCGTCACATCCCTGCTCCAACAACGATACTTACGAACCTTCAACAACGATTCAGGATTCCTCTCCCCCAACCTTTCCAAGATTTCTAAAGCCAAAGCCCCAATGTCTCTTCCCCTCAATAATGACCTCCCCTGTGGCTTCTCCCGATGTCCCTCTCTCTTCACCCTCCCCATACACTCCTCCGAAAACCCCTCACTCCCAAGGTATAATCCATGCCAAAGCTCACCCAAGATATTCTCCTCTCCTCTCAAAGACATCTCCTGAACTTTCATGAACCCCTTCCGACTCCCTCCATGTATCCCTAATACTAATCCCGTCGTTAACCACGATACCTCATACCTCCTATCCGCATAAGCCCGATAACTACTCCATGGATAATCCCATAATCTCCTCACGATACCCGCCCGAAGGGGGTTACCATGAATATAAAGGCACATGGCCGTAAAGTAACGATCATTCTCAATCAGAAAACTCTTAAATCGTCCCTGAAACAGATGACCGCTTCGCTCATGCCGGCGGTTAAACCAGACCGAATAGCTTAGACCCAGCCACTGAATCGCTCGGGAGAGATTGGCTTCTTTTGTTCGAATCAGGAGGTGATAGTGGTTTTTCATCAAAACATAGGCATGGACTTCTAATTTAAATCGTTCCACCGCCTTTTCGAGGGTGTCAAGAAACCGAAGGTAATCCTTTTCGTCATAATAGATATCTCGCTTTTCATTCCCTCGGGATAAGACATGGTAGAAGGTATCAGGGTAATCCATGCGGAGGGGCCTAGCCATACCGTTATCCTACATAAACATGATCTTTTGTCAAGAAATTAATGACATCTGAAGATGTGACCCCGACCATTTTAGAGACCTTTGACATTAAAGGAAGATATTGAAAAAGGGAAGAGAATTTGGTATAAAATTAAATAATAATTTATCATCAAAAAATATAATTTACTAATAAATATAAATAGATAAATTCTATTGACTTAAAGATTTTAATATAGTAAAAAGGAAGCATAAATTCCATTTTGAGACTCAATATGGAAATAATAGACCGATTTTTCCAGGCTCCTAAAACCAGTTTTTTCCTTTTTGGCCCCCGTGGGACTGGCAAGTCAACATTTGTGCATCAGCATTTTAAGAATGCTATTTATATAGACCTGCTTGATCCTGATCGAGTTCGCCTTTTTTCAGCCATGCCCGAACGGCTCAGAGAAATGATAGAGGCTCAACCTGAATCAGGCTTTATCGTGATTGACGAAGTCCAAAGGGTCCCCGAATTGCTCCCGGTCGTTCATGGCCTCATCGAGGCAAAGAAAGGCTGGAAATTTGTTCTCACAGGCTCAAGTGCACGTAAACTCAAACGGACAGGGATAGATCTGCTTGGCGGACGGGCACTCTTATATACCATGCATCCTTTCATGGCGAGAGAGCTTGGGCACCACTTCAACTTTGACAAAGCCATTCACCACGGGCTCTTGCCCGTTGTTGTCGCTTCAGAAGATCCTGCAGAGGTATTGCGTTCCTATGCAGCCCTATATTTACGGGAAGAAGTTCAAATGGAAGGATTGGTCCGAAACATCGGTCATTTCTCGCGTTTTCTGGAAGCCATCAGTTTCTCTCATGCATCTATTCTCAATGTGAGCAATATTGCCCGGGAATGTGAGGTAGAACGAAAAGTAGTGGAAGGCTATGTGGGAATTCTTGAAGATATCCTGTTAGGCTGGCGACTTCCCGTCTTCACCAAACGAGCAAAACGCGAGCTGTCGGTCCATCCGAAGTTTTATCTGTTTGATACAGGTGTTTTCAGGTCTCTGAGACCAAAAGGGCCTTTGGATCGGGTAGAGGAGATTGAAGGACAGGCCCTGGAAGGATTAGTGGCCCAGCATTTAAAGGCATGGACTGCTTACTCAAAGGGTCAAATGGAATTGTTCTATTGGCGGACAAGATCAGGGGCAGAGGTGGATTTTGTCGTTTATGGACCAGAAGGCCTTTGGGCATTGGAAGTTAAGAATGCGCGCAAAATACATACAAGCGATTTACGAGGTTTGCGCTCATTTATGGGGGAATACCCAGATAGCAGGGCACTTTTTCTTTATCGTGGGAAAGAACGAATTGTCAAGGAAGGGATTCTCTGTTTGCCGTGTGTGGAATTCATCAAGGAGCTGTGGCCTGATCGATTGCTGGATCAAGCCTTTGCCTGACTTAAATGAGTATGGATATTTCATAGTTAAATAATTAGAAATAAGGATTTTTATAACACTTTAGCCATTTGAAATGAAATTGGGTTGAACTCTGGTCAGAAATGCTTCCAAAGCTTTAGAATATGGAACCATCTGAATAGTTCGGTAAAAGGTTTCCGCTCTAAAGCTTTTCCAGCACCCATGACCGGAGTCAAATGGATGATTTTTCGAAAAACTAAATTGTTACGGATTCTTAAAAATGCCACTTCATTCTCTGCTGCAAAGGGAAGATTTTTATGTCATCTCGGTGATTGGGGGGGATCAAGTTGGGATTGTCTCGGAAGTGACCCAGCTGCTCTTTAAGCAAGGATTGAATATCCTAGATATTGAACAGACGGTCATTCATTCCCAATTCACCATGGTCCTCCTCATCCAACCACTCCGGCCTCGTTTTCAGCCGAGTCAACTGCAAACAAGTCTCAGTCGATTGGCAAAGAGACAAGGGATGAGTATTACGATGACTCCCCTTCATGAATTTAGGGGGTTAAGGCTGGCCGAGACCAAGAGGCCCTATGTCCTTACCCTCATGGGACCGGACCGGGCAGGAGTCGTGGCAGCCTTTTCTTCTGCTCTGGCCAAACACCATTGCAACATTGAGCGAATTAAGATGATTGCCAGAGGAGAATTCTTAGCCATGGAAATGTGGGCGGACCTTCGAGAAGCAAATTTTTCTCTTTTGCGACAGGATCTCACCACCGTTGCTAAGAAGGTTGGGATGGATATCATCGCCCAACCCGAACATATTTTTAAAAAGAGAAAGAAGGTCATTGTCTTTGATATGGATTCAACCATTGTGGATGGAGAAATCATCGACGAAATGGCGACGCTTGCCGGAGTGGGTAAGAAGGTCGCTGCCGTTACTGAAAGGGGAATGCGAGGAGAAATCGATTTTCCAGAGTCTCTCCGGACAAGGGTGTCTTTTCTAAAAGGGTTGAAAATTAAGAGCTTGGAATCCATTGCCAAAACGTTTAAGCTCACCAAGGGAAGTGAAGAGCTCATTGCAGCCCTGAGGGAGATGGGATTTAAGATTGCCCTCATCAGCGGCGGGTTCAGTTATTTTACAGGTGTTTTAAAGAAAAGATTGGGATTCGATTATGCCTTCGGAAATGAATTGGAGATTAAAGAGGGAAGGCTGACCGGAAGAATCAAAGGGAGGATCATCGACGCCAAAAGGAAAGCCGAAGTCCTGGATCAAATCTGCCGTAAGGAAGGGATCACCCGGGATGAAGTTGTCGCGGTGGGGGATGGATCAAACGATCGGATTATGGTGGCGAATGCAGGGTTAGGGATCGCCTTTAATGCAAAAGAGATTTTGAAGAAAGTGGCGGATGGAGCCATTACGAAAGATCATATGAAGGGAGTCCTTTACTGTCTGGGAATTACAGATCTGGACCTGAAAAGATGAAAAATCCGAAATCCGAAGCACGAATTTCGAAACAATATCGAATGACCAAAATCCTAAACTTAAGAAATTTTACTTACGAATTGAGTGCTCAGAAATTGCTTTGATGGTTTCGGTCATTTGGAGATTGGATTTGCCTGCCCTGTTAAGTACGCTTTGAGTTACTTCTGGCTGATGGATTGCGATCCGTCTGGTAAAGAAAAATCGTCAGTATCGGGGGAAATTACTTAACAGGGTAAAGATTTCGATATTCGAATTTCGGATTTAGAGACAAACTCAGTCTCATTGATCCAAAGTTGCAGGGTTAAGGGGTCATGAAGTCGACATCCTTCCAAAAGGTCAAAGCCGTCATCTTCGATTTTGACGGGACACTGGCAGTGCTTAACATCGATTTTTCTCTCATGAGAGAAAAAATATTCGATTTGGTGAGGCGTTATGGTATTAGAGAAGAAGCGATTCAGGAGAAGTACCTCCTTGAGATCATTGACGAGGTCTACCAAACCCTGTGGAAAAAGAATCCTTCCGGTGCAGAGGCATTTTATCAGGAGTCCCATCGGATTCTTCATGAAGAAGAAATGAAGGCTGCAGGGGAGGGGAGACTGATTCCAGGAACAGAGGCAACCTTAAAAAGTTTAAGGGAGAAGGGAATTAAAGTCGGAATCATTACACGGAATTGTGAGGATGCGGTTCGGAAGGTTTTCCCTGATATCAATGATTTTTGTGATGCATTCGTCTCGAGAAATTCGGTGAAGAAGGTGAAACCCCATCCAGACCATCTGACCTATGCGATGGAATCATTAAAAACTTCAGGGGAAGAGTCAATGATGGTTGGAGATCATATCATTGACATTCAGGCAGGGAAGAGGGTGGGGATGAAGACAATTGGTGTATTAACAGGAAGGATAAAGAAGGAGGAGTTTGAGAAAGCAGGGGCGAATTATATTTTGAGAGAGGCTTCAGAGATTTTTGGGTTATTGGAGCAGCAAGAGATTGGAACGATGGAATGATGGAGCAATGGAATAATGGGTTGATTTATTTTTTGTTTTATTTCCCAACGTTCCAATATTCCACCATTCCACTATTCCATGAGCAGTTTTGCGAGGAGGTTCTAAAAATGGGTAAAAGAGTAATCCAAACCGAGAAGGCGCCAAAGGCGATTGGTCCATACTCCCAGGCCATTCAGGCAGGGAATTTTCTCTTTCTCTCCGGACAGATACCTCTCGATCCAAAAACAGGGGAATTGGTGAAAGGAGATATTCGGCAGCAGACTCAGCAGGTTTTGGAAAACATAAAAGGGGTAATGGAATCCCAAGGGTTAGGGATGGAAGATGTGGTCAAGGTGACAATTTTTTTGAAAGATATCGGAAATTTCAATCAGGTAAATGAGATTTATTCGACTTACTTCCCATCTTCACCACCGGCAAGATCAACGGTCGAGGTGGCTAAACTCCCAAAGGACGCTGATATAGAGATAGAGGCTATTGCCGTCATTTAATTGGGGACAGGCAACTTTTTGTTCGACAAAAACCATAATTTTAAAAAGGATGATGGCAAAAAGTAGCCTGTCCCCTTTAAAGGGTTTCCCACTTGGCGATCTTCTTTTCTCCATCCGGGGGATTAATTTGGATTTCGAATGTGATGGATTCAGGTTTTGCCTCGAGAAGTGAATAACCAATAATCAATACACGACCCGAGGAAGGGGGCAGAGGAAAGTTAAGTGTTACCTCTTCCGGATTTAGAGCAAATTCGGTTACAGGGGTTCCCTCGGAGAATTTCACTTCTTTTGGGGTGACCACTACTTTAATGGAATTAGGTGGCACAGGAGATGTGCGGCTCCGGTTGATCACTTCAATATGAATTTCTAACATTTTAAGTTGAGAAGGAGGGGACCCAATCTCCCTTGTCTGGAAACGGGTCTCGCCTAACCTGATATCCGTACCTTTTTCTACTACGGCCTTAGGCTGGGAGAAAACTACCCCCGTTGCCACAAACAGTAAGAAGAATAAGCTCAATGCATAAACAGTCGTTTTTCTAACCAATTGGCCCATGTTACCTTCCGTTAAAGAAGGACTGAAAATCATGGAAATCCGAATAATCGTGTACTAAAATCTGGGTAATCAAGAGAGGGTATCATTCGCCTTGTCTCTATCCCGAACTTAATTTACCACATCTATATTCGGATGGGAAGGCTTTTAAATTTTTGGTAGTGTCCTAATTTGAAGTAAATCTGGTTCAGATTATGAGCCAAGTTGAAATATGACAAAAATTGGACATAAATGTCAAATTGTTACCATTTTTTTATTGGGGCTTTTAATGGGAGAAGTAAATTAATTATCAAATTCAATATGTTATCTACCAACATATTATATGGTTCAAATATTGCGTGATCTTTAATTTATTATCAAATATTTTTTTCTTAACAAATGCATTTTTTTGTTGACACGAGATTGATTTTCCGGTATTGGTATATTATATTTAAATAAAAATGAGGGGCTGGAGTGGTGTCTCAAGCACTGCGAAAGGATAGAATCCTACAGCGCCTTGCTGAAAGCCTGCCCTAAAAAGCAGGCTTTTCCTATTTAAATGGTTTGTCATATCCAGTTATTTTAAATCCATTTTCTGTCGTTTTTATTGTTTGGTAAGTTTTTCTAAACACTCTTTGATAAAGAGTATTCGTATACTTACAATATTCACCTTTTGTCATCATTTCTTCTTGTCTCCTTATAATCGCTGCAAAAAGATCAGCCATTTGAATTCCAGGAGAATACAAGGAATTTACAAAAAATGGAGTTTCAACTATTCTGTGATATTTTTTACCGTTTGGATTTCCAAATCTATAGTTCAGATGTTCTTTGGAATGGATAAGAGTTCTCTTCGGGTTTATTTCATCTAAAATCAGTATTCCTCTATGATCATTTCCTTGATCCTCCAAAAAACTATGAATAGAAATTTGAAGATATTGAATAGATAGTGGGTATAACCACCTATACCGACATTCTTTATTTGACTTATCTTTATCTATTATAACTGCAAAAATTGGGAATCCGAATGAATCATGAATATTTATAATTTGATGCGCAAAGTTCCTTTTAACTTTGTTTTGAATATCATGTTTTGATACCAAATCTGAACCTTTAATTTCACTATCATGGCGTGAAAAAGTTTTGGGGAAGAAATGCCGTTTTAATCCTTCCATTTTTTTATAAAGTTCTGGCCATTGGGAATTGTGGAATACGGTGGAACAAACAACAAAGAATCTACTTGTGGTATCGGAAGATTCTGGGGTGCCAGATTCATCGATGTAGAAAAAATACATACATTTTGCCTCCCTTGAGTTCGTCGTAAAGGATTTCTTAAATCACTTGCGAAATTCACTAATGATTGCCGCCCTCACTGCGGCCTGTGGTGAATCAACAGCCCCCTGATGAAGTACCGCAAAAAAACGCCTCTTCTTTGAATTATCCAATCCATAAGACCATGCATAGCAAAGTTTAGATTTAGGATGGTCGATTTTGAATAACCACAACCCCTTCCCAAACTACCTCTCCTTCAAATTCTTCTTTGACCGGGACGGATTCAATCCAGGTTGCTTTACAATCGTGAAGATCAAGAATAGCCTTTTTAAGTGTCTTTATATATAACGTCTGTTGTGTTTTCATTAAAGTAAAATTATAGCAATTTCCTAAAAAGAAGGCAACTCAAAATTTTGTCTCATTCAACGTATGGACAAAACAATCTGGTTCTTTATTTCTGAAATTAAGAACCTGTAGTGTTCGGTATTTTATGAAAACATAACACCCATGTTTTTTCCCTTGACAATTCAAAACAGATGTGCATAATTAATAGTAACAGATTAAACTTAGGAGGTGAAACAATATGGACGCCACGGCACTTGGAAGTCTTCGGAATAAGTTCTTGAAGGAAGCGAAAGATCTGGAAGAACAATTGAAAGAACGTCGGGACAAGATTAAGGCTATCGATTTAGTGTTGGGTATGCTGATTGAACAAGGGGGCGACAAAACCAGGAACAAGCCCATTGGGGGTGATGTCAATCGGTTTCGTAAAATGGGAGCAAAGGAGGCGATTCTAAAATGTATGAATGAACCAGTCCGTTGGTGGTCAATGGCAGAAATTAAAAAAACATTATTTGATGGTGGTTTCAAATCGAAATCCAAAGACCCAAATTCAGTTATTGCATCAACCACCAGGCGTCTGCTTGAAAAGGAAGGGAAACTTGAAGTTGATAAAACAGCAAAACCACAACGGTTCAAAATAAAGGAAAAAGAAACA
>Ga0100399_1002914_pt1 | contig 12060 bp, 9 predicted proteins | sample CryGeymeta201523_FD_81545 | JGI IMG/M metagenome (GOLD analysis project Ga0100399, IMG submission 81545) | Groundwater microbial communities from Crystal Geyser aquifers in Utah, USA - Crystal Geyser metaG 2015-23 | ecosystem: Environmental > Aquatic > Deep subsurface > Groundwater | place: USA...
TCGTAGACCGTTGCCAAGGGGCCCAGCCCCTCGAACCAGGTGAGCTCCGGGGTGTTGTCATCGCCCATGCGCAGGGAGGTGAAGTCGGGGCGGGTGGTGTAGATCGGATAATCGATCAGCTCCGCCAGCCACGGATTCTCGGCAAACAGGTCGCGGCCGGTGGCATACCCCCACGCCGCGAGGGTCGGCACCACCACCCCGCCGAGCCCTTTGCGCAGATAGGTAATCCCCTCGTGCCAACCGCCGCCGCCGCCAATCACCTGCTGCCACACCGGCAGGTAGACGTCGAACAGAACCTGGTGGGCAAAGCGGATCAGTGGCTCCCCCTCGGGGGCGTCCGGGTAGGCAACCAGAGCGCCAATAAACGGGGCGTTGTGCAGGCGGATGTAGCCCACGTCGTTGTACGGGCTCACCCGAATCTCCCGGTAGTAGTCGTCCGCCCGGCGGGTGATGTCGACGATCCGACCCAGCATTCGCGCCCGCACCGCCGGGTGGAGGTCGGCGTAGCACCAGTCGTAGGCGACCGCGAGGACGTCCACTCGGTGGAACCACCGCCCCTTCATCTCGTCGCCCGCCAGCGCCTCGATCTCCGCTAGGTACTTCGGCTCGCGGGTTGCCAGGTAGAGGAGGAAGAGGTTGGTCTCGGCGCCGTGGTGGCGGGTGCGATCGAGGTCGCGCAGGAGCTTCGGCTGGGTGCGCAGCCAAGCGAGGTACGCCTCGTCCGGGTGCGGCAGGCGCGGGTGGTCGACGCGGTAGTGGTCGCCGACCAGCGCCGGATCCACGCCGCCGGCCGCCAGTGCGCGGGTTGCGCCGAAGAGCGCGAGCAACGCCACCGCGACCCGCAACGCCCGCGAGCTGGCCCGGTCGCGCCCTCTCCTCACCCCTCCCCTTCGCGATGGAACCAACGCACCCGCGGGGGCAGGTTGACCGTGGCGAGGAGGCCGGACGCGAGACGGCGCGCCAGCTCTCGCTCCTGGGCGGGCTGGCGCTGCTTCACCTGATAGAGGTGGCCCTTGGTCGACTGGATCGCGCCGAGGTCCACGCCGGCCGCGAGCTGCTGGATCGCCTCCACGTAGACCGGGCCGCTGTCGCGCACCGCCCGCCAAAACAGGGTGAGCTCGTCGTCGCCCGCGCCCACCGCCGGGCAGATATGGGCCACCAGGTTGCCCGTGTCGATGCCGGCGTTGATGAAGTGGAGGGTGCAACCGATCTTCTCCGGCTCGTTATTGAACAGGGCCCAGAAGGTGCAGTCGGCGCCACGGTACTCGGGGGAGAGGCCGCCGTGGAGGTTGAGCATCCCGAGGCGGCCGCGCTCCAACAAGGGGCCGCGGATCAGGGTCGTGCCGAAGACCGCGATCACGTCGGGAACAAGGACGTCGGCGAGGGCCACCACCGACGGGTGGTTGATGTAGGGAACCCAACGCACCAACTCCGGTCGGACCAGGGCGGGCGGCGCGGTGCCAAAGAAGAAGCGCGCCTCGCCGCCGCCGGCGTAGCGGCCGCGGTCGCGCCACCGCCGGCTCACCTTCGCCCACAAAGAGGCCGGCCGCAGGAGGCGCTTGACCTTCTTCACCGTCCACTCGCCACCGCGCTCGTGGACGATCCCCACCACCTCGCTCCCTTCGCATAGGCAGTTGGCCACGTAGAGGTGGCGCGGCGCGGTGCCGCACAGCACCAAGACGCGCGGCCGGCCGCTCATCGTCCCGCCTCCACCGCCACCGCAGCGGCCGGGGTCTCAACCAGCAGGTCGTGGCGGCCGAGGTCGAGGATGAGGGCGTCAGCGAAAAACTTCGGCGCCCAGTTGGGGAACTCGAAGCGCGAGTAGCCGCCCCAGATCGGCATCGAGCCCGCCACCGCGCCGGCCAGCGCGGGCGGACCGGTGCGCCGGTGGCAACGCTTCAGATACGCGATCGCCCGCCGCGCCGGCGCCACCAGCCCCACGTCATCCGTGACCTCCGCCAACCGCAGCCAGTTGATCGCCATCTGTGCCAAGCCGGTGAGACAGCAGTAGCGCGCCGTCGGACGCCAGCCATCGGCGAAGGTCCCGGCGAGGGAGCCGTCGTCCCGTTGGAGCGCAACCAGGGCCCGTGCCGCGCGCGTGGCCGCCGCCACACAGCGCTCCTCACCGAGAAGCAGGCCACCCTCCAACAGGCCGCGGATCGCGTAGGCGATCGTGTGGGTGAAGGGGTCGCGCTCCGGGGTGAAGGCGTTGGTGGCGAACCAGCCACTCGCCGTCTGCTGGCTGAGGGCCCACTCCAGGTTGCGCCGCGCCACCGCCCGCAGCTCCGCGTCGCCCGCTGCCGCCCCCGCCCGTGCCACCGCCCAGGCGGCGCGGCTGTTGTAGGTGTGCGGACAGCCGTTGTGGACGTGGGTGCGCCAGCAGCCGTCCTCGTCTTGAAAACTCGCCAGCCAGTGGCCCGCGCGTACCGCCGCCGCCAAACAGTCGGCGCGGCCGAGGCGCAGGGCGCCGGTGACCATCCCGTGGAGGATCTGGCCGGTGTTGAAGACGACCGGCGCCGAGCCCTGCTCGCCGAAGTGGCCGGGAAAGGCGCCGTCGGCGCGCTGGATGGAGAGCTCCCAATCGAGGATCCGGTGGGCGCGCGCGGTGAGCGTGGGCCGCTCCAACACCGCCGCCGCCGCCACCAGGGTCTCAACGATGTAGCCGCTCGTCTCCGGGTAGCTCGGCAGCCAACCATCCGCGAACGACCAGCCGGCGGCGACCCCGCCCGCGTCGGGCTGGCGGTCGCGCACCTCCTGGGCGTGGCTGAGCCACCCCACGGCCGCGTCGAGGTGGTCGAGGTGGCTCCCCGCCGGCCGGCGCCCGCCGAGCACAAGCTCGCCAACGATCAGCGCCAGGTGGCGCGGCCGGAGAAGGCGATAGCGCAGCGGTGCGCCGAGGAGGGCGGCGAGACTCATCGGGTCGCTTCCACGGGCGCGGCGAACTGGTCGCGCTCCAGCCCCGCGGGCAAGGCACAGTCGCTCACCACGTAGCGGAACTTCCCCGACGGATCGGCAGGAATGGCGGCGCACGGGGTGATCTCGATGGTCACTCCCTCACCCATGCGCGCCGCCAGCCCCGCACGCACCGCCGCCGCCACCGCGTCGCTCCACTGGGCGGTGGGAACCACCGCCACCTCGAGCCGGTCAGGGGCGGTCTGGTGGACGCGGAACTCACCCACCCCGTCGGTGGCGCGCAGGACGTAGATGATCGCCAGGGCGTGCATCACCGTCTGGTCGGGGCGCACCACCAAGTCGGTGGTCCGCCCAGCCACCTGGTCGAGCACGTGCAGGCCGCGCCCCTCCCGGCACCCCGCGGGGGAGAGGGTGACCCGGTCGCCGGTGCGGTAGCGAATGAAGGGCTGCGCCTCGGAACAGAGGCCGGTCATCACCGCCTCGCCCGGGGTGCCGGGCGCCACCGGCGCGCCGCTCGGGTCCACCACCTCCAAGAGGATCGACTCGCTCATCAAGACCATCTGCCCGGCGGGGGTCTCGTGGGCGGTGAAGCCGACATCGCGGGAGCCGTACTCGTTCGCCACCGCACAGCCGAAGGCGCGGCCAATCACCTCCCGCTGGTCCGGGTAGAGCGGCTCGCCGGTGGTGCAAACGACCCGCAGGCTGGGAAGCCGCAGGTCGACGCCGCGCTGCACGGCACGGCGGGCGAGGAGCGCCAGGGACGAGGCGTAGCCGTAGACGCAGCGTGGCCGGAAGCGGGCGATTGCCTCCGTGTATTCGTCCATCGCCGCCGGCGACATCGCGAAGGCGTTGAGGACGAGTTGGTTCACCAGCCGGTCGCGGAAAGACTTCATGCGATCGGTCTTGGACAGCTCCACTGGCGCCCCCCACAGGTAGACCTCGCGCTCGCCCGGCTCCACCCCCCACCAGCGGCGCGCCCGCATCCGCCCAGCCGCGTCTGACGCCTGGCGCCAGCGGCCGAAGTAGAAGACCAGCGGGCGGCCGGAGGAGCCGCCGGTGTTGTAGCGATGGGCGCCGCCGCGCACGCCGCGCCAGACTATCTCGTCGCGGTGGCCACGCGCCTCCTCTTTGTCCATGAGGGGTAACCGGCGCAGGTCGTCCAGCGTGACCGAGTCCATCGCCGCCGGATCGAGCCCCGCCGCCGCCAACCGCCGGGCGTGATACGGGCTGTGGCGCTGGGCGATGCGCAACAGGGCGAGGAGCTTGGCCATCTGCAACTGCTCCACCGCCGGCCGCGGTTGCCACTGGCTCACCTCCAAATCGCGCAGGTAGGCGAAGGTCGGGCGGCGAAAGGCCGCCTCTTGCAGGCGGTAGACGAGACGGCTGGCGGCGGCGGGCATGGGAAACGGATCGGAGCGGAGAGCGCGCGGGAGTAGCCCAGATAGCTCAGCGCCTAGGATCGCGCAGGCGTGTTCCTGTGCGAAGGGGCCTCGCACCCTGGCTCCAACCTCGCGAGCAACCGCGCACCCGATCGAAACCACGGCGAGGGGAGGTGCGGGTCACCCCGCGCGGTGCCACCGGTGACCCATGCAGGGCAGGTGGCTACGCCGCCCGCACCTCGATCAAGGGCAGGCCGCGGCCGCACCAACACGGCCGGGCAAGCAGACGCCCCTGCAGGCCGGTGCGCGCGCGCACCACCGGATCGACCCGGCGCACCAGATCGGTGACCACGACCTCCCCCTCCGTGCCCGCCGCCACCGGCCGGCCGTCCGGGGTGACCACCTCCACCACGAGATGGTCACTGGCAAGGTGGAGGTGGCCCTCGGGACAGGCGTGGGCGATCAGTCCGACCTCCTCCAGCTCGACCCACGGGGCAAGGGGTGCGCCGAGGGCGCCTTCGATCGCGTCGTGCTCCATCCCGTCGAGGGTGGAAAGCGGGGCGAAGAGGGCGCGAAGGGGCACGGTGGTGAAAAGATCGCCGCGCGCCGCCACGGCCTGGGCGAGGCGCAACAGGAGCGCACCCTCCCCCTCCAGGGCGCGCGGCGGCCGCCGGCCGGCGAGCGATTCGAGGAGCTCCTCCACCTCCCCATCTTCGCCCACCAAGGAGAAGACCGGGTCCGCCACCCCCACCCCCCACCAGGCGCGGGCGCGCCACCAGACCGCCGCCTGCCACCCATCCACCGTCTCCTCCACCGGCGCCTCCGGGCGGTGCGGCAGGGGCAACTCGGCCAGGTCCAGGCCGGCGAGATCCGCCGGCGAGGCCACCAGCTCGGGCCGAAAGCCCACCGCGGCGAACCGGTCGCGGAGGAGGTCGTGGTGGCGTCCCAGGTCCACGAGAAAGTGGCGCAGGGCGCGTGCCTGGGCGAGGCTGAACCGCGCGGCCGGCCACCACTGGCGCGCCGAAAGGTCGGTGAGCAGGGCGGCGGCGCCCCCCGGTAAACGGCCACGCGACGGCAGAATCGAAAGAGGGTCCGCGCCCATCTCACCCCCTCCACAGCGCGTCATAGACCGCCAGCAACCGGCTCTTCACCGCCGGCCAGGCAAACCCCCGCGCGGCGCGCAGGCCGGCGGCGCGCAGGTGGTCGTAGAGGTCGGGGTCGCGGTGCAGGCAAGCGACCACCTCCGCCATCGCCTCCGGCTCGTCCACCGGGCAGAGGAGGCCGGTCTCCCCATCGTCCACCAGGTAGGGGACGCCGCCCACGCGGGTGGAGACCACCGGCACCCCCGCCGCCCACGCCTCCAGGATGGAGATGGGCAGGTTGTCGGCGCGGCTCGGATTCAGCGCGATGCGCGCCTGGGCGTAGAGGGCAGCCATCGCGCGATTGTCCACCCGGCCGGTGAAGCGAACGAAGGCGGCGATCCCCTCCGCCGCCGCGAGCCCCTGCAACCGCGCCCGCTCCGGTCCGGCGCCGGCGACGATCAGCCGGGCGGCGATCTTGCGCCGGTGGAGGAGGGCCACGGCACGGATCGCCGTGTCGATCCCGTAGAGGGGTTCGAGGTTGCGCGCCACCAAGATCACCGGCTCCGCCACCTGCTCCCCGGGGGTGAAGCGAGCGAGGTCGACGATGTTCGGGACCACCGTGGTGGCGAGGTCGTGACCGGCGAAGAGGTCGGCGAGAAAGCGGCTCGGGACCACAATCCGATCCGCCGCGCGCAGGGTCGGGAGGGCCCAGCGGCGATGGGCATGAAGGAAGGGCTCTGCCTCGCCGCCTCGATAGTTGAGGACGACCGGGATCCCGCGCGCCCGGGCCAGCCGCACGGTCGGGGTCGCGTAGAGGTGGAAGGCCCACCACGAGTTGGTCACCAGGTGGACCAGGTCGGCGGCGGCAAGGCCGCGCCACAGAGCGGGCAAAAACGCGGCCGCCGCGGCCACCCCGCGCACCCCGCGGAGGGCGGCGAGCCACGCCGGCGGCGGCCGGTGGGAGCGCACCATCGCCACCTCCGCCCCCTCCCCTGCCAAGAGCTGGGCGAGTTGGGCAGTCTGGTTCGCCATCCCGCCGGCGGGCGGCGGCAAAGGCCCCACCAGACAGATGCGCCGGCCGGCGAGGGCCCCCGCGCACGCCTCCTCCACCGCCTCCGCCAGCGCCGCGTTCACCCGACTCTCCCCAGGGCGTGGCCGTAGACGTCGCGGTAACGGGCCACGGCGCGGGCCCAGCCGCGCTCCTCCTCCACGAAGCGACGGCCGGCCTCGCGGTAGCGCGGCCACGCCGCGCGATCGGTGAGCATCACCACCGCCCGCGCCGCCAGATCCGCCACATCGCCGGCGCGAAAGAGCCGGCCGGTCACCCCGTCATCAATCAGCTCGCGATGGCCGCCCACGTCGGAGGCGAGGACGAGCCGCTCCAGGGCCATCGCCTCCAACGGCTTCAACGGCGTTACCAACTCGGTGATCCGCGCCGCCTTGCGCGGGAAAAGCAGGAGATCCACCAGGCCGTAGTAGCGGGCCACCTGATCGTGGGGAACGCGGCCGGGAAAGCAGACCGCGCGGTCGAGGGAGAGCTCCGCCGCCTGGCGCTGGAGCGCCTCCGCCTGCAAGCCGCCGCCCACCAACAAAAGCTGCGCCGCGGGGAGGTGGTGGCGAATCAACGGCAGGGCTTCGATCGCCAGGTCGAGCCCCTCGTAGGCGTAGAACGAGCCGAGGAAGCCGAGGATCGGCCCGTCGCCGAGGCCAAGCTCCTCGGCGAGTCCACCGTCGCGCGCCACCGGCCGGAACTCGTCCACATCGACACCGTTGGGGATCACGGTCACCCGCTCGGGCGCGACGCCGCGGCCAACGATTTCGCGCCGCAGCCCCTCGCAGATGCAGGTCACCTGGTCAACATGGCGCAGGACCCACGTCTCCAAGGCGCGGGTGGCGCGGTAGCGCGGGCCGCCCGCGCGCGCGGTGCCATGGTCCACCGCCGCGTCCTCCCAAAAGGCGCGCACCTCGTAGACCACCGGCAGGCCGAGGCGGCGGCCGGCGCGCACCGCGGCGCGACCGTTCAGGGCCGGCGAGTGGGCGTGGATCAGGTCGGGCTTGCCCGCTACCGCCACCTCCACGATCCGCCGCTCCAGGGCGGCCATCAGGGCGAGCTCCCGCACCACCGGCAGCCGCGCCAAGGCCCCCGCGGGGACGGGGGTGCGCTCAAAGCGCCACCCACACGACTCGGCCGCCACCTCCTCCGCCGGCGGGTGTTTGGGCGAGGTCAGGTGGAGGGTCTCCCAGCCGAGGCGCGCCTGCTCGCGCAGGATCGCGCCGGTGCGGAAGGTGTAACCCGAGTGGACCGGCAGGGAGTGGTCGAGGACGTGCAGGATGCGCATGACCGAACTCGTATCGCCGACTCGTTGGGGAAAGGCAAGGCGGCCTTCGCCCCCGCGCCGCGCCGGCGCGCGGTGTTGCCCACTCCGCGCGCGCTGCCACCGTTACGCCATCCCAGCAACCCCTAAGGAGTGCCCATGAACCACAACGTCGGCAGCCTCGACCGCGCCCTGCGCATCACCGCCGGCCTGATCCTCCTTTCCCTGGTCTTCGTCGGACCGCGGACCCCATGGGGGTGGATCGGCCTCCTCCCCCTGGCCACCGGGATCATCCGCTGGTGCCCGGCCTATCTCCCCCTCGGGATCCGCACCTGCCCCAAGGACAAGGAGTCGCAAGGAGGCAAGAAGTAGGAAGGGGTGGGAGGCTTCACCCCACGACTCGCGCCCCTTCGTGGCTTGGGGTCAGGTCTTTACTTTATGCTCCAACGCGGTGCAGCAGAGTCCGGTGTGGGACCGGGGGTAAAGTAAATTCCTGACCCCAAGCTCCTTGCCGCTCTACAAAACCTCTTCCAATCCGTCGCCGGGGGCGCGGCGGTGGCTGTGGGCGGCCACGGCGTGAGAGGCCTTGCACGGGGGGGCGCACCGAAGGGAGCGGACCTCTTGGGACCGTAAGACGCGGCGGCGCGGAGGGTCATCGTGGGCGGCCGGGACGGCCAACCGCCCCGGCCTGCCCGCTGCCTACCTCGCCCAGGTGGTGGGAGTGGGTCGCCTCTCCGGTGTGTCTGCGACCACGCGATCCGCAACGGAGAGCTACTACGCCTGCGATCGCGTCCCGCGGGCCGCACCCAATCTACGGCCAGCTTCACGCCCCCCACCACGGGTGGCTCAGGGGAATCGCTGGGGCCGGGGTGGGCGCGGGCCGCACCTTGTTGCCAAGGCCGCGGGTGCGGGCCCACAACACCGGAGTTGCGGGTGCGCGGGTACAAGCGAGCTCCGCTCGCGATCCGCGCCCCGGGCGCGGCCAGCCCTTTGGGCCGGATCGCCGGCACGAGCCGGTTTCACCCGCAACCCGGGCGGCCACCAGCGGCCCGCCGCGCCGGTGGCGCGATCCGAGGTGGAACCCTTCTAGCCGCGCCGCGCGCGGATCGCGGGCGGCTCAGTGGCCGTAGGTAAGCAGGGCGCGCTTGCCATCCTTTTCCATCACCACCCCGTTCTCCTCGATGGCGACGACGGCGTAGCCGCCGACGGTGGACCCTTGATGGACCGTCTGACCGTTCACCACCGCCATCCGCCGCTCGGGGTTGGTGGACCAGGCGACCGCCTGAAGGGTGACGTTCGGGTCACGGAGGCGCGGGGGCGCCACATGGCTGGGCGGCTGCGCGGCCACCGGTTCGGCCACCACGGCCTCCCCCACCGCCGGCGCCGGCTTAGGCGCGGGCGACGGAAGCGGCCCCGCGGCCGCCGCCGGTGCGGGCGCATCCCCCCCCGGGCGAGGGACAATCCCCGGCAATGGCCCGCCCGCCCGCCCAACGGGCGACGGCGGCGTGGCCGCGGCGGGAGCCGCGCCGGGCGCGATCGGCGCCACAACTGGCAACGGCGCGCGGGAGAGAACCGGGGTGGCCGCGGGTGGCGCGGTCCGCAACAACCCCGCCGCCGGCGGGGCCGGTGGCCGGACGCCGGGGGGCGGGGCCGGTACACCGGCGGGTGCGGTGAAGAAAAGCGGCCCCGCCGCCGGCGGAGGGACGATCGAAGCCCCCCCCTCCCCCGCCGCCACCCCGGCGGCCGGGAAGGTTGGCGTGGCCACGGGCAACGGGGCAGCAAACGGTACCGCGGTGGGCGGCGGTGACGGCGCGCCGGAGTACAACCCGGCGGCCGGCAACCCAGGCGCACCCTCTGGCGACACGACCCGAGGCAACCCGGCCGCGGATGGCACCTGCTCCGCGGCAGCAGGCGGTACCGCGGTGGGCGGCGGCGACGAGGTCACTGGTGATCTCCCCGGCGGCGGCGCCTTGGCCGGCGCGCCGCGAGGGGAGACCGTGTCCCCCACCGCGGGCGCGGCCGCACCCTTTGCACCGCCCGCCTCGTCCTGCTCCCCGGTGGTCACTTCCCCCTCCGGCGGGGGGTACAGCCAACGCGCGCCGCCCGCCACCACCAGCAAGACGACCAGCCCGCCACCGAGGGGGTACAGCCAACGGCGCCGCCGCGCCTGGGCGTGGCGCGCCGGCAAGGCACCGCGCCACGCCGAGCCGTCGCTCGCCGGCGCCTCCTCCTCCAGCTTGCGCAGGGCGCGGAGGATGGAGCTCACCGCGTCGCCTCCGCGCGCGCGCAAAGATGCGGGATGCGCAGCCCCGGACTGGCGTTGTAGAGGCAGACCTTGGTGAGCGCCCCCACCACGCCGTCCGGCTCCAAGCCGTGGCTGGCCTGGATCTGCTCCACCAGGGTGCGGGTGAAGTCATCGTACTCGGCGATCGGGTTGGCCACCGGTAGCCCCGCGGCGGCGAGGAGCTGTTTGACCTTGCGCACCGCCTCCGCCCCGCCGCCGAGTGGCACGGTGGTTCCGATCCCCAAAAAGTCGCGCCAGGCGAGGTACGCGCTGCCGGTCCAGTACCAGTTGAGCGCCTCCGGGGAGACCACCACCTCCCCCGCCCCGTCGCCGCCCAGGCCGGTGGTCAGGGTGAGGAGCTCGCCGTCGACGCGCACCATGGTGAGATAGCGCGGCCGCGGGTTGTCCTCCAGGCGAAACTCGAGGACCACCGGCAGGTCGAGGTGGGTGAGGAGGGCGAGGTCGGCGTCGACGCGGCGCAGCTCCAGGTGGGCGGCGGCGGCGGCGTCCCGGAAGTAGTCGCCGTCGTCCGCCTTCGAATTGAAGCCGGTCGGGGCGGTGGCCGACTCCCCCCACGCGGCGAGGAGGACGCGCAGGGCGGCCACCCGCGAGGCGCGTGGGGTGGTCGCGCCCAGAATGGTGCCGAGGGGAGGGCGCGGATCCGCCGCGCTGGGCGCCGCCTCCACCCCTGCCACCGCGGCCGCGCCGGCAGGTGACCCGCCGAGCGACTCGGCCGCGCCGGGCGCCGCCTCCGCCCCTGCTGGAACGGAGGCGGGTGGAGAGAGCCCCGCTTCGGCCGCCACCGGTCCAACCGCGGCGGGGCCGGCCGGTGGGACGGTCTCGGCCCTCGGCTCCCCGACCGTCGCGGTGTGCGGTGCGCGGGGCCATGGCACGCCCGGGTAGCGCGCCACACCGACCGCCGCGGCCACCGCCACCGCGGCCACCGCCCCGGCCCGGGCGGCGATCGTCCAGGCCGGTCGCGGGCGCGCGTGGCCCCCTTCCGCCACCTCCGCCACCGCCTGCCGGGCGATGCGGCCGGTCACCCGCCGGCTACCAGCGACGTAGGCGGCGAGCAGCGCCCGGTCGCAGGCGATGTTGATCCGCCGCGGCACCCCGCCGCTAAACCGATGGAGCGCCCGCAGGGCAGAGCGCATGAAGGGGACCGATCGCCCCTGGGAGGCCACCGCCAGGCGGTGGGCGATGTAGCGGTCGCTCTCGTCCCGGCTCAGCGGCGCGAGGTAGCAACTCAGGGTGATGCGCTGGGCGAGCTGGCGCAGGGCGTGGGAGTCGAGAAGCTCGGCGAGCTCCGGCTGGCCGACGAGGATGATCTGCACGAGCTTGGCGTCGCGCGTCTCCAAGTTGGAGAGCAGGCGGAGCTGCTCGAGCACCTCGGCCGAGAGGTTCTGCGCCTCGTCGATGAGGACCAGGACCCGGCGCCCCGCCTGGTGCTGATCGATGAGGAAGCGGTTGAGCCCGTCGATCAGCTCCTGGGTGGTCGCGCCGGTGGCATCGACGCCGAGCTCGCCGTTGATCGCCCGCAACAACTCGCGGCCGTCGAGGCGCGGGTTGAAGACGTAGGCCGCCTCCACGTCGTCGCCCAACGAGTCGAGGAAGGTGCGGCAGAGCAGGGTCTTGCCGGTTCCCACCTCGCCGATGATCGCGACGAAGCCATCGCCCTCGGTGAGGGCGTAGCTCAGGTGGGCGAGCGCCTCCTCGTGGCCCTTGCTCAGAAAGAGATAGGCCGGATTGGGGACGAGCTTGAAGGGGCGCTCGCGCAGATCGAAGAAACGCTTGTACATGGCAAGACGGTGGGGCGCGGAAGTATGGCCGATTTCCCCGCGGCCGTGTCGATTGCCTCAAACCGGCCGCCCACCCCGCGCCTGGCGGAGATCATCGACCTACCGGCGTGGGCCACCCTCCACCGTTCCCCTCTCCCGCAACCCGCCGAACGCGGAGCCGCCGAGGCGCAGAGGCCATCGGATCTGCGCGGAACGAAGTCCCCTCTCCCCCCGGGAGAGGGCCAGGGTGAGGGGCGCCTCCCCACCAGCCCTCTCGATCAAACCCTCACTGGCTCATCGCGTTTCAGA
>Ga0100399_1002916_pt1 | contig 12056 bp, 12 predicted proteins | sample CryGeymeta201523_FD_81545 | JGI IMG/M metagenome (GOLD analysis project Ga0100399, IMG submission 81545) | Groundwater microbial communities from Crystal Geyser aquifers in Utah, USA - Crystal Geyser metaG 2015-23 | ecosystem: Environmental > Aquatic > Deep subsurface > Groundwater | place: USA...
ATACGTCATTTATCCGTTGCGAAGCTTGCTCTGGATGTAACAGACTCCGCGCCCGAGCCCCCAGGGTAACCAGTCAGTGGGCTCAGACCCTCAAATTTATGGCTGTAGGACGCAGGGAAGCTTTCTCGATCCAGTTCCTCCAATTGACGGACGCTGCCTTGGTGTGGCTTGCGTTCTGGTTGGCGGATGTGTTTCGTGCGCCGGTCCGGGAGTTTTTCGGGCAGGAGGCGACGGATGCGGCGGGCTTGGCGGAGATGACTTGGGTGCTGTATTTGGCGGTGCCATTTACTCCGTTGATTCTTGAGCTTCTTGGTTTCTATCGTCGGCCGCGGACGAAGAATTTTTTGCAGTCCATCTCCCAGTTGATTCGCGCCTTGCTGGTGGTGTTGCTGTTGCTGGGAATGCTCTCGGTTTTCGCGAAATTGGGGGAAGCCAGTCGTTTGGTGCTGGGTGTCGGTGGGTTGTGGATCTTTGTCCTTCTCATACTCCGTGACCGCTGGCTTCACGCGCATCTTCGCAAGCGGGACGTCCGGGAAGATCTCAAGGAGCGGGTGGTGGTTGCGGGGTCGGATGATGAGATCGACGAGTTTCTCGCTGAGCTTGATCCGGAAATTCGGCGGGCGTTTCGGGTGGTGGGGCGTTTTGACGTCCAGCATGCCGATGTGAAGCAGCTCTACAAGCTGCTTCGCGAAGAGTCCGTGGAGCGGGTGATTTTCACTGCGGGAGAGACGGGGTTTTCCAAGGTTGCCGAATGCGTGGAGGCCTGTGAGCTTATGGGGGTGGAGGCATGGATTGCGGCGTCCTTCATGCGGACCCAGGTGGCGAGGCCGACGTTCGACCTGATGGGTGAGCGCCCCATGCTGGTGCTGCGTTCGACGCCTGAGCTTTCTTGGGAGTTGGCGATGAAAGCGGTTTTCGACCAGGTGTTGGGGGTGATCATCATTATTTGCAGCCTGCCGCTGTGGGTGTTTGCGTGGGTTGGGATCAAGATTTCCAGTCCCGGTGCGCCGGCGATGTTTAGTCAGAAGCGTGCGGGGCGCTATGGGCAGCCGTTTCATATGTGGAAATTCCGGACGATGGTGCCGGATGCCGAGGCTCTTTTGGAAAAGATCAAGGAGGAGCATGGCAACCAAATGGATGGTCCGGTATTCAAGCTGGATCGTGATCCCCGAGTCTTCCGTTTTGGTGCGCTTTTGCGCAAGCTGAGTATCGATGAGCTTCCTCAACTCTTGAATGTGCTGAAAGGGGACATGAGTTTGGTCGGCCCGCGTCCTTTGCCGCTCTACGAGGTGGAGGCTTTCCAGAAGAGCGAGCATCGCCGCCGTCTCAGTGTGAAGCCTGGGATTACCTGCATTTGGCAAGCAGGTGGTCGGAATTCGATCACGAGTTTCGAAGAATGGGTGGAAATGGATCTCCGCTACATCGATAACTGGTCGTTTTGGTTGGATATCAAGATTCTGATCAAGACGGTTCCTGCTGTTTTGTTTGGCTGGGGGGCGAAGTAGTTCCGGATTGCAGTTGCTGGATCGCACGGTTCTTTTTCGTGGAGGCTCGCGGGGCATGCCCGATACATGGATATGAAGATCGTTTCTGCGATATTCCTCGTTTTATCGCTGTGGTTGGCGGTGCTTTTCGGTGGGCAGACCGAGGCTTGGAGCTGGGGCCCGGCTTTGCTGGCGCTGGCGCTGGCTGTGATTTTCAGACTGGGTAGCAAGCCTGCGGAGAATGGGACTGGGTTGCTCTGGTGTTTGCTCTTGATGCCTCTGGTTTGGATCGCGTGGCGATGTTCTCAGTCGCCGGTTCTCGATTTCGCCCGCGCGGATTTCATGTTGGTTCTCACCGTGGTGGGAGCGGCGTGGGTGGTCAGTGGAATGGAGCCGAGGGGGTGGAGAGTCCGTCTCTTATATTTGGGATTGGCGATCAGCGTGATTGCGAACGTGGTGATGGCGGCGATCCAGTGGCGGGTGCCTGAGGTGATGTGGCCCTATGCCCACCGACCTTCACCGATGCCGACAGGGTTCTTCGGGCACTACAATTATTTTGCGAACTTCGTGATCGGAGCCGGCCTGCTATTGCTCGGCCGCGTCTTTTTCAGTGACGATAAGGCCTGGCAGCGTGTCGTTTATGGTCTCGCCTTCTCGGGCGCTCTTATCGTCGTTCCTCTGTCGGGTTCGCGCGGTGGGTTAGTGGCGCTTGGGATTGGTTCGTTTGTGCTCCTCTTAGCAGTGGCTGTCGTCGGCTGGCGTGAGAAAAAAAAGTGGCTTCCTGTGATGGTGATTTCTCTTCCGCTTGTGGCGATCGGAGGCGTGACAGCCGGTTGGTTTGTCATCAGCAAGATTCAGGACGATCGAGGCCAAGGGGGGAGTGTGTCGGAGGTGGCGGATAATTCGTCTCGCTTGGAGTGGATGGGGCTGGCGATGGAAGTGGCCAAGGATCATTGGGTGAGTGGTGGTGGCAGCAGGTCCTACTCCTGGGAACGCAATGCGAAGTTGAATCCCGAGGACTCTGGCTATGGCCAGATTGATGAGCCCTTCGTTCATAATGAACTGCTGCAGGTCACGACGGATTACGGTCTAGTGGGTGCAGGATTGGTTTTGGGGGCGCTTCTGGTTTTTACTGGCGTGACGATGGCGGGGCTGTTTCTCGGAGACCCGGATCGTGGATTGGTTGAGGAATCCGATTCGATCCGGGTGGGTGTCGCAGGCGGGGCTAGCGCGCTAATCATCCAGTCCAACGTGAGTTTCGTGTTTCACATGCTCCCTTCGGTGATGCTGCTCGGCCTGATGTTCGGGCTGATCATCATGCTTCATCGACGTCATAAACCCGCGCCGGTGTTTGGTCGCTGGTTGAGGGTTGGTCTGGGTGTGCTTCTTGTGCCGGTTACGGCGGTTCTCGGGTGGCAGGCTTCGATGGCGCTGCGTCTTATCTGGCCGGTGATCTATGAAAAGGAGTCCATGGTGCAGCTAGAGCCTCAGAAGGCCATGGATCGGTTGAGAGAAGCTTCCCAGCACTGGCCTGGATTTCGTTTGTTAGACGAGAAAGCGGCTTGGGCGCGAACGATGGCGAGCGATCCGAAGCTCAGTGCGGAGGAGCAGCAGGCTTGGAATCAAACGGCGATGGTTTCGTATCGAGAGGCCTTTGGGTTTCATCCGTATAATCCGCAGATCGCCGTGAATCTCGGGAATACTTGTGCTGAGTTGGGGCTGGCGGACGAGGCGGAAGTTTATTTGGAACGCGCCATCGAATTACAAGGCGGGCTGGAGGCTGGGTTCCGGGCGCGATATTTTCTCGCGCGACACCTTTATGAGGTGTGGCATCGCCGGTGGCTCAAAGAGCGCCGGGCGGAAGAGGCCATGGGCCAGTTTTTGCGAGCCCAAGAGCTTCTCGAAACGGCGGATCCTCTCATTCCAGTGGTGTTGAGAAACGAGTCCGCCGGGCTAAAAAATGGCGTCGCGGAGGCGATCAAGTTCCTTGAGGGCGCTGGCGTGCGCCCGGCTGAAACTAAGAAGTGAAGTCAGGAGCGCACCTGGCTCCAATCGATGTTTCCTTCCGCGAGTTCCTTGGCGAGCTCGCGGATTTTTTTGTCCGCCATTTCGAGGTCGGGTGGATCTCCAAATCCGCGACTTTGCTGATCGACGAAGCGCATGCTGATGGTGACGAAGGCCCAGCGCTGGGCTTCACCCTTGAGCACGCGGTCCTTGATGTCGATCAGGGTGCGCTCGGTGTGGCTATTCGTGATTCGGTCGTGGCCCACAAAGAAATAGCAGTTCAGGTTGTCGATGGTGATGAACTGTTTTTCACCCGGCGGGCCAAGTTCAGCGTTTAGCTTGGTGGCCAGAAAGGTGAGTGGCACCTTCACGCCATTGGTGAGAGTGATTTCTGATTGGGAGCTGCTTTGGATTTTGTGTCCTTGGGCTTCGAGGCAGCGTTCGGGCCGGTGGATCGAGTTGGCGAGGTCGTGACCTGAGAGGACGATTGAGACATCAAGTCGGTCAGGGGGAGACTCGCCGGTGATGAAAGAGCGTTCTTCGATCCGTGGCATCCAGCATGCCGCCTTGGAAAATTTGGTGTCGGGTTCGAGGATCCGCAGTTCTGCTTCCGAGGGTGGATAGGTTTGCGTGACGGTCGCTCCAATACGCTCAGGAATGCTGGTATTCAGAGCTGATTCCACCTGTTGGAAGGGGGGGAGAACGTAGATCGTGGACATGCCAAGTCCAAGAACGAGGGTGAGGATGCTCGCTTGTTTCATGGCTTCAGTTGGCGGGGGTTTGATGCGTGACGACAGTTTTCTTGGTCCGTAGTTTGCGGAGTTTCGGCATGCCGCCTTCGAGAAGGGAATGGGTCACGAGGAGCAGAATGAGTGAGATGGGATAGAAGAGCAGAAGGCCGGACCAATCGTGCCAAGTGTGGCGGGCGAAATCCGGATCACCATATTCGGCAATGACAAAGATGGAAGTGAGGCGGAGCATATTGCCGAGGATGGCGAGGGGGATGGCGGAGGCGCAGAGCAGCGCCTTTTTCCAAAGGGCCATCTTGGCGACATAGGCCCAGACGGAAGAAATCAGGATCAGGGCCATGAGCGAGCGGATCCCACCGCAGCCTTCATCAATTTCCAGAGGCTCCCATGCTGCGCTGGTGGAGTAGATTTTGACACCACGGATTTCGACATCCACGCCGAACCAGTGGCACCCGACCTGTGCGAGCTTGGTGGAAAGGATCTGGAGCTCGGTGGTGGCTTGCTGAATCTGGGGCAAAGGAATGGCCATCCAGAAGATGAATATGGGAAAGATGGTGAGTTTCGCCACTTGCCAGCCCCAAAGGAACCAGGCTGAGCCCCAGAGGATCAAGGGCAGTCCGCCGATGGCGAGGCGAGGCTGGCCGGTGCGGTGGGCGAGGACGAAAAAGAGAACACCTAGGACGACGACGGGGAGACCTTTCCCGTCGCCTTTTGTGGCCACATCACGGAGACTTTTCCATTTCCATGCGATCAGGCCGATGGAAACGAGGGGAACCATGAAACCGTGCTCCATGCGGGTTTCCGGATTCCACGCGGACTTCAGCCAAGCCAATGGGGTCATGGTCTGTCCGGGGCCGAATCCTTCGATAACGAAGTAGAAAATGGCCACGATGAGCCCTGCCGCGACGGCTGCAGGCCACATGACGGAATCTTTTGGGGCCGTAGCTTGTGGTTTTGAAGGGGTTTCCATCTTTCTTGTGGATGCAGGGTTGCCGATCCCATGCGGGCTGTCAACAATCCCCCCCGTTTGCCCTCCGTCTCATGAAGCTGATCAGTGGAACCGCTCACAGGGCGCTCGCAGAGCGCATCGCCGAACAAATTGGAACCCGCCTCGCCGATGTCAGTGTGACTTCGTTCCCGGATGGAGAGACTTTTGTCAAAATCAACGAGAACATTCGAGGTGAGGATGTTTTCATCATTCAGCCGAGTTGCCCGCCGACGAACCACAACATCATGGAGTTGCTGATCATGGTGGACGCGGCGCGGCGCGCTTCGGCTGAGCGGATTACGGCGGTCATGCCATTCTTCGGCTACGCCCGTCAGGACCGGAAAGACCAACCACGCGTGCCGATCACGGCGAAGCTGGTGGCGAACTTGCTGACCTCTGCGGGGGTGAGCCGCGTTTTGACGATGGACCTGCATGCGCCACAAATTCAGGGATTTTTTGATATTCCGGTGGACCACCTTTACGCCAAGCCGGCACTGATTGGTTATATCCGTGAAAAAGTCGGCGATCCTTCGGGGCTGACGGTTGTTTCTCCGGATGTCGGCGGGACGAAGCTGGCACGGGCTTACTCGGATGCACTCGGGGCGGAGTTGGCGATCGTGGCGAAGCACCGGGTTAGTGCGACTCAGGTGGAGGCGATGAATGTGATCGGTGACGTCCATGGGCGGGATGTGATCCTGGTGGATGACATGACGGAGACGGCGGGCACCTTGTGTGCGGCGGCGGAAATTCTCCATGCCCGCGGGGCAAAGCGGATTTTTGCCGGAGTTTCTCACGCGGTTTTGGACACGATGGGCCGCGAGCGGATCAAGAAATCGGCGATCGAGGAAGTCATCACGACGGACTCGGTGCCTCAGGCAAGTGGTGAAAAGGTTCACGTTTGCGGCATTGCTCCGCTGATGGCCGAGGCGATTCGTCGAATTGCCGGCGGTCAGTCGGTGACCTCGCTTTTTGAGGTCTCAAAAGGCTAGATCGAAGCTGTCTTGAGCCTAAACTGGGCGACATTTGATGGAAATCTCTCTGGGATCGCTCTTGGCGGCCGGAATTCCGTCGAATCCGAACGAACAATTTTTTGACATTCCGACTTTCGCCCGCTATCACCCGCGCCCCGCCGTCGGAAACGGCGTCACTCTAAACCACTAACCGACCCTTTCTGTCATGGCCAAGAAGCAAACTCTCCACGCTGAACCTCGTCTTCGCACCGGATCCGGCGTTCTCAAACAAATGCGCCGCGAAGGCTGGCTTCCATGTGTCGTTTACGGCAAGGGTGTCGAGAACCAGAACCTCAAGGTCAATGCCAAGGCATTCCGTGAATTGCTGGCTCACAGCACCTCGGAGAGCTTCATCGTGAATCTCGAAGTGTCCCAAGGTAAGCCAAGTCTGGCCCAGCTCAAAGCCGTCCAGCACGACCCACTTTCTGGTGATCCGCTGCACATCGATTTCCTTGCGATCGATCTGAAGAGCGAAGTCACTGCGGCCATTCCGGTTCACCTCACGGGCGAAGCCTTAGGCATCAAGGCTGGTGGCGTGCTTGAGCAAGGACACCACACGCTGGAGATCACCTGCTCCGCCGCAAACCTACCAGAGACGCTGGAGTTCGATATTTCACACCTCAAGGTTGGAGAGTCGCTGCATGTTGGGGATGTCGCGTTCCCACAAGGCGTGACTCCAAACTACGACGCGGAAGTGGTGATCGCTCACATCGGTGCACCACGCGTCGAGGAAGGTGCAGCAGAAGAAGAGGAAGCTCCTGCGGCTACTCCTGCTGCTGATGCCGCTCCCGCCGAAGCTTGATCAGACCTCCGATTGATTTCAAAGCCCGGCCCGCTGAATGGCGGCCGGGCTTTTTTTCGGTATCGATTTTCGAAGTGACCCGCTAGCTTTTGAACGTGTCCCACCTTCCTCTCATCGTCGGTCTTGGAAATCCAGGACGCCAGTATCAAGACACCCGCCACAACGTCGGCTTCATGGTGCTTGATCGTCTTGCAGCTGCCGCAGGCGTGGGTTTTGAGTCGCGTCCGAGGTGGCAGGCCCATGTGGCCAAGCTGCCGGATGGCACGCTGCTGGTGAAGCCGCAGACCTTCATGAATCTCAGCGGCCGCAGCGTCCGCCAAGTGGCCGCATTCCACCAATGGCCGCCGGAGAAAATCCTGGTGGTTTATGACGATTCCGCCCTTCCTCTGGGCCGCTTACGTTTTCGGGAAAAGGGCAGCGCCGGGGGGCATAACGGCATCAAGTCGCTCATCGAGCACCTCGCATCGGAGGGATTTCCACGGCTCAAAGTGGGCATCGGTGAGCCCCGCCCCGGGGAAATGACCGGGCATGTCCTTGGCAAGTTCCGGGAAGATGAGCGGGAACTCGTGGAAAACACGCTTGCAAGCGCGGTGGAGGCCGTGCAGTTTGCGCGCTCCCAAGGCTTTGCGCCCGCCGCAAACACCTATAATTCACGCAAATCACCATCTGAAATCACCGATCATGAGCAGGAAATACGAAGGTCTCCTCATTCTGAACACGAAGGGCCTTGATGGCAGCATCGACGATCTCGTCAGCTCCGTAGGCAAAGAAATCGAAGCTGAGGGTGCCAAGCTCGATGAAGTGCTTCAACACGGCCGCAAGAAATTCGCCTATCCATCCAACAAGATCGATGGCGGCCACTACGTCAGCTACATGTTCGACGCCGAGCCTGAAGTCATCAAGAGCATCGACACCAAATTGAAGCTGAACACCCACGTTCACCAGCAGTATTATCAGGTGCTCTGAACTCCGTCTGTTCTTGCGAACAGCTTTTTTGTTTGACCTGCCCGGGTTGCCGGGTTCAAGCTGACCACTGCCATGGCCAATCTCAATAAAGTCCTCCTGATGGGAAACCTGACCAAGGATCCCGAGCTTCGCTACACGCCGAAAGGCACCGCAGTCGGTGATCTTTCCATGGCCGTGAACCGCCGGGTCTCGGATGGTAACGGCAACTGGTCCGATGAAACGACCTTCGTCGACATTACGGTCTGGGGAAATACTGCCGAAAACGCTCAAAAATACCTTAGCAAGGGCCGCGGCGTTTTCGTCGAAGGTCGACTTCAACTCGATACTTGGGAAGACAAGACGAGCGGTCAGAAGCGCAGCAAGCTAAAGATCGTCGCCGATACCCTGCAATTCCTGCCGGATGGCAAGGGTGGTGGCGGACGTTCAAGTGGAGGTGGATCTTCGTCGGGCAATGCTTCGTCCGGACCTCCTCAGGGCGGATCGGCTGCTGACCCGGATGACTTTGACGGCGAGGAAGACGACATTCCGTTTTGAACCAAAGCTTGCCGCTTGATCGGCAAATTCGATCACTCCACCGGTGCTTCACTGGTGGATTTTTCGTGTTGGGTCATGACGGGGTGAGAGACTCCCGTTGGGTAAGTGTGGAGATTTTGGCAGCGCTGGATGGGGGAAGAGGCGTCCTGCGTTGAGGTAGGGGGGCGTGCCTCCTCCTATAAAATCGCCCTTGGGCCTTGCACATCGCGTGCTGCGCCCCTATCCGCCCGGCCTCGACTGTGCGGCGGAGGCGTTCCGTAGCCAGCGTTCCAAGCCATTCGACGGAACCGACTTGTGATGATCGACTTTTTCAAAAAGCAGCAGGGAAACCTCAAAAACGACGCTCTTTCCGGCCTGACCGTGGCATTGGCGTTGGTGCCCGAGGCAATTGCGTTCTCCTTTATCGCAAAAGTCGATCCTTTGGTCGGGCTTTGGGCGGCGGTGTTCATGGGCTTCATCACCGCAGCCTTTGGCGGTCGTCCGGGAATGATCTCGGGAGCAACCGGTGCGATCGCCGTGGTGGCGGGGAAGGCGGTTCAGCATGGCGACACGATCGGCGAAGGCCTCGGACTACAGTATCTCTTCGCGGTGATCATGCTCGCGGGAGTGATTCAGATTTTGTTCGGAGCCTTGAAGCTCGGTCGCTTCATCCGACTCGTGCCGCATCCGGTGATGATCGGCTTCGTCAATGGCCTAGCGATCGTCATTCTGATGGCGCAGTTTCCGTCGTTTAAGGATCCCTCGAGCGGCGAGTGGCTGCAAGGTCCGGCACTCGGCATCTTCATTGGATTGATCGTGCTCACGATGTTGATCATTCAGTTCTTTCCAAAGATCACGAAGTCGGTGCCATCGATCCTGATGGCGATTATCAGCGTGGGGCTTCTTTCGTTCTTCTTGTTCAAGGACACACCGACGGTTTCGAACGTGCTGGCGCAGGCGAAAGGAAATCCGGATGGGATTCTCAAGGGGGAGTTTCCCTTTCCCCAATGGCCATCGTCCGTTGATTGGGCTGGCGATTGGAAGTTCTTGCTGAAGACCGCATTCATCGTCGCGATGGTGGGAATCATCGAGTCGCTGATGACGCTGCAGCTGATCGACGAAATCACCGAAACCCGTGGCCATGGCAACCGCGAGTGTGCGGCTCAGGGTTCCGCGAATTTCCTCTCCGGCCTGTTTGGCGGGATGGGCGGCTGTGCGATGATCGGTCAGTCGCTCATCAATATCAAATCCGGCGGTCGTGGCCGGGCTTCGGGGATCGTTGCGGCCTTGGCGCTCGCTATTTTCATCATGGTCGGTGGGCCGGTGATTCAGCAGATCCCGATTGCGGCGCTCGTCGGCGTAATGTTCATGGTGGTGATCGGGACCTTCGAATGGTCGTCGCTGCGCACCTTTGGACGCGTGCCGCTTTCCGATGTCATCGTCATCCTATCGGTGACCTTGGTGACGATCATCATGCATGACCTCGCGACGGCGGTGTTCGTCGGGATCATCGTTTCGGCGCTGGTGTTTGCCTGGGAAAGCTCGCGGCATGTGCATGTCCGCGTGGAAAGCGAGACGGAGGATGAAAAGATCTACTCGCTCGATGGCTTGCTCTACTTCGGCTCGGTGCGTGAGTTTTCCGACAACTTTCAGGCCAAGTCGGATCGCAAGAACATCGTGATCGATTTTGCCCGGGCACGGGTGTGTGACCTTTCGGGGATCGAGGCGATCAACGCGTTGACCGAACGTTACCGGCAAGCAGGCAAGACCTTGAGGCTGCGGCACCTGTCGAAGGACTGCCGCCGGATGCTGGATCGGGCGGACGCGCTGATCGATATCGAGGTGGCCGAGGATGATCCGGAGTATCTCGTGGCGCGAATCAATCCGAGGGGGTAATCGGCCGCAAGCGAGTGCTGACGTGTTCGGTGATATGCCCTCGAAATGTTTGGCGTAGTCTGGAGGTAATGAAATCCCTGCTCGTTCTGATGTTCTCCGCTGCAAGTTCCATGGCTATCGATTGGCTGCCGCTCTGGCCGGGCGAGGCACCGGGTGCAGCTCCGCTGCCGGAAGGCACCGAGAAAGTGGGAGAAGGGCAGCGCTTAAGCCATATTGAGAAGCCACAGTATTCGCTTTACCTCGCCCCGGAAGGCAAGCGGACCGGGCAGGGCGTGGTGATCTTCCCCGGTGGTGGCTACACGATTCTCGCTGCCCAGCATGAAGGTGATGACTACGCGAAGTGGCTCAACGAACAAGGCATCACGGCGATTGTCGTGAAATATCGGGTGAGTGGTAATGAGGCGAGCGGCTACGGCTATCCCGTTCCTTTTCTTGATGCTCGACGTGCGATTAGGACCATGCGGGCGAATGCCGAGGCTTGGGGGCTTGAGAAAGACAAGATCGGCGTGATGGGCTCTTCGGCTGGTGGGCATCTGGCTAGCCTGTGTGCCACCCGCTTCGCCGATTCCTTTGCCGAGGAAGGAAAAGACGCGGTCGACAAGCAGGAATGCCGTCCGGATTTTGCGGTGCTGATCTATCCGGTGATCTCGATGGATCAAGTCGGGCACGGAGGATCGAGAATGCGACTTCTCGGCAAGGACCCGGACGCCGAGGCGATCAAAGCCCTGTCGACCGACAAGCAGGTCAGCGATAAGACGCCTCCGTGCTTTTTGCTCACGACGTCAGACGACGGCGTCGACTGCCGCAACAGCCTGAGGTTCGCCATGTCCTGCAAAGAGCATAAGGTGCCGATGGCGCTCCATCTCTTCGAAAAGGGTGGCCATGGTTATGGGCTCAAGGGCAAAGGCAATCTGGCGGTTTGGCCGAGTCTGTTAGAGTCTTGGTTGAAGCGATGAAGTGGTGCACACCTGCGGTGTGTGAGGGTCCTTTCCTCGCCTCCGGCAGGCAAGCAACGGCGGGAAGAGCCGCTTCAAGAAGAAAAGACTCCGCCACTCCAGAGGAGTGCCGTAACCATCACACACCGGAGGTGTGCGCCACGCTTAACGGGCGAGGGCCGCAAGCACGGCATTTTGGGCATTCGCGTCAGGTAACCCGCATTTCTCATACCGGGAATTGCGGACGCTTGGAGTTCTGGTGTAAGTTGTTGGTGTTTAAATCAATGACTCACATACAAACCCACTGTCGTCTCGCCTATCTTCCGCGCACCGGCCTTCCGTTTCGCCCCGAAATGCTCGCGACGCTCAGCAAACACCCCCTCCACAAAACTCTGGCTCCGCATCGCCACCCCATCGCTGAAATACCGCACCCGGCACCTCAGCAGTTCCGACAGACTCAGCCGTCCTCCTTTCGCCAAAACCTGCTTCGCCTCCTCCTTCGAGATCCCTTTCCGTTCCGCATGCCTTAGCGCCGTCACATAAGCCTTCGAGTAAAGCCGCGTCAGATGCTCCAGCAGCTTCTCCTCGCCCTCCGGCCCCCAAAGCGACGCAGAAACCTCGCCCGGTCCGGCACCCGCGCGAGCAGGTGAAAGTGGTTACCCATCACCGCAAAGGTCAGGATTTCCACCTCCGCGAACCGTTTCCAATC
>Ga0100399_1002929_pt1 | contig 12026 bp, 17 predicted proteins | sample CryGeymeta201523_FD_81545 | JGI IMG/M metagenome (GOLD analysis project Ga0100399, IMG submission 81545) | Groundwater microbial communities from Crystal Geyser aquifers in Utah, USA - Crystal Geyser metaG 2015-23 | ecosystem: Environmental > Aquatic > Deep subsurface > Groundwater | place: USA...
AAAAGGAAATCAGTATTTTTTTTGGATCATCCCCTGATAATTCGCAGATTCGCGGAAAAATATTCAGATAGAGGGATAATGTTATTATCAATATTGTTATCAGTATTATCCTATGTGTTGTTTAAATATTATCATGGGGGGGTGTTTCCAGTGTTAAAACAAAGGAAACACCTATGAATGCTATGGCCATTCAATATTATTAGAAAGCAGGATGTTTTTTATGGCCTTAGAAGAATGCGCTCTTTAATTTTTGACTCAATAATAGAATAATATCTATTATCTTGTTTCTCATACTTATGAAATATTGCGCCTACAACAAAGTCTACTGCTTGTAATCCTTTATCGTCTCGGGAATCTATGATTTTTATGTCTTTTATTGCTCTGCCGTTCCGTGTGGGTAGTATTGCGCATAATATATCTTGAGCTTGTGGGGGTATGTCTCCCTTGTCTATGGTGAGTATTATTTTTCCGTAGTCTTTCCTTCTCATTCCATTTGGTGGTATACCCATAGACGCAGCGTAGATGGACAGGTTTCTGGTTCCATACTGTTTTTTGTCAACATAGGTGTATGCTATTTCTATGTTTTCCTTAGAAAGTATGGTGAGGAGGTGTTCACGTTGTGCTGGTGTGCTGTTTGTGAACTTTAATTCGTTTTTCTTTTCTCCGAACTTTTCTCTGGTTTGCTTTACGCATTTCTCAAGTATTTGGGGGTTAGGAGTTGAGAGAAAACCGAATACCATGAATCTTGATCCGCCGGTGCCTTGGTTTCCTGCTGAATCTAGGTAAATAAATCTCATTATAATCTTACACCACTTATCTCTTTTTTTAGGCAGAGGAAGGCAAAGTCAAGTTTTTTCTATTTCCTTCCTCACGGAGTAATAGGTAGAGTAATGCAGCTGCGCCTAATCCAACTAGTGCCCCGAGTGTGAATGACCCGGCTGCGGTTACTCTGAGATCCTGTTCCTTAAAACCGCATTGTGGGCATTGGTAGTAGTGATATTCAATACCAACCATGTCCATAGGGATATCGCAATGTGGACAGGTTTTCAGGGGCGCGGGTAGTGCTTCTGTTCCTTTTCTCATAATTTCTTCTTTTGCTTTTTCAATCATTTTATATTCCTCCTCCGATACTCTTATTGTCTTTGCTCTCATCTGTATTCACCTGTATACAGGTATGTACGTTTGTGGTTATAAAGGTTGGGATTGTCTTTGTAATGTCTGTAACGCATTGGGGGGTTAATAAAAACAAGCAAGGGGGAGTGAATATTAGGGAACAAAAAAAATAAAAAAAGGGGAGAAATTACTTTTTGAACCCTTTATATCTTTTTGCAGCCTCTGGGCCCTTAGCTTGCAGTGCAGTAACGACTTGCGCTCTGATATTTGCTGTTTCCATTCCTTCTTTTACTTTTACAGAACTTGCTGTCCTTGGGTTACTCTCTCTTGTAGGCTTCGTAAGCAACCGCAGCTTTTGGGTCAAGTGTTTTGAGCAGCTCAATTACTTTATTTCGTAACTCTAGAGTTGACATGCCCTCTCTTACTTTTATAGATGCAACTATCTTGTCAGCTATTTTTTCGCTAGCGCCTGCCTTCATCACCGAGTTTTTTAATTTCTCAGGCCTGTACATATCTCCTCTCTTAACTACTTTTACCATTTAATCACCCCAGATTTCACGGAATTTTCTCTGAAAATTCCTGAAATATTAGGAAAACACCTTTCGGTGTTTTCCGTAATATTAAATAGAAGTCTCAGGATATTTAAAGATTTGGAATAAAATATTTATAACAGCAACTTCCAAAGAACTCAGGCTGGCAGACTCAACAGAATGGATTTTTTTCAATATTGACTGCGCTTTATGCCATTATTTCTTAACTTTGCAGGCCTCATTTATAACTTCTGGAGTCTCGTATGGTTTATTATTCTCTAAACTTTTTTCAAAAGCCTTTAAAATTTCAGAAATATCTTCTTTACGCGCCTGATGTATAAATATCTCTGCTATGCTACCCTCTTCAATTCGTCTCTTTATTAAAGGCAAATATCTCATTTCTTCTTTATTAGAGTTTTTCCACGCAATTTTATATAATTCCTCAAGTTCTGGTTTTAATTTTTTGGTACCATATCTTATAGCTTTTTCACTCAGTTCTAAAAGAATATTTTCTTCATCATCAAGAGCTAACTCTTTACTCTTTAACAAAGATAATAAAAAAGCGGTTACAGCCATATCGGAATGAATGCATTCCTGTTCATCAAGGGCTTTAATCTCCAAGCAATTTCGGCTAAATCTGATAATTACACCCATTGAAGGAATCCATTCCCTGCATAAAATATTAGCATTTTCTTTCTCCAACTCTGCGTAGATTCTCTTCAATGTGTTCATGTAATCCTCTTTAGTCCTTAGTTTCTCAGATATTACATTATTGCATATTATCGGGATTCGTTTCTGGTTTTCTTTATAATAAATAAGTCTGTTATCCATGAATCCTGTGGTTTTTCCATCAACAAAAGGTGAGGCCGCTGTAATTGCAATTAAAAAAGGCAACAATGACCGAATTTTATTGTATAACAAAATCATATCTTCTGGATTTTTATATTGAATATTTATTTGAAGAGCTTGAATATTTAAAAATCCATGTTGCTTTATATTAAATAATCTATCATACTCTCTATAAATATCTCCTTCTTCTCCGTGCTCCCAGTATGAAGTCTCATCTAATTTTAAAAGGGGATGCATACCAGTGCCAAGAAATTTATATTTATGGTCAAGCAGTGCTAAAAATCTCAGAAATCCACTGTGAAGTTCTTTTTCTAGCGATATCAGACTTTCTGATGGATGTGTGGGTTTAAATTCAAGAACATGTTTCTGAAGTTCCTTTGAAATAGTTATTTTCTCAATTGAAAATTCATTTTGAACCTTACCCGATATTTCTTTTATAATAATATCATTGATAGCTAACGGATTGAAGTTTTCATCATTTATAGAGTATTCATGTTCTGTACCAATCAGCATATTATCACCTCCCCGTAAGATAAGAAATTATTTCTCCATATGCATTTGGATAATAATCAAGTTCCCCGCTTTCCAAAGATGGGTTATCGTTAACTTCTATTACATATGTAGTATCATTTGCCTCTTTAATGTCTACACCATAGAGTCCTTTTCCTATTGAATTTGCGGCCTTTATGGCTAAATTGATAACATCCATAGGAATTTTCTCTTTAGGCGCACTCTTTACAGCACAATATGCGACATGTCCATTTATAGTTGCCTGTATTTTGAATGTTTCTGATGGTATTATGTATTTACAACCATACAAGAACCTCCCGTTTAAAACACCAATTCGCCAATCAAATTGGCTTTCAATGTATTCTTGTGCTACTATCCTGTCTGATAATTTTATGAATCTCTTCGCAATCTTAATAAATTCATCTCTATTATATACTTTTTCAACCCGCAGTGAAAAAGATGTGGAAGGTTCTTTGAAGATGATTGGGCTCCCCAATTCCTTAAATAATTCGTTTACATAATCCTTATATATATCATTTTTCTTTACAAATATTGTTTTCGGGATTGATACATTCCTATTCATTAAATGGTAGTACATATTTATTTTATCTGAACAAATCTGTATGGAATAAGGATCATCTATTACTGGAATTCCATAAAACTCAGCCATCTTAGAAGCCACAAAACTTACATTCATTGGGTCCGTTCTGCTTCTTATGAACAAAGCATCAACTTTAGCAATCTTTTCAATCTCAGCAGGGAATATGAAATATACATCATGCCGCATTTCTTCGGCAGCGTCTCTGAATTTGATCAAAGAATCTAATTTCTGAGAGTTACTTATTTCCTGGCGATCTACAAAGATACCCAATATAGAACTATAATCTTTTTTTATACTCTCCAATATCTTGGATTGGCTATATATTGGGCCATTCAATGTTTCATAGTTGGTGACGTGAGAAGTGCCATTTTCGCTGTTCATGAGGTCTCCATTCAAAATAGTATTTTTAAGATGTTCTTTCTCAGATTTATGTATTTTCGAGTATCTCACAGACATTAATGAAGATAAACGATATTCCCCGTCAATGTTCACAACAAGAATGTTCAACAAGGGTATTTTAAATGTTTTATATATTTTTTCTGCTATATATTTTAATTCTGGGACCAGAGATTTGGTTTTACCAAAAATTGATGGATATATGACCGTTTCGGAAGGTTCCTTAATCTTTTGATAACAAAATGGATATTTTCCGTTATGAGAGATATGCCTAACTACCTCCCTAACATTACTATTTTCTTTTACAATAAAATAATTAGAGGGGTTTGCATAATAATTTAACCCGTAAATAATGGAGGGAATGGATATGTATCCACTAGAGATTTTATAATCGCATACAGGGATTCCAGCTAGTTTAGCTTTTTGTAAGCATATCGGAACAATATAAGCATCTAACACCGCCATGCTGCTTGGGAAAACAATCCCCCCTGAGTTTTCATTCTCAACTATCTCATAGTACGACTCCGTTTTATAAAAATAATCTTCACCTACTAGGTAAGTAACCCCATTTCTGACTATCTTATATATCATACCCTTTCTAATGAGATTATTTTTCTTCTCCGGCATTCATTTGTCCTCTCCTATAAATACAGATGTCACAGTGTTAAATCTTTCAATACCTGCCTTTCTCAATGTAAGTTCAAAGGATGCCAAATCGAGTCTGTGGATACCGACACCTTTTGTAAAGAACATATATTTTAGAACCATGGAATTTCACACTTAATCAAAGATTCTGTTAAGTCGCTTCTTTTCCCCCTCTCTCCAAACGCCAGAGTGATAAACATAGAGTTCATATATCATTCCCAACTGGGATCATATCCAAACTTATCAAACATTATTTCTCCCTTCCATACTGTTTCTTTAATCCTCTTGTGTCTATATAAAATTATCCTTTCACAACCCCCAAAGGCTTAAGTTTTGCAACCTTCAAAGATATGCCTGCACCATGCGTAGTGTTCACAACATCATCAACATCCTTGTAGGCATCTGGCGCTTCCTCCACCAAAACATTCTTGGAGGCAGAATGAACATAGATATGCCTTTTGTCCATTTCCCTTTTTATGTCCTCATTCCTCCATCTTCTTAATGCCTCATTCCTTGACATGACTCTTCCTGCACCATGACATGTTGAGCCAAATGTTTCCTTCATCCCTGTCTCCGTTCCAACGAGAACATAGCTTGCTGTTCCCATATCACCCGGTATTAATACCGGCTGACCAACTGATTTGTATTTTTCTGGTATGTCTGGATGCCCCTTTGGAAACGCCCTTGTTGCACCTTTCCTGTGAACATAAAGTTTTCTTCTTTTCCCTTCAAACCCATGCTCCTCAAGCTTGGCTATGTTGTGGCACACATCATAAACAATGTGCATATCAAGCTCTTCCGCTTTTTTGTTGAATACCTTTTCAAAACTCTCCCTTATCCAGTGAACAATCATCTGCCTGTTTGCCCAGGCATAGTTTGCGCCGCAAGCCATCGCCTTGAAATAATTTTCTGCCTCAGATGAGTTCACAGGTGCGCAGGCAAGCTGCCCGTCAGGGAGATTGATACTGTATTTTTTGACCGCTCTTTCCATTTCCTTTAAACTGTCTGTGCATATCTGATGACCGCATCCCCTTGAACCTGTATGAATGAGAACCATTATCTGATCCTTATGCTCTATCCCAAAGACTTTTGCTGTTTTCTCATCATAGATTTCATCAACCCGGTCGATTTCAAGGAAATGGTTTCCTCCTCCAAGACTTCCAAGCTGAGGCATGCCCCTTTGTTTAGCAAAGGTACTTACCTTTGAAGGCTCTGCATTTTTCATGCAGCCATTTTCCTCTAAATACTCCAAATCCTCATCCCAACCATAACCATTGTTCACAGCCCATCCCGCACCGTTCTCTAAAACATCATCTAACTGGTTCATATTCAGTTTTATTTTTCCCCTTGAGCCAACACCTGATGGAACATTGTTAAACATGGAATCAACAATTTCCTTTATTTTTGGAGAAAGCTCCTTAACCGTAAGGTTTGTTTTCACGAGTCTGACGCCGCAGTTGATATCATACCCGACCCCGCCAGGTGAGATTACACCCTCCTCAGCATCCATGCCTGCAACACCACCTATCGGAAAACCATAACCCCAATGTATATCAGGCATCGCCATGCTTTTCCCAACAATACCCGGTAATGTTGCAACGTTTGCAACCTGCTCTGGCGCATTATCCTTTTTTATATTTTCAATCATCTTCCCTGATGCGTAAATGAGGCCGGATGTTTTCATATTCAGATTACCTTTTGCCCCTTTGTAGTCTGAGGGTATCTCATACCTGTACTCATCAATTTTTTTCAATGTTCCCTGCCAAGTCATAAAACTGGATATGTCTTGCTCCTATTAAATTCTATCATAGAAAATTTTAAATAACAAATAATACATGTAATATCTGTATCATATGTTAAAGTTTAGATACTCGAAACATGCAAGATTTAGAATGGTTGAAAGAGGCATATCTGAAAAAGAGGTTGAAAATGCAATCATCAAAGGAAGAAAACATATTCAGGATGACAAAATTATATCTTCATATTCATACTTTGAGGTTGTATATAAAAAAATAGGTGAAATCGTCTACGTGATAACTGTAAAGCCAAGGTGGTAATATGAAAAAATGTCCAATATGCAACAAAGGAAATCTAAAAGAAGGAAAAATTGAAGAGAAAATGTTTGGTGTAGTTTTAGGCAGATTTAAAGCAGAGATATGTGACAGATGTGGGGAGTCATTTGTCAGCAGTGAAACCATGAAGGAGATAGAAGAAAAAGCAAAGAAAAAAGGATTATGGGGATTGACTGAGAAGGTAAAAGTTGTGAAATCAGGCAACTCGCTGGCAATAAGGATTCCTGCAAAAATCGCAAAATTCCTGAAACTGGATATAGGGGAAGAACTGCTAATTTATCCTGAGAAGAAAAAACTCACAATAGAACCGGTGTAATTTATATGTCAAACAGCACCTGAACATAACCCTTTTCTTTGTTGACCTCAAGTATGTGATATGTTACTGCCTTTATCTCCTTGCCAACAGTATGCTGCTCAGAATCAAAATTTTCACCATAAACGTTTGCGTTTAACTCGCATTTTTCTTCATCAACAGACACATCAAACTTCCCAAACAAAATGTTGTTAATATCAGAAACTGTGAGAAGTTTTGAGAGCCAGTCCACAAGCAGTTCCTCAACAGTATCAGATTTAAGACTTATTTCATACTCACCAACAGGTTTTACTTTTTTGGTGTCTGATATTATGTCAAACATCCCAACAGCAGCATTCTCAAAACATTCAGACAAGTTTTTACCATAAGCCTTTATGCCTATGTCCGCTGTATGCTCTATAATGTCGTATTTTTTCATTCCCTCAGCTCACCAAGTGTTGTAACCCTCTCAGCAAATGCATTGTGTTTGTGTATGCTTTCCTCAGAAATACTTCTTACAGTTACCAGAACATCATCAGGAAGGTTTTTGTATTTTTCAAGAATTTTTGAAAGAATATCGCGCACTATGTCTTCAACAAACTTTGGGTTTTTATGCGCACTCATAACAACATCTGCCTCATCCTTTCTCTTAAGTATTTCATAGGTTGGTGATGAAAAGGATGACTCAACAATCTTTATCAGGTCGTGTGCCTCAACATCATATTTTTCGGGAACCTCAACCATGAGTGATGCGACGTTCCTCTGGTTGTGAGTAACAGACAATTTTGATTTTGAGAGCTCCTTCACTGTTTCCATCGCGCATGGACATGCAGCCATCCCGATAACCTTTACACCAATGGATTTTTTTACCGCCCCCCCTCTTTTAATGGTTGCTTTTGCGATTAGCCCATAATTTTCCATACTTTTATTACCTGAGGGCGATTTTCTTTCCAAAAAATAGTCTGCATTCATATTCACCTCAGCATAGTTTGCGTACTGATGCTTAATCAGCAGTCTTTTCGCAATGGATGCGCAAAGGCTCTCAATTCCTTTCACAGGTTTTCTGACAGCCTCGTCAACAATCTCGTTTATTGCTTCGACATTCCTTGACATATGAGAGCCTTTTTTTGTTGAGGGCAGATCCACGAATGTATCAATTGCTAATGTGAGCATTGTGGTTTTTCCTCCTCTCTCAACAGATACAGGTTTTTTTATGCCGATTATTCCTACCCTTGTCAGCTTGAATGGATATTCTGGTTTTCTTTCCTGAACATCAATCATAAAAAGATTAAATACCTTGGAATACTTAAAGGTAATTATTACCTGCGAATACAATATAAAAGCCTTTTTATTATCCGCTCTTAAAACTGCGCTGTTTTCCTTCTCTTTTTTGTTAACGGCCTTGTAATTACGCTGAGAACTGTGTTATTCAAGAGTAAAACACTTTTGTTTTACTGTTTCTTATCATCCTTTTCTTTCTTTTTTATTTTTTGACGATAAAAACCCTATTTTCCTCGAAGCCGAAAAGCATAAATTTTTATATACAGTAATACCATACTATACTTAATAGGAAAAAAGTGGAGAGTGATAGAATGCCTCAATCAATATACTCAAATAATCTTTTATCGTATGTCTCATATCTTGTTATAGCTAAGTATGAGGAAAAAGTTGGTAGTGCACCTCATGGATTATATTTCAATAAACTAATGTTCCTTTGTCATCAAAACCTAGCTGATAAGGGTATAAACATCGGCTTGCCCCATTACTGGTATAGATATGGCGATCAAGTTCATAAGTATAGTATGCCAAATAATCTAGTTTGGAATCATGAAAACCCAACAGAAACAACGGTAGAATGGAAATACGAAGAACCCCTCTTGCTTCATGGTAGACCATATGATTTAATTAATAAAGTGGTTAGCAAATTGACTGATAAATATATTAATGATGAATATCAAATTATAAAAGATGTATATAATTACGCCCCTTTTGAATTTCAAAAGAAATTTCTTAATTTAAGAGAAATCTTTTATGGGCGAAAAGCCGCTTTTAATTGGGATGAAAAAGCTTACAATGTGTTGTCAAAATCCGTATTTCTCGAAACATTTTCAACCTTTCCCCAAAAAGATTTTCCGACGTTAGAAAGAAGCTATAATATTATGAACAAATTCATCGAAATTGCAACAGAAAAAGAAGATTGGAGTTTTGATTTACTACAAAAAATCTGCACTCAGTTCTGGTTTCTCTTTTGTTATCATTTGAGGCTTAATAAAAAAGCTCATGAGAACATTCCTAAAGAAACTGTTTCATACTGGGAAAGCAGAATTGAATTTGAGAATACTAGATATCGAAGAATCATTGGGGACTTACTTATACAAGCTGTTGAAAATTGCCCTGAAATTCTTAAAGATGATTTGCTGAAAGAAGAGTATGAGTGGAGAACAAACGATTTGGAAGAAACAGAAATAATGATTGATGAGTTCTATAAGGACTTTAAAGAATTTGGTAATCCTTTTGATTCTTAACTAAATTAATAGGTGGGTAAAAGAAATGAATGATCCTTTGATTCTCGATACCAATGTATTCAGAAATAGAGACTTTTTACATAAACTTGAAAAGCATCATGGTAGAAAGATATTGCCCGCCGTCGCATATGCTGAGATATGCGTACTTTATCTTGGAAAAAAGAATAAGAGTCCAAAATATGTAGATACTTTTCTTAATAAACTAGATATTGAGGTTGACTGGTTAGATCAACGAAGGGCAAGAGATGCAGCTATATGCTGTATAAATAGCGGCGGAAATTTTAGCAAAAATGCACGAGACTATTTAATCGGTGCTCATGCATATCCCCCACCAAGAACCATGATTACATATAATAAAGAGCATTTTTTATTTCTTGGAAACAGAGTATATACACCAGATGAAATTCTCAAAAAAATATAAAAATCCTTTCTTTGTCTCATACTAACTCTCTAAGTTTTTTTGTTATCCTTTTTTGATAATTTTTCCATATCCCATCCCAAATGTGTAAAAGGTTCTCTAACACATAAATATTCTCCATCGCCAGCCGTAAGCTTGAGAAACTTAATATGCTCAAAAACGCTTATGTAACTTATGTATTTAACTATAGACGGATGGAAAAGCAATTTCACATTTTCAGCCTGCCATATGATACCGGCGCATAAAAAATGCTCCAGGCTGCATGGTCACACATACGCGCTACATGCAAGGATTCATGGGAAACAGGATAAATCTGGCATGATTGTTGATTTCGCTGTTGTAAAAGATGCTATGAGAAAAATTGTTGATGAACTAGACCATAGAGTACTTCTCCCTAAAAAAGGGGTTGTTAAGGAAAAAAATGAAGTAACAATTATTGAAGATGGGAAAAGATATGTTTTCCCTGAAACAGATGTTACATTAATCGATGTTCCCTCTTTGACAGCGGAAAATCTTGCAAAATACGTTCTTGAAAAAATATGCAGAAAAATAAAAAACGGAAACATATCCGAGATTGAAATAGGAATCAGTGAAGGATGGGGGCAGGATGCATGGGTAAGCAAAAGTCTGTAGTTCTCTTGTCAGGCGGGCTTGATTCTGCAACAACACTCGCCATCGCGTTAGATGATGGATATGAGGTTTATGCGTTATCCTTTGATTATGGGCAGAAACATAGTAGGGAGTTGGAGTCAGCAAAAAAAATCGCAAAACATTACAATGTAAAGCATAAGATTATGAAAATTGATTTCTCATGGGCAAAATCTGCACTTACAGATAAAAAAATAAAAATACCTGAGTCAAGAAAAAAGATTGGAAAAAATATTCCTGTTACATACGTGCCTGCACGAAACATGGTAATGCTTTCTTTTGCGCTTGCCTATGCTGAAACAATAAATGCAGATGCGGTTTTCATAGGTGCAAATGCCATCGATTACTCAGGGTATCCTGACTGCAGGCCTGAGTTTTACAAAGCATTTCAAAAAGTAGCGAGTCTTGGTACAAAAAAAGGGGCTGAATCTAAACCCATTCAAATAGAGTATCCTCTGATAAACATGACTAAATCTAAGATAATAAAAAAAGGCATGGAATTAGGAGTGCCTTATCATCTAACATGGTCGTGTTACAAAGGGAAGAAAAAAGCCTGCGGGGTCTGTGATTCCTGTATTCTTAGGTTAAAAGGCTTTAAGGAAGCAGGATATGATGACCCAATCGAATATGAGGAGAAAGTATGATTAAAGGAAAGAAAATTGTTCTGAGGGCATTGGAAAAAAATGATTTAAGAAGATGCTGGAAATGGATAAACAACTCTGAGGTTACCAGGGATATGGGCACATCATTTCCCAAATCTATGCATGAAGAAGAGAGATGGTATGAGGAAATACAAAAAAGCGAGAGGAGGAAGGTATTTGCTATCCAGGTTGGTAAGAAACATGTTGGAAACATATCTCTGGAAAATATTGATTACAGAAGCAGGAAAGCAACACTTGGCATAATGATTGGTGAACAAAATTATTGGAACAAGGGTTATGGCAGTGATGCAGTCAAAACATTGCTTTTATTGGCATTTAATGAACTTAATCTCCATAAAATCTACTTGCATGTTTTTCCTTCAAACAAGCGCGCAATTAAATGCTACAGGAAATGCGGATTTAAGGAAGAGGGGCGGTTAAAAGACCATATATTCAAAGCAGGGAAATATCATGATTTGTTGGTAATGGGTGTTATCAATAAAGGGGAGAAAAGATGAGAGGGGTTAGGGCAAACTTCCCAGCCATGTTGACACATAAATTTATGCAACTCGTAAACTGGGAAGTTTGGGGCAAGCAGTTAGTAGTTAGGGGGAAGTGGATAAGAGTAAGTCATCCCCTAATCCCTAACTACTGGCTATTAACTACTAAAGAAAAGGGGGGAAAAAATGAAAGTAAAACTAATCAACTATACGCCTGAGCCTGAGAAAACTGTTGCAGCAGCAGCATACACCTGCCATTCAAAGGAATGCGCAGTGATAAATGAGA
>Ga0100399_1002973_pt1 | contig 11930 bp, 10 predicted proteins | sample CryGeymeta201523_FD_81545 | JGI IMG/M metagenome (GOLD analysis project Ga0100399, IMG submission 81545) | Groundwater microbial communities from Crystal Geyser aquifers in Utah, USA - Crystal Geyser metaG 2015-23 | ecosystem: Environmental > Aquatic > Deep subsurface > Groundwater | place: USA...
AACCTATCAATCTCTGGTATAGTGTTCCGTGAATCATGTATCCATCGCCCAGTGTAAGGGCATAATCGCCCAGTACATGGGGTTCAAATCTCGATGAGTGGCCACTGGGCGGAACGGGTAAGCCTTCTTCAATAAAAGCCCAGTCGGGTTTAGTCCAAACAGGGTTAGTTTTTTTCCCTTTCACAGTCATCACCCCTTTCGGGGTTTCGAACATGAACGATTTTGTACTGTCAACTTCCAAATGAATAAAACTTCCTGTCGAGCATAGTCCCTTTCTGATAATCTGGTTGTTTTTATATAATTCGAAAGTGTTATTGGTGGTATTGATAACCAGAAAAGCATCACCCGGGGTTAACCGGTCAACTCTTTTACTTAAAAGGTTAAGCGTTTTATCGAGCGCTTTTAATTCGGTCTCAACATTAATGGTTGTATCAATCACCGGTTTAACACTGAGTTTTTCCTGATATTTCGAAAACTGTATTTCGGGAATTACCATCACATTAATGTATGCAAACATCAAAAAAATAAGTCCAAATACAATTATGAACAAAAACCAGACAATGTATTTTTTAACTTTTCCCATTTCTTAATTTAAATATTCTTCAAGCGAAACACGCGAACCTACTATAATTACAGGAGTGTTAACGCCCGACTGACTAAAAACTGCATCCATCTCTTTGTTTTCGAGGGCAACACAACCATCGGTCCAGTGAACACCTTTTCCTCCGTCTCCGTGAATCTCAATCAATCCGCCAATTCCCGTTTTTCTGGATATTTCTCCCGATTTCACCATTTTATCATATCTTTTCTGGTCCTCAGCATTCGGGTAATTAATTAACAGCGCTTTATAATATTGGGTTCTGGAACCACTTTTTTTTACAGTTACCTTATAAACGCCTTCGGGAGTTGCTTTATCGCCGGCATGCAGCTTGTCACCCATCCAACTTGTACCAAATTCCGCCGGGAATGTTTTAAATTCTTTTCCTCCTTTAAGGATGATTAAGGCAGATTGTATTTTATCGACTAAAATCACCGTTTGTCCCCGTTTCGAAAGATTGAAAGCCAGTTTTGTGTTTTTTTCCCAAACCGGATAGTTTTCGTAAAACTCAATCAGTTTAACATGGGCCGATTTTTCAGCTTGCGAAATACTTTCCGATGCCTTCTTTGCCAGTTTTGCAGCCTGCTGAAAATCATTCTTTTTATATTCAATTTGTGCTTCCAAAAAGCGGGTCTTACCTTTATTGAAAGCGTTGAGCGTTGATTTATTCAACACCAGGGTTTTATAATATTTTTCAAACCTTTCAATTTGATTTTTCAATTTTGAAAGTTCAGTTTCAACAGCGTTTATAAGTTTGCTTTTAACATTTTTGGCTTCATTCCCGGCATTTGTGCTTTTGTTTAGCGATTTTAATGCCAGATCGCGCGTAAGGGAATAATCCCTGAATAGAAAAAATTTGTCGTTTTGGATTTTCCATTCTTTCATCGACCAGTTATACAAATTTTCTGCATCCTTTAAAGTTTCATTTGCATATCGGCCGGCCATTTTGTTTTTTGCCAAAGCAAGTGATTCACGGGCAAAGTTTATTTCTTCAAGAGGTGGTTTGTTGGTTTTGTATATAAAAGCAGAGTACCCCATAAAAACAAGTATGGTAACTGTAAACAAAAAAATAAAAAATTTGGCAAATGCGCGTACTCTCATAATTTACAATAAAAAGCCGGGGTTTTAAGCCCCGGCGTTTCTTATTCGGTTTACTACTAATTAGTATTTAATTTTTGCTTTGTCCAAAACTCCTTTCAACTCGGCGTTGATTTGAGTAGCTTTTTGCTGTGCAGCATTTACTTTTGTTTGTGCGCCAAGCAGGTCGCCGCTTGCAACTAATCCTGAAACTTCGCCTACTGAAGTTGTAATACCGGTCAAGTCAAGTTTAATGGCTTCAATAGCTTCTTTGCCTTCTTTTCCTTTCGGAGCTTTTGTAACCAACTGGTTATTTTCTTCGATTAAAGCAAGTGTTGCAGCTTCGGCAGTGGCAACTTCTGTTTTAATATCTTCTTTTCTAACCTCGGTTTTTGCAACCAGTTCGGCAGCTTGCGTTGTAACTACAACTAATTTTTCTTTTGCATTACCGTAGCTTTTGAAAAGTTTTGAAGATTGAGCTTCAATTTCAACCATTACAGCGTTTAATGAATCCTGAACTGCAAGATAATCGGCTTCAACATAAAGGTCGGCCTGTGCAGTTTTTGCCTGTTCAAGAGCAGCTTTAGCGGCATCAATTTCAGCTTGTGGCGCTTTAGCGCAACTGGTAAAAAAGATTGTTGCAGCAACAATCGACAATACATAAAAAATCTTTTTCATAATGAGAATCATTTTTTTGTTAAACTTTATTTTTTTTGAATGTTATTTTCTATTTCATTCATGTATTTTGACGGAGGGTTGGCATTAAGTAACAGTTCAAACCAAAAAAAAATGTATTTTTCCAAAAAAATTCTGTAATTCGTTTTTCTGTGCTGTATGGATGATATGAAATTCAGGGACTTAACGGACGAGCAAATAGTTGGCAAAATAATTCAGGAGGGGAAGAATGAACTCTTTGAGGTTCTCTATGACCGATATTTACCTAAAGTAAAAGACAAATGTTACAGTTTTTTTAAAGACAGGCAGAAATCGGAAGAATTTGCCAGCGACATTTTAAGCAAATCGTTTGAAAAACTGGATAGTTTTAAGGGAAGGTCCTCATTTTCTTCCTGGCTGTATTCAATCACTTACAACACTGTTATCGATTATCTCCGTAAAAAGAAACAATTACACTACCCCAACTGGAACCAGGAAAATGAACTGCCTGAAATTATTGATGAAACTGATGCTGAAATTTCGGAAATCAGTTATGAAAATCTGTTGCAGGTTTTCGAAAAAATTCACCCTGAGGAAAAAGCGCTTTTAATGATGAAATATCAAGACTCGCTTTCAGTTAAAGAAATTGCTGTTTCGCTTTCAACCAGCGAAGACGCAATAAAGATGAGGCTGAAAAGGGCCAGGACCAGGGTGGTGTATTTGTACTTCAAAATGTTTGGACCTGATTAATGGATGGTTACTTTTTATTTATTTTTCGTCTAATAGTTACAAAAACAGAAAACTAAATTCTGAGTCTTGACATTAAAAAACCGATTACAAATTAAAAAAAAATGAAGTTTCCTTTTTCTAAAATATTTCAAAGCTACTCAAAACATATTCCCGGTACAGTTAAAAAACAGCTTGAAAAAAAATTCCACGGTGCAAAAAACATCGACTGGGAGGTTAAAAATGATATTAATGAAGCCATTTTCTATTTAAACGATATTGAACATATTGCTAAATTTTCGAAAAAAGGTGAATTAATCGAATACAAAAAAAATCTTTGGCCCGATGAATTGCCGGAAGCAATTAAAAATTCAGGTGTTTCTTTTGGCGAAATAATGAATGGTATAATTATACACCGGGGCGAAGAGGTTTTATACGAGGTAATCATTCGGAACGAAAAACTTGATCGGTTTGAATTTGTATTTAAAGAGAATGGCGAAAAAGTCAGTTCGTATCTTTTATAGTTTTATTTTGGCTCACAATGATTTTAACGATAATGTGCTTTTCTTTAGTCCCTTACTTTCGATTTCCAGTTTGATATCACCCGCAGTTTCTGTTGATTGCACCAAAACTACCAGTTTTCCGCTGAACGTTTTCATAGTGGGCACATGGAACATCTCCAGCGAAGTGGCATCGCCATTACAAACCGCCCTGAAAGTTCCTTCTCCTGTCACCTTAAAATTCAACTGATTAGCGGCATTCGGGCATAAATTCCCATCTTTATCAACCACTGAAACAGTTACAAACGAAATATCTTTTCCATTGGCAGACAATGAAGTGCGGTCTTGTGATATTTCCAAATGATGTGGTTTTCCGGCAGTGCGAATTTCCTTTTCAGCAAATGGTTTTCCCTGTTTGTCAAGCGCAATTACTTTAAGTGTTCCGGGTTCATATTTCACGTCCATCCACATTAACCGGTAGCGGTTTTGGGGAGTTTCGTTGTTCTTTTTCTGTATTCCCTGGCTTTTGCCGTTAATAAACAATTCTGCGCTGTCGTAATTCGTATAAACAAAAACCGGCGTGATTTGGCCTTCGCGGCCTTCCCAGTTCCAATGGGGTAGAATGTGCAATGTTTCATCCCCGGTATTCCAGCGGCTGCGGTACAAATAGTAACGGTCTTTTGGCAATCCGGCCAAATCACAAATGCCAAAATATGAACTTCGCGACGGCCAGAAATCATCATACGGCGTGGGTTCTCCCAAATAATCGAAACCGGTCCACACAAATTCGCCAATCACCCAGGGTTTGTCGTCCTGCAAAACAAAATCGTCATCAGGAATATTCGACCAGTTGCAACACTCCAAATCGTACGATGAACATTGTCCATCTTCGTATTCTTTGTTTTTGGCCTGAACAACCGGAAATTTGTAAATTCCTCGGGAACTTACAGTGGAAGCTGTTTCGGATCCCAAAATAAAACCCTGCGGAAATTTTTCATACGCTTCCTCGTACAGATGCAAGCGATAATTTACTCCCGGAATATCGAGCAAAGCGCCAAAACCACTTTCCATGGTTGCTTTTACCTGGTCCATTCCAACTGTTACCGGGCGTGTCGGGTCTTCACGGTGAAAAATATCCTGTAACCATTTGGCCCTTTTTACACCCTCGCTTCCCCACTGGTCGGGAACCTCGTTTCCGGCGCTCCACATTACAATACTCGGGTGGTTGCGGGTTGTCCGAACAAGGTTGACAACGTCTTTTTCGGCCCAGTCGTTAAAAAAGCGGTTGTAACCATTCTTTACCTTTGGTTTTGCCCACTCGTCGAAACTTTCGGCAATCATCATAAAACCCATTTCGTCGCACAGTTCCAGTTGTTCCAACGATGGCATGTTGTGCGCTGATCGAATGGCATTGCAACCCATGTCTTTTAAAATAGTTAGTTGTCGTTTTAAAGCTGCTGTATTAATTGCCGCACCCAATGGGCCCAAATCGTGGTGCAGGCAAACTCCCTTAAACTTGGTTACTTCGCCATTAAGTAAAAATCCTTTGTCGGCCAAATACTCAATTTTTCGAATGCCAAAACGGATGGTTTGCTCATCTTTCAAAACGTTTTCCTGAAATAATTTCAGGGTAGCTGAATATAAATACGGATTTTCCGGGCTCCAAAGATTCGGATTTGTTACAGCCAGGTTTTTCTCAATATCGTTATCAATCACTTCCGTTGTGCTTACTTTGGCTACCAATTTTCCGTTTGTATCTTTTATTTCCGTTTCAAGTCGAAGGTCGGAACCCAAAAAATGTGTGAATTGCCGAAAACCGGTTCCGTTCAATTCTGTTTTTACGTTTATTTTGGCCACATCTTCAGTAATATATGGCGTAGTAATAAAAGTCCCCCAGTGTTCGAAACTGATATTTTCTTTCACAATGATTTGCACTTTCCTGTAAATTCCGGCGCCAGGGTACCAGCGTGAGGATTGCGGTTGATTTTCGAGCCGCACCGCCAGCAAATTATTCCCTTCAGAATTTAAAAACGGAGTTATATCGAAATAAAAATAGCTGTAACCGTAAGGTCTTTCACCTACTTTTTTCCCGTTTACAAAAACCTGCGCTTCGCTCATTGCGCCATCAAAAGTCAACAGTACTTTTTTATCTTGTTTAAAATTAGGTACACTGAATTCAGTCCGGTACCAGCCCACACCAATAAATGGCAAAGCGCCTGTTCTTCCGGTTTTTTCAGTAGCCACCTGTTCGTTATTTTGGGTGATGGCAACCACCTGCATATCAACAGTTTTATCAAAAGGACCATAAATTGCCCAATCGTGCGGAATGGTTACATTTTTCCATGTATTATCATCGAAAGTGGTGTTTACAGCCTCCGGAAAATCACCTTTACTGAATTTCCAGTTTTTATCAAGATTGATAACCGTGCGCTGTGAATGTGCATTAACCACAATTAAAATACTGATTAAAAAAGGAATAATTGTTTTCATTGATTTCTGATTGAATGATTTTCAAAATTAAATTAAAATCGAGAACTTCAAAACCTTTTTGCTTCGATAGATGCACGACAAATTCCATATTTTTATGAGCTTTCAGAAAATTGGATCTTTTACACCGTGGCTTCAGCCCGGTGAACAGAGGTATAAAAACAAAAGGGCTTTAGCCATTAAGAGAATTAAATGCTAAAGCCAAAAAAGATTCCGAAAAGGTATAAACACCGGGCTAAAGCACCGGTGTAAAAAATTGATTGTTTGTTCAGTGCTTTAAAACGTGGAATTTGTCGCACATCCACTGCGATAGATGGTCCCGAATTACAAAAGAGAAAAAATTTGTGGATCTATTGAAATTTTCCTGATATTTATTCCTTGCTTAACTAAAAAGTCGATAAAGAATGAAACATATTTTGATAACTGGATTACTGATTTTATCCGGTTTTTTAGCGATGTTATCGTGTCAGCAGAAAAATGAAACCCGTCCCCGTATTTTAGTTTTCACCGATATTAATATAGATTCGGGCGACCCGGATGACAGACAATCGCTGATACATTTACTCTGGTATGCCAACCAACTCGATATTCAGGGAATCGTCCCCGACCGATGGGATGCCCGTGGTTTGGAAGCTTGCCAACAGGTAGTTACAGCTTATGAAAAAGATTATGCTGAATTTCAATTTGGTAAAAAAAGTTATCCTGCACCCACTGCTGTCAGAAATAGTTTTGCTGTGGATTTTAATGATGCAGTAACCCGGTTTCAAAAAGCTGCCTCTGAAGAAAAAAGTCCGCTTTATGTTTTAATTTGGGGAAGTATGGTCAGTTTTGGTGAAGTTTTGCGCAGCAATCCGGAACTTTCCAAAAACATCAGGGTAATTACAATCGGCACCGACTTGATGATGGCAGCAAACCGGGCATACCTTCCTGAATCGTGGGAAAAAACAGAAAAGCCTTGTGAACAATACAACTGGAACGGGCATGGCCGTAACCAGATTTTTAATGATGCCCGATTTAAAACTATGTGGTGGCTCGAAATCAACTGGACTTACGAAGGGATGTTTACGGGCGAAGAACCCGCTGAAATGTTTGAAAAACTATCTGTATATGGCGCTTTGGGGAAACATATAAAAGAGGTTGTAAAAAATGAATCCTGGGCGCAATATTTCAGGGTTGGCGATACCCCTTCGGTGTTGTATGTGATTGACCCTGAACACGATTTGGATGACCCTACCCAAAAAAGTTGGGCCGGAAAATTTACAAAACCATTCCCCGGTGAAAGGCCAAACTACTACACCGACCTGAATGGCCCTGTGGAATGGGATTATTCCAATCCGTGCAACACCTGGGAAAACCACATTGAAATGAATGCCCATGCAAAAAGTACGCTTGAATCGAAACGCCAGGAAATGTATGATGCGTTGATAAATAAACTAAAGTTGATTTATCAACAATAACACGCAAAATGTGTTTTATAAAGATAAATGGAGATTCAAAGTTGAATTCTTTAATGGGATAAAAAATGAGCAATAACGGTTTTTCACGCAGGAAATTTATTCAAACACTGATGACGGGTGTGCTTTTGGGACCGGTGGTATTAAAAACCCAGGCAGCTTCAATGTCGTCAATACCAACACGGGCGCTGGGAAAAACCGGCGAGCGGGTTTCAATCGTTGGTTTTGGTGGCTGGGATTTAGGATTTATCGATGAAAAATTAGCTGTCAGGATGATGCACGAAGGAATTGAAGCTGGTATTACCTTTATTGATAATGCCTGGGAATACAACCGCGGACGATCGGAGGAAGTGGTGGGAAAAGGTTTAAAAGAAGGCAATTTGCGCGACAAGGTTTTCCTGATGACCAAAGTTTGTGCCCGCGATTACGAAGGAGCAAAACGCCACCTGGAAGACGCCTTGCGAAGGATGAATACCGAAATGATTGACTTGGTGCAATTACATTCCATTCAGTACGATGGCGACCGCGAACGGGTTTTCGACCCGGAAACTGGTGCACTGCGGGCGCTGATTGAAGGCAAAAAAGAGGGAAAACTTCGTTACATTGGTTTCACAGGTCACCGCGACCCAAAAATCCACCTCGATATGCTGAATATGCCGTTCGAATGGGATGCCGTGCAAATGCCGCTGAATATTATGGATGCACATTACAATAGTTTCCAGAAACAGGTTTTGCCGGTGGCAAACCAGCGCGAGATTGCTGTTCTCGGAATGAAATCACTGGTTGGCGGTTTCGACCGTATTTCGTCGCGCGTGAAGGTGAGCGCTGAATTGTGCCGTCATTATGCGCTTTCGCTACCGGTGAGCACGCTTGTATGCGGTATGCAAAATATGGATGAAATGCGGCTGATGATTGACATGGCACGTGATTTTAAACCACTTACTGAGGACAAAATCAACGAAATGCTCGATAAAGCAGCTCTTGCTGCCAAAACCGGTGAAGCCGAATATTACAAAGATTCAAACCGCGGTTATGGTTGCTCCTATCATTCAAAAGTATTGAGCGACGGACAATAGATAAGTTGATTTTTTTTTCCGGATTTTCGATAAAGTGATTTTAAAAAGCCAAAGGACCCACTTTTTCTTCGGTTAATATGCCGAAAGTTGAAGTGTGTAGGGGAAACTGAATAGCGCCCACTGACCGGTTTATTTTCCATTTTTGTCCAAATAAATCGAACTGAATTTCTTTGTCAACATCTGGTAATTGGCGTATTTCAGGTGTTTCTGATGTTGGAACAGCCAATCCGTTTTCCTGAAATTTTAATTGTGGATTTATTGTTTGAATGCCTTTTATTTCGCTCAAAACCGGCGCACCGTAAGCAAAATTATCTTTCCAAACCCAGTTTTCAGGCTGGTCATTCTGAACGTATTCAATAAAGTTATCTGGCATGTCAGGTTTGTCATAATAGAACAGGTTTCCAACTATTCGGCAATCTTTGGGAACGGTTCCGTTTGGATGGCTGGAATGGTTCATGCCAATCACAAAATTTTTTGGGCAATTAATAAATGAATTGAAAAGTATTTGTGCCCGTTCAACCCGAATGTACAGATTATCAGGGGTTCCATCCATCATTCCGAGGCTAAGTTGTCCAAGACCGTCAAAATAATTATTAGCCACAATTTGGTCTGTTCCCTGAATTCGCACACCTCCACTGTTTTTTTCACCATCACCAAAAAAGAAATTTCCGTTTACCACATTGTCGTCGCCATGTCGAAGCACAAGTGATCCGGCGCAGGCCCTAAATGTATTTCTTCGAATAATATTTCCGTTCGATTTTACTGAAATAATTTCCGATTCGCCGTTGCATCGAATAAAAAGGTTGTCTTCGATTATCGAATTGCTATGCCCGCCGGGTGGATCGAACGGATTGTTTTCTGTAATCAGTTGAAGGGTTTCGAAACCATTTCCCGTTTTTCCTTTTGAAATTTCACGAAAAAGATTGTGATGAATGTGATGTTGTTCGTTTTCATTCCTCACCACTACCTGAATTAACTGGCAATTGCGGTCCAACTCACTGTTGTTGGTTTTGTTTTCAAACAGGTTGTGGTCGATTTCGATTGCTGAACTTCCGGCAAGCACCCTAATCCATTTACCGCTTTTTGCATCCGACCAGGTACACCGGCTAATCCGGCAGTTCTTTCCTGAAATTTCCAGATTTCCCTGTCCCGGAAAACTAATTCCTTCAACCGAAAGATACTCTCCGTCCATTTTTACCGGAACAGTAAAATTGGCTTTTCCACTGTTTTTTGATTTAATAACTATTGGTTTTTCAATCGTGCCTTTGGCCGAAAATCGAATGGTTTCTCCATTGAAATCACCTTCCAGAAGGATTTCATCACCGGGTTTTGCGGTTGAAATCGCGATCAGTAATTCGGCGGTTGATTTTACTTCAGTTGAAACTTGCGCTTTTGTATTCAGCGAAAAGAATAAAAATTGAATAATAGCGACAATGCAAATTTCACGGGTAAGCTTTTTCATAATCTTAGCGGTCAATCGTTGTAAAACCGAAATCTTCAAATACCATTTCCTGTGGATACTTTTTCATTTGAACCGAAATGGCAGCAGCCCGACCGGCAGCCTGTCCGATGGTGGTTACCGGCCCTGTTACGCGATAGCTCGAATGGGCAATAAAATCGCCACTGATACAACGTCCGGCCAGCATCAGTCCATCCACTTCTTTGGCAATAAGCGCGCGCAGCGGAATAGTGTATGGTTTGCTTTTTATCCCCCGGCTGTAACTAATGTTGGTATTGTCTGATTTTTTTTCTACGGAATGGACATCTACTCCGAATCTAACCTCGGCAATAGCATCAGGATGAAAAATGCCATCGCGCAAATCATTTTCAGAAACGGTGTATCGACCGTGGATCCGCCGCCCTTCGCGGGTTCCAATTTGTTCGGCAGAGCTTACAAGGCGGATGTTTTTCCACGGACCGCCCACTTTTTTCAAAGCATTGATAACACTCCACAATTCGTGACGTCCGATGAGGGTGGCTTTGGTTACATCGTCGGCATTGATGGCCGAAAAACCATATTCGTGGTTACACATCAGTTTAAAAAGGTTGTTCGAAATGGGGTGCAGGCTGGGTTGCCTGTATGAAGGTTCGAATCCGCCTTTTTGAATAGCGGCCAGTAAATTGCGTTTGCTTTCAATGGCTGGTTGATTGACAGAAAGTGCACAATCTTTAATTTCCCCGAATTCAATTCCCGTTACGATTCCAAGTAAACTAAACGGCTGTGTGGCATTGTTGTGGGACTGATCGCCAAAATCGAAACTACAACCAGCTTGTGCAGCCAAATCGCCATCGCCGGTTGCATCCACAAAAATCGCTGCCTTCCATGCTTCCCGCCCCGATTTTGATTCGGTAATAATATGTGTCAACCGGCCTTTTTCAACCAAAGCATGGCAAACGCGGGTATGAAAACGTAACGAAACCAATGCATCCTGACAAAGCTCATCGAGCAACAATTTCATCGATTCCAAATCGAATGAGTATGCCCGTTCTCCGGTGTCGATGGGGCTTTTTGCTCCACGCTTAATTAATTCCTGGGTTATCTCTCTCAATATTCCTTTTTGGTGGTGGTAATCCAAAATCCAGGTAAGCGACCCGGAAGTCCAGACCCCGCCTAAGCAACCATTGTTTTCAATAAGCAAGGTTTTGGCGCCCAAACGTCCGGCCTCAATGGCAGCAGCCACACCGGCAGGTCCACCACCGCAAACAATAACATCAAATTCTCCAACTACAGGTATTTCTTTTTCTTTTTCAACAAGATAACCTGGTTTACTGCTAATGTTTGCAGCCTGAATTGTGGTAGTTGTAAACGTAGCAGCAATCCCGGCTGCACCACTGTATTTTATAAAATTTCTTCGTTTCATCGGTAATTTATTCCTCAAAATGCTATTTTTTTAAAACTGCCACCCATTCCAATTTTCCTGGCGCTTTAAGTGTTACGATTTTTCCGCCGTCTATTTTATTCTCAGAAACCATTTTCCCATCCCGAATATCGAACCACGTCACTGAAAAAGATGATTTTGCAGTGGTTAAATCAAGTCCTATCTCGCCGCCGTTGGTAAAAAACACAATATAAACTTCACCGGGATTCGAGGTAAGATAGGCCTCGTTTTCTTCGCGTTCCAAAAGCAGGTCGTTACCGGGAGTCAGTTCCCAGAATTGAACCGTTTTCTCTATTTCGCGCGCTACTTTTACCGAGTTCATCGAGAGTTCCGACAAACCCAAACCCGATGGCGGACGATGAAAACGAGCCGAGGCCACTCCACCGAGTACATGTTGCCACCAGCGTTCCAGACCGTCTTTGGTATTGCCGTGTGTCCCGCTATCGGCGCCATAAGTTTTTACCGTATTTAGCGGTCGC